>ERZ1031273.3-NODE-3-length-162165-cov-20.520239_pt1 | contig 162165 bp, 134 predicted proteins | sample MGYA00516575_ERZ1031273 | MGnify/ENA primary metagenome ERZ1031273 (study PRJEB33718, sample SAMN03159816) | human skin metagenome | collected 2014-02-25 | study: EMG produced TPA metagenomics assembly of the PRJNA266117 data set (Human skin bacterial metagenome... | reverse complement strand
ACAACTTTACAAAGATAGCATTATTGGGGCTTACACACTTTTTTGGGACAGTATCAGAGGTCCTTGTTAAATAGGCACAGGTCAAGACATACAGTGCCTAAGACCTGTGCAATAATGGTGCGCAAAACACCATACGACCCCAGTTGAAGGGTCGGACAACCGAATTAAGGAATCTTCATTTCCTCTCAATGTGTCTACTTTTTCAGGAATAGAGGAGACAGAGTATCTACACTTTCAGGAATACGATAATATATCGTCCACACATTCCGCATATGGTGCGGAATGCATTCCGTATGCGTGCGGAACGTATTCCGTAGCCCTGCGGAATCCATTCCGCACGCATACGGAATAAGAGGTTGATGTAATAGATTATTAGTCAGAAAACAAATACTTGGAGAGACAATTGCACAAAAGCGATCGGTCGCATGACTATGTCCGACCCACAAGGGGGCGAGTATATACGTGTGCCATTGCTTACCCCCAGTCGTTCGGGGCTCTGCCCCTCCGACCTGTGCCTATTTAACACGGACCTCTCCGAGGTCCTTAACCCACGTGCTCTCCGTTGGATAGGGTCTTGATAGACCCTATCCTACAGTCTTGATATCTGCAGAATAATAGCTCCTATGTAAGTATGAAAAAAGAGAGGTACACCCCATAGGAGTGTACCTCTCTCATTATACAAGAACCTTCTTTTATTAGAAGCGATAACCTGCAGTTACGAAGAATGCACTATTCTTGTTAGTGTCACCAAATTCTTTCTTACCAACAACAGGAATATCAACTGTATAGTTCTTGGTAACATCATACATACCAAACTGTGCACCTACAGAAAGCATTACACGCTGATACTCTAGACCTGCACCTACCTGAAGACCCCAATCAAATGGATTGTATGCGCGGATTGACTTTCCTGCAATAGTAGTCTCCTTAAATGGATTGGACTTGTCCTTATTATCACCAACCTTTGCAGATCCACCAACACCATAAGCTAGGTAAGGACCAGCATTAACAAAGGCATTAAGACCTTCGGTTACACCAAAGCGTAGGTTAGCTAGGATAGGTAGATCGATGTAGTAAAGTGAGTTCTTGATATCCTCCTTATCACCATAAGAGAAGCCCTTCATAGAGAAGTTAAGACCAGGCTGTACGCTGAGCTCCATACCACCGGTATTCAAAACACCGAAGTCTAGGGCTACACCTGCACGAGCACCAGAAGCGATCTTAGAGTCGTTAAAACCACTGATGTTGGCACCTTGATATCCTGCACTCACAATTACACTTGGACGATACTGTGCCATTGCACCGATCGCAAAAACTGTACTAGCAATAGCTGCTAAAATAATCTTCTTCATCATTTACAATTATCTATGTTATTAAATAGTTACAGTCAAAAGCTAGCTTTTCGTAAGCCTACTCCACTTTCCGACTGTCCTTTCATAGGCAAATGTAGGTATAAATTGTGAAAGAAAGAGAGCAAGCCGCCCTCTTTTAACACAGATTGAAGAGAGATAACTAGCAATTACAATACTTATAGATTAAAAGCCCCCTATTTAAGCCTTCTTAGCACAATTCACGCTTCTTACGAGGGCGGTAAATCCGCTTCCACCATAGATAATAGCCAGTAATAGGTAGTGAAGCGCCTATGATCATTGCCAAAAAAGTGAGCAGACGTGAAAAGGTACCACCCCATCTTCCAAGATGAATAGATGAGATCCAGCCACTCACTTTCTCGTACCTCTCCTTATCGGCATACTTAGTCACCTCCTGTAATTCCCCACTTACAGGGTCAAAGCGGTAATCGTCAGTAGCTCTAGCATTGCCCCAACCTGTTAGCGAAGCCTTCACCACTCCTTTCTGCACTCTCAAAGAAGCATACTTCTCCAATGGGATCTGCTTCACCGCTACACCCCACGCTACATACCCATCTCCAATCTCTTGGATAGAGGCATGAGGTGGCTTCTCAGAAGGCTGAGAGGCACCAAAAAGCTTGTACATAGGCTTTTCAAACCAATCGTAAGTCCAAATAAGACCAGTCACAGCGGAGCCCAGTAGTATTAGAGTAGCGAAAACGCCTAGCACCACGTGAAGGTCGTACCACAGTACCCTTCGCCCACGGCCAAAGCGTATCTTCAGAGAGCGTCCTAACCTACTCCAGCGACTAGGCCACCACAAGACAATACCCGAGATCAAGATGAATACAAAAGCCCAAACAGTAACCCCTACCACCTGCTTACCGACTACTGCTTCCTTTGTGCTATCAAGCATTCGACGGTGAATCAGAGAGACCGTGGTGAAAAAGGCGGAGCGCTCATACGCCCCTAGCACCTCGCCCCGATATGGATCTACATAGATAGTCTTACGATAAGGCGGCGCAATAGCCACCTCATAAGACTTACTGGGGTCGGGATAAATCGTTACTCCCGATATCTTAGCCCCTTCGGGCTGAGTCTCTAGCACCTTTGAGCAAAGCAGGCTCATCTCCATTGGCTCTCCCTCTGGCTTCACATAAACCAACGAGGAGTCACCTCTACGGATAAGGTCTTTCTCTATAATCAAGAGACCACCCGTTAGGCAGATCAACGTAATAAAAACCCCAAATGGCACCGAGAGCCAAAGGTGCACTTTTCGCAAGAATTGTTTCATAAATGATAATATTGTAAAGGTACTAATAGCTCTATTTGGGACAGCCTAGGCTACATCTCTGCAGAAGCTAGATGCTCTGCATTCTCCGCCACGGTAAGCGCATCAATAAACTGCTGAATATCTCCATCCAGTACATCACTCAGTTGGTAGACCGTTAGCCCAATGCGGTGGTCTGTCACCCGCCCTTGAGGGAAGTTGTAGGTACGTATCTTTGCCGAACGATCACCGGTACTTACCAAAGTCTTTCGCTTGGAGGCAATCTCATCGATATACTTCTGATACTCCATATTGTATATACGTGTTCGAAGCTCCTCCATCGCCCGAGCCTTATTTTTCAGCTGCGACCGCTCATCTTGGCTCTGTACCACAATGCCAGTAGGGATATGCGTGAGACGAACTGCCGAATAGGTGGTATTCACTGACTGCCCCCCTGCTCCTGAAGAGCAAAAAGTATCTACGCGGATATCCGACTCCTTCACCTCCACATCAAATTCATCTGCCTGAGGCAATACAGCTACCGTTGCTGCCGAGGTATGCACCCGCCCTTGCGTTTCCGTGGCGGGGACACGCTGCACACGATGCACGCCAGACTCATACTTTAGCTTGCCATAGACTCCATCTCCCTCCACCTTGAAGACAATCTCCTTAAATCCCCCCAACGTACCCTCACTAAATGAGGAGGTACTACACCTCCAGCCTTGGCTTTCGCAGTACTTCACATACATCTTGTAGAGGTCACCCGCGAATAGTGCCGCTTCGTCCCCTCCCGTACCGCCACGTATCTCCACTATTGCATCCTTATCGTCCTCAGGATCCTTAGGAATTAACAGCAACTTAATCTCCTCCTCCATCGTTGGCAGCTGCTCCCGAATCGCCTCGATCTCATCCTCAGCCATGTGCCGTAGCTCATCATCACTTTCCTCGGCAACTATCGTCTGAGCCTCCTCCAAATTGGCGAGAAGCAACCGATACTCGTCGCTCTTCTTCGTCAGGTTCTCCAGCTCCTTATACTCCTTGCTAAGACGCATAAACCGCTTCTGATCACTGATCACACTTGGGTCAGTAATCAAGATCTGAACCTCCTCAAAGCGTTCCTTAAGCCCCTCAGTTCTCGCTAGTATATCAAATTTCTTAGCCATCCCTTTTTAGTGGTATTCAAAATGCCCAAGTGGAGTATCAAGGATCAATTCATTTTGTGCTACCTCCTCCACTCTACCTATCACCTTTGCAGGCACACCAAAGCTTTCAGAGAGCTTTATCAAAGTATTAGTTTCCGACTCTGGCAGGTAAACCTCAAGGCGATGACCCATATTGAATACTTTGTACATCTCCTTCGGTGGCGTCTTACCCTCCCTAGCAATCACCTCAAAGAGTGGAGGGATCGGATGCCACTGATCCTTGATCACTCGCTTCCCTTGCACAAAGTGAAGCACCTTGGTCTGAGCCCCGCCAGTACAGTGCACCATACCGTGGATCGCCCCACGCATCTCCTGAAGCATCTTGGCCACGATAGGTGCATAAGTACGTGTAGGCGAAAGCACCAATTTACCATAGTCTATATCCAAACCCTCCACAGGCTCTGTAAGCGTACGCTTGCCCACATAGACCACCTCATCGGGGAGAGCCCCATCAAAGCTCTCAGGGTATTTTCGTGCCACCTCCTTACCAAATATATCATGCCGCGCAGAGGTGAGCCCATTACTTCCCATTCCTCCATTGTAGCTCTCCTCATAGGTTGCTTGGCCGTAGCTGGCTAGTCCCACGATCACATCCCCGCCCTTGATATTGGCATTATTGATCACATCCGACCGCTTCATCCTACAGCTCACCGTACTGTCCACGATGATGGTACGTACCAAGTCCCCCACATCGGCAGTCTCACCACCAGTCGAGTAAATACCTACACCCAGCCCTCGAAGCTGCTCCAGGAGCTCCTCCGTACCATTGATAATGGCTGCGATTACCTCGCCAGGGATCAGACGCTTATTTCGTCCGATAGTGCTAGAAACCAATATATTATCCACCGCTCCCACGCAGAGAAGGTCATCAAGATTCATTACCAAGGCATCTTGTGCTATCCCTTTCCATACAGAGAGGTCACCCGTCTCACGCCAATAGGCATAGGCAAGGCTACTCTTAGTCCCCGCCCCATCAGCATGCATCAAGCTACAATAGTTGGGGTCACCGCCCAGCAGGTCGGGCAGAATCTTGCAAAAAGCTTGTGGATAGAGCCCTTTATCGATATTCTTAATAGCGGCATGTACATCCTCCTTATCGGCAGAGACACCCCGCATCTGGTACATTTCTTTATTCATCATCTCATCTCATATATATATACTGTGCAAAGCTACTAAAAAAAGAGTGATAAGGGTAGAAGGGGGTTGCAAAATAGTTGTAAAGAAGGTATCTTTATGCGACGATAACTAAACACCACACAAATACTATTATAGAGACTATTATGGAAAGAGAACTTCAGCTCAATATCATCAAGATGATACACCGAGAGGTGCTCCCAGCAACAGGGTGTACCGAGCCCGTGGCAGTGGCACTTACTGTGGCACACGCCTCAGCCATTCTACCAGGAGAGATTAAGTCTATCACGCTCGACCTAAGTGCCAACATTCTGAAAAACGCTATGGGCGTAGGCATTCCTGGTACTGGTATGATAGGACTACCTATCGCCATAGCACTAGGAGCGGTGATAGCAGCACCCGAAAAAGAGCTCACCGTGCTAGACCACTTCTCGGAGGAGCAGTTTGCCAAAGCCAAGGCACTTATGGAGGCGGGCATCATCACCATCCGCCTAAAAGATGGAGAGGTAGATAAACTCTACATAGAAGCCACCCTACAGGATAGCGAAGGCCATACCGCCATTGCTATTATCGAGAAGAATCATACCGCCCTCAAGAGCCTCACCCTCGATGGTGTAGCACAGCAGGGACAGGGTAGCCACTCAGGTCAAGAGGACGAGGGCACCACACAGCTCTACGAAGGTCCCGAAGTACCGCTCACATTCGACCTAGTCTACCGATTTGCCACAGAGATGCCACTTGAGGAGATCCGATTTATAGAGGAGGCCGCAAGGCTCAATAAGCAAGCATCTCAGTACTCACTAAAGGGTCAGTATGGTCACTCCGTAGGCCGTATGATCAAAGGAGAATTGGGGCTAAAATACCTAGGAGACACCGCCTACACTCGTCTCCTTGCTAGCACCAGTGCCGCCTGTGATGCCCGAATGGATGGAGCTCCTGTAACCGTGATGAGCAATTCGGGAAGTGGCAATCAAGGGATTACGGCCACGATGCCAGTGCTTACCTTTGCTGAAGAAGAGGGCGTGAGTGAAGAAAAGAGGATTCGTGCATTGATGCTCAGCAACCTTATGGTCATCTACATCAAGCAGAAGCTAGGTCGCCTCTCCGCCCTTTGTGGCTGTGTAGTTGCCTCCACAGGCAGTGCATGTGGCATCACCTACTTGATGGGTGGGACTAAGGAGCAGATTGGCTTTGCCGTGAAAAATATGGTCGGAAACCTCACAGGTATGATCTGCGACGGAGCCAAACCTAGTTGCAGTCTCAAAGTGACTAGTGGTGTCAGCTCAGCGATGCTCTCCTCCCTCCTTGCCATGGAACACAAAGTGGTCACCAGCAACGAAGGGGTAGTAGATGATGATATCGACAAAAGCATTGACAACCTCACCTCCATCGGCCGCGATGCCATGACCGAAACCGATAAAGAGGTACTCCACATCATGACCCACAAAGGGAAATAACCCCTCCCAAGCAACTAAGTAAGCCCCCTTCTCCAAAGAGAGGGGGGCTTTTTCTTGGCTCTACTCCACCATATAGATCTTAGCCTCGATACGTACCCACTCACCCCGCTCCGTCACCTCCGTCACCTTGGCATAAAACTCCTTACCCGCATCCATCAGACGGGAAATGATAAGGTTGAGCGTCCGAGGCACATATCCAATCTGGTCGGCACCCATAAAGAGAGCGATCGCCTTTTCATCGTAGATATTCTTGGGCCTCCGCACCATCTTTAGTAGTGTGCCAGGAATGATCTGTGCCTTCAGCTCATGGATATTATCCACATGCGTAGTGCCCGCCACGATGATATCTAGTAAAAAGATCTCCCGCTTTGGAAGCCCCAAACTATTGATACCCCCTGTGCCAATCAGGGCAAGAAGCTTGTCATTAAGTGGTGTGATACCGCCTTGATGTGCCATAATCAAAAACCTTGTGATTCATACTCCTCCAAGAGCGTAATGATCTCCTGCATCTTCGCCTTACGATCCTCCAATTGCCGGATCGTCTCCGTCAAGTCCCTTTGTCTTTGCTCCACCCACTGAGGGTCCGCCAGCTCCTTAGCAAAGGTATAAGGGAACGTCTGCCAAAGCTCCTCAATCTTTGCCTTTATCTTAGCAATCCGCCCTTTCAGCTGTTCTATCTCGTACTCTATCCCATTGGTCACATCTATCCCCTCCGTGGGGTGCTTAAAGAGCACCACATTATAGAGGTCCCGAATGCCATCCAGATCCCCTTCCTTATAGAGTTGCGTTCCCCTACGAAATATCTCGATCATCTCCTCCGTTGACTCTGGGTGAAGGTCAGGGTGTACCAACTTCACTATGGTCTGGTAGAGCCTGCGTATCTCCTTACTCTCGTCGGGCGAAAGCTCAGGTGACTTGAGATACTCCTTGGCATAAAAGAGCTTCTCACTCTCCTGCCTCAGCGTTGCATTATACTCCTCCCGCACCCTCTCCAGCTCCTTATCCACACGCTCCACATCGGGCGTCTCGTCTCTATTCACATACTGGCGGAGCAAGCTTTCCCGCATCGAGAGTAGTTTTATCTCCAGCTGTAGCTGCAGCACCTTGTACTGCAACTCCCCCACCGCTTGCAGATACTCCGCCGAAAGCCGAGGACCCACCGTATTAATCAGGTCCTGATGCTCCGTATAGAGTTGCGAAAACTCTAGCGAAAGGAGCTTGTACTCCTCCCGCAATGCACGCTCACGAGGTGACCAATCTATCGTTGTCATAGGTTTATAAGTCCAATAATATCTTTTGTAAATATAGCAATATTCCGCTGGTATAGGAATTTATAGCTACTTTTGCACAGAAAGAGAACTATTTCCTCAAAAAGAGATACCGTATGAGCAAAGAGATATTGGACTTAAAAATGAAACTAGTAGAGCGGGAAGAGTACTCCGACCGCCTCTTTCTAGGACACTTCACACCAGTAGAAGCGGGAGTAAAGCTACCCCACTTCGCCCCAGGACAGTTTGTGCAAGTTTGGGTAAAAGCACCCGATGGGCTACTTCTCCGTCGCCCCATCTCTATCTACGATAGCACAGAGCGAGTGCTGAGCCTACTCATACAGTCCGCTGGTAGAGCCACCCGGCTACTGATGCAGGCACCCATCGGAGCAGAGTACCAGATCCTCTTGCCACTTGGTAATAGCTTTGAGCTACCCCCCGCTGGAAGCCAACCCCTACTAGTGGGCGGAGGCGTAGGTGTAGCCCCAATGTATGCTCTTGGCAAGGCGATGAAGCAACAGGGTATCACTCCCAGCTTTCTTCTCGGAGCTAGGAGCCAAGCCCACTTCTCCAACCTCCACCACTTTGAGGAGCTAGGCACCCTCTACCTCTCCACCGAAGATGGCTCCCTCGGTAGCCAAGGATTCGTGACCGACCACCCTATTCTCCGTGAAGGTCACTTCACTCATATATATATGTGTGGGCCTACCCCCATGATGAAAGCCGTTGCCCATTGGGCAAAGCAACAAGGGCTCCCAGCACAAGCCTCACTCGAGAATAGGATGGCCTGCGGTATCGGCGTATGCCTCTGCTGTGTGGAACCGACTGCAAAGGGACACAAAACCGTCTGCCACGACGGCCCCGTTTTCAACACATCACAATTACTTTGGGAATAAAATAGAGCAGGTATGAAAAGGAATTTAGAGGTACAGATCGGGGAGCTACAACTTAAAAATCCCATCACCACAGCTTCGGGAACCTTTGGGGACGGGCTACTGATGGATAAGATATATGACGTGGGGAAGCTAGGAGCCATCTTCACCAAAGGCACCACCCTAGAGCCAAGAGAAGGCAATGCCCCACAGCGGATGGCCGAGACCCCCTCGGGCATGCTCAATGCGGTAGGACTCCAAAACCTAGGCCTACAGCACTACATCGACCACATCTATCCGGAAGCGATCCAACTAGGCACCGAGATCATTCCCAACGTTAATGGCTCTACCATCGACGATTACATCGCTGTTGCCTCGGCAATGAACGACCTCCCAGGCATCCACGCTATGGAGCTCAATATCTCTTGCCCCAACGTAAAGAATGGCGGAATGGCCTTCGGAGTTTCCGAAAAAGGCATCGCCGAGATTGTCTCGGAGATACGCAAAGTCTACCACCACACCCTCATCGTAAAGCTCTCGCCCAACGTCACCGACATCGCCAAGATGGCGACCATCGCCGAGCAACACGGTGCCGACGCCCTCTCCCTCGTCAATACCTTCCTCGGTATGGCAGTGGATGCCGAGCGACGTCGCCCCATCCTCTCCACCGTTACTGGCGGTCTCTCAGGTCCTGCTATCAAACCGATTGCTCTCCGTATGGTATGGCAAGTGGCAAAAGCGGTTCAGATTCCAGTGATCGGCATCGGAGGCATTACCAACGCCACCGACGTGATAGAATTTCTCCTCGCAGGCGCCACCGCCATCCAAGTAGGCACCTACAACTTCGTGGATCCCCTCTCACCTCTCAAAATGATCGAGGGGCTGCAAGCCTATATGGAGCGGCACAACATCACCGATATCCAAGAGCTCATCGGCGCCCTACAGATCTAGCAACGGCCACCCACACACCGCCTACCACTAGCCAGAGCAAAAGGCCGAACCACGAAAAGTGGTGCGCCTCCGGCCGAAAGTAGCCATGCAGTGGAGAGGTAAAGGAGAGCTGGAAGGGCACCAGATACTTCGCGATAGAGCTCCCCTCCGAAGCCTCAAAACGGAGCTCCTTCACCCGCCGAAGCGACCCAGCCTCCAAAGCGGTATAGAGTGCCTCGCCATCGCGGCTCCTAATCACCGTCCAGTAGAAGGGATTGCCAAAGATCGTCAGCTTATCCCGTGTCAGGTCCAAAGGAGGCAACTCCGCCTTTACCAAGCGGTAGTCGGGAAGCGTAATAGCATAAAAGCTACCCACTTCGTCCACCAAAAAGCCCAAGAAAGCACGGCTCGGATACTCCGTCACGAAGAGCTGTTGGGGCACCACCCCACTGGGCAATGCTATCTCCTGCAGATAAGGCCGCCCCACCGTCTGCCTCAGATTAAAGAGCCTCCCCCCGGCATCTAGCAAGAGATACCCATGGTCGTACGGCTTCTTGGTGGTGGCATTTCCAGCCACTAGGGCTATCGGGAAAGCCACTCCTTTGGCGTCCAACGCCTTCTGAAACAACTCCGACTTTGCCCTATCCACCTCGTTACGGCTCATATCAATAAATTCGATCCCCTTTTTTCCCAGCCGAAAGACATCGCTCGGCATCTCCAGGTAGACCCTCTTCGACATCGACTCCAAAAGGAAATAAAGCGGCGTCACGTGGCAATTGATAGAGGAGGGATGCGAGATAAAGATAAAGCTCTGCTCCTCCAGCATACTCGGTGAGACCGCCACCCCATGGATACTATCGGGCAAACGCCCATCCATCACCAGCTGACGGTAGTAAAACGATGGCAATACACTATCAAACTCACTCTCCGTATACTCTCGCCCAGCATAGTCGTAGTAGCGAGACCCCTCCTCACCACTATTATCCAGCGACACAAATTCGCCCACCACCTCACTATAGAGGGTAAAAGGCACATACCCTCCACCCCTTTGCAATAGCGCCCCGAGCGAAGTAAGCCCCCAAATCAGCATCAGTGCCGATACCACGCCCATCAATAGTTGGAAAAAGATTTTCATAAGCCTAGAGAATTACTGCACCCCCTCCTTGAAGCGATAAATAGATAAAATAGCCACATAGCAAAGCAACACCGACCAAAGCCCCATCTCACACAAAAGGTCCTGATAGGCCCGAGGAGTCGTCGTCACAAAGTAGAGACAGCACACCCCATAGCTCACCAGCATACAGAGTAAGCGACCCCGCCACGTAGGCTCCACCACCACCCAAGTAGTTACGCCATACATTCCCCAGCCTGCCAAAAACCAAGGCCCAACACTCACCAGCAAGTGAGTCACCAATTCTGGTGCCAAGATACTAGAGAGGTAGCCCCATAGGATCAGCATCTCCACCAGAAAAAACAAGCCTAGCATCAATACCCCATACGTGAGCATCACAAATGCAATCCGCTCCAGTGGCAAAGGGAGATGAAGGGTTAGCTTCAATCGCTTTTGCACCATTTCAGGAGCCCACTGCACCACCGCCAGCACCAAGCCACACAATATAGGCTGATACTTGAGGGCATCTAGCAAAAGTACATCCTTAGAGAGGAGTACCTCCCACAGATGGGACACTCCACGTACCGATACAATCCTCTCCAGCGAGAGCAAAGCATAGCCCACCACTCCTAGTCCCAAGAGGCTAAGCAGCAACACCGCCCACCTTGTCTTCACCCACTCTTTATATAGCAATCCGCCAATCATAACTCAATACTTACCGGTCAAACCTATAAACACATCCTCCAGTGACATCCGCTCCTCCACCAACTGGCTATAAGGCAATTGGTGCTTCGCCAGATACTCTCGGATATACCCCATCCCCTCAAAGCTATGTACCTCAGCCTGATTTCCTATCACCGCAGGGTGCCATAGCTTCGGATCACCTGGCAGCTCCAACCCCTCCACCTCCAGCTTTATCAAATACCGATGGAAAGAACTCATCAGCTCCGCCACAGGCATCTGCAAAAGGATCTTACCATAATCCAGGATAATGCAGTCATCAATCAGCCGCTCCATATCCTGAATGATATGCGAAGTGAGAAAGACGGTCTTATCACGTCCCTTGGTGAATTCCTTTAGATAGTCAATGAAAAGTCGACGATAACCAGGATCAAGCCCCAACGAAAAGTCATCCAGCACCAAGAGATCGGCATCTTGTGCCAAAATCAAACCCAATGCCACTTGCGACCTCTGTCCACACGACATCCTACTGATACGTTGATGAGGAGCTATTTTAAGCAGGCTAACTAGGTCGTAGTAGATATCACGCTGCCAACGAGGATAAAATCGAGCATAGAAATGCTCAATCTCCTCCACAGTCATAAAGCTATACTGAACATGCCCTTCAATCAAAAGAGCAATGTTGGCCTTAACCTCAGGGGGCATCGACTGAATGTCATAGCCAAGCATCTTACACACCCCACTTCGCGGCTTCAGATAGCCAGCAAGGATATTGATGGTGGTAGTCTTGCCAGTACCATTCTTGCCCAATAGACCCAAAATACGCCCTCTAGGCACAGTAAAGGTAAGCCCCTCATAAATGAGGCGCTTACCATAGTAATGAGTCAATCCTTGGCACTCAATGATGGCCGAGGAGTCAGTTCCGATCATTGCTTTGCTGCTTTTAGCGAAGGTTGTACACGCTTATTGAAGTCGTTGGTAGAGTTATTGGTATCCATCAGATACTTTCTACCATTGGCTTCCCTAGCCACCTTACGGATCACTGCGGTTCCTTGTCCTGTGCGGTCATTAAAGCTCTTGCACCAACCAGTGTAACCAGCATCTAGGACATTGGGAATAAATCTCCACTCAATAGCATCTTCGATACCGAGGAATACCACATCGACCATCCACTCGTGAGGTATCTTATAGGTTTTAAGTGACATCTCTTTCACAAAGTTCTTAAACTTAAAAATATACTTACCATCCCACAAGTAATCCTTGATGAACGTCTCGCGATCTACCGGCATCCGTACTAGAGCAATCGTAGTGACGCCGCGCTGATGGAAAGAGGAGACGGTAAGTGAAGACTTATAGTAAGAGATCAGGTTGGGCACCTCAGGATTATCCACATCTTGGAACCTAGGATTATCAGAAAGGTCGTAGATCTCAAAGTCGGCGTGCGAAAGATCGGTCGCCCCCTTGAAAACCTTTGAGTGGTCTTGGGCATCATTGGCAATAATCAGCGATGCTCCTGGCTTCACTGGATGGCTCTTACCATCACCAGGAATCATAGAGACAAAACTGACTGTAAGGGCCTTATCCAGCGGACTATCGACATAATCCCGCTTCATATTGCTCAGATCTTCCGACTGCACAATCGCCAAACTATCGGCAAAGAGAGTGACGTCTGAATTATTGGTAATCTTGATGTACTGCTCAGAGTACTTAAAGGTCTTTCCGGTCTCAGGGTCAATGGTAGGGCTAAAGAAAAGCTCCTCAATCACAAAGCCGGCATTGCTATTCTCTACATACTGCGGGGTGAGCTCGAAGGAGGTACGCTCCTTAGTCACCGTCACCTGCTCTTTTATAGAGATAGGAGTAGAGACTCTGCCTAGCTTCTCCGACTGATATGCCAAAGTAGCCTCAACTGAAACCTCATACACACCCTCCAAAAGCACCTTCTTAAAGGTCGGTTCCTTAGAGGTTAGCTCAGAGGTTTGGCCATCTTTATTGCTTTTGAAAGAGATCTTAAGGTCGCTATACTCTCCTCCTTTCACACCTAGAGGTGAGTTTAGCACGAAACTACATTCACGCTCCACTGCCACCTCATTCTCTTTTTCAGGCTCACAACTAACTAGTCCGAGAGCCAATAGGGCTATAAGGGCCCATAGATACTTCATTGCTTTCATATACTTCTTGAAATAAAATTTTTAAACGTTAGTCTCCAGTTACTTCAGTTCCTTTGCTACGAAGTCCTCGGTAGAGTTATTCGAATCCTTTAGCACCTTAGAGCCTTCAGATAGGCTCTTCCGCACCACCTTTTTACCGTAGCGTGTATCATCATTCAGCTCATCTGCCACCTTAGCATAGCCGGCATCCAATTTTTCCGAGATCGGCAACCACTGCTTCTCATTAGTCATACCGAGGTTCACAGCATCCAGCACCCACTCATTTGGAAGCTTTAGAGCAGGGTGGCCATCCAACTCCATAGGATCCATTCCCTCTATAATCATTACCTCCTTGTAAGTATAAGTGCACTCCTTCACGAGGTCTTGTGCTGTCTTTCCTTGTAGGTCCACGATCGCATAGGTATTCTGTCCGTTGGTACTCATGGTCCAATTCTCTGTTCCATCGCCATAAGGGTCGCTGATGAACACAAGTTTCATATTGGGTACCTTAGGATTGTCAGGGGTTTCAGAATCAGTGTAGCCCTTATCGCTCATCCACTCGAAGTTGGCGTTGGACAGGTCTATCGAATTAGGGTTCTCCTTTGTATGGTCTATCGCCGAGTGGCACAAGATGACACTCTCATACGGCTTCACGGCATACTCCCTCCCGGTGCCAGGGAACTGCATCACCAGGTCGGTAACGAAATGTGTTGTCCTCACATCGGGCTTTGCCTCCACCTTCTCATCCGACTGCCAGAGCGACTTTACTAGAGCTAGTCCATCGAGATATCTCGTTACAGGACTATTGTTGGTGATCTTGAGGTATTTATCCTCATCGTACTGCTCACCCTTGCTATTGCGACTTCCAGCAAAGAATATCTCACTGATAACGAAGCTCTCCGTAGGCATTTCCCACATCAATTGGCAGGTGCGGTCAGATTTGTCCTTTGCCTCAACTACAAAGTCCTCTTTGTACTCTATCTCTGCTAAAGCACCTTTGCACTCGAAGCGACACATCACCTTCATAGCATAGGGTTCTCCCTGTACCAAGTGAAGCACCGCCTTACCCTCCTTAAAAGAAATAGGCAACACCTTACCATCGCTTCTGGAGGTGAGCTCGCCTGTAGCTTCTGTTATGGTGCCCTCAACGCCCAATGGTGCCTTTAGCTGAAAGGTAACTTCGGCATCCTTCGGTACCTCTGGGAGGTCGCTCTTACAGCTCCAGAGTAGGAGCAACGTCACACATAGCCCGAATAGTAAAAATAACTTCTTCATATCTATTTATCTATTAAAAATTAAACGGTTTAAAACAGTAATTGAATCACTCCCTCCACCCAATGTCGATGGATAGCATCCACTCCTCCGCCACTATACCGTCCGAATCGGTACCTGCCACCTACCTCAATGCCCCAAGGCAAGGATCCCCATCCCTGTATGGTGTAGTGCCACTTAGGGGCTACCTCAAAAAAGAGTTGAGTTGCATTGATGGTAGCGAAACTGTGCCTCACCTCTCTACTCAGCTCCTCTTTTAAAGTGGTATGTGAGAGGGATAGCTCTCCTTTGCCTAATGGAGAATAGCCTATGTTGCAGGAGAGAGCTATGTAGCTAGCTTTATCTATTTGATAGGAGCCGAACCCACTGAGGGCAACCTGCCATCGTTGGCTCTGTAGCAGGGACTTGGGCTCTAATTTGCGTATGGCTAGATAACGATAGGATAGCGTAGGAGAGAGGTGCCAGTTCACTCCGCCTTCGGAGCGACCAACATGCCAAGCGAGCGTCCCTTTGTAGTGGGGAAAATAGAAGTTGGGCAATTCCCCGATCACAGGATAGGTACCAGCGGCAGGTTCACCTACAATATGCTCCACACCTTTTCGGTTTTGTATCTCTGCTTTGAGCTCCACTCCTTGCTGGCAAGTTCCTTGCCAGAGATAGCCGAGAGCCACTTCTACTCGATGATCGTTGTAGTGGTGAATAGGAACCTCGTTCATATCGGTGAGCGTCTCCTCGAGCCGGTGATATTGGTATCCTATTTTGGCGGAAAAGCCCTCCACCCCACTCGGTACGAGATGTGCTGCACTAGAGAGGCCATATCCCCGGTAGTAGACGGTAGGGGTATTGGTATTGAAGCGTGCGAAGCTCCCTCCAAGGCCATTCATGAGCCACTGAATTGTAGTGCCCAAAGGGGAATAGAAAGCAACGCTACTCCGCTGTTTGTAGATCTCGTGGCCGAGTGAAACCCCTACAATATAGCTACCTAGTGGATGTGCCACCCCCATATTCATAGTTAGATTGGAGACAATATTACGTGGACGCGGATCCACCCTTCGATACTCTTGCTGTGAAAGATACTGCACCTCTCCTGCCAATCTCCACTGGTGGTATGCTCCGCTATATCCGCCCCCGAAGGCATACCGCTCGTGCGATAGGTTGCCCCCTTCGGCATCTGCAACCATATAAGGGTAGAGGCGAGCAAAGTCGGACGTGCTATTGAAGCGAACCCCCTTGATCAGCCCACTGGAGTAGGTGGCATTGCCCCACATATGTTGTGACTCTGAAGGTTTCAGATAGGTATTGGCATAAATATGTGTAAGGCTTTCGCCCGAACCATTCTGCTGTAAAAAGGCTCTGTTCTCGTGCCTCCAATGGTATTCTGTGCCAAAAGTAGAGAGCGAAGAGGGGTAAAGGAGATGATGCAGTGCCACATTTTCGTGGTAATACCGAAGCATCGCAACATCTGTCGTTGCATGCTCCAAGGAGCGAGAAAGCAGGGGCAAGGTATCCCTTTTTTGCGCCACCATCTCCGTAGTAGCTATAAATAGCCACACCATGAATAATATCCACTTAATCCTTTTCATTGCATTCGTACCAAATGGATTTCACATATGCTGGCTTGCGAAAGAAACTCTTGCTCGGTAGCAGAACCACGCACCCATGCTCGCTCGCCATTCTCCAATAAGAGGGTCCCCTCGACCTGCACATCGTAGAGCCCACGCAGTAATTGGTCGCTGTAGCTAGAGGTGGTGATAGAATTGCGTATAGTGGTCACCCGAGTATTGTGGTTATGGAACTTAATCTGGTAGCTCTGTTGTGCTATAGGCACAGAAGGTTGGAAGCGTATCTGGACCGTCACCTCGCTCATCACATCGGCTCTATCGGGCGTATGGCAGGCGGAGAGTAGTGAGGCAATAAAAAGCCAAGTCAGGAGTTCAACTATCTTTTTCATAGGGTCACCATCAATTCCATCCCGAAGTAGGGATATTGGTTTCGTCGGATTACATACCCTTTCTGATGAATATCTGGGGAGTAATCGAATATCTTATTCACAAAGAGGGCCACATTGAGTCGCTCTCCAAATAGTCGCTTGGTAGCCTTGAGGTTGGTAATCATCATAAAGGGGACCACATAACGTTCAAATGAGCTATCGCTATACGACCGCTTGAGCCACTGCAGGTAGGTATCCGACTTATCTTGCTCTCTAAAGGGATGCTCCTTACCATCCTTCAGATCCACATAGAGGTCAGGGTAATTGGAGATGGGCATCTTCTGCGAAGAGGAGTACCAATTGGACTGGAAAGAGAGCGATACCCCTAGCCCAATTTTTGGGAGGTAAGAATCCAGCCGTAGGTCGCTATTCAGCATCTCTCGCACCAATATCTCATTATCACGATAGATGCCGATATAGGGCACCTCGCTATCCCCGAGCACTGCTTTAGGGCGCTCATATTGTGGCAAGCTATTGCGGTAGGTGGTTCTAAACCACGCTCCAGAGAAGGTAATTCGGGTATTGAGGAATGGGTATCGTGGGGTGCTCAGCATCCACTCCAGCCCCACCTTGGAGGTTTCGCTACCATTGGTGACCTTTCCGAGGAGCCTGAATTGCTTCGACTCTTGGTAGGAAAAGTCGGTAATAGCAGGCTTTGCCGTAAGGGCATCATAAGGGACGGAGGAGGGGTTGTAGCGCTTAAAACTGGCAATCTTCAGCTCTGCATCGTTACGAAATCCGCTGCTCATCCGCTCTCGGAAGTAGGTGACCGAGGCGGAGTAACCAGCCCACTCGAGGTCGAGCCGGCCCTCCATCTTGATATTCTTCGCTGGCGTGAGTGGCCGATTATTGGGGTGGTAAATATAGGTGCGTAGATAGACCAGACGATAGTCCGGATTGGCATGGTAATAATTGAGCTCCACAAAATCGTCATACACTGTTTCGGGGTAAAGCTGATCCATAGAAGGAAACATACTAAGGCTTCCGATCCCTCCGAGCAACTGAATGCGAAGTGGTTGCTCTCGTACAGTGATAGGGGCAAAGCTCCAGCGGGCGTTAAGGCGAACATCGGTATACCATTTCCTACTCATTTGATAAGAGCTATCAAGGTGTAGGAGTTGATTGCTCACCAAACCTGCCATTAGAGAGAAAGTATGGGCACCTAGAGGCACAGAGAGCTCATCCTCCACAAATAAAGAGAGCATACTTTTAGCCGGGATATCACAGAAAGGGCGTGGTCGGCTTCCAGCCGTCCAGAAGAGAGGCCGATCCAAGTCAAAGAGCGTCCCTTTACCCCTATTCTTACTGTACGCCCAAGTGGCTCCATACTTAATCCGTTGTTTGCCCCAATCTCTGTCCAGATGCGTGCTACCCTTCATCTTGGCATAGAGATATATCGGGCGACTATCCACCAAATGCGATGCCACATAATTACGGGGGTAGTATTTTCCCTCAAACTCTCCCTCTTCCTTCTGCGTAAGATAAGGAACATCCCTATTCAAGAGCATATCCTTGGTGATCTCCGTCCGGTCCCAAGTATGGGTGGCAGAGAGGATAATCTCTAGATCATGGAGCCATCGATTTTCCTTAGGCGTGAGCAAGAAGGTTTGCGAAAAAGCAAGGCTATGATAGCTTGCCTTGTAGCTATCCTTGGGGTTGTAGTCTAGGTCTTGATCTCGCTTACGGTCGTCGAGAGTGCCGGTATAATCTATATTGGTGTGAGAGCTGAATACTCCGACTCCCAAGTGCCACTTACCCGACAGGCGTAGAGAGCTATTGATACGCTCGTAGCAATCCCGTACACTGCGTGGATCGGAATAGGCCGAGAGGTAGCCTACACTGGCGATGAGGTTGAGGTGCTCTTCACGAAGGGTGACCCCTTTGGAGAGAAAAAATAGCTTGCTACTCATATCGGACTTAAAACGGCCATTCAAATCATCGCTCCATTGCTTACGCTTCACCTTAATGAGTCCGCTAGTAAGATCGGAGTGCTCTACAGAGGGAATTCCTCGCACCACCTCGATACTCTCCACCTCGTCGGTAGAAATAGTACGCATATCTACTCCGGCATTGATCGGTATTCGGATAGGGTACTCGTAATTGCTCCCATGCATGCCCCTAAACCCCGCATCCATCTTGAGTGGCACCCCATCGATAAGGAAGGTGGTGCCCATGGATGAGGTATTGTAATTGGATTGATTGACGCGTGGAAGCAAATTGTGTTGGCCTACGATGGGGAGGGTGGCTTCGCGTAGCCGAACGATATCGGGACTGGTGAGCTGGGGATCGGATGAGAAGCCCCCTGGGAGTAGCTCCAGCACATCGGCAATGCTAGAGGGCTGAATATGTGCCATAGCGGCTTTGCCGATCAGGGAAGAGCTGGTCATTCCTTTAGAGGACTTTGCCGTCACCACCACCTCCTGTAGCTCGCGACTGCTATTCTTCAGTTGGATAGTGATATTTTGCTTGGAGCAAGCAACCTTGAGGTGCTCTACCTTTTTATCATAACCAATATAGGTGACCTGTAGCTGATAACTGCCAGGTGCCACCTTGGGGAAGGTGATGACGCCATGGGGGTTGGTAGCACCGGTAAGGAGTTGCTCGCCCTGCTCCATACGCACTAAGGCGCCTATGAGGGGTTCGCCACTATCACTATCTATTACCGTGATAGTGACCTCGGTGGCTCTAGGGATCTGAGCCACCGCCCACTCTATCGGGATAGAGAGGAGCAGGAGGAGTGTGAGCAGATTTTTCATAACCAAAGGAATAGCAGGGGTATCACTATCCCAATAATCAATTCTACGCCGCCTACTCCTTTAAGACCTCGCTTCCCTTTGACCAGAAGTAGCCCTGAGAGGGTAATAAGGATTAAGGCGATGGCGAATAGGTCGGAGAAGTAGGCCCACCATCTTCCGGGATTGTAGTGTAGCCTCACAAAGTCGCTCAGGATAGGGCGCTTACGAAGTCGGTCGTAGGTGGCGGTACCACTGCGAAGGTCTACCTCGAGTGTGGAACCTCCTTTGAGAAACACCTTGAGGCTCTCGTCATCGGGGTAGTAGTGCTTGGTGTAGTTCTTTTCTTCGTGGATGCTCGTAAGGAGGGTGGTGAGCTCGGCTTGGGTTACCGACCCTTTCGCCCTCGGAGTATCTGCTATCGCCTGCTGTAGGATGATTCGCTTGACGGTATAACTAGGATTGATCTGGTCGCGATGATTCATCAATATACCGGATAGTGCGTAAATCAACACCACGCCGGCAAATAGGAAGGAGCAGTGCCGATGCAACCATCGACACCCCCTTCTGACTTGATTCCACGAAAGATGGTATTTACGCTCCACCACCTAGTTACTCTACAATCTCGTACTTATCGGCAACGATATGGTAAAGGCTCACATAAGCTTTCCCCTCTTGCTCGGTACGCTCTGCAATGTGCGCACGGAAGTTGGCAATCCGCTCAGCGATGGTATTAGCGGCCTGCTCGGCATTGGCTTGCATATCGGCTGCACAACCGCCTGAGCCTTCGCCATGTTGCTTTGTAGCCTCGGCCACCTCGGCTTCCCACTGTGCAAGATAGGCCTCATCGATACGCTCCTCAATGAGCTTGCCCTCTACCTTTACAACGCTATGAACGCACTCCTGAGGAAAGCTCCCAATTGCGTCACCAGCCTCTACTCGTATGGTCTTGGTATCATCGCTTCCCATTAGGAATATCTTGCCGCCACCATGCTTGCAAATATGAGTGCAGATACCTTCAAGCACTACATCTTGATCCACTAAAGCATCAGGATTGCTCAAAAGTGAATCCACGTCCAAAGTGCTAGTGATTACCTCATTCTCTTCCTGCTTATTATTCTCTCCCTTGCTGCAACCCACTAATAATAGTGTGGAAAGGAAAAGGAATAGGGCTGTTCTCTGTAAAATGTTCATTGAATAATACTTTTATATGAATACTTCCGCAAAGTTGGCTATATTTGGGCAGAAAGGCTCTCCCTATTTTTGGGTAAATTGTGGGCTGATCACTACTCAAATATAGGTATTTATAGATATAATCCCTAGGAGTAAGGGGTTGTGAAAACAGAAAACACCCCTATAGGCAAAACCTAAAGGGGCGCTTTTGAATGAATATTAGGTGTGATTACAGGGTGATTTTGGAGAGGTCACGGAGAATCGCTTTGGCATCGTGTAGGAGTTGATTCATCACCTCACGGACTGGCCGTATAGCATTGATGGTGGAGGCAATTTGCCCAATTTCTAGCTCTCCCTCTTGGAGATCGCCCTCGGACATACCTATCTTGGCTCTTCCTTTGCCTAGCAGAGTGGCTAGCTCCTCTTTGGTAGCACCTTTTGCCTCAGCTTCGGCCACTTGATCCATAAATCCGCCTTTAGCCAAACGGGTAGGCACTAGCTTCTTCAGCATCAATTTGGTATCCCCTTCGCCTAGGGCAAGGCAATGCTCCTTGAAGGCTTGGTGGCAGGCACTCTCCTCGGTAAGAGCAAAGGCGGTACCGATCTGCACCCCCTCTGCTCCTAGAGCCATACAAGCAACAATGGCTGCACCAGAAGCGATTCCTCCGGCTGCTATAAGTGGCACATGGATCACTTCGTGAACAGCGGGAATAAGACAAAGGGTAGTGGTCTCTTCACGACCGTTGTGCCCACCGGCTTCAAACCCTTCGGCAATCACAGCATCGACCCCAGCGGTCTCTGCTTTTTTTGCGAACTTGCTACTGCTCACCACGTGTAGCACCTTGATCCCCTCTTCCTTAAGACGGGCGGTCCAGGTAGCAGGATTGCCTGCAGAAGTAATCACGATGGGCACTCGCTCCTCAATAATCACTTGCATGGTCTCCTCTACCGTTTTCATCACTAGGGGAATATTGACGGCAAAGGGCTTGTCGGTAAGCTTACGGGTATGGCGGATCTCTTCGCGTAGCTCTTCGGGGTAAAAGGTACCACCAGCCAGCACTCCCAGTCCGCCCTCTTGGCTTACTGCTGCTGCCAACTTGTACCCACTGGTCCACGCCATTCCACCCTGAATAATAGGGTACTCAATTCCCAATAATTGGGCCACTCTATTTTGATTTCTCATTGCGGTAACTCTTGCTATTTAATTAATCCTGATCTTCTCTTCAGTGCCTCAATAGAGGGCTGACGGCCCTTGAAGTTTTGATAAAGCACCTCTGGCTCTTCGGCATCACCTCGCTCTAAGATCTCACGCTTAAATCGCATAGAGGTGGTATGGTCTTTGAGCCCATTCTTTAGGAACTCCTCAAAGGCATCGGCCTCTAGTATTTCCGCCCACTTATACCCGTAGTAGCCGGCAGCGTAGCCGCCATCAAAGATGTGGGAGAAAGCGGTGCTGACACTGGTGCCTGAGATATGGGGCAGTAGGGTTACCTCTTTGTACGCCTCTTGCTCAAGTTCCTCAAGATCTTGTGGAAGAGAGGCTGGGTTGTGGGCGTGCCATAGCATATCGAGGTAACCGAAACCAAGCTGACGGATGCAAGCGTAGCCCTCTAGGAAAAGGGTATTGCGATGGATCGCCTCTATCAACTCCTCGGTAATCGGTTCGCCTGTGAGGTAATGCTTAGCAAAAGAGCGGAGGAAGTCGGGCTGGCGCGCCCAATTCTCATTGAAGTGCGAAGGGAGCTCCACAAAGTCGTGCACCACATTGGTTCCGCTAAGAGAGGCATAAGGCACTTGCGTGAGTAGCCCGTGGAGACCGTGTCCAAACTCGTGGAAAAGGGTGGTCACTTCATCGTGCGTTAGGAGTGAAGGCTGGCTCTCTGTGGCGGGGGTGAAGTTCATCACTAGGCTCACCACAGGGCGTACCCCTTGATAGGCCTCAATATAATTGGTCATCCAAGCCCCCGAGCGTTTCCCCTTGCGTGGGAAGAAGTCGCAGAGGAGCATTCCAACTAAATTGCCGTGAGAGGAAACTTTATAAACCTTTACTTCGGGGCGATAAGGAGGGAACTGGGTGTGATCCGTCTCTTCCTCAATCGTCAGCTCATAGAGGTCGGAAGCAAGGTCAAACATGGCCCTTACCACGCTATTGAGCTCAAAGTAGGGGCGGGTCTCTTCCTCATCGTAGTGTAGCTCCTTTTGCCGATACTTCTCTGCCAGGTAGGCCCAATCCCATGGCTGGCAGTCCGAATGACCTTTGGTCACCTCTTTCAATTCCTTTTGGGCTAAAGGTGCGTAGGCCTCTCTTAATTCGTCCAGCATCGCATAGACCTTCTCGGGCGTTTTAGCCATCTTGGAACTCAATCGGTAGTCGGCAAAGCTCTTGTAGCCGAGTAGCTGGGCTATCTGATAACGAAGTGTGGCGATCTTGTAAACCTGCTGCTTATTACATGTGGGTTTACTAGTATCCATACAAAGTGTGGCACGGCCTCGATACATCTGCTCACGGATAGTGCGGTCGTCGCAGTACTTAAGTACAGCACTATAGGAGGGCATACTAAGGTCAAATAGCCACCCTTCCTTGCCATGCTCAGTGGCTAACTTTTTGGCCGCTTCCAAAGCGGAGGTGGGGAGTCGTTTTATCGGCTCTTTATCAGTAACGTGAAGGGTAAAGGCATTTTGTTCCTTGAGTAGGTTTTGCCCAAAGGTAAGGGTGGCCATACTCAGCTCCTTCCGAAGCTCCTTGAGCTGCTCTCTGGTTGCTTCTGGGAGGTAGGCACCGCTACGATCGTACCCTTCGTAGCTACGCTGGGTAAGTCGCTGATCAATCTCTTGGAGCTGAGGCAGCTGCTGGTCGTGAACCACCTTGACCCGCTCGGCCAATACCTGGTCCATACCTACCTCGTTGCTCACTTCGGTAAGTAGGGGCATCAGCTCCTGTGAAAGCTCCATCATACGATCATCGGCATCGCAACTGAGGAGATTAAAAAAGAGAGAAGTAGCCTTGCTAAAGTCCTCTCCCGACTGCTCAAGAGCGAAAATGGTATTCTCAAAGGTTGGCTCCTCCTCACACGCCTTGATGCCGCTGATCTCCGACCTAAATACTTCTGCTTCCTTGCGAATCTGCTCTGCAAGATGGTCGGGATCGCGTTGGGTGAAATCGGGAAATATAATCATTCTTTGCATATCTATTTGAATAGAAAAGCAAAGCCATATAATCAAAGAATTACATGGCTTTACTTATGGTGTTAGAAGTTAATCTTGAAGCGGTATCTTCGCCACTCGTGCCGTATGCCGCCCACCTTCAAACTCAGTTTCAAAGAAGGTTCGGGTGATGGCTCTCGCCTCATCGGGCGTCACAAATCGCCCTGGGATACTCAGCACATTGGCATTATTGTGCAGACGGGTTAGCTCGGCTTGCTCTGTATTCCATGCAAGTCCCGCACGTACATGGGGGTGCTTATTGGCTGCCATGGCAATTCCATTACCGGAGCCACAGACAATCACACCCCACTCCACTTCGCCACTATCAATAGCATTACCCAGCTTATGAGCGAAGTCGGGATAGTCGACACGCTCTTCACTATAGGTGCCGAAGTCATAGATCTCGGACTCTCCAAGCCACTCATCGAGGAAATTCTTAACTACCTCTTTGATCTCAAAGCCAGCGTGGTCGCTAGCTAGTCCTACTTTATTTATAGTCATTGTTGATATTTATTTTCCTAAAAGTTGCTTTACTTGTGTACGTACATTCTCGGCGGTGAAGCCTAGCTTTTCGTCGAGCACCTTGTAAGGAGCAGAGAAACCAAAGCTCTCCAATCCCCAAATAGCACCTGTGCCGTGTGGTATCAGCCCCTCAAGATTGACGGGCAAACCAGCAGTGAGACCGAAGCGAGGAAGTCCCTCGGGTAGCACGCTCGCCTGATACTCCTTGGACTGCTGACGGAAGATTGCCTCACTTGTGATGGAGGCGATATTGCAGTGGATACCCTCCTCGGCTAGCAGCTTAGCACCCGCCACAAGGGTAGAAACCTCAGAACCAGTAGCTACCAGCACCACCTCGGCATTAGGTTGCTCTGTAACTAGATAACCGCCCTTCAATATTCTCTGACTGTGCTGATAATTATTACCTGGCAGGTCATCTACATTTTGTCTAGAGAGGATTAGTGCAGTAGGCGTTGACTTATTTTCCATCGCCATCTGCCAGCTTACGGTCGTCTCGTAGACATCGGCGGGACGAAGCACCATCGTAGAGGGCTTACCGCTATGATTGTGGAGCTTCTCCATCAGTCGGATCTGAGCCTCTTGCTCTACCGGCTCGTGGGTAGGTCCGTCCTCACCTACTCTAAAGGCATCGTGCGTCCAAACAAAGCGAACTGGCACCTCCATAAGTGCTGCGATACGTACGGCAGGCTTCATATAATCGGAGAAGACAAAGAAGGTACCGCAAGCTGCATGGAAGCCACCATGTAGGGCAATCCCTATACAGATAGTTGCCATTGTCAGCTCCGAAACGCCTGGCTGAAGGAAGCTTCCCGAGAAGTCGTCCCGAGTGAGTGCCTTGGTCTCCTTGAGGAAGCCATCGGTCTTATCGGAATTAGAAAGGTCGGCACTTGAAACGATCATATTGGGGAGGTTCTTAGCCAGGAAACCCAATACGGTAGCAGAGGCATTTCGGGTAGCTGCATTTGGCTTCTGCTCTATACTCTTCCAATCAAGATGACTGGTATCAAGATCAAGCCAACGCTGTAGCTCCTTTGCATCTTCGTGGTGAGCTTTCGCCCACTCGTCATACTGCTTATGCCACTTCTGAGCGTGAGCTCTAAGCGTCTCCTTTCGCTCATCGTATAGCTTCTGTACCTCATCGAATATCACGAATGGATGCTCTGGATTGCCTCCAAGGTTCTTTATAGTCTCGGCTACGCCACCACCGGCTGCGGAAAGAGGTTGTCCGTGCGTTTTAACTAAGCCCTCAAAGCACTCTCCATCTGGCGAAAGCATTCCCTTGCCCATCACGGTATGCCCGATGATTAGGGTTGGCTTACCATTCACAGCAATTGCCTTATCAAGAGCCTGGCGAATCTGGTCGTGGTCGTTGCCATCGATCTCTAGCACTTCCCAGCCCCACGCACGGTACTTCATACCTACGTCCTCACTCATCACCTCGGAGACTTTCGTAGAGAGCTGCACATCATTGGCATCGTAAAACATCACTAGGTTATCAAGCCCAAGGTGTCCTGCAATTCTGCCTGCTCCTTGTGATACCTCCTCTTGGATTCCACCATCGGAGATAAAGGCAAAGATCCGCTGACGCATCAAATCCTCACCAAAGCGAGCAGCCATCTTTTTAGCGGCAATGGCGGCACCGACTGCCATGGTATGCCCTAGCCCAAGGGGACCTGAGGTATTCTCCACGCCACGAGCCACATCAAGCTCTGGGTGACCAGGAGTAGGACTGCCCCACTGACGGAAGCCCTGTAGCTCCTCCATGGTATATCGACCAGTCATCGCTAGTACCCCGTAGAGCATCGGACTCATGTGTCCAGGATCCAAAAAGAAGCGGTCGCGAGCAATCCATTCAGGACAGTCGGGGTCATACTCCATATACTCCGAGAAGAGTATTTGTGTAAAATCCGCCCCACCGAGAGCCCCACCTGGGTGTCCCGACTTTGCTTTTTCGACCATAGACAGTGCCAAAACTCTTAGGTTATCAGCTGCCTTGTGACTCAATACGTTTTTAGTAGCCATAGTATTTATTAATTAAAAATGATATCTCTGCTGTATCCCCCTTCCACACTCTACAAAATTACCCATTTATATTGACTTTGCCGACCAATGGACACGTATATTTTGTAGCAATAGGGGAAGGGTCACTGATTTAGCGATAAAATTGGTAATTTTGCGATGTTAATTCTAAGGTAATGTTGCCTTCAGATATGTTTCACTATAATTATTAAGAGTAAACTTAATGATCACAGCAGACCAATTACAGAGTGTATTGGAGCGCCGAGATGCGCTGAGGGGGTATCTTTGACATTGATGCGAAAGAGACCCAACTAAAGGAGGAGGAGCTCCGCACTCAAGATCCACACTTTTGGGATGACCCCGATAAAGCACAGGCACAGATGAAGGTGGTGCAGGGGCTGAAGCACTGGATTAAAGACTACAATGAGGTAGACAACCTAGCTACCGAACTAGCATTAGCATTTGAATACATCAAGGAAGATCTGGTCTCCGAGGAAGAGATTGACCAGCTTTATGCCAAAGCAATAGAAAAGCTGGAGGATGTGGAGCTACGCAATATGCTCCGCAACGAGGAGGACCGCATGGGAGCTGTCCTTAAGATCAATTCGGGAGCCGGCGGCACTGAGAGCCAAGACTGGGCATCGATGCTGGCACGTATGTATATGCGTTGGTGCGAGGACCAAGGCTACAAGGTGACCATAACCAACTGGCAAGATGGCGATGATGCGGGCATCAAGACCGCGACACTTCAGGTAGAGGGTGACCTCGCCTACGGTTTCCTTAAGAGCGAAAATGGTGTGCATCGCCTTGTGCGCGTATCGCCATACAATGCTCAGGGAAAGCGAATGACCTCCTTTGCCTCTGTCTTTGTAGTACCCCTAGTAGATGATTCTATTGAGGTGGAGATTAATCCCGCACTCGTAACGTGGGAGACTTTCCGCTCTGGCGGTGCCGGGGGTCAAAACGTCAATAAGGTTGAAACCGGTGTGCGACTGCGCTATATGTACACCGACCCCGACACGGGAGTGACCGAGGAGATTCTGATTGAGAATACCGAGACCCGTAGCCAGCTCGATAATAGAGAGAATGCTAAGCGACTCCTCAGAAGCCAGCTCTACGATAAGGAGATACAGCGACGCAATAAAGCAAAAGAGGCGATCGAAGGAAGCAAGAAAAAGATTGAGTGGGGCTCGCAAATTCGTAGCTACGTATTTGATGACCGCCGTGTCAAAGACCACCGAACCAACTACCAGACCTCCGACGTGGATGGGGTAATGGACGGTAAAATCTCTCCTTTCATCAAAGCCTATCTGATGGAGTTTGGAGGGGAATAATAGAGAGTAATAAGCAAATAACTGATAAGAATAAAGAAGAAAAGTAATGGCAAGTACAGCAGACTTTAGAAATGGAATGTGCCTAGATATCGATGGCACCCCATTCGTAATCGTAGAGTTTCTACACGTAAAGCCAGGCAAAGGACCTGCATTCGTAAGAACAAAGCTTCGTAATATCGCCACTGGAAGAATCCTAGACAAAACCTGGTCTTCTGGCGTGAAGGTAGATGAGATTAGGATTGAGAGACGTCCCTACCAGTACCTATACAAAGATGACATGGGTCTAATCTTTATGCACCCTGAGACCTTCGACCAGATTCATATCCCAGAGGAGCGCATCGAGGGTGTGCAATTCCTCAAAGAGGGTGATATGGTAGAGGCGATGGTGCATGCCGATAAAGAGGAGGTACTCACCTGCGAGCTCCCTAGCCACGTTACCCTAGAGGTTACCTACACTGAGCCTGGTATCAAGGGCGACACCGCTACCAACGCACTGAAGCCAGCTACTCTTGAGACAGGTGCCGAGATCCGTGTACCTCTCTTCATCGATAATGGTGAGAAGATCATCGTAGATACTCGCGAAGGCTCCTACGTAAGCCGTGCTAAGGAGTAATCCATCGCACATCAACAACTAAAGTAAGGGCTAGGTTGCAAAGACCTAGCCCTTATTTGACACTTCACTCAGAACTTGTTGGGTAGTAATAGAAGGTAATAGCATTCGAAATTTTGAGCGAATTTTCGAAATTAACCAGCTCACATTAAGGCTATGAAGAAATTGTTATTGGCCATTATGACCATAGTGGCCGTATTACTTACCTCTTGTGCCACTCAGTCTAAAAGGGATAGAAACTACCTGTATGCTTGGAGGGACATGCACAATAACCATAATGATGCCTACTACTACACTGACCGCTTCGGACACAAAGTATCCCCGAAACGGTTTTCAGTAGCAAGGCAGTTTGCCCCCAATGGCTTGGCAGCAGTCTGCGAGTCAGGACTTGGTGGCAAGTGGGGTTATGTTAATACGACCATTGACCTTGTCATCCCTTACCAGTATGATTTTGCTAGTGATTTTGGTGACTTTGGCTTTGATGATGATTTGGCCTGTGTCAAGTTTAACCTCAATGAAGACAATCGTTTGCGCCAACCAGCTGTAGCATTTGGGCCTGCAATGATTATTGATACGAAAGGAAGACAAGTCTCCAAAATCTATGGTTGTATGCTCCTTAACAACACCCCTAGAGTACGTTGTGTAACTATCGTCAATAGCGGTACCTGCTTCCATAGTACAAAGGGATATCAAGATTACTCTACTGATGGTTATTGGGGAGCTATAGATAGCAGAGGAAAGGAGATCATCCCCTGCATCTATGAATTTCTTATAACCCATAGCTCACTAAGCGGATTTATCGTAAGGCACGAAGGGAAATGGGGTGCTATAGACTATAGAGGCAAGGAGCTTATACCTTGTGAGTATGATGGAGCATTCTACAATGACGAAAATAGCCACTTCAATACTTTCACAGAGGTGGATGGCGATAATCGGAACCACTGGAGTGAGGAGGATGTTCAGAGGCAGTTATGCTTTATCAAGGAGGATAGGATAGCTATCCGCATCTCTGCCTCTAAATAAAGATACAGAGAATTTCAAGATATGAACAGAATAAGTGCCAGCTCCCCTTAGGAAGCTGGCACTTATTCTGATAAGTTAGCTCCAAGCTTACTTGTAGCTAATCCACTTGATCAGCTCCTTCAGCTTTGGCTTCTTGCCATACATCAGCAGTCCTACTCTAAAGACCTTAGCCGCAGCCCATACAAAGAAGACCGTCGTTGCCACCATCATCACCATTGAGAGGACGATTTGCCACGTAGGCGGATCAAACGGCAGTCGCACCATCATCACATTCGGTGCCACAAACGGGATAAAAGAGCACCACACTGCCAGTGGTCCATTGGGATTCTCGGCCGAATAGAAAGCCGCATAAAAGGCAAACATAAAGAGTAGCGTAATCGGCAAACTCATCTGACTGATATCCTCATCGCTATCAAAAGCCGCTCCCATCGCCGCATAGATTGCTGCAAAGGAGAAATAAGCACAGATAAAGAAGAAGAAAAAGGCCAGGATCATCCCAGTGAAATTAAAGTTGGCCAATGGTGCCATGACATCCTGAATCATCTCGGGGTCGGCACCAGCAGAGAGTGCATTATCGGTTAGCTGACTCATATCCAGCGTCACATTACTGAGGAAGACCGCTTGTAGCACCACAAATCCTAGGATAAAGATCAGTGCCCAAATCCCCAACTGCGTCAGTCCCACAAGTGCCACTGCCACTATCTTAGCAAATAATAGCACCGTTGGCTTCACCGAAGAGGCAATAATCTCCACAATCCTATTCTTCTTCTCCTCCTGCACACTCGCCATCACCATAGACCCATAGGCCAGAACGAAGAAGAAGAGTAGCATATTAAAGATCTGCCCCACCACCATCGCAAAGTCCGAAGAGCTCGCCTTTTCATCACCCTCCTTACTCCACTGTATCTCCGAGATAGAGAGCGACACCTTCGTATCATCAATGATCTTCTCAAGGTCTGGAATATTATAGCTTGCAATCTTCTCCTTTCTCAGGGCAGGCTGTAGCTGGTCCGAAATGTACTCCTGTAGCGTTGGAGGTATCGACGAGTGGCTAAAGATCGTCACCCCCTTTGGATTCTTCAGTAGATCCTCGGTAATCAAAAGGTAGGCATAAGCACTCTCCTCACTCTTCTTCCGTGCCTCGGCAATATCGGTATCACTAGCGACAAACTTAAAGCCATCCCTACTCTCCCCCTTTTGTAGATACTCCAGATACTTACCCGTGTGGTCAATCACCATCACCTCCTTCTCCGAAGTGTCCTTGGCATTCATACCGAGGTACATCGGGATAAAGATCAGCAGCAAAAAGATAAACGGCGTAAAGATCGTGAGCAAGATAAAAGACTTCTTCCTCACCTTCACATTATACTCCCGCTGCAAGACAATCCAAAACTTATTCATTCTGCACCTCCTTCGTTAGTTAGATTACGCTCCGCTTGGCTCTCTTCATAGCCATTCACCTGACCCGTCTTCCCCACCACATCAAGGAATATCTCATGCATATTGGGGATAATCTCTTCAAAACTAATCACCTCACCCCGAGCATTCCACTCAGAGATAATCTCACGTGAAGCAAGCTTGTGGCTATTCTCAAGAATCAACTCAGTACGGCCATACTGGTCCGTCTCCTTTGATACCACCACATACCGCTCCGCTACATTCTCCGGCATCTCCACGCCATCTTGGAAAAGGAAGCGATAGGCATTGCCCTTGTACTGCTGCTTAATCTCCTGCACATCCCCCTCTAGTACCACATGGCTACGATTAATCAGAGAGATATTATCGCACAGTTCCTCCACACTCTGCATATTATGGGTAGAGAAGATAATAGTATGCCCCATCCGCTTCAGCCGTAACATCTCATTCTTCAGGATCTCCGCATTGATCGGGTCAAAACCACTAAAAGGTTCATCAAAAATCAGTAGACGAGGCTCGTGCATCACCGTGCAGATAAACTGCACCTTCTGTGCCATTCCCTTAGAGAGCTCCTCTACCTTCTTGCCCCACCAAGGGAGGATATCAAAGCGCTCAAACCACTCCTCCAGGATTCGCTTCGCCTCAGCCCGCTTCAATCCCTTCAACTGAGCCAAATAGATCGCCTGCTCCCCCACCTTCATCTTACGGTACAGGCCACGCTCCTCAGGGAGATAGCCAATCCGCTCCAAGTCCTTCTCCACAAACGGATGCCCATCAAAGAGCACCTCCCCACTATCTGGGGCGGTAATCCTATTGAGGATACGAATCAAGGTGGTCTTTCCTGCCCCATTAGGGCCCAGCAGACCATACACCTTGCCCTCTGGCACCGACATACTCACGTGGTCGAGTGCACGGTGTTTGTCGTAGTCCTTGACTACATCCTTTACTTCTACTACGTTTTTACACATACCCAATATACTTGCAATACACTTGTTTCTTCTATCTACTTCTTCAGCAAGAGCGATGGGGTAATCACCCGATCCCCTAGCAATTGACTAGCATTACTCTTGTACTCCGTCAGCTGTGCCAATTCTTGGTATAGCTTTTTATAATCCTCCACATTCTTAGAGTCCAGTTCCTTTATTTTCTTAAGCACCCCTTGCACCTGCTCCTCTATCTTGTGTAGCTTCAGCGAAAGCACATCCCGCATCAGCAGCTTTCCTAGCTCCTCAGGCTCCTCCATCTCCTTCACAAATTTATCATTGCGAGGGCTGAGCGTGTACTTATCCAGAAGATACCTATCGGCATGCTCCCTGATGGTATCATCCTCCGAGCCCAGCAACAATCTAGTAAGATCCGCCTCACTACCATCCGCCTCAGCCTGAGACACTGCATCCAACAGCCCATCCAATATCTGCACAAAGTGGTCGCTCAGACCGCACACACCATCCCACTCCCTAAGGTCGAGCGTGGCATTATGAATTAATTGCAGACCTGTTATCTCCTGCCCTTCTCCCTCCTCATTATTCGCAAAGCCAGGGATAGACACCATACCATAATCAATAATATCCTGCAAAAGGGTGAGCTCGTATGGAGGCAAGGGATCCTTTACCCTAGCCGATGCCACCTTTGGGTTGACCTGCCCAGAAATAGCCTTGGTAGAGAGGTTAGTAAAACCTGATGTAGGCCCCTCCTGAGGCATCTGATAGCTACTTCGCTCCTGCCGAGTACGGTTAAAGATTCGCTCATCACGGATCTTCTTCACCCGCTCCGCTAGTGCCTCACTGGTCACCTCCCACTTTTCCGCTACCACCCCTATATAGAGCTCACGCGTAATACGTGCCTCGATATAAGCAATCGTCTGTGCTAGCTCCTCGATGATCGCCACCTTTCCCTGTGGGTCGGTACCATATTCCGCCGCTAGTCGCTCCCCCTTAAAGGCGATCCCATCCTCCTCATGCTCCTGAAAGTAGGTCTCAATATCCTCCAAGGTATGGCTTTGGGAAAAAGAGTCGGGGTCCTCTCCATCGGGTAGAAGAAGCACCTTCACACCCAGTCCAGCCTCTAGGCAGATATCTAGCCCACGGAGAGCCGCCTTGATTCCTGCACCATCGGCATCAAAAAGGAGTGTCACATTGGAAGTCAAACGCTTGATATGTGCCACCTGAGCGTGCGTCAGTGCCGTGCCCGAGCTTGCCACCACATTACGCACCCCCCTTTGGTACATAGAGAGCACATCCATATAGCCCTCCAGTACAATACACTTATCACTGCTAGAGATATACTTTTTGGCAAAGTAGAGACCATAGAGCTCATTACTCTTATCATAAAGTTCCGAGGCGGGGCTATTAATGTATTTTCCTACATTCTCTACCTTCTTCAAGATACGCCCACCAAAGCCCACCACATTGCCACTGGTGCTGTGAATAGGGAAGATCACCCGCTCCCGATAGCGGTCAATGTAATCCCCCTTTTTAGTCTTCATCACCAGCCCAAGCGACTCCAGCACCTCCAGCTCCACCCCACTCTCCTTGGCCCTATCCACCAGATAGGTCCATTCGCTAGGCGAGTAGCCGAGCTGAAACTCCTTGATCGTCTCGTCCGTCAGCCCACGCTCCCTGAAGTAGCTGAGCCCAATCCGGCGTCCCTCCGCCCCTTGGAGCATTGCATTCACAAATTCATCCCGGGCAAAAGCATTGGCATTGAGTAGCTTTTCACGCTCCGTCTTACGAGCCATCTGCTCGGGAGTCAGCTCCCGCTCCACCACCTCAATGCCATACTTTCGGCCTAAGAACTTAATGGCCTCGGGAAAGGTCAGATGCTCATACTTCATGATAAAGGAGACCGGAGTCCCCCCTTCCCCACAGGCAAAGCACTTACAGATATTCTTAGAGGAAGAGATCTGAAGCGAAGGACTGCTATCATCATGGAAGGGGCAGAGAGCCACATAGTCTTTGCCCTTGCGGTGTAATGTAAGGTAATCCCCCACAACATCCACAATATCGGCACGCTCTATGATGCGTTGCACCACCCGATTATCAATCATGCTCATAGCTACAGCCCTCTACTCAAGCCCTTCCCCAGCATTAGCTCTCAATGATGGCAACAACCACCCTCTCCATGCTCATGATGGTGCTCACCACAGCCCGAGCAACCAGAGCACCCTTGATGCCCAAAGAAGCGATCATACTCCTCCTGTGTTGGCTCATGTACATCGGTCACCTCACCGATGAAGTGGAGCTCCTCACCAGCCAAGTCGTGATTAAAGTCCATCTGCACCTTATCCTCACCCACATGGGTCACTAATCCGTGAACCACTTGACCATCGGCAGTATTCATAGGCACACGAGCCCCCTCGTACACCATATCCTCATCAAACTTACCATCAATGTGGAAGACTGCCTTATCTAGCTCCAGCAACAAATCGTCCCGCACCTCACCATAAGCATTCTCAGGGGATAGATGGAAGTCAAATTGGTCACCTGGCTCCATACCAGAGAGCTCTGCCTCAAAAGCAGGAAGCAATAGCCCCATACCATAGATAAACTCCATAGGCTGCTCCTTAGTCGTCTCCTCAATCAATGAACCCTCCCTATCTAGCAAGCGATACTGCACCTGCACAAACGCACCTTTATTAATTCTCATAACTCAATATAAATATAGTCATCTCTTAAATAATTACACAGATACAAAACTACCAAATTATACCCAATCTCAAGCACCGTCACAAAATCATAACACAAACGATACAGAAGAAGAAAAAGCATTTGATAGTTGTAAATCGAATAAACGCACCAACAAAATGCCTGAATGAACCTAAACCAATAGCCCAAAAACGCAATTTATAACAGACTGATATCCAACATCATATAAAAGCGAAAACTGAGTTGCAACTAAGCGATCGGCGAGTTGCAACTAAGCAAATGACGAGTTGCAACTAAGCAAACGCTTAGTTGCAACTAAACTTTTCGCCCGACCACTACCTCCGACTTGTCTGACCTGTCCGATTAGCCCCCCCAAAAAATAATCGCCCTCTACTAAGGACCTCGGCAGAGGTACTTACCCCAAAGACACTCAGAAAAAACCAAACAGTAAGACCTTTTCTAATGCGGAACTTCGTGCAATAGCCCCTCACTAGTGTGGACTATATCGCAAACATTTGTTATATTTACACCAAATAAAAGATAAACTCAAAAGAACTATTCACAAAAAAATACAAGACTGTATGAAGCCGATAAAGCACTACAAAAACAAATGGGATCGCTTCACCATTATCATGACCACGCTAGTATTGATCGTGATTACCATTGCGGTCATTGCCCTGTACTGCGAAGGGGGGCTATGGCATCAAGTGACGGCTACAGTACTATTGCTATTTGCCACCATCCCTATCTTCCTTCGCCCCCTCTCCACCAGCTACGATGGTGAGAAGCTTATCGTCCGATTTTTATGTTATAAAAAGGTCTACAGTCTATCACAGTACACCCCTGTATATATAGAGCACTTTTCGACCACCAAAGCAGTACGGATTTTTGCCTCGGGTGGGTACTTCGGCTACTGGGGCATCTGGCGCATGCACCTTAATGGAAGAGATCGTTGGGATACGCTCCACTCCTATACCACCTCACGCAAAGAAGATTGCATTCTGCTGATGCCAAAAGAGGAAAGTAAGCATAAAGTGCTCCTGAATGCCGACGGAAGGTGGTTCACCACTACTGACTAACCACTCATCTCGGCAGGGGTTACGCATTAGAAATATAAACTTAAGTTACAGCCTTAATATGGATAGCTTGTACTAGACAAGCGAGAAAGGACCTCGGAGAGGTCCGATTTGTTGTAGCCCCCGCGTCGGAGGGCAAAGCCCGAACGACCGGGGGAATAGATATAGGGCACATTATATCGACCCCTTGTGGGTCGGACAATAGGACCTAGGATATCAAAATTAATCCTGGAATAGGTTGTCCGACCCGCAAGGGGTCGTGGATTTTGGTTGTCTTATTTACCCCCATTCATCGGCTCTGCGAGCCTCGAATGGGGGCTACAACAAATCGGACCTCCTACGGAGGTCCTTAACCATAGATACTCAGATGAATACTACTCGACAAGTCTTTTTCTAATGCGTAACCCCTGCTCGTTTCGGTTGAGGACCTACCCGATTGCTGAAATATGGGTATATTTGTGGATATTTTAATCAGCAACACACATATATTATATTGAGCAATATGGAGAGTAAAGAGCAAATCCGAGAGCACCTCTCGGTATATAATAGTAGGACGAGAGCAATAGAGCCCCTTCGACCCAAGCAGTCACCCCACGTGGGAATGTACGTTTGTGGTCCTACCGTTTACGGCGATGCCCACTTGGGGCATGCTCGCCCTGCCATCACCTTTGACCTCCTCTTCCGTTACCTTACCCACTTGGGCTACAAGGTGCGGTACGTGCGCAACATCACCGATGTAGGTCACCTAGAGCATGACGCCGATGAGGGAGAGGATAAGATTCAGAAGAAAGCACGACTAGAGCAGATAGAGCCAATGGAGGTGGTGCAGTACTACCTCACCCGCTACCATAAGGATATGGATCTCCTGAATGTGCTTCCACCCTCTATTGAGCCAATGGCAAGTGGGCATATTATTGAGCAGATTGCTTTAGTGCAGGAGATTCTAGACGCTGGCTATGCCTATGTTTCCAATGGTTCGGTCTACTTTGATGTACCTAAGTACAATAAAGATCACCAATATGGCGTACTCTCGGGCCGTAATATTGAGGATATTTTAGAGAATACCCGCAGCCTAGATGGGCAAGAGGAGAAGCGGAGCTCTGTGGACTTTGCCCTTTGGAAAAAAGCGAGTCCAGAGCATATTATGCGTTGGCCTAGCCCTTGGAGCGATGGCTTCCCCGGCTGGCATGCGGAGTGTACGGCGATGGGACGTAAGTACCTCGGCGATGGATTTGATATCCATGGCGGGGGTATGGACTTGATCTTTCCTCACCACGAGTGTGAGATTGCCCAAGCAGTAGCAGCGGAGGGGCACGAGATTGTGCCGGTATGGATGCACAATAATATGATCACTATCAATGGGCAGAAGATGGGCAAGAGCCTAGGCAACTTCATCACATTGGAGCAATTTTTCTCTGGTGAGCATGAGTCGCTAGAGAAGGCGTACGACCCTATGGTGATCCGCTTCTTTATCCTTCAAGCCCATTACCGTTCAACAGTAGACTTTAGCAATGAGGCACTACAAGCATCGGAGAAGGGGTTGGAGCGCCTGATGAGTGCCTACGCCACTTTGGGCAAGCTAAAGCCAGCTAAGCAGGAGACCGAAGCGTTACCCAACTATAGAGAGCAGTGCTACGCGTCGCTTAATGATGACCTCAATAGCCCTAAGGTGATTGCGGAGCTCTTTGATGCCACCCGCAAAATCAATCAGGCGGAGAGTGGTGAGATTGGGCTGACGGCAGAGCAAATTGAGGAGCTCCACCAGCTCTTTGACACCTTCTTCTTCGAGATACTGGGCATGCGGCCAGCTGGTGCAGGGGAGTCCTCGGCGCACCTTGAGGCATTTGGCAAGGCAATGGATCTACTACTGGAGATCCGTCAGGGTGCCAAAGCAGCTAAGGACTGGGCGACCTCGGATAAGATCCGTGATGAGCTGAAGAAGATAGGCTTCGAGATCATGGATGGCAAGGAGGGAAGCACGTGGAGACTCTGACACTCATCACAGGTGGCAGCCGTTCGGGCAAGAGTAGTGAGGCGGAGCGAAGGGCTTTGGCACTTTCGCCTCGCCCCATTTACCTCGCTACTGCTACGGTGCAAGATGAGGAGATGGCCGATAGGGTGCGACGGCATCAGGAGCGAAGGGCCGACAAGTGGGAGACCATTGAGGAGCCACTTTGGCTAGGTCGGCTCGACCTCTCGGGCAAGGTGGTACTGGTAGACTGCCTTACCCTTTGGACCACCAACGTCTTTTTTTACGTGGGAGAAGATGTGGACAAAGCTCTTGCCTTTATAAAGGAGCAACTTAAGGAGCTTCTTAGCCACCCAGCCACTTATATATTTGTGACGAATGAAATAGGAATGGGTGGCGTCTCGAGCAATGCAATGATGCGGAAGTTTTCCGACCTGCAGGGGTGGGTCAATCAGTATGTAGCCTCTCTCTCGGATGAGGTGGTGCTGATGGTTTCGGGTATTCCTTTGAAAATAAAATAAGAGTAGTCAATCATTATGAGACACTTTGAAATTACCCCGCTAGATGAAGCCTTTGGGCAGAAGATGCTGGAGTATATAGATGATATTGCGAAACCAAAGGGCTCGCTAGGGAAGCTGGAGCAGATCGCACGTCAGGTAGCGATGATTCAGGGCACGATACACCCTACTCTAGAGCGGCCACACCATATCCTCTTCTCTGCCGACCACGGCATTGAGCAGGAGGGGGTGAGCAAGTCGCCAAGGGCGGTGACGTGGCAGCAGACGATCAACTTTAAGCGCTCTGGCACGGCGATTGATTACCTCACCCGCCAGCATGATATTGAGCTGGTAATTGTGGATGCAGGGGTTGATTACGACCTCCCTAAGGAGCTAGGGATTATCGATTGTAAGGTGCGGAAGGGGACCTCTAACTTCCTTCATGAGCCAGCAATGACCCGTGAGGAGGCTAATCAGTGTATTGAGGCGGGAGCAAGGCAGGTGGAAATCGCCCACGACAAGGGGTGCAACATCATCTCTTTCGGAGAGATGGGCATCGGTAATACGAGCCCCTCAGCTGTGTGGATGCACCTACTGACAGGGATTTCTCTGCACGACTGTGTCGGATCGGGTAGCGGGTTACACGGCGAGGAGATTTCCCACAAGGAGCGGGTACTTGCCGAGGCAATTGCTAATGCGCCCAAAGATTTGAGTGCAGAGGAAGTGATGAGATACTTCGGTGGATTTGAGATGGTGATGACGGTGGGGGCGATGCTACGTGCCGCAGAGCTAAAGATGACGATTGTGGTGGATGGCTTTATCATGACTGCCTGTATACTGATGGCGAGCAAGGTCTCCCCCAATGTGCTTCAGTACGCTATATTTGGGCACAAGGGAGATGAGAGGGGGCATAGCCTCCTACTCAATTACCTCCATGCCGCCCCGATCCTTAACCTAGGCATGAAGCTAGGAGAGGGTACTGGAGCAGTTTGTGCCTACCCGATCATCAAGTCGGCGGTGCTGATGCTCTCGGAGATGGCTCTATTTGGCAATACCAATCCTATTGAGAAGTATTTTTAATGAATAAAGTCCGGTACTATACTTACGATATCTTAGCAGCCTTCTCGGCACTGACAAGGCTTCCCATTTGGCGGATAGTCACAATCCCAAAAGAACATTACCAGAGGGTCGTCTACTACTGGAGTGTCGTGGGGTGGCTCACAGGCCCTCTGACCGCGTTGGTAATATTGGGACTAGGTCAGTTTCTCCCAGTCACTCTAGCAGTGACTATAGGGTTTATTTTCCGTATCCTACTCACTGGTGGAATGCACGAAGATGGCCTGATGGACTTCTTTGATGGCTTTGGTGGAGGGCGGACGCGGGAACGAATCCTGGAGATTATGAAGGATAGCCACTCGGGTGCCTATGCAATTATAGGCTTTGTGAGCTATGCAGCCCTTTGGATAGGGCTCCTCGGGTGGATGCCACTGGAGGCAGCCTTTTATACCGTAATGGTAGGAGACCCCATCAGCAAGTTTGTCGCTTCCAACCTGCCACGGCTACTCAAGTATGCTCGGAATGAGGAGAGTGCCAAGATGAAGGTGGTCTATGAGGATCGCCCGCACCGAGGACTCTTTATCCTGGCAGCACACTTTGGACTTCTGCCTATCTCTCAATGGTCGCCTGCTGGATGGTGGATGCTGCTATTCTCGGCCCTCACATTTGGTTTGCTTTACCTCTTGATGAAACGACGGGTCAATGGCTACACGGGCGACTGCCTGGGAGCAACCTTTCTTCTCTGTGAGGTGATGAGCTACTTAGCCGTTTGGATATTTATATTATGAAAGAGTTATTGGTTGTACGACATACTTCGGTGGATGTACCCCAAGGCATTTGCTATGGGGGAACAGATGTGCCACTACAGCCTACTTTTGCAGAAGAGGCTGAGCTAGTAAGGCAAAGGCTGGAGGGCTATACCCCAGATAGAGTGCTTTCGAGCCCCCTTTCGAGGGCTACTCGGCTTGCCAATGCAATAGGGTACCCTGAAGTGGATACTGATGAGCGACTGCGCGAGCAGCACTTTGGCGCTTGGGAGATGAAAGCCTACGACGAGATAGAGGATCCTCAGCTACTTCGCTGGTATGAAGACTATGTCTATGAGCGGCCTACAGATGGTGAAAGCTTTGCAGAGGTGGTGACTCGGGTGGGCACGCTCCTAGAGGAGCTGAAGGCGAGTAATCACGAAAAAATACTAATATTTGCACACGGTGGTATTCAGATGGCAGTGGGGGCTTACCTAGGTCTGTATGAGCTAATTGACGCACCACAGCACTTCCAAGGCTACGGAAGCGTGATGAAATACCAGCTATAACCTTCTTAAAAGCTACTAAAAGAGGTAAGAGGGGAAAATAGAAAGGGATTACTTAGAAAAAAAAGAGTAACTTTGCGTGAATGTATATCTAGCTTGAAGCATTGAGACCTCAGGAGCTAGGACTAATAGGATATTTGAATGGCGTGATGAGAAGATATAAATGGTATGTGGTTGGCGCCACATTGATATTGACGGCACTGTTATTTTCGGCCTGCCGAAAGGATAATGGACCCCACACAACTCCAATCTATACGGAGTACACCTATCCAGCCTCTATAAAAGCCTCTTTCCCTAAACCTAAACAGAAAGAGGAGAAGGATAAGGACAAAAAGGAGGAGGTGAAGGGGCTACCGAACCTAGACTTCAACATCGACAATAGGGCGATGAGGGTGTGGAATAAGATACCCCTCCCCTACCAGAGCAAGTTTGACTCCCTCGACCTCACAATAGCGGTGACCTCAGAAGCGGTGGTAAAAATCATCAATGAAACCACTCAGAAGGTCACAGTATACGCATCAAATAGGCGTGCCCAGCGAATAGATGCCACAGGAGGTAAGCTCAAACTTACCGTGGAGATCGAAAAGAAGCCAACACTCACCTACGACCTAAGGATACTCACTTATGGTTATGACCCCGACAAGTTCACTTGGACTAAGGAGTCGGCTTCACTGCCTATCGCAGCAGAAGACGCCAAGGTGCTGAAGTACCAAGGACATAATTACTGGGTAGCTAGGCTCAAAGGTGGCTCTAGCAAACTGTATGAGTATGAGCTTACGAATAGTAAATTTACCGAAGTGGAAGGAGCTGATATCCCAGTGGGCCTACTTCCCTCTAGCATAGCAATTGAAGGGGAAAAGCAGGTATGGGCTATCTCTAAGGATCAGAAGCTATATAGCAGCAAAGACCTTAAGACTTGGCAGGCGCACGCCCTCGGGAGTGTAAAGGTCTCTCAGATGATAGGCGAAGCGACTACCATCGATGGGAAGAGCAACCTGCTCGTCATAGGGCACAAGGAGGGCTCAAATCTCTATCAAACCTACACTATCACCTCAAGTGGAGCAGAGCCACAAGGGGATCTGCCTAAAGGTTTCCCTGTGAAGGAGGCATACGTCTATTCATACTCACAAGATGGAATCACGGCGATTACACTCTACAGTGGATGGAGTGCTGATAACAAGCCATCGACTAAGAGTTACTTCCTCTCTGGTAGCTTACAATGGGGTGAGACACCATATCAAAAGGAGAAGAAGGTGCTCCCAAATAGTGGTGGTCTCTTCTTGCCAACCGGTAAGGAGGCGGAGCTATTTGTCATCGGAGGGCTCTATGGGGAAGCCAACCAACCCTCTGGTGAGATCAAAAGAAGTAGTGATAAAGGCATCACGTGGATAGCTCTCCCCAATCAAACAACCGTAGGTGGCGACCTCCTTCCACGTCACTCAGCATCGGGTATCGCGCAGGGAAGTGATAGATCGCTTAATATCTACCTACTTGGAGGGATTATTAATGGAGCACCGAGCAGAGAGATTTGGCACGGTCACCTAGATACTACTGGCGGAATCATCAATAGCTTTAATTAACAAAGTATGATGGAGAGTGCCCTAGCTAAGATAGATAAGGATCGCATCCCACGCCACATTGCAATCATTATGGATGGCAATGGGAGATGGGCTAAGCAACAAGGTAATAAGAGAACCTATGGACACGAGCGTGGGGTAGAAACAGTCAGAACAATCCTAAAGGCTGCCAACGAGCTTGGGGTGAAGACGCTCACGCTATACACCTTTTCGGAGGAGAATTGGAAAAGGCCGCAAGAGGAGGTGGAAACTTTGATGAGGCTACTTGTGACAGCAGTGGGCAACGAACTAGAAGAACTGAAGAGTAATAATATACGTCTAGAGGTACTCGGAAATATGGCGGAGCTCCCTAAAGAGCCTCGTGAAGCATTACAAATGGCGATAGAGGAGACCGCCTCTAATACTGGTTGCCAGGTAGTATTGGCAATTAACTACTCTGGCAGGTCGGAGCTCATACATGCCGCCAAGCAATTAGTCAAAAAGGGATGCACGGAGATTGATGAAAAGCTCTTTTCAGAGAATCTGTACCTACCAACGCTGTCGGATCCAGACCTGCTGATTCGCACTGGTGGGGAGTATCGGATTAGCAACTTCCTACTTTGGCAATTGGCCTATACCGAGCTCTATTTTACCCCCACCTTTTGGCCTGACTTTGGGAAGGAAGAACTATTCAAAGCGATACTTGACTTCCAGCAGAGAGAAAGACGGTTCGGGAAAACAGGCGAGCAGGTAAGTGATAGAAAGATAGAGAGATAAGTATATAATGAGGAAGATGATAATGTGGGGCAAAATAATAGATAAAGCCATGACCATAAAACAACTATACCGACTTGTAGCAGCTGTAACGCTAGGTTGCGTGATGCTACCAAGTCTGCAAGCCCAAGACCACACCGATACACCAGTAGTCTCCTATGCTCGACCTACCAATAAGGTGATAGCAGGAATTGACCTCGTAGGTAATAAAAGCTACGACCGACAAGTGGTGATCAACATCTCTGGGCTCAAGGTGGGGCAAAGGGTTGCCATTCCTGGAGAAGAGATCACCCAAGCGGTGCAAAATTATGTACGCAATGGACTATTTAGCGAAGTAGGTATCTCTGCCTCTAAGATTGAAGGCGACTCGGTATGGCTAACCATCAATATCGCTGAACACCCACGACTCTCTAAGCTACAGATCAATGGCGTAAAGAAGGGCGAAGCAGACGACCTAAAGAAAGGTAAGTTACTCGCTCTACAAGAAGGGGTACAAGCCACTCCTAATATCATCAATCGGGCTGAGATAGAGATTAAGCGCTTCTTTGATGCTAAGGGATTTAGCACGGCAACGGTAGAAAGCCGAACCATCCCCGACCCAGACAAGGAGGGTTTTGTGCAATTGATCTTTGATGTAGAGAAAAACACCAAGACTAAGGTACAGCAGATCCACTTCTACGGCAATGAAATGCTATCGGACAATCAGCTGAGAAAGGCGATGAAGAAGACCAATGAGCGCTTCAACCTTTTCAAGAACTTCATCCCGAGTATCTTGGAGATCTTTAGCCAAAAGAAGTTTGTGCAAGAGGACTACAAAGCGGACCTCAATAATATCATTGACCTCTACCACGCATACGGATATCGTGATGCTGAAATCATCAAAGATAGCATCTACCGTGCCGATGACAAGCGGATCAATATTGATATACATATCAATGAGGGTAAGAGGTACTACATAAAGGACATTAACTTTGTAGGAAATACCAAGTACACAACTGAGGACTTGGCAAGACTTCTAGATATGGAGAAGGGCGACATCTACGATCAGAAGAAGCTCAAAGAGCGTATGACCACTGACGAGGACGCCATCTACAATATCTACTCTAATAACGGCTACCTCTTTGCCAATATGACCCCTATTGAGACGGAGGTGAAGGGCGACTCAGTGAGCCTAGATATCCGCATCCACGAGGGCAAGCCAGCCACTATCAATAAGGTGATCATAAGTGGAAACGACCACGTATATGAGGAGGTAGTAAGGCGTGAGCTTTACACTAAGCCAGGGATGCTTTTCAATCGCGACTATATCATTCGTACCATGGAGCAGATCAATAACATGGGTCACTTCGACCAAGAAAAGATTGCTCCAGAGATTATCCCTAATGAGGATAGCGGTACCGTAGATATAGCGTGGAACCTTGTACCTAAGAGCAATGACCAAGTGGAGCTCTCTATCGGCTGGAGCCAATCGGGATTGATATTGATGGCGGGATTGAAGTTCAGCAACTTCTCAATGCGTAACCTCTTCAACCCCTCCTCCTACAAAGGCTTTCTCCCAAGAGGCGACGGACAAACCCTTGCTCTAAGAGCTCAGACCAATGCTAGATACTATCAGAGCTATAGCATACAGTTTATGGACCCATGGTTTGGTCGTAAGCGTCCGAATATGCTAAGCATCTCCGCCTCCTACAGTAGGCAGACAGATATCAACCGTCGCTATTTCAACAACCAAATGTCTACCCTTCAGCAATATAACCCATACGGCTATGGAGGTTATGGATATGGCTATGGCGGTTACCCCGGCTACGGCTATGGTGGTTACGGTGGGTATGGTGGCTATGGCTACGGAGGATATGGTGGCTACGGCGGTTATCCAGGTTATGGCTATGGGTACGGCATGATGCAGGAGCAGTATCAAGCACTGTACGAGAGTGCTTATGACCCTGATAAGACACTGGATATGCTAGGCCTGAGCGTTGCTTATGGTAAGCGACTTACCTGGCCCGATGACCGCTTCCAGTTCCAAGCTGGTATCAACTACACTATGTACCGTATGAAGAATTGGAGCTCTATCTACTACAACTTTGGGATGAGTAATGGTACAGCTAATGATATCAACCTTAGCCTTACCCTATCTCGTAGCTCTATCGACAACCCAATCTACACCAGGATGGGCTCCGACTTTACCCTCAACCTCACCTCTACACTTCCCTACTCTCTCTTTGATGGGAAAGACTACTCCGATCCTAAGCTTTCCGACGCAGATCGCAATAGGTTTATTGAGTACTACAAAATCAAAGGAAAGGGTCAGGTGTACATACCACTTCTGGATCCTTCGGTCAACAAACGCACACCAGTGCTGATGTTTAGTGCCGAGTCGGGTATCATCGGTAGCTACAACGCCAATAAGCGCTCACCATTTGGTACCTACTATATGGGAGGTGACGGTATGAGCGGATATTATACTGGCTATCTCAATGAAATGGTAGGTCTTCGTGGTTACAAGAATGGTAGTATCGCTGGAGGTAGCGGCAGGGGAGCCTATGCTTATAGCAAGTTCTTTATGGAGCTACGCTACCCAGTAGTTTCAGAAAATAGCACCATGATTTGGATCCACACCTTCGCCGAAGCTGGTAATGCGTGGGAGAGAATTCAGGATATGAATCCATTCCAACTTAAACGCTCGGCCGGAATTGGCGTCAGATTTATGCTACCAATGGTAGGATTGATGGGAATCGACTGGGGTTATGGATTTGATAGGCCCGATGGCAGTGGCACAAAGGGAGGGAGCAATATCCACTTTATCCTAGGTCAGCAGTTCTAATCAACTACCAGTAAGTAGTCAATATATTATTCACCATTAGACGAAAGGATTGAATATGAAAAAGAACCTCATAAGACTGATTACCGCCCTAGCAGTGATGGCACTAGCCTTCACAGGAGCAAAAGCACAAGATGCTTCGGCACGCAACTACGCTCTTATAGATATGCAGTATCTCACGGAGCAGATACCACAATACAAGTCGGGCACCGAGGAGATAGAGAAAAAGGCAAAGGAGTGGAACAAAGAGATCAACCAACTCAATGAGCAAGCTAAGCAACTCTATGTCAAATACCAGAAAGACTACGACAAGATGACAGCCGACGACCGTGTAAAGCGTGAGAATGCCATCGTGCAAGTAGAGGAAAAAGCTGCAGAGCTACAGAATAAATACTTCGGCAGAAACGGTGAAGCAATGAAGCTACAAGAGAAGCTCATCAAGCCTATCCAAGACAACATCTACCAAGCGGTTAAACTCATCTCAGAGCGTCGTGGTTACCAGATTGTCTTTGATCGCGCTAGCTCAGTAGGTAGCATCATCTACGCCGATCCTAAAGCCGATATTAGTAATGATGTACTCACCGTACTCGGATACTCAGAATAAATAGGTACATTTGCCAAGAACATAATAAGAGAATATACTAACCCTTATAGAATAAGAATTAGAGATGAAGAAAATTTTAATGACTCTAGTAGCCCTAGTGGCTCTACCACTTGCTATGCTAGCTCAAGAGCAGAAGATAGCAATTGTCGACGTGACCTCGATCATTACACAAATGCCAGAGACAAAGGCAATGCAGACTGAGCTAGACAATCTACTCAAGAAGTACGAGGATACTCACGTAGCAATGCAAGAGGAGTTCCAAAAGAAGTACGAATCTTATGCTGCAGAGCGTGAAGGTTTGCTAGAGACAATCCGCACCCGTCGTGAGCAAGAGCTTCAAGACCTTGCTAAGCGTATTGAGGATCTTCAGCAAGTAGCACAGCAAGACTACCAAAAGAAGCAAGTTGAGCTACTCACTCCTATCCAGAAAAAGGTGCAAGAGGCCATCGCAGCAGTAGGTAATGAAAATAACTACACCTACATCGTCGATGCATCCACAGTGATATTTATGAATAATAGCACAGCCATTGATGCTACTGCCAAGGTAAGAGCAAAGCTAGGGCTATAAACCATTGAAGCATACATAGATAGAGGCTACTCACTACAGTGGGTAGCCTCTATTTCTTTTCCCTTATCACTTGACACCATAAAAATAACTGCTCTAAAATAGTGCTATATCAAAAAAAATGACTAAGTTAGCAAAGTAATCAAGAAACAGTGACTACGAATACTAATAGAATCATAGATAAACCAAAAAAGCCAAAGACATTATGACTAAAACACTTTCATTTAACGAGCTGAGAGCCTTCAAAAACAGTCTTCCTCACGGAACAATCGCTAGAATCGCCGACGAATTAGGCATCGAGGAAGAGACCGTCCGCAACTACTTCGGTGGTAGTAACTTCTCCGAAGGGGAGCCTACCGGTGCACACCTTGAGCCAGGTCCTGATGGAGGGATTGTTGTACTTGACGACCTCACTATTTGGGATAAAGCCAATGAGATCTTGGCTGAGCTGAAGGAATAAGAGCAATCAATAGCCAAAAACTTAAAGGGCGACCTAGGTATCCACCTGAGTCGCCCTTTTTATGTTGAAATAGTTATTAGAGACTGTTGAACGAAGACGCACTACAGCATTAAGAATATTGCAAGAAATGCCATAGCCCTGTCGTACCAGAAGGTACGCATTAGGAGAATGTTGAACGAAGTGCCATTCTCGCACATTTGAATCAAATGTGCTGAGACTTTAAACGAAGGATGAGATGCAAGACGCTGAGGGTGAGGGCAAGGTGCACGCAGGGCACCAAGGCCCCACCAGGGGCGCTGGGAGCGTACTAGCGTACGTGACCGAGCCCGAATCCCGAAAGCAACGAAGCAGATCGCCTTCGTGCAACAGTCTCATTAGAAGAGCTAAGTGAAAAAACCAGCTTAAATAGGGTTGTAGATACCCTTACACAACCGACTGTAATTCAGTGCCATACAAAATCACTTACCGAGATGCAACTAAGCATTTGCTTTGTTGCATCTCGGCAATTGCTTAGTTGCAACTCGCCGATTGCTTAGTTGCATCTCAACTTTTACTCTACTAGCATAGAAGTTTTATGAAGGTGACTAAAGATAGTTTTTTGTCCTTGATAAGACTATTTTACGAGGAACTTCAATGGCTCGCCATTCTAGAAGAGTAGTCTATCCCGATACTCCTAAAGATCCTCTCGACATCCTTACCCATAGATACTCCGATGAATACCACTCGACAAGATATCCTAATGTATAACCTCTGAGTCTCCTACCCTTCTAGGTATTAATGTCGGTTATTATACGTAGAGATAGGGGTATTTTTGGTAAGTTTGCCTTTGAGAACTATTTGTTATCCTTAACGAATGAGTAAGAATAAACAAACCAAGTTTGCAGAGCTGGATGCTTTGCCTAACGTGCTTCAGTATCCCTACAAGGTCCTCAAGGGCTTGGAGGGGCGTTTCCCTTATCGTGGGGTGTGGGGCACGAAAGTCTTTGGCAACGACCACCCCATTATTATTGAGCTTGGGTGTGGTAGGGGGGAGTATACAGTGGAGCTCGCCCGCAATCATCCCGAAAACAATTATATCGGTATTGATATCAAAGGGAACCGGATGTGGAGTGGTGCCACCACTGCCCACCGAGAGGGGCTGGGGAATGTGCGTTTCCTACGTGCAGAGATAGAGTCATTGACCTCCTTTTTTGGCGATGGTGAGGTGAGTGAGCTATGGCTCACCTTTCCCGATCCACAGATGCGCAAGGTGCGTAAGCGACTCACCTCTACCCACTTTTTGATGCAATACAAGCAGATATTACGTAGCCCCAAACTACTCCACCTAAAGACTGATAGCCAGTTCTTATTTACCTATACCTCACTGGTGGCGAAGCACAACGGCCTAGAAGTTTTGGAGTGCCACAAGGATATTGATGAAGAGGTTAGTGAGACCTCAGACCTAAGACGCATTCAAACTTACTACGAGAGTCAGTGGAGGGGAAGGGGCATCTCTATTAAGTATCTGAAAATAGCTTTGGACAATCTTTCACACACCCCTATAGAGCCGACAGAAGAGGTGCCATGGGATAGTTATCGGAGCTATGGTAGAGAAGCACGTAACACAATGAATCAGACGAATCAAAAGATATGAGTAGAATTACAGAACAAAATATATTGGATGCCTTAAAGGCAATTACGTACCCTGGGGAAAATGAAAACATTGTCTCCAGCGGTATGGTGCAGAACGACATAAAGATCGAAGGCAATAAGGTCTCCTTTTCAATCCGATTCAGGAAGGCGAAGGATCCTTTCTATAAGTCAGTGATTAAGACAGCCGAGTCTGTGTTATTGAGCCAGGTGGATGAGTCAATGGAAATAAAAGGTAATATCACACCGATATTTCCTGAGCTTCCACCCGCACCGGCAGAGGATAAAATCCTTCCTTATGTGAAGAATGTTGTAGCCATTCATAGTGGTAAAGGCGGTGTAGGCAAAAGCACAGTGACCTCCAATCTGGCAGTCTCTTTGGCTAAAGCAGGGTATAAAGTGGGCCTACTAGATGCCGATATCTATGGTCCTTCTATTCCTCGGATGCTTCACTTGGAGGGGAGCCGTCCCGTCCTGGTAGAAGTGGATGGCAAGGAGCTGATTGACCCCCCAGTAAAATATGGGGTAAAGGTGCTCTCCATAGGTTTTTTCGTGAATAAGGAGGATGCTATTGTGTGGCGAGGGACGATGGCTTCGAATGCGATGGGGCAATTGATTAGAGAGGGCAATTGGGGTGAGCTAGACTATCTGCTAATTGACCTACCTCCCGGCACCTCTGATATCCACCTATCCCTTATTCAGATGCTAGGGCTAACCGGTGTGGTGGTGGTGACCACTCCGCAGAATGTAGCCACCGATGATGCTCGAAAAGGAATCAGTATGTTTCGTGACGAGAAGATCAATGTACCTATCCTCGGTGTGGTGGAAAATATGTCGTGGTTTACTCCAGCCGAGTTGCCACAAAATAGATACTATATCTTTGGCAAGGATGGGGGTAAGATAATGGCTGAAGAACTTGGGGTAAAGCTACTAGGGCAGATACCACTCGTACAGAGTGTACGGGAGGCAGCAGACAGTGGCGATCCGATTGCCACTAGAGATGATGCGATTATGGGCATCGCTTTTCACAACCTTGCCGATAATTTAGTCGCTGCCGTGGAAGCGAGGAACTCGGAGTTTCCCCCTACATCAAAGGTGGAAATCACTCATAGATAAAGCAAACACAATAGTAATACACACACATATATAAATAAAGAATCCAATGCCAACAGTTGATACAGCCATACGAGGGACGAATCCCTTGAGACGCTTTACCAAATGGATCGGAGGAATTAATCCCTCTGTCTTTATGTTTTCCGCAGCAATATTGGCCATCATATTTGCCAATTCATCTCTATCGGGGCTCTACACACGCATTCTGGATGCTCCAGTTAATCTAGAGATTGGAGGCTATAAGTTTTTCCAAGTTCATGGCCGTACCATGACGCTCACGGAGTTTATCAATGATGCCTTGATGGTGCTCTTTTTCTTTAGTGTGGGGCTAGAGATTAAGCGAGAAATGGTCAATGGCTCCCTCAGCTCCGTGCGGAAAGCGATGCTACCAACGCTTGCTGCATGCGGTGGTATCATTATGCCGGTGCTACTATTCTTGGCGATAGAAAATCAAGACCCTATCGCCCTGAGAGGTGTGACTATACCTATGGCTACAGATATTGCCTTTTCGCTAGCAGTACTCGGGCTACTGGGAAAACGTGTGCCAGTGACACTCAAGCTATTCTTGATGGCGTTGGCGGTGGTAGATGATATCGCAGGCATACTAGTAATCGCTATCTTCTACTCATCTGGAATTCAGTGGATCCCCTTGGCATTGGGTATAGCGACCATTATCATCGCCTACCTCTTCTCTAAAAATGGAGTGACTAAGAGCTCGACCTACTATATCCTTCTATTTATTGTGTGGACCTTCTTTATGCACTCTGGTATCCACTCCACGATTGCGGGGGTGCTACTCGCCCTAGTTATTCCACATAAGCCAACGATTCATCCAAAAGATCTTGAGGAGGATATGAAGCGACTGGATATCCATGTGGCGACATCAAAACAGGAGGGCTATGTACAAAAAGATTTTCTTGATGACGACTACATAGGTGATATGCAGGTGACTCAAAGAAGAATACAACGCACCATCTCACCAGTGCAGATTATGGAACACGAGGTATCGCCTTGGGTGCATTACCTAGTGCTACCTCTATTTGCCTTCTCCAACTCCGGTATCGCTTTTGGGGAAATGACAGGTTCGGCTGCGATAGGTGTAGCAATTGCCGTTGCTGTAGGTCTTTTCGTCGGGAAGACAATTGGTATATTCGGTTTCACTTTCCTAGCTACCAAGCTAAGACTAGTAAAGCTGACCCCTGGTGTCACCTACGCCAACGTATTTGGCATATCAATATTTGGTGGTATTGGCTTTACTGTTTCTCTATTCCTTGCAGCTCTGGCTTATCAAGGGATAGGAGCCGAGGCAGCTGAATACCTCAATATGGCTAAGCTCGGCATCATTATCGGTACACTGGTGTCGGGTATTGTAGGAGTATTGGTATTGAGTGCTATCCTTAAATGGGAATCGAAAAAGGGACGAGGGGCAGCAAGCCAAGAGTACAAGGACTACCTAGCAAGCAATCATTAATTATCAACAAGTTAAAAGTAATTTTATGGCGTTTTTTGAAGAGTTTAAGGAGTTCGTATCTAGAGGCAATGTGCTAGATATGGCTGTCGGTGTAGTCATCGGTGGTGCCTTTGGCAAGATCGTATCATCGGTAGTGAATGATATAATAATGCCACCTATCGGTTTACTTCTTGGTGGGGTAGACTTTTCAGACTTGAAAGTGGTACTTCAATCTGAGCAGGTGAATGAATTGGGCGAAGTAATTCAGCCACTTGTAACCCTCAACTATGGATCATTCATACAGACTGTGGTGGACTTTCTAATTATTGCATTTGCGATCTTTACGATGGTGAAAGGAATTAATCAGCTGAAGAGAGCTGTGGAGGAGGAGAAGCCAAAAGAGCCAGAGAAGCCAGCAGCTAAGCCCGATGATGTAGTCCTTCTTGAGGAGATTAGAGACCTACTTAAGAAGCAATAAGACCAACTATAATTCTATCACAAAGTTGCCACAATTCACCACTCGGTGTTGTGGCAACTTTTTATTTTGGACAACTCGTCACAATACTACAATCCATTAAACCTCCCAATTCGTTATAGACAAATACATTATATTCAACTGATAATCAACAACTATAGTCGCTATAACATACAATATATACTTCTTTCGCACAAATATAATGGTTAATTCTGGTCAACTTGTGAGATAATTCGGTTATCTTTGTTTGCAAAAATGGAGAACGCTTCAATGCTTATCTTTCATACACTTGACTGACTTACTAGGTTTTAATAGCCTATAATTAGATATAAACATATAGCACCAAATGGAAAAGAAGTATTACACCTTTGATGAAGCCTTTAAAGCTACACTTGAGTACTTTAAGGGCGATGAGCTTGCCACAAAAGTGTGGTGCTCTAAGTATGCACTGAAAGATGGGAAGGGGAGGCTACTAGAGTGCACGCCTACCGATATGCACCATCGTATTGCCTCTGAGATTGCTCGTATCGAGGCTAAGTACCCCAACCCCCTTAGCGAGGAGAAGATCTTTAAGCTAATGGACCACTTCAAGTATGTTGTGCCACAAGGAAGTCCTATGACTGGGATTGGCAATAACTTCCAAGTGGCGTCGCTCTCCAATTGCTTTGTGATTGGTATGGACGGACCTAGCGATAGCTATGGCGGTATATTCAAGATGGACGAGGAGCAAGTGCAGCTGATGAAGCGACGTGGTGGCGTTGGTCAAGACCTTTCCTATATACGTCCTGCGGGTTCACCTGTAAAGAACTCTGCACTGACCTCTACGGGTCTTGCCTCCTTTATGAATAGGTACTCCAACTCCACTCGTGAAGTGGCTCAGGATGGGCGCCGTGGAGCTTTGATGCTATCTGTCTCTATTCAGCACCCCGATAGTGAGTCTTTCATTGATGCAAAGCTAGAGGAGGGCAAGATCACTGGCGCCAACATTTCGGTCCGCATCAGCGACGAATTTATGAGGGCTGTGGTGGAGGATGGAGAGTACACACTACAATACCCGATTGAGGTAAGCGATCCGAAAGTAAAGAGGACTATCAAAGCTCGTGAATTGTGGAATAAAATCATCCACAATGCATGGAAGAGTGCCGAGCCAGGAGTGCTATTCTGGGATACGATCATTAGGGAATCACTGCCCGATTGCTATGCCGACTTAGGTTTCAAGACCATCTCCACCAATCCCTGTGGAGAGATTCCACTCTGCCCTTATGACAGTTGCCGCCTATTAGCCATTAATCTTTATGGATACGTTGAGAATCCATTTACAGATAAGGCGAAGTTCAATTTTGATCTTTTCAAGGAGCACATTGGCTATGCCCAAAGGATCATGGACGACATTATCGACCTCGAGAGCGAAAAGATCGATGAAATCATTAAGAAGATTGAAAGCGACCCCGAGGGTGACGATATCAAGCGTACTGAGATGGAGCTTTGGCAAAAAATCAGACGTAAGACTTTGATGGGACGCCGTACAGGACTAGGTATTACTGGAGAAGGGGATATGTTGGCTGCCCTGGGCTTACGCTATGGCACAGAAGAGGCCACCGAGCATGCAGTGAAGGTACAAAAGACCTTGGCTTTGAGCGCTTATGAAAGCTCCGTTAATATGGCTAAGGAGCGTGGGGCATTTGAGATCTATGATGCCAAGCGTGAGGCGAATAATCCGATGATGTTGCGTATTAAGGCGGCCGATCCTAAGTTATACGACAACATGGTGAAGTATGGTCGTCGCAACATCGCTTGCCTCACCATTGCACCTACTGGCTCCACCAGTATTATGACTCAAACCACCTCCGGCATTGAGCCAGTGTTTATGCCTGTATACAAGAGACGCCGTAAAGTCAATAGCAATGAGCTAGAGAATTCCAAGCCCACCTTCGTTGATGAGATGGGCGACCAGTGGGAGGAGTACATCGTGTACCACCACCACTTCAAGACTTGGATGAAGGCTAATGGCTATGACCCTGATAAAGACTATAGCCAGGAAGAGATAGATAACCTTGTAGCAAAGTCGCCTTATTACAAGGCTACCTCCAACGACGTTGACTGGGTGGCCAAGGTCCGTATGCAAGGTCAGATGCAGAAGTGGGTGGACCACTCTATTAGCGTTACCGTGAACCTTCCTAATGATGTAGATGAAGCACTCGTGAATGAGCTTTACATTACTGCTTGGAGTGAGGGCTGCAAGGGCTGTACTATCTATCGTGATGGGTCGAGGACTGGAGTATTAGTCGCTGCGGAGCCTAAGAAAAAGAGCACCCCAGCCGAAGCAGAGGATACTACCTCCATTCCATTCAAAATGCCACAAAAGCGACCCACCGAGCTAGAGGCCGACATTGTTCGCTTCCAAAATAATAAGGAGAAGTGGATCGCCTTCATCGGTCTAGTAGATGGTCGCCCCTACGAGATCTTTACCGGTATCGACGACGAGGATGAGGGGCTTTATATCCCCAAGCGCATCAATAAGGGCTTAATCATCAAGGCTTATGACCCTGATGGCACCAAGCACTACGACTTCCAGTATAGCAATAAGAGAGGGCTCAAGGTGACTTGTGAAGCACTCGACACTAAGTTCAATCCAGAGTTCTGGAATTACGCCAAGCTAATCAGTGGAGTACTTCGCTACGGAATGCCTATTGACCAGGTGATTGCACTAGTACAAGGAATGGAGCTCAATGATGAGTCCATCAACACTTGGAAAAATGGTGTTGAGCGTGCACTTCGCAAGTATGTCGCTACAGGTCAAAAAGCAACTGGGCAGAAATGCCCCAACTGCGGTTCAGAAGATTTGGTCTACCAAGAGGGTTGCCTTATCTGTCAAAACTGCGGTAACTCCAAGTGCGGTTGATCGCATTCAGCAAATATCATTGTAAATGAAAGTAGTTGGTTCATTCAGAGATCCTATCTGATGAACCAGCTATTTTTATTTTATAGCATTCAATGTAAATAAAGCTCAACATCCATATTGAGAGGAGAAAATCTCAAGATTTATATATAAATTTGTGCCAATGATAAGTGGGGGAAGGCAACTAGCAGAATAGTAATCAGTAAATAACATAATGATTTAAGTGATGAACAAAACAATTCAAGTATGGATTAGTGCTTTACTAATCGCACTGCTGAGTGGCTTTTCAGTCGCTTCAGCCCAAGATCAAGTAGCACCACTTCCTATTGACAAAGATGTGCGAGTTGGCAAGTTACCAAATGGGCTTACCTACTTTATTCGCCACAACCAACAGCCTAAAGAGCGTGCCAACTTCTATATCGTGCAGCGTGTAGGCTCAATGCAGGAGGAAGACAACCAATCAGGATTGGCACACTTCCTAGAGCATATGGCATTTAATGGCTCTCGCCACTTTGCTGGTAAAGGGATGATCAATTACCTTGAGAGTATCGGCGTGAAATTCGGTGCTGAGCTCAATGCATATACTTCTTTTGAGGAGACAAGGTACACCATTATGGATGCACCCGTGAGCGACACCTCTGTTATTGATTCTTGCGTCTTGATCCTAAGAGATTGGAGCGATGGCATTGCACTTCTTGACGAAGAAATCGACAACGAGCGCGGTGTGATCCAAGAGGAGTGGCGACAGAGCGAAGATGGCAACATGCGTACCATGACCACCATGCTCAAGAAGACCTTCCCCGACCTTCGTTATGGCCACAGGCTTCCTATCGGAAGCATGGATGTTATTCGCAACTTTACCTACCAAGAGCTACGTGACTACTACCACAAGTGGTATCGTCCCGATCTTCAAGGATTGGTAATCGTAGGTGATGTAGATGTAGATTATGTAGAGCAAAAGATCAAAGATACTTTTGCAGATATGCCGGCTCCAGTTAATCCTGCTGAGCGCGTGTATTTAGAGGTTCCAGATCGTGAAGCACCCATTGGTATTGTGGTGACAGATCCTGAGACCACTCGGACTATGATCTCATTCTCCTACTCCACCGATGCACTTCCAAGAGAGCTAAAGGCATCTGCAGTAGGGCCTGCAATGAATTATGTCACTTCCATCATCACGAGCATGATGAATGACCGCTTCACCGACATTGCCCACAAACCCAATGCACCATTTGTGTATGCAGGGATGTCCATGGGCTCTGTGATGGGATTTGTTCCTACCGAAGACGAAGCTAGCTTCATCGCGATCGCTCACGAAGGGCGTACCGAGGAGGCACTTAATGCCATTGTTGCCGAGATGAAGCGTGCCAAGGAGTACGGCTTCACAGCAGCCGAGTATGAGCGTGCCAAAGCAGACTTGATCAGTACATACGAAAACCTTCTGAATTCAAAGGATAACCGTACCAATACCTCCTACGCCGATGAGTATAGCGACTACTTCACCAAGGGTGGCTATATCCCTGGAATTGAGGTAGAGTATCAATTGATGAATAACCTTGCTCAAGGCTTTACTTTAGAGCTCATCAATCAGTATTACCAGCAGTATACAGAGCCTAAGAACCTAGTGGTTACCCTTATGGCTCCTGAAAAGGAGGGGGTTAAATACCCTACAGAGGCTGAGTTGCTAGAGCAATACAATAAAGCACTCCAGCAAGAGGTTGAAGCCTACACAGATGAGTTTGCTGGCGTAGAGCTGATGGAAAATCTACCAGAGCCAGGCAAGCTTCTTTCAGAGCAAACAGGCCTTAAGTTTGGTGCTACCTTGTGGACATTCAGCAATGGGGCAAAGGTATATGTACTTCCTACCGACTATAAGAAAAATGATATTCGCATCTATGGCGTAAGCCACGGTGGATATCTACAGTATGCCAACGAAATAGGTAGCATCAATACCCGTGCCTCAAGGCAATACGCCACTATTGGTGGGCTCGATAAGTTTAGTGCTACAGATCTGATGAAGGTATTGGCTGGTAAGGTAGCTACTTCCAACACAGGTGTATCCGAAGTCAAGGAGTGGGTCAATGGCTCATCATCAGATAAGGATATTGAGACGATGTTCCAGCTTGTATATCTCAATATGACCTCTCTCAGGAGCGATACCGAGGCGTTTGCGTCAGCCATCGAAAAGTCAAAAGCAATGCTCAAGGCAAGTGCTGCTGACCCTCTAACTGCTTTCTGGGATAACACTTCACGACTTATCTACCCAGATAACGACCTCACTTATAAGCTACAAGCCGAAGATCTAGATCAGATAGACTATGCGAAGATGCTAGAAGCTTACAAGGCTCGGTTTGCCAATGCAAGTGACTTCACCTTCTTCCTCGTTGGTAGCTTTGACCAAGAAAAGGTACTACCTCTAGTAGCTCGCTACATTGGTGGTCTACCAGGCAATCATACCGTAGAGCCCGACCAGTCGTCAAAGGCTTTTGCCAAAGCCAAGAATAGCCACCAAGAGAAAATGGAGCTAAAGGCAACAACCCCTATGGGACTTTCACTAGGTCTATTTGTGAAAGACGGTACTTATGAGTTGAAGGAGAATATGATTATCGATATCCTTGGCGAGGTACTCAGCCAGCAGTTCTTCAAGAGTATCCGCGAAGACGAGGGTGGCACTTATGGAGTAGCTGTACAGAGCAATACCAGCAGAGCGCCAAAGGGCGAAGAGTCTTTGCTCGTATTCTTCCAGACCAATCCTGAGCAACTCGACCACCTCAATGCTAAGGTAAAGAGCGAGCTCAATCAGATTGCTGAGGGTTCCATCAATATCGACGAGTACTTCAATAAGACCGTCCTCAATATGAAGAAGGGCTACGAGCAAAATCAAAGAGAGAATAGCTACTGGATGAATATCCTTGTAGACTACTACTTCAATAACGACAATGCCTACGACAATTATCTTGAGACACTTGATAGCATCACTATTGATGATATACGCAATGCGTTGAAGGATATTCTTGCCAACGGCCGTTACCTAGAGCAGATCGGTGTCACTGTAGAGAAATAAGCGACACCCCCATATATAATGCAGATAAAGCTCGGCTGGCACATACCAGTCGAGCTTTATTTGTTTTGGGACTTTGTACCAAGGCGATCTAAGGAAATACTTTGCCCACTACTAGCACTTTAAGTCTATTCTATGGGCCTTCATAAACTAATGGGGTATGAGGGCAAAAGTTGAGTTGCAACTAAGCATTTGCCGAGATGCAACTAAGCATTTGCTGAGATGCAACTAAGCAATCGGCGAGATGCAACTAAACTTTTGCTGAGTTGCATCTAAAGCAAGCACCAATTTATAATACTGAATTTCAGCACATTACAATTCTGCTTTTAGCACCCTCATTATTACACGAGAATGACGCACGAAGTGAGGTTTTTACACGATAGCACTCGGCTCGCTTATTAGTGGTAGAACGCTTTGATAGGATATGCCATCAATGGTCCGTCCCCTCAGCCGGGGTCGTAAGGTGGTGGGGGATACCTTCTTAATCCTCTAGTCGTTCGGGGCTTTGCGCCTCCGACTAGGGGGTAAGGGTAACCAACTACCCAACCCCACGACCTCCCCTTGTGGGAGGTCGGACAACCCTATCTAGGTCTGTCCCCTCAAGGCACCCCATGACAATTTGTAGCTCATTATTGCACAATCGGAGTTTTTTTTGTAACTTGCCACTAGGTAGTCTGTGAGATAGGTATCTTGCGGTTAGTGGTAGGATTAGGAGACAAGTTGCCATTCTCAAAGACTAATTTCATTATTAAATATACGGGTATTTTTACCTCCCCATTTTCTATCCTCCGACGTTAATCATGACCTATTGGAAACACGAACCGCTCATCATAAAGGGAGCAAGGAGCCTGCTCTTTTTGCTCTACTTCTTGATTTTGCTCTATCTCTCACACGACAGCTCTCCCCTCCTTTTTGGGGTGACAGCCGGTGGAATGATGCTTTATGCGGTGTTGATTGTAGGGTCGTTAATTTTGAAGAAAAAGCAAGGCTTAAAGTAGCTTTTACGCAAGAAACCTATACACATTATATATACTATTTTTGAACTAATCTAATAACATTTGATGATGAGTAGATGCAAAGAGATGTCGCTTAGTGCGGCGGTGGCGGAGATAGCAGATGGCTCCAAGGTGGTGCTGGGTCATGGAGCAGTGACCCCCAATTGTGTGGTGGAGGAATTAGTAAGACAGTGCGACCGCTTCAAGCAGTTGCAGATTTTCCACTTGATCTACCTTGGAGAGGCGGTGCACTTAGTGCCTGGTATGGAGCAGCACATGCGGGTCTGTTCACCTTTTTTGAGTGGTGCGGCGATGCGTAATGCAGTGCGAGAGGGGCGTGCCGACTTTATCCCCCGACATTTTTCGCAAGTGCCGATGCTCTTTGCTGAGGGAGGGGCTTTTCAGCCCGATTGGGCGGTGGTGCAAGTGACCCCACCCGATGCCGAAGGACGGTATAGCTGTAGCCTCTCCTCGGACTACACTCTGCCAGCAGCTCGATGTGCCAAGCGGGTATTGGCGGTAGTCAATCCCGAGCTACCCTATATTGGTGGCGACAACTTCCTAAAGGCAGAGGAGATAGATATTTTAGTGACCCATGCCTCGCCAGCACATACTCTACCAGCCGCCACGCCAAGCGAGACCGATCTCGAGATCGCACGTTACTGTGCCGAGCTAATCCCCGACCGAGCCACGCTACAGATAGGCATTGGCGCACTACCCGATGCGGTACTAGGGCTATTGAAGGGGCATAAGGATCTAGGCATCCACACCGAGCTACTCACCCCTGGAGTGCTAGAGCTCTACCAAAGTGGTGCCATCACAGGCAGTTACAAGGGGGTTCGCCCCGGGGTAATGACCGCCGCCTTTACGATGGGTGATGAGGCACTTTATCGCTTTTTGGGTGAGCACAAGGTGCTGGAGCAATATCCAGTGGATTGGGTCAATGACCCTTATGTGATTGGGCAGAATGAGCGTATGATCTCCATCAACTCGTGTATTGAGCTCGACCTCTACGGACAAGTGTGTGCCGAGAAGGTGGGTGGACAGATGTTCAGCGGTTCGGGTGGTCAGGTAGATTATGTGCGTGGAGCTCGGCTCTCAAAGGGGGGTAAGAGCATCATCGCCCTTCCCTCTACGGCCAAAAAAGGCACCCTCTCACGCATAGTACCGATGCTGGGAAATGGCAATGTAGTGACTACAGGTCGCAACGATGTGGACTATATCGTAACGGAGTACGGAGTGGCTGCCTTGGCAGGTCGTAGCGAGCTTGAGCGTGCAGAGGCACTGGTTTCAATTGCTCACCCCGACTTTAGAGAGGAACTAGAGCGGAGTGTGTGGGAGCAATTTCCAGCCAAGAGATTTTGGAGTAAGTAATAAACAATCAATCTATAGAGAGTAATGAAGCAGGTAGGTGAAGGATATGCGATCTGTATAGGTCGTTCGTACGGCAGTGGTGGATATCGACTAGCAAAGAGGCTACACGAGCGTTTGGAAGTACCACTTTATGATAAGGAACTACTCGATAAAGCAGCTGAGGATAGCCATATCCGTAGGGAGCTCTTTGAGCAAGCGGATGAGCAAAATGGATACGAGATGCCACTGGTGCTGAGTGGCACCCTTGGGATGCCCAATGCCTTTTATATGCCAGCTCAGAGCTATCTATCCAATGATCACCTATTCTCTATCCAAGCCGAGACGATCCAAAAGTTAGGAAGCAAGGGTTCGGCTATCTTTGTGGGGCGCTGCGCTGATTATCTTCTGAGGGAACACAAGCAACTACTCACCATATTTGTCACCGATGACCTCGAAAGGCGTGCCGAAGTGGTTCAAAAGCGTCTTAATCTTGATTCGCTAGAGGAGGCAACCCGTGAAGCCGAGCGGGTGGATAAGAGTCGGCGTGACTACTACAATTATTACACCTCGAAGCATTGGGGCAGGGCTGACAATTACGACCTTTGTCTGAAACTTTCGGCCATTGGCATAGATTATGCTGTAGAAATGATAATAGGCATTATACGGGAGAGGGGATTTGTAAAGGATTAAACCTGTGTGCGGGGAGGGAGCCTATTCCTTTTGCCCCACACAGCAAAGGAATAGATATGAAAGAGATGATGTATAGGAAATATAGCCAAGAGCTACTCAATGAGACCGCTACACCCTTTGGCGAAGAGCATGAGGGTGAGGAGGGGCTAGGAGGGCTCTTTGGTAGCCATGCCAAAGGTGAGGCGAGCACATCACGCACGGAGCAACCCACCTCTAGCGGGGGAGGTGGAGATCAGTCAAGTACCCCCACCCTAGATAAGTATGGCACTTGGCTCAATGCTCAGGCAAAGAAGGGGGTACTAGATCCCATCTTGGGGCGTGAGCAGGAGCTACTGAGGGTGGCACAAATACTCGCAAGAAAAAAGAAGAATAATCCAATCCTGATTGGTGAACCAGGGGTGGGAAAAACAGCAATCGTAGAGGCATTGGCTCAGAGAATTGTGAGCAACGAGGTGCCCATCTCACTGCTCAATAAGCGAATCGTATCGGTAGACTTGGCTGGAATGGTAGCTGGCTCTATGTATCGTGGGCAGTTTGAAGAGCGGATGAAGGGAATCATCTCAGAGCTGAAGGCCAACCCTGATATCATTCTTTATATTGATGAGATACACACGCTCGTGGGAAGTGGCAATAGCCAAGGTGGGCTAGATGCCGCTAATATCCTGAAGCCAGCACTCTCTCGTGGAGAGATTAAGGTGATCGGGGCAACCACGCTAGAGGAGTATCGGAAGTCAATTGAGAAGGATGGTGCCTTGGAGCGTCGTTTTCAGAAGGTAATGGTGGAAGCGCCTGATGCCCATGAGACGCTGGATATCCTTAAGAAGCTAAGGCCGAGGTATGAAGCTCATCATCACGTCTCCTACAGCGACGAAGCACTTCTAGAGGCAGTAAGGCTATCGGAGAGGTATGTGACCGATCGCTTTTTCCCTGATAAGGCAATTGATGCGATGGACGAGGCAGGAGCTTATGCATTCATTGCACATCAGAAGCCTTTAGACCTCTCTAGGTACGAAGAGAAGATCGCAGAGGCAGCAAAGCTGAAGCAGAAAGCAGTAGCAGAGAGTGACTACGAGCTGGCGATCAAGTACCGCGACGAGGAGAAAGCAGCCAAGACAGCCCTAGCAGAGTATAAGGGGCAATTGGAGCGAGGGGAGCTACTTTCGGAAAAGGTAGTGGTAGGGATCGCCGAGGTACAGAAGGTGGTCTCTATGGCGAGTGGCGTGCCAGTGGAGTCGTTTACGAAAGACGACCTCACTGCTCTCTCTGAGCTGGGTTCGAAACTCAAGGCTCGGGTGAAGGGCCAAGACCATGTGGTGGATGCGGTAGCGAGCGCAATTCAAAGGAATAGAATTGGACTGCGTGACCCCAATAAGCCCATTGGCTCTTTCCTATTCCTTGGTTCTACAGGTGTGGGTAAAACCCTCTTGGCGAAACGGATTGCCTGCGAACTCTTTGGCAGTGAGGAGGCGATGATTCGGGTGGATATGAGTGAGTTTATGGAGCGACACGCAGTATCCAGACTGGTGGGAGCCCCTCCAGGATATGTCGGTTATGACGAAGGGGGTGAGCTCACTACTAAGGTGAAGCGTAGACCCTACAGTGTGATCCTATTTGATGAGATTGAAAAGGCACACCACGACGTCCACAATCTACTCCTTCAGCTTCTTGATGATGGTATTCTGACAGATAGCAATGGGGGCAAGGTGAGCTTTAAGAATACCATTGTGATCATGACCTCCAATGTGGGAACACGGCAGTTGGAGGAGTTTGGCACTGGTATAGGTTATCGTGACGCCTCATCGACCGACTATAGCCAACTCTCCAAAGAGGTGATCGAGAAGATGCTTAAGAAGAGTTTTGCCCCTGAGTTCCTTAATCGTATTGATAAGATTGTCACCTTCAATGCTCTAGGTAAGGAAGTGCTACGAGATATTGTAGATATCCAGCTCGGAGAGCTCACTGAGCGTCTGCAAGGATTGGAGCTCGAGATCACTTACTCCGACAAGGCAAGGGCCTTCCTTGTAGAGAAGGGATTTGACCCTAAGCTTGGGGCTAGACCACTCAACCGAGCAATCGCAGAGTATGTAGAGGATATGGTGACGCAAGCAATCATTGATGGCGAAGTGAAGTCACCTGGAGCCTATCTTGTAGATGTAGAGAAAGGCAAGGCGCCCTCAAAACTACAGATAGTTTCCGCTTCATAAATAGCGTTACCTATATATAGAGGGGGCTCAACCAATTGGTTGAGCCCCCCCTTTGTCTTACTGCATTCTAAAGAATGTTATACACGAAGTATCATTCTCTCACGTGAGAGACTTTGCACGAAGGATGAGATGCAATGCGCTGAGGATGAGGCCGAAGGGAGCGTACTCACGTACGTGACCGAGGCCGAATTCCGAAAGCAACGCAGCAGATCGCCTTAGTGCAAGAGTCTCTGATTACTTTGCAGAGCTATAATAGGCATCATCTGGGATGTAAGTCATCCCCTCATCTACGCCTATTCTCTGCCACTGAATACCGATTCTATTCCAGAAGGTTGGCCAGCCACCTTCAATGCGACCGATACTCACCACCTTCACCTTGTGCAGACCTTGTGCCAAAGCGATAGAGGTATCGTGGCGTGGCGTCTTCGTCACCTCACCCTCGTTATCAATCACTAGCTGATCATCAATCCACACCTTGTGGTGTAGCGAGCTCAGTCTATAGACGGCATCCTCTGGGAAGTTGATATAGCCCTCATAGATAGCGCCATAGTGGTTTACATTGCTCATCAGGTGCTCCAGCCTACTCTCCTTGTAGAAAGGTAGACCGCACTCCGACATCTTGCCACCCTCCACTACCATGAGGCTATCAGCAGGGAGATCCAGCACCTCCTCCACACTCTTGAAGTAGTGATCCGCCTTATAGCTAAAGCGAATACCAGGTTTGTATCCCTCGTCACCAACCTGAGCTTCGGCAGGGCCAAAGGTCTGGCGCAATACCTTAATCGTACGAACTGGGCTCATGCTACCACCCAATACCACAGAACGAATCTTCAGCTCGGCATCCTCATTAAATGTAAGTGGCTCACTGTAGGTGATGCCATTCTTGAGCGTAGGCTCCGAACCATCCAGAGTGTAAATGATCTTATCCACGCTATTAGTGGTGGTAAACTTAAGGGTCACAGGGTCTACAAACGCTACGGTATTGAGGCTACCACCCTCCTGCTCTGGTTGTGGGATATAGTAGCGAATATCGTGGTAGTCCAGTCGCTTTTGCATATTCTGTACCCTGCGCTCAAAGTCAGCAAAGTCCTTCTTCTCAAGAGGAGTCCAAGCCACTTCAGCAACAGCTAGCATACGTGGGAAGGCGTGGTACTCTACCTGCCAAGGCTCGTAGAAATACTCCGACCAATGGTTGCCCTGCACACCCAGTACATGGTGGCGCTTATCGGCATCAATCGCCTCAGGCATTGGATTGTACTTGTACACCTTATCCAGCGTAGAGTATCCACCAATCGCTTGTGGCTCAATATGGTAGTCGCCCTGATAGTGATCGTGATAGAGTCCCTCACTGCTAGGACACATAATCACATCATGACCCATATTGGCAGAGGTGATACCACCCTTTTCGCCCGTCCAGCTCATCACGATGGCACTTGGTGCTAGCCCACCTTCGAGGATCTCCTCCCAGCCAATCATCTTCTTACCATGGCTCAGTACAATCTCCTCAATACGGTGGATAAAGTAGCTCTGTAGCTCATACTCATCCTTCAGCCCCTCAGCCTTGATGCGGGCTTGGCACTTAGGGCACTTCGCCCAAATACGCTTAGGTGCCTCATCACCACCAATGTGGATATACTCGCTATCGAAGAGCGGAATAATTTCATCGAGGATATTCTTCGCAAACTCAAAGACTTCGTCGTTACCGGCACAAAGCACCTCGTCCGAAACGCCCCAGATATTTCTCACCTCGTAAGGGAAGTCCTTACCCCAGCAACCTAGCTCTGGATAGGCAGCAAGTACCCCCACGTTATGACCAGGGAACTCAATCTCGGGCATCACCACTACGTAGCGAGCCTTGGCATAAGCTACAATATCCTTGATCTCCTCCTGAGTGTAGAAGTAAGGTCCATAGGTTGAGCCATCACCCTCAATACGCTTGCTAGCGATCTCAGTAAGGCGTGGATACACCTTGCTCTCAATACGCCACCCTTGGTCCTCAGTGAGGTGCCAGTGCATCGTATTGATCTTGAGCATCGACATAATATCTATCAGCTTCTTCGTCTCCTCCACCGTGATGAAGTGCCTACATGGGTCGAGGTGCATCCCTCGGTAGCCAAAGCGAGGCTCATCCTTGATCGATACATAAGGTAGTGTCCACGCTACATTACGTACCACCTCAGGACTCTCAATCTCAGCTGGGAGCAATTGTAGCAAGCTCTGCAACCCCCAGAAGATACCACGAGGCGTCTGCCCCTGAATTTTGATCCCCTCCTTCGAGACCTCCAGGATATAGCCCTCAGCATTAGGTACCACATCAGCCCCAACGATCTCGAGTGCGATCTCCTGCTTAGCATTCTTGCTCTCACCGATGATTTGCCAATTAAAGCCGGTAGAAGTCTTCACCTTATCAGCAAAAAACTTAGCTACCTCGGTCAGTTCCCCCTCTGGAGCCACAAAGGAGATGTTTTTACTCAGGGTAAAACTGCCCTCCTCCTGCACCTCCATCTCCCGAGGCATCGGAATGATATGCGTCCCCTCATTGTAAGGGTGCTCTACCATCACCTCATCTCCGCAAGCTACCAACCCTAGTCCCATCACAAGCGTCAGTGCCAGCCACGCTACTTTCTTCATAAATAATAATCTTTAAGTGAATAGTTACACGACAAAGTTACCAATTTAATTGCCAATCAACTATTGGGAAAAAAGAGTATCTTTGTGGCATAACTAATATAAAACATAAGACGCTATGGAGGTAAATCAAACAACAGAAATGTCCACCAATCCCAATGGTGGCGATAAGAAGTCAACAGGATCCATATCCTTCGTGATTAAGACCCTCATCATAGGGCTACTGTGCCTACTACTATTGATTCCACTAGCACTCCTAAGTGGGCTAGTCGACTCACGTAAGCGGGAGGGCGAAAAGGTAACCAGTGAAATCACCTCGCGCTGGGGGAAAAGTCAAAACCTAATGACGCCCCTCCTTGCCATCCCCTACAAGCCAAATCTAGCAAAGGCCGAGGAGACCTATCTCTACCTCATTCCCAATGAGGTGACCGCCACCGCTACCCTCGAGATAGAGAATAGGCACAGAAGCATCTACGAGGTACCTGTCTATACCGCACACACCGAGGTCAAGGGGACTTGGCTGAAGCAAGATATCCAGCAGGCACTCTCGGAGCTGAAGGGGAGCTACGACCTCTCTCGAGCCGAGATATGCTACTCTATCAGCGACCCCACCGGTTACAAAGATCGGTGCCAGCTACAGGTCAATGGGCAGGCACTGAAGGTCAAAACAGAGATGGCACTCACCCTAGTGAGCTACATAGATGACGACGTCTACAACACTCCTCCCGGTGTAGTGGCCTTCAACGAATATGTAGGGGAGGGTGGAGAAGGTGGCGCACAATCGGCAAGCTACCCCCTCACCGAAGAGGAGCTGAGCGACCTCTCCTTCCAGCTTAAACTAGAAATTGCCGGAAGCAAATACTTCGGAATCCTCGCCAATGCCAATAATGCCACCACTCTCATCAAAGGCAATTGGTCCGACCCCTCTTTCCAAGGGAAGAGGCTCCCTACCGACTACCAGATCAGTAAGAATGACTTCGAGGCCACCTGGAATACCTTTTACGAGGAAAGCTGTATAATAGGGGATGAGGCGTTACCTAGTCTCTACAAGAATAGCCACTTTATCAGCTTCCTCAACCCCGCCGACCATTATGCCCAGACCTCGCGAAGCGTCTCCTACGGCATCTTGATCATCGTCCTCACCCTACTATCGGTATTTCTGATGGAGCTATGGCTACGCCAGAAAGGTAGGAGTATCAATATTCTGCACTACCTACTCACTGGCATCTCACTAGTACTCTTCTATACCCTACTGCTCTCCTTTAGCGAGCTGATAGGCTTTAGATGGGCTTATCTCATTGCCAGTATCATGACCGTTGGGCTCAATACCATCTACTTCCGGCTCATTCTCAAGGATCGCAAAATGGCAGCACTACTCTGTGGTATCATGACACTTCTCTACCTGACCGTCTTCGTACTACTGCAGATAAAAGTCTACGCACTGCTCATAGGTAGCTTAGTCCTCTTTATCATCCTAGCCATCGTGATGTACACCTCCGTAAAGGTAATGCACGACTAATCTACCACTGAGTGGCTACAGACAGAGCGTTGATGGTCTACATAACCAAGTAGATCATCAACGCTTTTGGTAGATGCCCATCAATAGTGAAGAGCACCTTCGACCCATAGTCGTACCGCTTATCGCCTTGATAAATATAAGTTTGAGATGCTCCCATAGCACAAAACCCCAAAATCACTATCCACAGTAATAAAAAACGCTTCATCATCATAATAAAAAGAGTTATCCTAATTCCTTATAGGTCAAATATAGCTTTATTTTCCCATACAGAGGAGACAGGTTTTACGTATTAAAAGGTATCACCGTATGGTTATCAGCAGATAAACTATAGTTAAGGACCTCCGCAGGGGGTCCGATTTGTTGTAGCCCCCATTCGAGGCTCGCAGAGCCGATGAATGGGGGTATGTAAGGAGACCAAAACCCACGACCCCTTGTGGGTCGGACAACCTATTCTAGGATTAAGATTGTATTCTAGCTCACATTGTCCGACCCACAAGGGGTCGAATGTATACGTGCACCATTAGTTACCCCCAGTCGTTCGGGGCTAACGCCCCTCCGACAGGGGGCTACAACAAATCGGACCTCTCCGAGGTCCTTACCCGCTTGTCTAGGACAAGCTACCCATGTTAAGACTGTAACTTTAGTTTATACTTCTTAAAGCACCCCCTCTGAAAGAGTGCCCTATTTCTTAGCGTTGTCTGCTAGATAATTGGTATCTTAGCCATCTAAAACAGATAATAATCTTTAGATAAAAACAACAAGATGAGCAACACAAAAAAGAGCGTGCTACTGACCGGTGCTGGCGGTAGTATTGGTAGAGAGATAGTGAAGCAACTAGTAGCGAGTGGGCAGTATGAGCTGCGAGTCTTTGACCTAGACAACCCTCGCAACCGAGAGTTCTTCGACCGTTACGAAGGAGCCCTCAAAGTATATTTTGGCGACATCACCGATCCAGAGAGCCTAGTGGCACCCACCACCAATGTAGATGTAGTGCTGCACATGGCTTCGGTGATTCCACCCCTGGCACACGATCGCCCTGAGCTGGCTCAGAAGGTCAATGTAGAGGGTACGAAAAACCTGATCACTCAGCTAGAGCAGCACTCCCCCAACGCCTTTATCGCCATCGCCTCGAGTGTCGCCACTTACGGCGACCGTCTGCTCGACCCTTACATCAAAGTCTCCGACCCCCTCACCCCTGCGGAGGGCGACAACTACGCCGAGACCAAGATCGCTATGGAGCGGCTGGTACAAGAGAGTAAGCTTCGCTGGACCATCTACCGCCTTGCAGCGATTATGGGTGTCGGCAACCACCACGTAGGTAAACTCATGTTTCGGATGCCCCTAGAGCAGATTATGGAGATCGCCACCCCTCGTGATACCGCTAGAGCATTTGTATATACCTTAGAGTACCTAGATGAGGTAGAGGGCAAGATATTCAACCTCGGCGGAGGAGCAGAGTGCACCACCACTTACGGAGAGTTTTTGGCCAAAAACTTTGAGCTCTTTGGCTTAGGAGCCCTAGACTTCCCTTCTCACGCTTTTGCCACCAAAAACTTCCACTGTGGCTACTATGAGGATGGGCAGGAGCTAGAGGATATCCTCCACTTCCGCAGAGATACCCTCACCGACTACTACCAGGCGGTAGAGAAGAGCACCTCTTGGGTGGCTCGAGTGGCGGCAAAGGCAACACGCAAAATCGTAAAGAGCTATCTCCTCTCCAAGAGCGAGCCCTACAAAGCATGGGTGGAGCAAGATGAAGAGGCGATGCACCTTTACTTCCGTGAGCCAGAAAATAAGTAGGAGGCTTTGCGCGCAGGCGATCTGCGGCGTTGCTTTCGGAATTCGGGCTCGGTCACGTACGTGAGTACGCTCCCATCGCCCTCATCCTCAGCGCCTACCATCTCATCCTGCGTGCAAAGTCTCAGTAATATAAGATATCATAAATCTATAACTCATTTATTATGACCATCAAAAAGCTACTCCTAGTAGGAGCTACCAGCCTACTAGCCCTATCAGCTCTAGCACAGAGCCACGAACCTCGCTGGGTACGGCAAACTGCCCTGAGCCCCGACGGAAAGGAAATCGCCTTTACCTACATGGGCGACCTCTACACGGTGCCAGTATCTGGTGGATTGGCCAGGCAGATCACCTCTCACCCCGCTTACGACCAAGCACCCGTTTGGAGCAAAGATGGGCAGAAGCTCGCCTTTGCCTCGGATAGAGAGGGCAACTTCAATGTCTATATCACCTCACGTATTGGAGGAAATGCCACCAGAGTGACCCTCGGTAGCACACGGCAGATCCCAGTTGCCTTTCTCGATGATGAGACCATCCTCTTTGATAGCTATATTCGTCCTGCCAAGGAGATGGGACTCTTCCCCTCAGGAATGTTCACCCAGCTTTATCAGCAAAAGATATCGGGTAGCCGGCCCAAGATGTTCTCGGCTATCACGATGATAGAGCCCTCAATAGGTGCCGACGGACGTATCCTCTACACCGACCTCAAGGGGTACGAGGATAAGTTCCGAAAGCACCACACTTCCTCTGTGACTCGTGATATTTGGCTCTACAATCCTACCGATAATAAGCATCAAAAGCTCACCACCTTCAAGGGCGAAGACCGCAATGCCCTTTGGCTCCCTGGGCAAAGGGAGTACCTTTACACCAGCGAGGCAGATGGTACACTCAATATATATAAGGGGAGCCTAGAAGGAAAGGCACCAGTACAGCTGACCCACTTCGAGAAGCACCCTGTGCGCTATATGAGTATGGACGAGAGGGGCAACGTGGCCTTTTCGTGGAATGGAGAGCTCTACTATATGCCACTTGGTGGGGAGCCTACCAAGGTGGCACTGCAGGTAGTCGCCGACTACTCCAAGCCTGAAGTGGAGTATCGCACCATCACCCGAGGGGCGACTGACTACGCATTATCTCCCAATGAAAAGGAGGTGGCCTTTATAGTCCGTGGCGATGTCTTTGTCACCAATATCGAGTACGGCACCACTCGCCGCATCACCAATACCCCCGAGCAGGAGAGAGACCTCACCTGGAGCCCCGACGGACGAAAGCTGGCCTACTCTGCCGAACGAGGTGGACAGTGGAATCTCTATATGACTGAACTGGCGAGAGAAGCGGATAAGGAGTTTGTCTACGCCAAAGAGTTCAAGGAGACACAGCTCACCAATAATAGCGAGCTACCTTCGTTCCAGCCCGAATTTAGCCCCGATGGCAAAGAGATCGCCTTCCTACGTGATCGCTCGGCTATCTACGTCCTCAACCTCGCCAGTAAGGCGGAGCGAGAGGTGATGAATAAAAAGTACCAATACTCCTACTCCGATGGCGACCAAGACTTCGCTTGGAGCCCCGATAGCAAGTGGATCATCACTGAGTATATTGGCATCGGTGGGTGGAATAATAAGGATGTGGCCATCATCAAGGCCGACGGCAGTGGCACCTCCCACAACCTCACCGAGAGTGGTTACTCTGAAGGTGCCGGTCGCTTCGTACTCAATGGCAAAGGCATCATCTTTGCCTCAGATAGAGCCGGTTATCGCAGCCACGGTAGCTGGGGAGCGGAGTACGACCTCTACCTCATGTTCTTAGACCAAGAGGCTTACGACGCATTTATCCTCGATAAGGAGGAGCGTGAGAAGTTGCTACCAAAGAAGGAGGAAAAGGACGACGACAAGAAAGAGGATAAGAAAGGTAAGAAGGATAAAAAGGCAAAGGAGGAGACCAAAGTGGTCGCTCCACTTACCTTCGACCTCGCACAGCGCGACTACCGCACTGTACGCCTTACACGTACTAGCGGTTTCCAAAGCGACTTTGCGATGAATCCTAAGGGCGATAAGCTCTACTACCTCGCCTACTTCGACGATGCCACTAACCTCTACGAGATGGATCTGGCCGAGAAAAAGACGGAGATGCTACTCGCCGACGTGGGCAATGGACTGCTAGAGATGGGCAAGGATGGCAAGACCCTCTACCTATTCTCTGGCAAGGGAATGTACAAGATTGAGGGTAAGAGCAAGACCCCTATCACCTTTGCTGCAAAGTTTGAGTACCGTGGTGCTAAGGAGCGTGAGTATATGTTCGACCACGTGGTGAAGCAGGTGGCGAATAAGTTCTACGATAAGGACCTTCACGGCGTTGATTGGCAAGGCTATGCCGATAACTATCGTGCCTTCCTCCCTGAGATCAATAATAACTACGACTATGCCGAGATGCTCTCCGAGCTACTCGGTGAGCTCAATGCCTCTCACACTGGGGCAAGATACGGTGGTCGCCCTGCTAATAGATCAACCGCTTCGCTCGGACTATTCTACGATGATAGCTACGAGGGGGTAGGCGTGAAGATCGCCGAAGTGATCCCTGGTGGCCCAATGGACAAGGCGAAGTCTATAGCTAAGCCAGGGGTGATCATCACCAAGGTGAATGGCGAAGAGATCGCCCCCGATAAGCCGATTGAGTACTATATCAATGGGCACACTGGTGAGTGGATAACTCTCACCCTCAAGGGCACCGACCAAAAGGAGGTAGAGGAGCAGGTTCGCCCCACTGCCCGATGGGAGGAGAGTGAACTACTCTACCGCCGTTGGGTAGAGCAGCGTGCGAAGATGGTAGAGGAGTGGAGCGGTGGCAAGATCGCCTACGTCCACGTGGAGGGAATGGATAGCCCTTCTTTCCGCAAGACCTTCAAAGATCTACTCGGTAAGTACCGCCACTGCGATGCTGTGATCATCGATACCCGCTTCAATGGCGGTGGCTGGTTGCACGAAGACCTCGTCACCCTACTTACGGGCAAGCTCTACAGCAAGTTTGCACCAAGAGGGCAGTTCATTGGCAATGACCCCTTTGCACAGTGGACCAAGCCCTCTGCAGTACTGATGAGCGAAGGCAACTACTCCAATGCCCACGGCTTCCCATGGGTTTATAAGACCCTAGGCATCGGCAAACTCATAGGTGCACCAGTACCTGGAACCATGACCGCCGTATGGTGGGAAACCCTTGTAGACCCCTCACTCGTATTTGGTATCCCTCAGGTCACCGTAACAGATGTCAATGGCAATGCTCTCGAAAATCACCAGCTTGAGCCGGATATTCTCATCTACAACACTCCTGAGGAGGCTCAACGCAATTACGATGCTCAGCTCAAAGCAGCAGTGGACGAGCTGATGAAGAAGTAACTAAACACCAACCCATAATGACCGAAAGGTGGAGCTACCTCTGTGTGGCTCCACCTTTCTTTATTGTGCCTATCGGAGGGAGGGGGTACCTTCTTCGGACAGATCGGACAGATCAGACGCTCTAATAGATAAGTGCTAAGATCCTCTTGTAAAAAGACTTGCGGAGGAGCTTATTCATTATTTTACTGCTCGTGTGTAGTTTTTCAGGAATAGAGGGCACGAAGTGTCTACTTTTTCAGGAATAGCGAATAATTGGTGTACACCATATCAGGGATACTTACATCAGATTAGCGATTAAAAGGGCTACCGCATCAACCTCATATTCCGCACGCGTGCGGAATGGATTCCGTAGCCCTGCGGAATAGATTCCGTATGCGTGCGGAATAAGGGGTTGATAGGGTCTCCCCAAATGACGCAAGTAGCATTCCTATTAAATTTGTCCGACCTTCCACAAGGGGTCGTGGGTTTTGATTGCATTGGTTATCTATAGAGACTCCGATGAATACTACATTGTAAGACCTTTCTAATGCACAACCCATAACAGGGTTTACGCATTAGATGAGACTGTAGTACGAATGATCATATACAAGCTGTTAAGGATAATATGAGAATGTTGCACGAAGTGCCATTCTCGCATATTTGATTCAAATGTACTGAGACTTTGAACGAAGGATGAGATGCAAGGCGCTGAGGATGAGGGCGCTGGGAGCGTACTCACGTACGTGACTGAGCCCGAATTCCGAAAGCAACGCCGCAGATCGCCTTCGTGCAACAGTCTCAATATAGTAAGGACCTCGGCAGAGGTCCGTGTTAAATAGGCACAGGTCGGAGGGGCGAAGCACCGAACGACCTGTGTACAAGAGCATATGTTCTACCTCCTTGACCCCGGTCGAGGGGTCAGACCTAGATAGGGTTGTCCGACCCCTCGGCCGGGGTCGTAGTTTTTTTTTACACCTCATTATACACAGGTCTTCGGCACTACGTGCCTTGACCTGTGCCTATTTAACACGGACCTCTGCCGAGGTCCTTCCCCCAATAATGCTACAATGAATGCCACACAGACGTTTCTAATGCGTAACCCCTGCTAACCATAACCTTTTATTCCCCGATCTCAACTATTTTTATTATCTTTAGACACGGGTTAAGCACATTGTTTTTATTTCAACGACCTAATTACTATGAGGATAGATAAGATACTATTTGGTTGGTTACTTCTCCCCTTGGTGGTAGGGACTACTGCCACAGCACAGGAGAAGGAGATGGTACATGCAAGGGTACATTATACGGCTATCTACCATCAATTTGAGGAGCAAAAGGGAGCTATTGAGGATGAGGCGATTCTGGACATTGGGGATAAGGTATCTCACTTTTATGGTCTGAATAATGTCCAACGGCAATTGATTCAGGATCGGGTTTTGGCACAAGGAGGTACTGTAGGCGATGTGAGGAATGCATGTGAGCGCGCTGGCTACCGCAGGTCTCAGCTGATGTATCAACTGTGGAAAAACTATCCCGCTACCAACCAGCTCACCTTTGTGGAGAAGACCTTCAAGCATCTGAGGTACACGGAACCGATGATGCGACCCGAGTGGACCTTGGTGCCAAAGGATAGCATCATAGCAGGCTATCACTGCCAGCAAGCGACCACTGATTATCGGGGCCGGCATTGGACGGTATGGTTTACTCCTGAGGTCCCCTACAGCGATGGTCCGTGGATGCTCTATGGGCTACCAGGACTTATCTTGCAAGCGGAGGAGAGCGAAGGGCTTTTTTCATTCTCCTGTACTCAGATTGAGCGCATTGAGGGGGAGCCTCTCTTCTTTCCCAATCAAAAATATGTGGAGTGTACACGACAAGAGTACCGCGACCTGATGAAGTTGTTTTGGAAATCGCCTGATGCACTATTTGAAAAGCTAACTGGATTTAGGAGCCGAGGAAAGGATCAGCTGGGCAATGATATCGTCTACCCTGAAAGGACAGCCCTATTTTTGGATAAGGAATGACGGAAAGTAGCATGCGTTGGACTTCTTTATGCCTAGGGATATTGCTCTCGCTATTGTCTGCTCAAGCGATAGCTCAAGAGAGCTATCATGGGCGAGTAGTAGATGAGAAGGGAGCCCCTATCCGAGATGTCAATGTATTGCTCTACCGCACGGAGACGTCTCTCGTCGCCTACGGTTTTACTGGGGAGGATGGGAGATTCCAAATAACCACCAAGGAGGGTACTCGCCCAGTGGCGATAGGCTTTATGCTACTCGGCTATGAGACGAAGCGAATAAAGATTGAGGAGTACAGAAATGGCAGGGATATTCAGCTACAAAGCACCACTTTCGAGCTAAGGGAGGTGGATATCCGACCTGAGAGGGTTCGGCAAAGTCAAGACACATTGGTTTATACCGTATCCACCTTTAAGCTCAGTCAGGACAGAAGCATCGCCGATGTAATTAAGAAGATGCCTGGGCTATCGGTTCGCACCGATGGTCGTATCACCTTTGAGGGAAAGCCGATCAATAAGTTTTACATAGAGGGGCTCGACCTGCTCGGTTCGAAATATGCCCAAGCGAGTGAAAACCTGAATGCCGACATGATCAAAGAGGTGCAGGTGCTACAAAATCACCAACCAATAAGGAGCTTAAAGGGGGTGCAATTTAGTGAGCAAGCCGCCCTCAATATTATCCTCAAAGATGAGGTGAAGAATACCTGGACCGGCATCCTCAATGCGGGGATAGGCACCACAGCACAAGGGTCTAGTGAGTTGCTCTATAGAGGGCGATTGATGGGGATGATCTTTGGACGGCGGATGCAAAACCTTTCGATGTACAAATGCGATAACACTGGGAAGGACATCACTAAGGAGGTGCGTGACCTGGTAACGGAATTGCGGGGCAATCTGGAGGAAACAGGTCTACTAAGGAGGCTGGTAGTGCCGGCTGCTGCCATAGAGAGGGAGCGCTCTACCTTTAATCAATCGCATCTTGTTGCTACCAATCACCTCATTAAGACCAAGAATGACAATGACCTCCGCTTTCAGCTCTCTTACTTCTGGGACAGAGAGAGAGGGAATCGATCGCAGGTAACAAAGTATCTTGAGCATGAGGGAAAGATTCTAAATGAGGAGAGTAGTGTCGGTTCAAGGGTGAGCACACTGAAAGGGGAATTGACCTACACTATCAATAAGGATCGGAATTACATCAACAACCGCCTATACGGTAGCTTTACAGTAGATAAAAGTGACGGGCTCTCTCTTTTGCAACAAAAGCAGGTAGAGCAGAGCGTGCAACTACGGAAGACTTATCTCACGGAGAATTTTGAGATCATTCATCGCCTTGAGAATGGTCATACCCTTGAGGGAGCTTCCTTTAATACTTTTAGTCATCTGCCTGGGCAGCTACTGACGGTCGAGGGGTTTACTGAGCGGCTGGATCTATCGGCCTTTCAGTCGGATAATCATATCGCTTTCAATCACACCATTAGAGGTTTTACTCTGAGCGAACGGGTGGGCTATCAACTTAAGTACCAAGAGATGGCTATTCATTACCCAGAGGTGGATAATAAAGAGCGGTACACTCAGCAGAATTGGTATCTATCTACAGGGGTGAACTACCGAAAGGACCCATTGGCACTGAGGGCAACAGTGAAGGGGGATGTTGTCCATCGGCAGTATGGGGCGATGAAAAAGCTGAGGGTGACTTTGCAGCCTAGTTTATGGTTGCAGTATGATTTTAGTGCCATCACTAGTGCATCCCTCTCCTATAATTACTTCGAATGGCCCGATGCCCTTACTGCACTCTACCGCACTCCTATATATACCTCCTATAGAATGGTCACGGCACACAGTGGCAGCTTGGAGCATCGGGGAAACCATGCAGTGGCTCTAAGACTTAAATATCAGCATCCGATCAAGGGGCAATTTGCCACGCTCAACGCTTCGTGGAATAGGCGCACCAATGAGGTTCTTTACCAAAGTACCTTGCAATCCTCGATTTACAAGCAAACACCTACCGAAGAGCGGTATAATTCCTCTAGCTATTCTCTGAGTGCCGACTTGGCAAAGTCTTTCTTTAGGTGGCGAACACTTATCACCCTCAAGGGGCGACAGGTTTGGAGTGATTACTACCTCTTGATAAAGAGCCAGCAAGAGCCTTGGCAGTTGCAGGATAGCGAACTGAGCCTAGCCCTTTCTATGCAACCGTCGAAGGTGATTTCCTATGAGCTGAGTAGCAAAATGAAGAGCTACAAGCAGATAAATAGGAGAGACCCCTCCATCTCCAATCCTCGGATCACCACTTTCACGCACGCACTGGAGCTATTTATCTTCCCGATAAATAAGTTGGAGATTGGGTGCAAGAGTGAGTTCTATCATTACACAGATAAAAAGCTACAGAGCCATCTATTTACCGATGCTCACATCGCCTATAAGATGGATCGGTACGACTTCCGGCTCTCCTGTAGGAATATCTTTGGCAACAATGAGTATCAGAGGCGGTGGCAGACTTCTACCACCGATGTTTACTCCCTTTACTACCTCCGTCCGAGAGAGATCTTTTTCGGCTTCACCATTACCCTTTAAGCTATAGCCCTTTTGGGTGAATCTCTGTTTATGTCGCCATTTTTATCTACCTTTGAGTGGTAATAAGGTAGACTTAATAATTAATGATGGCTTTTAGATATAAATTGATGGATAAATGGGGGCTCACCCTACTCTCTATGGTGGTAGGGCTAGGGCTTCTTTACTTCGTAAGCGGTGACATGATTCCCTCGGCCTCTGCCCAGAGTGGGCAAGAGGAAGCGGGAGTGGTGGAGATCAACCAAGCACAGTTTGCGGAGCTGGTTTATGACTATACTCAGGAGGGAGAATGGCAATTCAAAGGAGATAAGCCTGTGATAGTTGACTTCTATGCCGTTTGGTGCGGTCCCTGCAAAAGGCTTCGCCCACGGTTGGAGCAATTGGCACGCGAGCAGAAGGGCGAGGTGATTATCTACTCTATTGATGCTGAGAAAGCAGTGGAGCTCTCACGGCGGATCGGCATCCGTGCTTTCCCTACCCTACTATTTATCCCGGTAGAGGGGACGCCTACGCTATCGGAGGGGCTGCTCTCACTGAAGGATCTCCGGCAACAGGCAGATAAGATCAAGGGGGGTCACTAAGAGATGAACGAACGGATCTATCTACTCCAAGAGGCTGACCCACAAGTATTTTTCGGGGTCAATAACCGCAACCTCTTGCTCCTGAAGGAGACCCACCCGAAGCTACGGATTATGGCTCGTGGCAATATCATCAAGGTGATTGGGGAGCCAGGGGAGCTGAAGGCGTTTCTAAGGCTACTTAACCAGATGGAAGAGCACGCTACGAAGTTTAATTCACTTACAGAGAGTAGCATCGAGGCGATGATCGCTGGCGAGGAGAGCCGTGATGAGGCTTCGTCGGAAGGGGTGATCATCTATGGAGCGGGGGGCAAACCGATCACCGCCCGCACGCCTAACCAATCGAAGCTGATTGAGCTGATTGAGTCGCACGACTTGGTCTTTGCCACTGGGCCGGCGGGCTCGGGTAAGACTTTTCTCGCCATAGTGATGGCGGTGAAGCTACTCAAGATGAAGGAGGTGCGAAGGATTATCCTCAGCCGTCCAGCAGTGGAGGCGGGGGAGAAGCTCGGTTTTCTCCCTGGAGAGATGAAGGATAAGCTGGACCCTTACCTCCAACCGCTGTATGATGCACTACAGGAGTTGATCCCTGGCATTCGGCTAAAGGAGTACATGGAGAGTGGCGTGATACAGATTGCTCCGCTCGCCTATATGCGTGGTAGGACGCTGAATGATGCGGTGATTATCCTAGATGAGGCACAAAATACCACGCCACACCAGATGAAGATGTTCCTCACCCGACTGGGGCAGAGTGCTAAGATGATCATCACGGGGGATATGACGCAGGTGGACCTCCCTAGGGGCGTCCCCTCGGGTCTAAGAGAAGCCCAATGCATACTCAAGCAAGTAGATGGCATCGGGTGGCTCACTTTTGAGAAGAAGGATATTATGCGTCACGGTCTGGTTCAAGCGATCGTGGAGGCGTACGACCGAAATGAAGGGGCAGGTGAAGAAACAACGGAAGAATAAAATACAACACACTTAATCAAACATATATTATGGCTAAAGCATTGACCAATACTGATCTTCAGTTGCCAGGGATCAAAAATCTATATCATGGCAAGGTAAGAGACGTCTACACCTTGGAGGGGGACCTCCTAGCAATGGTGGTGACCGATAGGATTTCGGCATTTGATGTGATTCTGCCTGAGGGAATCCCTTATAAAGGGGAGATCCTCAATAGGATTGCGGCCAAAAACCTCGACGCTACGGCCGACATTGTCCAGAACTGGAAGATAGACACTCCCGACCCTATGGTGACCATCGGGCACAAGTGCACCCCCTTTAAGGTGGAGATGGTGATTCGTGGTTATATCACTGGTAGTGCATGGCGTACCTACAGCTCGGGTCAGCACACCATTTGTGGTATCACCCTTCCTGAAGGACTGAAAGAAAATCAAAAGTTCGACCGCCCAATTATCACTCCTACCACCAAGGCGGATGAGGGTCATGACGAGGATATCTCTCGTGAGGAGATCATCGCCTCGGGATTGGTCTCTAAGGAGGATTATGAGGAGCTAGAGCGTATCACCTATGCCCTCTTTGAAAGAGGCACGGAACTGGCTGAGAAGCACGGTCTGATCCTAGTGGATACGAAGTACGAATTTGGCAAGAAGGATGGTAAGATCTATCTGATTGATGAGATCCATACCCCCGACTCCTCTCGTTACTTCTACAAGGACTCTTATCAAGATCTCTTTGAGAAGGGGGAACCACAGCGCCAACTCTCCAAGGAGTTTGTGAGGAAGTGGCTGATAGAGCACGGCTTCCAAGGCAAGGAGGGGCAACAAATCCCTGAGATGACTCCGGAGTACTGCGATAGCGTGACGGATAGGTACATAGAGCTGTATGAGCACTTGACGGGGGAGTCCTTTGAGAAGCACCCCACTGAGGATATTCACTCTAGAATCGAAAAGAACCTAACTCAATGGCTAAAGGCGAGGAAGTAAGGGAAGCTACATTTGCAGGTCGGATAAGGGCTATGTTTGACGACATAGCCCCTACCTACGACCTCCTCAATCGGGTGAATAGCCTCGGGCTGGACCAACTTTGGCGTAAAGACCTGGTGGAGCACGTGGCGGTGGAGCGGCCAGAGCTGATTCTGGACTTGGCCGCAGGGACTGGCGACCTCACTCTTCTCCTCGCAGAGCAATGCAAGGGGGCAACGGTGGTGGCGAGTGACCTCTCTATCAACATGCTGGAGATAGGGGTTCAGAAAGCACTCCGGAAGGGGCTGAGCCAAGTAAAGGTCTCGGTGGAGGATGCGATGGATCTCTCTTTTGAGGAGGAGCACTTCGATGTGGTCACTTGTGCCTTTGGGGTACGCAACTTTGAGTCGATCGCTCGTGGTTATCAGGAGATGTACCGTGTACTTCGGCCAGGCGGTATGGTGGCGGTGCTGGAGCTTTGTGTGCCGTCGAACCCAATCACCAAGGCGGGGTATAACCTGCACGTGGACCAAGTGATTCCTTTCATCGGTCAGCTACTGGGGAGGAATAAAGCGGCTTATCAATATCTAGGCGAGAGCATTCGCAAGGTGCCCCAACGACGGCAGATGGAGGGACTGATGCGAATGGCGGGCTTTATCAACACCTATTACAAAGTCTATCTCCCTGGAGTGGCTGCTTTGTATGTGGGATATAAGCCTAAGAGCGATGCCTTTGCTGGCATTTATAGTGAGCTCTCAAAGATCAAAAGTGCCGAAAGGGTACGATGAATAGGTACGCTTTGCTCGGCAAGGGGATTGGCTACAGTAGGTCTCCTGAGATCTGGGACACCATTTGGGCTAAGGAAGGGGTGACGGATGGCTCCTTTGAACTGGTGGATTGCGATGACCCCGACCGCTTTTTGCAAGAGCTCCAAGAGAAGGGCTCGTGGAAGGGCGTTATGGTGACCACTCCTTATAAAGAGTGGATGTACGAGCGGGTGGACATTGCTTCGGATATCGCTAAAAGCGTGGGAGCGGTTAATGCGGTAAAGCGGGTTGGACAACAATTATTCGGGTACAATACCGATGTAGTAGGCTTTGCCAAGTCGCTTCAGCACTTAGACTTAGATACCACCCGAAAGGCACTGATACTGGGAAGTGGTGGAGCTAGCAAAGCGGTAGCTTTTGCACTTAAAGGCCTGGGCATCGACCCGATCATGGTCTCTCGTCACCCGGCAGAGGGGAGTGGAATGATAGCGTATGAGAGCCTCACTCCTAATTATATTGAGGAAGAGGTGCAACTCATCGTCAATGCGACGCCACTAGGAGGACCTAAGATGCCACATGAGGTACCACCCATACCTTATCACGCTGTGGGGAAAGGGCATATACTCTACGACCTTTCGTACGATAGGCACTTTGCTGGTTTCCTCAATGCAGCCCCCGAGGGGTGTATTAAAATGAATGGCGAGCGTATGCTCTACCTTCAGGCCGAGGCGGCGTGGCACATTTTTAGAGAATAGAAATAGGGAGATAGTGATTAAATTGGTATCTTTGCCAGAAGTATTAAAAGTATGATGGCTCACTTATATGAAGCAAATATCTAGATTTTCACTCATTGGTTCACTCATTGGACTACTCTTCGTGCTCCTACTCTCCTCGTGTAACGAGCTGACGAAGGTGCAGAAAAGCACCGACCTGTACGAGAAGTACTCCTATGCCAAGAAGTTTTATAATACTGGAAAGTACGAATGGGCCGCTCAAACGCTTGAGGAGATACTCCCCTATTTCCGCGGTAGTAGCGAGATGGAGCAAGCACTCTACCTCAAGGCACAAGCCTACTACAAGGCAAAGGATTATGTGCAGGCACAGACGGCTTTTAGCCAATACTATACGGAGTTTCCAAATGGTGAATACACTGAATTGGCACGCTTCTATTCGGGCTATGGCTTAGCTCAGGATATCCCCGACCCTCGTCTGGATCAGGCAAAGACCATTGCAGCAATGCAGGAGCTACAGCTATTCCTAGACTATTATCCACAGAGCGAAAAAGCGGAGGAGGCAAAGCAACTACTCTTTAGCCTTCAGGAGAATCTAGCGGAGAAGGAGGTGCTCAGTGCCAAGCTATACTACAACCTCGGCAATTATATTTTCAATAATTACGAGAGTTGCATCATCACCGCTCGCAATGCAATGAAGAGCTACCCCTACTCTATCCACAAGGAGGAGATGCACTACTATGTGGTGGCATCGCTCTATCAGATAGCCAAGAATAGTGTGGTGGAGAAGCAGCAGCAGCGACTGAGAGACCTCCGTGATGAGTACTACAACTTCATCAACGAGTTTCCCGAGGGAAAGTATCGCAAGACGGTGGATAAGTACTTTGAGTATGCCGAAAAGAACATTGACCCCAATGCGGACTGGCAATAAAATAGGATGACCAAATAGATAAGATAGATAGATGATGAAAAAGAAGACAAATACCCCAACAACAACTGTGACACGCGACTTGGAAAAGTTTAGCGAGCCTACAGGCAACCTATACGAGTCGGTAGTGATTATGAGCAAAAGAGCCAATCAGATATCTGCAGATATGAAGAGTGCTCTGGAGCAGAAGCTACAGGAGTTTTCGACCTACACCGACACTTTGGAGGAGTACACTGAAAACCAAGAGCAGATAGAGATCTCCAAGTACTACGAGCGTCTTCCTAAGCCCTCTCTCGTGGCAGCAAAGGAGTTTGAGGAGGGGGAAGTCTACTTCCGTAATCCACTGGAGCAGGTTGAGGAGGAGGAGGATCAAGGTCTCTAAATCACCTAATAAGTATAAGCAGTGGATAGATTGTCGCCACACCATGCGAGGTTGTGAGGACTGCTATTCACTGTTTTTTTTATTCAGATAAATAGATAACTCAATATGATACAGAGAAAACAAACCCTCTACCTCCTAGCATCAGGACTACTGATGCTAGCGATGCTATTCCTCACCTTTGCAAAGGTCACCACACAGGATATGGTCTACGCGTTCAAAGCGACTGGACTCGAGGACCTTTCGGGAGAGCTCGTACAGCCCTCCTGGGTGCTTTTCGGTCTTACCGCGGCGATTACTCTAATTAGTTTCATCTCCATTTTCCTCTACCGTAAGAGGGTCCTTCAGATGCGACTCACTATATTCAACCTGCTTATTAAAGTAGGCTTCTACCTCTTGGTCTTTTTAGTCTATCGTCCTAGCTTCATTGAGACCATAGTAAATACTACTACCCAAGATTGGTGGTCTATGAGCATCACCCCTTGGCTGGCATTTCCTATCGTGGCAATGATATTTGATTATCTTGCTTACCGAGGCATTGCGGTCGATGAAAAGACCATCAGATTTATGGACCGCCTACGCTAAGGGGCGTTCCACCACTTGAGACTGTTGCACGAAGGCAAGCTGCGGCGTTGCTTTCGGGATTCGGGCTCGGTCACGTACGTGAGTACGCTCCCAGCACCCTCACCCTCAGCGCCTTGCATCTCATCCTTCGTGCAAAGTCTTAGCACATTTGAATCAAATGTGCGAGAATGGCACTTCGTGCAACATTCTCCACTTTGAAATACCATATATATTTGGTATCTTTGCGGTGCTTTGCGTAATCTCTGCTAGGAATTTATGTGTGACCTAGTTATATTGCGTTTAGACAATACTAATTAATATAAGCAAAAAGTACAATGGACTTAATCAAGCTAGTAGAGCAAGAGATGGCTGTAGGTAAGCAGCATCCCCACTTCAAGAGCGGTGACACGATCTCTGTAGCCTACCGAATTAAGGAGGGTGATAAGGAGCGTATCCAGACCTTCCGTGGTGACGTGATCAAAATCGTAGGTGAGGGCGACAACCGTCGTTTCACCGTGCGTAAACTTTCAAGCGGTGTAGGTGTAGAGAGAATCTTTCCTCTAAATTCACCCTTCATTGACGAGATTATCGTACACAAGGTAGGACACGTACGTCGTGCTAAGCTATACTACCTACGTAAGCTCACAGGTAAGAAGGCTCGTATCCGCGAGAAGAGAAGCTTCTAAAGCTTTCAGAGCTACAAAAGCTACAATAAGGGCTGGCTATATACATAGCCGGCCCTTATTATTTCTAGTCAACAAGAAAGACAAAAAGGACCTCGGCCGAGGTCATTATCATCTGTTTACACTACGATACGGCCGACTCGTCCGACCTGTCCGATCTGTCCGACTTGTCCGATAAGGCACCCTCAAAACAAGAGCTCCTTTCCAACAGCCCAAAACCTGTAAAATAAAGTGAAAAAACTCACCCGAAATAGGGCTGCGTAGGTACCCCCTCACAACCTACTGATATCCAACACTCTACAAAAGCCCCAACTGAGTTGCAACAAACCGATTGCTTAGTTGCATCTCGTCGATCGCTTAGTTGCAACTCGCCGATCACTTAGATACGGTCTTAGCAACCGCTTAGATACGGTCTCAATCTCCACCCTCCTAACCCATTGGTTTATAATACCATACAGCTACCCTTTGATTTCGCTTCTCCTCGCCCTAAATTGAGACAAATATTAACTCATTTTAAGCACTCAACCCAAATTCAACAACCCCATAATAACCTTATCCCCACCCACCATCAACCACCTTTCTCCTAGGGGTTATGCATTATAAGAGACTGTTGTACGAATGATGATATACAAGCTGTGAAGGATAATAGAGTAAGGACCTCGGCAGAGGTCCCTCTTAAATAGGCACAGGTCGGAGGGGCGTTAGCCCCGAACGACCTGTGTGCAAGAGCATATTCACCACCTGCTTGACCCCGGCTGAGGGGTCAGACCTAGAGATAGGGTTGTCCGACCCCTCGGCCGGGGTCGCAAGGGTATTTTACACCTATCTATACACACAGGTTGTCGGCACTGCGTGCCTTGACCTGTGCCTATTTAGCACGAACCTCTGCCGAGGTCCTTAATCATAGACACCCCGCTAAAAACCATATGGTAAGAACTTTCTAATGCGTAACCCATGACATTTCTCCTAAGTTCTAAACCGAAGTGCATTATTTGAGGTGCTAGGGACTACCTTTTTCACGGCTTATTTGGTAGTTTAATTTCTTATGTCTAACTTAGCATTCGGAAAGAATATTATTACAGTAGTACTAATCTATGATAAGTAAGAGTGAAGAACGTAGGAATCAAATACTCGTAGGGGCATTCAAACTCTTTTGGGTGAAGGAGTATGCGGATGTCACTACGGCGGATTTGGAAGAAATAATTGGATTGTCTAGAGGAGCTATATACTATAAGGTAAAGAACAAAGAAGGACTATATAGAGCGGTCATTGACAAATTCGTCTTTGAACTTCTATCTAACTCCTTAGAGAGAGAAGAACTTGCATCAAATGAGACGCCATTTCTTAGCTTTATTATGAACGAATTAAATCTCATGAAAGAGCGGATGAATTCTGTAAGGAACTCCCTTATAGATGCGAATTCCACAGAGTATATCAACCTACTATCCTCTGCCAAATTTCATTACGAAGGGTTTAATGATAGGTGCAAAGCTTTGGAACAAGAAATAACACAAATGTGGCTAACATATTACGAGAAAGGTCTCTCTGCCGGAGAACTGAATCAAAGCATTGACCCGCCCCTGGTCGTATCTATGTTTCGATCTTTATACTATGGAGATTCGTTTATCCAATCCATAACAGGGAATGAGTTGGAGATTGACGAATTGAAAAAGAAATACTTACTGCTATATAATTCTATACGCTTATGAGAGATGTATACATCAATAAGATTGCGGTCTTTTTGCCTAATAAGCCTGTATCCAACGAGGAGATGGAGGATTATATCGGTCTCATTGGTGGAAAATCGACGAGAGTTCGGTCTATTGTCCTCAAACTCAAAACAAATGTGCTAAGAAAAATTCTATTAGGTGTTATTCTAGTTTTTCTTCCTACGTTATCAAATGCCCAAGACACAAAAGTTTCTTTATGTTTAAAGGACTCATTAGGGCAAAGTGTTGTCGGGACAAGTTGTTCCGTTTTTAATGCAAAAAAAAATGTCCTTGTTCTTTCTTCATGGAGTAATGAGAATGGAGAAGTCTCATTTCTCTTATCTAGCGATGATAGTTACATATTGAAAGTTTCACATATGGGTTCATTGCTCAAAGAACTTCATTTTGACATTCCTAAAGGGGTGGATAAGCTAGAGTTAGGCACCCTATACTTGAGTATGAACTCTGTGCTACTTGATGAAGTAGTTGTTCAAGGGAAAAGGGTTTCTCGAAAGGCCAATAACATTAAGGTAAACATAAAGGGAGGTCCCTTAGAAAATATTGGGACAACCATGGATGTTTTAAGGGAAATTCCTCGTGTTGTCATTCAAGGGGATGAGATTTCAATTTTAGGCAAGGGGACTCCAAGCATCTATCTTAATGGTCGCAAAGTACTAAATATTGATGAAATACTGAACATAAAATCGTCTGAAATAAAAACGATAGAAGTACTAGGAAACCCTAATGGTAGATATGGAATAAACGTCTCATCTGCTATTGTTATCACAACGTCCACTTCCTCTAAGGATATTTGGGGTATTGATCTTATGGATAGAGTTGGCTCAAAAGGGAGATTTTCAAATGCTCTTAATGTTACAGCATATCTCAATTTGCCCAAACTATCCATCAAAGTAGGTACAAATCACGTCTATGGAGAGAAGATGTATCATAAAGAAGATACCTATGACTATTCCATCCTAGGTAATCAGATCAGCAATCGCTCTATAACGGAGTTAAGTGATGTACGGAAGAATCTAAGCCTCTCGACAGAGGTAGTTTATCATATCAATGACAACCACAGTATCAATCTTTTTGCAAACTTAGATCCTACAACTCGCGGAAAAGAGCATCTTGATGGATTGCTGCACCACCACGATATGAATAATGGCTACACTGTCCAAGAATTCAATAGTACAACCCAAACAAACTCATCAATTGCATTCCTTGGTGGTGCGTACCACTTTAATACCACGAAGACAAAAATAGATTTTTCTGGAACATATTTCTATTTGAATCAGAATGCTAATCGACATCTATCAACAGAGCAAGAGGATAGTAACTTTGACCAAAAAAGTATCGCTAACAGCATAACCCTAAAAGGTGATTGCGAACAAAATCTTTCAAAAGTCTTTAGTTTATTCTCTGGGATAGAATATGTTTCCACACAAAGAGATGGTAAGTACAAAACCACGAATAGGAACACCGATTTTTTTAGACAAAAACAACTCACTGGATATGTAGCTTTACAAGCCAATATTACCAAAAGATGGAGAGCTCAGACTCAGATTGGGGTGGAATTTGTTGATTTTAAGTACTTTAAAAATGGAGCAATTGTCAACGGACAGAGTAAGCGTTCACTAAAATACCTCCCCACGATCTCCGTTTCTTACGAGAATGAAGACTTCTCATTGGAGTTATCTTATAACAAGACAATAGATAAGCCTAGCTACAATCAGCTTTCGGCTAACTACTTTATGAGTAATAAGTATCTAAGATGGGATGGAAATCCCACACTTAGAAACAGCTATGTGCACTCTCTAACAACAGATCTCACTTACGATTGGGCAAGCTTATCCCTCTCGTATTCTAGAGTAAAGGATGGCTTTTTTGAAGTATGTACATTGCTTGATCCCAAAAGTATGATTATAAAGATTTCTCCAGAAAACCTGCCAAATTATAATCAGTTTTATGCAGGACTTTCGATGAACCCTCAGATAAAAAGACTGGCTATTCTTGCAGATATTGGTTTACAATTACAGGATTTGATATATGGAGGAGTATCCTATAACAAACCCTTGATTGCCTATTCTTTTCGATTAAACTACACATTTCCTAAAGGAGTATCATTAAGATGCGGAATTTCAGGACATCTCAAGAATGGGAGTTATGCAACAGGAGAAACAAAAGGATACAGCAACTTTGATATACGCCTATCTAAAAGTTGGATAAGTGGCAAACTAATTACACAAATCTATGCTACAGATATCTTCAATAAAGCCTATGAAAGAATCCTACTCAATACAAATAATATCTTAAGACAGGATTACTCTCATGGAGGAACTAGAGGTATTTTCCTTATTGTTCAATACAAGTTTGGGAAAAGCAAAAAAAGCAGAGGTCAAACCCTTTCGAAAGAAATGATGCGACTGATGCCTCAATAATCAAATAACTAACTCTTTAAAAGTTTTCATTATGAAAAAGAAAAAAATTGACGTATGTGATGGCACTTGCACTGTATGTGAAATGCTTTACAAGAACCCTCTGTTTGTTTTAGGAAACATTTAAGAACGAACTTTAGAAGAAATATGGAATTCCTATAAAGCCATATCTATTTTTGACGGAAATATTTCGGGGAACTTCAACTCTCCGTGCAACTCCTGTCAACATCTATTTGAGTGTAAAGGTGATATATTTAAACATGTATGCTATGTAGATATTGTTAAAGTTCATGGAATGGAAAATGGGAATCAACCAGACCCTAAGTGTCCCAAGTGTAAGAAATGGAATTTGATATTATGAATACAGGAATAAAAAAGATGAGAATATTGAGGCAACAGGATGCAATGGACTGTGGTTTAGCATGTCTTTTAACTATATCCCTGGAGGTAAAGTCCCCATGGCTGTCTGGCTGGAAAATGATAAGTAAATTGCACTAGAAATTTGAATCTACTAATACCGAGAATGATATGAACAGGAAGAAACACCTCACCTTATTTTCAATAATATCTGTGCTACTCAGTGCCTTCTCGTCACTCAACGCACAACAAGTTGTAGGAACCATTATTGATGCCGATGGAGAACCTATTCCTTATGTGACGCTAACGACATTAGCTTCTTTAGAAAAAGATGCCGAAACGATCCAGATACACTACACCGACTCCCTAGGGTATGTCGCCTTTGACCTATCGGAGAAAGAGACCGCTATTCGAGCAACGTTCCAAGGTAAGGTTCTCTTTGAGGAGCTATTACCTGCCCCGCTCAATGGGATCATCAACCTGGGGAAACGCCAAGTCTCTATCTCAAATGAATTGGACGAAGTAGCTGTCACGGCAGTAAGACGGGCGGTTCGGATGAAAGAGGGAATCCTCACGTTCGACATCAAGCATACCCCAATGTATCAACTCAAAGGGTATAATGCCATTGATTACCTCAGAAGAACCCCTAGGGTAAGCCAGTCAGGAGATAGCTTCTTAATCGACGGCAACCCCGCAGAAGTGCGTATCAATGGGCAAAAAACCAACCTATCAGGTGGTACCCTTCATGACCGTTTGCTAGCTCTTCGCTCAGATATGATCGAGCGAATCGAAGTGCAATTAGGGCAGTCCGCAGATCTCGGAAGTGGTATTACGGGGGGATATATTAATATCGTACTGAAAGAGATCAACGGATATACGGGTTCTCTATCTGCCGACTTGGGCTATGCTGGCAACGCGATTAAAAATGGGAAAAAGCGTCCTGCCCACGATGAAGGACTTTATGCTCGCTTCGTATATGGCAACTCTCGTGTGCAAGGGTTTGCAAATGCCTCTGTGAGTTCGTCGAGATATCCCCATTACTTTGTGGAAAGGGAGTACTACTTCGACAACAAAGTCATCAAGGAGAATAATCATTACCATAGCAATAAGTACCTAGCGTATAGCTTCAACCTTGGAGCCAGTGCTCAGCTCGGCGAGTTACACTCCATTAATGGCACGGCAAGTTATCGCAGAGCTCCTAACTCTCTGTATGAATCGGCTACAGCGTTAGAGCAGCCAACCACACCCCTACTACAAGACATACTGACTAATGGCAACAGTAGCTCTACCTCTTTCACTGGGGAATTCAATCATTCTTGGCACTCTAAAGACGATAAATACAACTGGCTGAACTCCCTCTTCTATATGAAGAAGAAAGCACATGCCACAGATGCTTTGCGTTACTCTGCCGATGGCAATCCTATTAAGGAGGAGCAGAATATCAACGATGAAAGCAACCAACAATTCTACGCTGCTACTCAGTTATCTACACAGCTAACCCCCGTATGGGCTCTAGAGTCTGGCGCCTCATATACGATGACTAAAAGCAACACCAACTATAGCTTCCACGGACAAGGGCAATCCCTCGCAGACGCACACTCTTTGTACGAAGAGCATTTGGCCATTATTTTTGCCCAGCTGCAGATGAGTAAAGGAGAATGGAGCTTAACAGGAGGTTTGAAATACGAACATACTTATGCCTACTCCCGAACAGCCAATAAGAAGCTTAATGTGGGGCAATTATTGCCTTCTGTAAGAATTGGGTATAATGCAGGAGCATACGGCAATATCAGTCTGAGATATTCCAAATGGCTCTTTCGTCCGCCATTTGCGCTTACCAATAGCTATCGCACAAAAAGGAACGACTACCTCTACTCCGTTGGCAACCCTGAACTACGCCCCGCCTCTACCCATTCATTTGGATTAGACTATTACTGGAAGTCATTAGGTTTAGGTCTCAGCTACTCTATCACCAATGATTACCTGCAAAATAGTTACTTCTACGAAGCCCCAATCGTCATTGTTACCAATAGAAACATGCCTACTCAACACAAGTGGACTGGTAACCTTTCATACTCAGGAAATATTACCCCCTGGTGGTATACTTCCGCAGAGGTAGGAGTGGTCTTTCAATATCACCCAAAAGCAATTTGGCTGAAACGGCATACACAGCCTTACGCCGATTTTAATAACACATTTACCCTTGCTTCGGGTCTACAACTTAACGCTGGGATATCCTATGCACACAGCTGGATGATGCAAGATGTATTGGTAGGGAAAAGACTAACGAGCAAGATAGATATGAGGTACCAACCAAGCGGGAGTGATTGGGATTTTTCACTTGCCATTAGCAACCCGATTCGGATATCTCGCACAGAGAACGATTTCAGGCAAGACCCCAACCTCAAAGTGCTCTATTTTGAAGATACCGCCTTCCCGTCAGTAAACTTCTCTATCTCCTACTACTTTGGAAAGATGAAGACGCACTCAAAACCCAACATCCTTAATATGGATCAATATAGATTGTAGCAACCTCTAATTGCGTGGCAGGGGTTACGCATTAGAAGGAACTGCGGTACGAATGAACATATATTAGTTATTGAGAGTGGTAGGGTAAGGACCTCGGAGAGGTCCGTGTTAAATAGGCACTCCGCTGAAAACCATACGGCAAGACCTTTCTAATGGGTAACCCCTGATTACGCGGATGGGGCTCTCTTATTATCGGAATAAATTGGTATCTTTGAGGGTAGTTATGGGCAAGATTGGAAGTCATATTTCTGCCGTGGGCAAGGCTGTTTGGCGATGGCTGAAAAGGGTCAATCCTTTTCTGCTATTTGCTATATTGTTTCTTATTAAGATCATTATTCCCAGCAATACAAGTGTTTGGACTCAGCTGAAGTACAGCCGCACCCTTGACAAACAAGAGCGAGAAATACGAGAGTTGAAAAGGGAGATAGAGAAAACTAAGGTGGCGAAAGAGGATCTCTGGATTGAGAGAGACCGCTTGGAGAAATTTGCTAGAGAGCGGTACCTAATGAAGGAGGAGGACGAAGAAATATACCTACTTAAGTGATGAGTAAGCATACTAAATATGACAATAGGTGGGTAAAATACCTACAGACAATCGGTCCTATTTTGGTATTGATTGGGGCTATCCTGTTTGAGCCCGACTGCACAAAACCCTATAGTGGCTGGTTGGTAGCGATAGGTGGTGGCATGGCTGCAATAGCGACCCTTTTGCAAATAAGTAGCAAAGGAGGTAGCGAGGAGAAAAGGATTCGTCGGCTGGATCGCATGTCGTTCATTGGGTTATTGATCTATTTAGTATCCGGTGGCTTTATGATCCAAGGCTCCGATATTTGGTTGCCACTATTTGCAGTAGCCACTGTATTTTATATCTACGCTCTATTTGCAAAGGATAGAGCTTTGAAAAAGGAGGAAAAGGTATGACAAATGTCGGCGATAGAAGGTTGGTAATCATTCCCACCTATAATGAGATTGAAAATATCAGAGCAATCATAGAGGCGGTGATGGACCTACCAATACCTTTTGAGGTGCTGGTGGTAGACGACAATTCGCCCGACGGCACAGCTAAGGAGGTTCACAAGATCATTGAAGAATACCCTGGGAGGGTGCATATTCTAGAGCGCGAAGGGAAGCAAGGGCTTGGCACCGCCTATATTGCAGGCTTTAAGTGGGCTCTTGAGAAGAGGTACGACTATATCCTCGAGATGGATGCCGACTTTAGCCACAACCCAAAGGATCTGGTTCGTCTCTACGAAGCCTGTGCCGTGGAGGGTGCCGACCTAGCCATCGGTTCAAGGTATGTGAAGGGGGTCAATGTGGTCAATTGGCCACTAGGTAGGGTGTTGATGAGCTACTTTGCCTCGAAGTATGTCCGCATCGTCACAGGGATGAAGGTCAATGACGCTACCGCTGGCTTTGTTTGCTATAGAGCTGAGGTGCTTCGGACCATCCATCTGGATGAGATCCACTTCAAGGGATATGCTTTTCAAATCGAGATGAAGTATACCGCTAAGATGTGCGGGTTCAAGCTAACTGAAGTGCCAATTGTATTTGTCAACCGTGTACACGGCACTAGCAAGATGAATAGCAGCATCTTTGGTGAAGCTTTCTTCGGTGTGCTGAAACTGCGGTGGTGGGGAATGACCCGTAAGTTTCCACAGAAAGGAAGTGTGCAACTAGAGGAATAAAAGAAAGAGAGAGACCATGTCTATATTAATCAAAGGAGCGAATATAATCAACGAGGGGAAGAGACTAGAGAATGCTTCTATACTGATCGAAGGTGAGCAGATAGCTTGCATCTACACAAGCGGGGACGAGCTACCAACTGCCGACAGGGTAATTGAGGCAAAGGGACTTCTCTGCCTGCCAGGGGTGATCGATGATCAGGTTCACTTCCGTGAGCCGGGGCTCACCCACAAAGGGGATATCGCCTCAGAAAGTCGTGCTGCTATTCTTGGTGGTGTGACCAGTTATATGGAGATGCCCAATACGATGCCACAGACCATCACCCTAGAGGCGTGGAAGGACAAGATGGAAATCGCAAAGAAAAGCTCCTTTGCCAACTACTCTTTTTACTTCGGTGCTACGAATGACAATGCTTCTCTCCTCACACAGGTGGATAGGAAGCACACGCCTGGGGTGAAGGTATTTATGGGGGCATCAACGGGTAATATGCTGGTTGACCACGACGATGCCCTGAGAGCTATCTTTAGAGATTCTCCTCTTCTGATCGCCACTCACTGCGAAAGTGAGGAGGTGATTCAGCGGAATAAGGCCAAGGTGATTGCCGAAGTGGGCAACGACCCAGAGGTAAAGTGGCACCCCGTTATTAGAAGTGCAGAAGCGTGCTACGAAAGTAGCTTAAAGGCAAGCCAACTAGCCAAGGAGGCTGGAGCGAAGCTACATATCCTCCACCTAAGCACGGCTAAAGAGCTGGAGCTACTGGACGAGAGCCAGCACATCACGGGAGAAGTATGTGTTCATCACCTTTGGTTTACGGATCAAGACTACGAACGACTGGGCACCCGCATCAAGTGGAACCCGGCTGTCAAAACCCTTCAAGATAGAGAGGCCCTGAGAGAGGCCGTAAGGTGTGGCAAGCTCAATATTATTGCCACCGACCATGCTCCACACCTACTCTCCGAAAAGGAGGGCGGTGCACTTACCGCAGCCTCAGGAGGTCCACTGGTACAGCACTCACTGCTGATGATGCTGGAGCTAGCCGACCAAGGGGTATTCAGTATAGAGCGAGTGGTTGAGTGTATGTGCCACAACCCAGCCGACCTATTTGAGGTGGAGCAGCGTGGATATATCCGTGAAGGGTACTTTGCAGACTTGGTACTGATTGATCCTAATAAGCCTTGGACGGTCTCAAAGGACAATATTGCTAGCAAGTGTGGTTGGAGCCCACTCGAGGGGTACACATTTGAGCATAGTGTCGTTTCAACCTTTGTTAATGGCACTGAGGTAGTCAAAGATGGTGCAGTAGTAGCTGACTTACCGAAAGTTGCTCGCCCACTTACGTTTAATCACAAGGAATGGAGATGAAGCCACGGTCCCAAATACTTCTTCTCGCCCTACTCCTATCTCTATTTGGCATAGAATCCTATGCACAGATAGATATGGACAAGCAACTGCGTGAGCGAAAAGAGAAGAAAGATGACTATGACGACTCGGACAGAGATCGCCTGAATAGTCTCTTTTCCTTTTACCTTACACCACGAACAGGAGACTTGCAGAGTGCATCGGTAGATACTATGATGCTCAATTACCATAGTCGTGCATATATTGAGGGGCTTAGCGTGGCAGAGGCTTATGCCGGCACCTATGCCTCGCCATATCAATCAAAAATCTACTTTGATCGCTCTATCAATCGGTGGGGGCAGTTTTTCTTTACCCAACCCTATGGGCATCTATTCCGCAATAAGCAGCGGATGCAATGGTACGATACAAAGACGCCCTACACCTTTTTGAAGTACCTCACCGTGGGGAATAATGAGAATAAGGAGCAAAACTTCACCTTCACCTTTTCTTCCAACCTCGGCAAGGAGTGGAGCCTTGGCGGTGATATTGATATTGACTATGCCAATGGCTATTATGCCCAAACAAGCAGTAAAAACTTTACCTATCGGGTATTCTCCTACTATCGGGGCGACCGATACCAAGCCTACGCTTCGATGGGCAATACCAATGCCACCAATCAGGAGAGTGGAGGTATTACCGATATGCGGTACGTGACCAATCCCGATGACTTTATGGATGGTCGGCGTACCCTACTCCCCAAGGATATCCCTACACGCTATAAATCCACGTGGAATAGGATGGTTTATGGCTCGGGTCGCTTTCACCACAAGTATCGATTTGGCTACTATCAGGATAAGGAGGGCAATAGGCTAGATAGCAAGGACGCTGAAATGGAACCAGAAGCCACTTTGCCCGAAGCACCGACCGACCTACCGTCAACCGAAACAGCAAGTAGCCTACCCACGGATAGTCTTATGCCCGCACCATTGGAGTTGCCAGTAGATACCCTCACGACAACCCCCACCTCACAAGAGCCTGTGAGGCGACGACTAGGGAAATCTTCTGGGCAGGCAGAAGCACCAACGGAGGAAGAGGAGGAAGAGGCGGAGGCAGAAAAGGCCAATCGGGTATTTGTGCCTGTTGCTGCCATATTTCATGACTTTCAGCTAGAGAAGGGGAGAAGAGAGTGGGTCTCTCTTGACCCTGCTTTTGAAAAGGAGTACCCCAATCCGGTCATTCCTCGACCGGCAGGAGCACGATACTTCCCCAATGACTCTTTCTCTACACTCTATATCAGTAACACTGTAGGTGTGGAAGTATTGGAGGGCTTTAAGAAGTGGGCAAAGATGGGCATCGCTGCCTTTGTGGCTCATGACTACCGTAAATACTCTCAGCCACTTATGAATTGGGCCGATGCTCAGCGTCTAGAAATAGATGAGGTGGAGAAAAACGAAGCGACCGAAAACAGTCTATCTGTTGGTGGTCGTATCAGCAGTAATTCCTTTAAGTACTTCGACTACTATGCGTGGGGGCAGGTAGCCCTCATCGGAGCACAAGCTGGTGAGGTGGAGGTGAGTGGTCAATTGAACACCCACATTCCTCTACTGGGACATACAGTGACGGTCTCGGCAAATGTGGACTTCCAAAATATCCAACCCTCCTACTACCTTAGGAAGTTCAAAGCAAGTCTACACGAGTGGGATAGGTCGCTCAAGATGATACAATTGCTCAGAGTGGGAGGCTCGATGAATATTCCTTTCACCAAGAGCCGTATCTTTGCCAATTTTGAGACGCTTCAAAACCCTATTGCCCCTGATATGAAGGGCATACCAGTGCAGACGGAATTGAATACGAGGGTCATTTCAGTTGGATTGGATCAAAGCCTCAGCTGGAAGATACTTAACTGGGAGAATAGCGTTATTTGGCAGAGTAGTAGCCACCATGACATCACCCCTCTCCCTATGGTCTCCGTCTACTCCAACTTTTATCTTAAATTCCTAATAGCTAAGGTGATGACTCTACAGGTAGGGGCAGATGCTAAGTGGCATACCGCCTACTACGCACCTTACTATGAACCAAGTACCCAGCAATTTAGACCGCAAGAAGATATTAAGATTGGTGGTGAAGCCCCTCTACTCAATGCTTACGTCAATGCCCACCTGAAGAGGGCTCGCTTTTTCGTAAAGTACTACAATGTAGGGGCTCTACTCTTCAAGCCAAGTCACTTCACGATGCCCAACTACCCGCTTTACCCACCAGTATTGAGAATGGGCGTCGCAGTTGATTTAAGAAACTAAGCAATAAGGATACGATGTCTCAACTCTCTAAGTCCAAGCGCGTGACCATTGCCAATGGCTTTGCCATTTTAGCCGCAGCCCTCCTCATGTGGGTTTTTACCACACGTAGAGCTCAGCGACAGTCGGATCAGCCCACTTCAACGGTTGTCAAAGTGGCTGTTGACCTTTCGCCTGATGGGCTTAGAGTAGACTCTCTTGGGGAAATAACAGGGCGTGCCAAGAAGCTTTTGGAGCTAGTTTTACCGCAAAGGGAATATGAAATAGTGCCTTTTGCCACTAGGGGCGAGGCAATAGAAAAGTTGACTAAAGGGGAGGTGCAGCTTTATGTTACCACCATGCCTCTCTCTATGGCAAATAAAATTGAGGGCACAACGCCTACTGAATGGCTTTACACCTCTAGCTTCAATCTACTCCACAAGGCGAGTAACACCAATTGGGAGGCAGACTTTACTGGAGAGGAGCCGGTCACGGTATGGGTATCGGAAGAAGACCAAGCTGCCATCACAATCGTAGAGAACCTAGCGGAGCTCAACTACCCTAGCCTATCAATAGAGAGTAGCGAGCTACCTACGATGCAATTGGCGACAAAACTCTCTAAGGGGGAAATCAACTACCTTATCTGCGATAAAAACCTGGCCGATGCGATTGTGGCTGTAGATAGCACGCTACAAAGCTCCAAAGGCATTGGCTTTGAGCTACAGCAGGTATGGCTAGTAAATGCTACTGCCGATAGCCTCAAGGTAGCAATAGATAGTGCTATTATCGCCAAGAGAGGGAGCCAAGAGTGGCTAGAAATAATCAATGAATTAGAGAAGAAATGAATATAGACAGAGATAATATACCAGAGCACGACAACTTTTACTCCTTTGGACTTCATCCAACGGTATTGGATGGGCTAGATGCGATGGGGTTCAATCATCCATCGCCAGTCCAAGAGGCCTCTATTCCCCATATACTTGAGGGGCAAGACGTGATTTCGTGTGCTCAGACAGGTACGGGGAAGACCGCTGCCTTTGTGCTACCAATTCTAAGCGAACTGGCGTCGGGTGAGTATTCTGAGGAGTATGTCAATGCCGTCATTATGGCACCTACGAGAGAGCTAGCACAGCAGATTGACCGACAGATTGATGCCTTTTCCTACTTCGTCAGCGGGGTGAGTGCAGTACCTATCTATGGCGGTACTGGTGGCATTGAGTGGGAGCAGCAGAAGCGGGCTTTGCGTATGGGGTCAGATATTATTGTCGCCACTCCAGGGCGCCTGCTTTCACATATCAATCTCAACACTGTAGATCTCTCACGTGTCAGTTTCTTTGTGCTTGATGAGGCCGACCGAATGCTAGATATGGGCTTCTTTGATGATATTGTGGAGGTCTACAAGTTACTGCCACAAGATGTACAGACGGTGATGTTTTCGGCGACAATGCCTGATAAGATACGCCGACTTGCCAAGGAGATTACTAAGAATGCAGTAGAGATAAATATTGCTATCTCTCGTCCACCAGAGTCGATTGACCAAAGTGTCTACTTCTGCAAAGAGGATGAAAAGCTAGCACTTCTCACACAGATATTTAAGGAGAGAGAGGTGACTAAGTCCATCGTCTTCTTTGGCTCTAAGGATCGTGTCAAAGAGGCCTACCGACTACTTCGTAGCAATGGCTACAAGGTGGCACAAATGCACTCCGACCTAGACCAATCGGAGCGTAATGAAGTGATGAACGACTTCAAGAATGGACATATAGAGATCATTGTGGCTACGGATATTCTATCAAGAGGAATCGACGTGGATGATATCCAACTAATTGTCAATTACGATGTCCCTTCCGACCCTGAGGACTATGTACACCGCATCGGTCGTACCTCTAGAGGGACCAATCTAGGTGGAGCTGCCATCACCATTGTCAATCAACGAGATAAAGGCCGCTTTATAGATATTGAAAAGTTCTTGGGGTACAATGTACAGCGAAACAGCCTGCCAGAAGGATTCGTTGCGCTATCCGAAGAGCAAGAGAAACCAAACGAAAAGCCTCGCAATCAAAGACGAGGGAGGAATAACAATCGAAACAGAAACCGAAAAGGAGGGTCACAACAAAGACCTCAAAACAATAAAAGAAGGAGAAGAAATGGAGCCAACAACAATAAAGTTCAAGGAAGAGGAGCTAAACCAACTCAAAAGCCAGCTACAAACTCCTAAGCAGATCACTCTGATAGGACACGTATCTCCCGACGGAGATTCTCTCGGCTCCACCCTTGCCCTCTCGCTACTTCTTGAAAAGCTGGGGCATACTACAAAGGTGGTACATCCTACCGACTTTCCCCCTAGCTTTGGATTTCTAAAGGGGGCTGATGAAGCGATCATCGCAAAGCACCAACCCGAGGAAGCTACCCAAGCCCTCCAAGAAGCGGAAGTTATTTTCCTTATGGACTTCAATGAGCTAAAGCGAGTGGAGCAATTGGAGAGTGCTCTAGCCAGTGCCACTGCATTTAAGGTGATGATAGACCATCACCTGCACCCCACTAGTGATGTAGATCTCTGCTTTTCTTACCCCGAGAAGCCAGCTACCTGCTTACTCCTCTTTGAGATAATAGAAGCCCTTGGCTACAAGGAGTATATCGATCAAGCCATGGCCGAATGTCTCTATACAGGAATGGTGACGGATACAGGTGGCTTTAGTTACAATTCTCAAGACCCAAAGCTCTACACAACCATTTCTGAGCTACTCAATTGTGGCCTAGAGAAAGACAGAATATCTAGCTACATTAATCGTAGCTACTCAATAGATAAGATACGCCTCTCCGCCCACTTGCTGGATAATAATCTCACCTTCTATCCGCAATACCATACGGCGATCATCACAATGAGCCAAAAGGACAAGCGGATGTTTGAATACCAAGTAGGAGATACCGAAGGGTTGGTCAATGAGCCACTTGCTGCCAAGGAGATCCTCTTCTCCATTTTTCTCCACGAGCAGTCTAAGTACACCAAAATATCGCTTCGCTCCAAGGGAAGCTTCCCAGTCAATCAATTTGCCAAGAAGTTTTTCAATGGCGGAGGTCACCTCAATGCTGCTGGAGCAGAGGTCTACGCCTCTCTAGCAGAGACTACCAAGATAGTTTTAGAAGCGATCAAAATAATGCACCCAAGCCATGAAGATGAGTGATCTGCTTAACTTCGCTGCCGAACCTCTCTGGTCAAAAGAATGGACCACAGAGAATACCCCTCAACTGATTGCGGGACCATGCAGTGCGGAGTCGCGGGGGCAAGTGCTAGCCACTGCAGAAGCACTAAGCCACCATGGAGTGAAGCTATTTAGAGCTGGTATTTGGAAACCTCGTACCTGCCCGGGACAGTTTGAGGGAGTAGGCGAAAAGGGGCTGCCTTGGCTTACCGAAGTACGCGAGAAGTATGGGATGCTCATTGGCACAGAAGTAGGCAACTCCCATCATGTAGAGCAAGCAATTAAGCACGGCATTGATTTTGTATGGATTGGGGCACGCACCACAGCCAGTCCCTTTGCCATTCAGGAGATAGCAGAGGCACTAAAGGGCTGTGACTTGCCAGTTCTTCTTAAGAATCCGCTTTCCCCCTCCCTAGACCTATGGCTAGGGGCACTTCTACGCCTGATTGACGCAGGCTCCAAAAAGGTCGCACTGATACATCGGGGCTTTGACATCGGCACCCACTCCTCACTTCGGAACACTCCGCTATGGGAATTGATATCCGAAGTGCGTCAGGTGGCACCAAATATCCCCATCTATCTTGACCCAAGCCACATTGCAGGAGACAAAGCCTATCTTCCAAAGCTTCTCCAAACTGCCTACCTCCTACAGTATGATGGGCTGATGCTTGAGAGCCATATCACCCCTACCAAAGCTCTTACCGACCCAGCTCAGCAACTCACTCCCGACGAGTTGGCGGAATTGCTCCGAACCACCACCCCCTCCAACACAGCACAGCTGGAGCTACTTAGAGACCAGTTTACCACCACAGACCATCAGCTCATTGATCGCTTTGCTTATCGTCGCTTTCTCTCCAAGGAGATCGCCAAGGTGAAGCAAGAGCTTAGCATAAGGCCTCTCCAAGAGGAGCAGTATCAGCGACGACTACAAGAGCTACAAGCCACTGCCGAAGAGTATCAAATACCCCAAGACCTACTCTCGCAGCTTTACCACTTGGTACATAGAGACTCCCTAGAGATACAGCGGGGAGAGGAGGAGGATACAAAGTCCGGCTTTAGCACTTCGCAGCATACCATTACCCTTAACGGACTTAGGTTTTTCGCCTACCACGGGTTACTTCCCCACGAAAAGCGTGTAGGCAATACTTTTGAAGTCAATCTCACACTACACTTTCCCGCTGCTGAGGTGATGGAGAGTGGTGATCTAGAGAAAGGGATCAACTACGCCGAAGTCTACCAAATTCTTCAGCAGGAGATGGAGATAGCCACCGAGTTGCTTGAGACACTCACCTATCGAATACTCCAGAGACTACGCACCGAATTTTCCCTCCTCACTAGTGCCACATTAGCGATCACAAAGCTGGCACCTCCTATTCCCAATTTTGATGGCGAAGGGGTCAGTTTCTCTGCAACAGCCCACTATAGAAAAGCATAACTAAAGGTTGATATTGATATGAAGAACTTTATATTTTGCAATCCCACCAAACTGATATTTGGTCAAGGAAGCATCAAAGAGATAAGTAAGCAGATCCCTCAAGGGAGCAAGATACTCCTCACTTATGGTGGAGGCAGTATCATCAAAAATGGCATCTATGACCAAGTCATCTCACAGCTCACGGGCTACGAGATAATCCCCTTTGGTGGCATAGAGAGCAATCCAGATGCTGCCACCATCGACCGAGCCATTGCCACAGCGAGAGACGAAAAGTGTACATTTATCCTAGCTGTTGGAGGCGGCTCAGTGATAGATGCCAGTAAAGCGATAGCGATGGGAGTTAAAGCTCCTATGAACTGTTGGGAGATGGTCACCACCTATTATAGGGGAGAGTGCCTTCCACTCGGTACCGTCCTCACCGTACCAGCCACCGGGTCAGAGATGAATCCAGGTGCCGTTATCTCCAATAGAGCTACCCAAGAGAAGTTCTCAATGGTCGGAGAGCATCCTGTTTTCTCCATACTCGACCCCACCTACACCTACACCCTCAGCCAGCACCAAGTGGCTTGCGGTATCGCCGATGCCTTTATGCACACCCTTGAGCAATACCTCACCTTTCCTGGTCAGAGTGGCGTGATGGATCGAATGGCAGAAGGGTTGCTACTCAATATTCTAGAGATAGCCCCTCGTCTGATTCAAGATCACACCGACTACGATACCGCTTGCGAGTATATGCTCTCTGCTACCTTTGGGCTTAATTACTTCCTAGCAATGGGCGTTGAAGAAGATTGGCTAACTCACCGACTGGGACACGAGCTCACCGCCCTTGCAGGGGTAACGCACGGTGCGTCTCTCATGATGCTCCTACCCTCCGTGATGCGCGTAATGCTACCAGAGAAGCGGGATAAGATCATCCAAATGGGGCGAAGAGTATTCGGCATAAGTGGATTAGATAACGATGCCACCGTCCAGGCTACCCTGCAAGCGGTAGAGAAGTTTATCCATAGCCTTGGCCTTGCCAGTTCAATGAAAGAGGGTCAGATTGCCTCCGAAGTGGCTGAGGAGATGATTCGTCGCTTCCACCAGCGTGGAACTCCACTAGGCACCCTTGAAAGTGCCACACCCGATAAGATTCAGCTCATCATTGAGGATTCAATGAAATAATAAAAGCATCTGACGTATGAAAAGAGCCAGTTTACCACTTCTGCTGAGCCCCTTACTGCTACTCTTGGCGATAGCCCTCTCCTCTTGTGCCAAAGAGACCAGTATCAAAGAGCTATCGGCATCACTAGAGGAGCTGATTGCAGATGCCAATGGCAACCCCACCGATACCACCATAAAAAGCCTTCAGGTAGTGATCAGTTCGCCCGAAGAGTGGCAGGTCAATAGCGATGCTTCTTGGCTCTCCACCAATAGTCAGATGGGAGGCATTAGCCGTACCGTAGTTGGCATTAAAGTGATACCCAACCTCACAGGGAAAGAGCGTACAGGGCAGCTGACCTTTAGCACCAGTAACCAAAGCGTTGCTGTCAAGGTCAAGCAGTTGGGTGGAGATACTAATATTGAAACCGTCCTCTACGAAATCCCTGTCATCTTCCACGTGCTATACAATGAGGCGGATAAGAATAATACCGATACCCTACGCCGAAAGTATGTGCTTAATAGTGCCGATGCCCAAGTTATCTTAGAGTATATCAACCAACTCTTTGGCCAGCAACCTCGTCAAGTAGGCAATGAGATTTACCGAGGTATCAAAAGGAAATATCAGCAAGGCCAGCAAGAGGTCTATCATCTCCCTCTTGAGACCAAAATCCGCTTCAAGCTGGCCAATGAAAAGCCCGACGGCACCCGACAAAGCCCTGCCGGCATCAATGCCATCGCCATGGATGAGCGGTCACTCGACCCGAAAGTAGTCATGAGTGACAAAGCTGGTGGTCGCTACCACGATATGGCGTGGCCCATCAAGCAGTATATCAACATCTACGTATTTCCCTTCACACGCCACCAAGAGCGAGCAGACCAAGTAGTGATGGGCATCTCACACATGCCCCTTGCCCTCTCCTCAGCACCCATTGAGGGACTAAAGCAACTCGGTAGCCAAGAAGAGCTGTACATCAAAGAGCATGGCGGTCTTGACCAATTCTCCAATTACAACCACTGTATTACCCTCAACTCCGATGGTTTTGAGTGGCGTACCTGGAAGGAGACCTTTCTCAAAGCCGACCTAGGGAAAAACACCTTAGCCCACGAACTAGGGCACTACCTCGGGCTCTATCACACCTTCTCTGAGGTGGTAGGCTCCGATGGAAACCTCGTGCTAGATAGCTGCGATGATACCGACTATTGTGCCGACACACAAAGTTACAATCGAAAACAGTACGAGGAAAGTAGAGCAGATATCATTGCTTCGGGGACCACCAGTTTAGTGCAGATAATCGGGTTACTGATGCGTAATGACTGCCAGAGCGGGCGATTCGAAGCCACCAATATAATGGACTACGACTTCTGCCACAGCGACGAGTGGACACCCAACCAAGTCAGTCGTATGCGACAGGTGCTCTACAATACCTACACCACACCAGGGATCAAAGTGGCATCACCTAGGAGCCTACTCAAGGGCTACTCACCCCACCAACGCGTAATGGTAGAGGGTACCCCCGTGGCAATCCCTTGCCGTACCCAGCTAATACGCTAGAGGAGATATGGTGCACCCAAGTACGAGGAAAATATCAGCTCTGCTCACGCTCCTCACACTCCTTATGGTAGGATGTGAGTCGCGACAACCGTTTGTGGGGGTTATTTTAATAGATACCGACCTTCCCACACTCTATAGAGGTGAGCTACCTATTGGGGTCACCCTAGATCCTGGAAGCGGGGGCAAGGATCTATTGAGCAACAACCTACTCCTCAATGGTGGGTGGGAATTGGCTTCCCACCTAGAGGGATGTGGATATGATAGAGCGACGGGAGAAGTCGTCACTCCCAATGGCTCCAGACTGCCCTACCCACTACCCGAGCAGCATTTTGGTTGGGAATTGATTGGTCAAAATATCGGCATCTCCGGCGATAAATCACAGCATTACCTCCTAGCGCACGTCAGTAGCACCGATAGCTTAGTAGGCATTCGGCAAAACCTCAGAGGTGTAGAGATTACCCCTGGAGAGAGCTATCGCCTCACCCTCACTGCCCAAAGTACTCGACCCTCCACCATTATTGCCACACTCGTTGATGCCGAGATGAAGCAACTAAGCACCCCCCTCACCCTCACCCCCACTTCCGAGGGTGGCAGATTAGTCGGACAGCTAAAGGTAACCCAAGCAGATGCCGCCCCCTCACTATTTCTAGAGATCAAAGCCACCGAGGGCGAGCCCTACCTTGTCCAAAGAGATAGCATCAGCTATTGGACAAGCCAAAGCAGTGCTACCGTCACCATTGACGATCTTTTGCTCCAAAAGGTAGGGTATAAAGAGCGATATGGACTAGATGAAAATCTCTACGCCCTACTCTCCGAGCTTCACCCCAGCTTTGTAAGATTTCCCGCTGGAGCTACCGCCAATGGACTCTACCCGGGCAACTACCCTCTGTACCTTGATAGCATACAGCTAATGGCTCCTCTTTGGACACTCAATCAAAATGAATATACCCACCACTTCGGCTACCCACAACTACTACAGCTAGCCCATGCGCTCCATAGCACTCCTATCATCGTAGCTAATTTCGGCTTCTCCGACCCATCCACCATACAGAGGATAGAGGATATCAAGCTACTTCCCCAACGTATCGATTACATTGAGCAGCTAATCGCCAAAGCCCCCCAGCATCAAGTCGCCGTACAGCCTGGGTACGGACTTGGAGGTGCCGAATATGACCGTCGATTGACACAGCTCCTAGATAAACTCGATACCATCTACCCCAATCTACAGCTCATCAGTGCTGCAGATAGATCGCCCTACAAAGAGTATAGCGACTACCCATTCGATCTCGTGCTCCCCCTGATCTCCTACAATAACCTCGCCCACATCGACTCCCTCATCACCCAGCGCGACCAGCTACTCTACCCACAGATGATGAGCGAAGCCACCTTTGACACCGATTACACCAAGGGCTACTTTCTACCACCTCTAGCCCTACGTGCCGCCTTTATGATCTTAGCAGAGCGACGCACCCCCTACCTCCAAGCCCTCGGTCTCACCCCACTCATTGCCACCGATCTCGAGGAGCAATTCCCTATTATAGAGGCCAAGTCTGGCACCTTCCACCCCACCCTCTTCTACCAATACCTCTGCGACTTCACACAGCTTCGTGGCGAAAACCTCTGCCGATGGGATAGCAATAACAGTCTCCAGAGCGATGTGATTACCTCACTCACCGCCGATAAAGAGAAAAAGACCTACTACCTCAAGGCTGTCAATGTCACCCGTCACCCCCTACACTACCAAATCAAACTGAAGGGGAAAAATAGCAACTTCACCTCAGTAGAGATACTCTCCTATACCTCCACAGAACCCACCACCAGCCTTACCCCAGCCGGTTTTGCCCACTACGAAAAAAGTGTCACCCAAGAGCGACTGCGCCTCAGTAGCCACTTCCACTACCTCTTTGCCCCCTACGAAGTAGTCATCTTCAAGTTTTCATAATGCCATAGACCATGAGACCAATACACCTACATCTATCATTGCTTCTAACCCTCCTCCTCTTCTACCCTGCTTCAGCCCAAGTAGAGGTGGGTGCCGATCAAATTGAGCAAATACTTACCTATACAGCTGGTAAGAGAGTAGCCCTCACGGTCAATCACACCAGTATCCTCTCCAATCCCCAGCATACCCACCTCGTCGATACCCTTCTAGCCAAAGGCGTTCAAGTAACCAAACTCTTCACCCCCGAGCACGGACTTCGTGGCACCGCCGATGCCGGAGCCACCATCCAGTCAGGCAAAGATAGTGCCACTGGGCTACCAGTCATCTCCCTCTACGGACAAAAAAAGAAGCCCACCCCAAGCGACCTCAAAGGCATAGACCTAATGATCTTCGACCTCCAAGATGTAGGCGTCCGCTTCTACACCTATATCAGCACCCTCACCTACCTTATGGAGGCGTGTGCCGAAGAGCAGATTCCGCTCCTCGTGCTCGACCGCCCCAATCCACACGACACCATAGACGGCCCCGTCAGAAAGCTCACGAAGTACCGCTCCTTCGTCAGCCTACTCCCGATCCCCGCTGTCCACGGGCTTACCCTAGGCGAGGCAGCCCAGATGATCAATGGCGAAGGGTGGCTCAAAAACAAAGTCCAAGTACAGCTCACCGTGCTCCCCGTAAGAGGGTGGCAACACGGTCAAGCCTACTCTCTACCCCTTCCACCAAGCCCCAACCTCCGCTCCGACAAAGCGATACACTGCTACCCCACCATCTGTTATTTTGAGGCCAGTAGCTGGAGCGAAGGGCGTGGCACCTCACACTCCTTTGAGCAAATTGGTTACCCCAATCGCCACCTAGGCAATCACACCTTCACCCCGCAGCCTACAAAGGGAGCTACAAAGCCCAAGCATAGTGGCAAGCGTTGCTACGGCCCCACCCTTCAATCCCAAGAATGGCCAAAGGGCATCTACCTACCCCTCATTATCGAAGCCTACCAAATAAGCCAAACCCACGGCATCCGCTTCTTTGCACGCCCCAAGCTCTTCGACCTCCTAGCTGGAAATGGAGAGCTTCGCCTGCAAATTCAAAGAGGCCTCACCGCCGACCAGATCCGCCAAAGCTGGCAAAGCGACCTCTCCGCCTACAAGCAGCTCCGCGCCCACTACCTCCTCTACCCCGATTACACCGAACAATGATCCCCACAATTAATCGACCCTTGTGGTCGCACGACCCCATCAAGGAGAATTGAGTGCGACCACAAGGGCCGTAGGTTATGGTCTACATTGCTACCCGCTGGTCATCGGCACTGCGTGCCTCGACCAGGGGCTATCTGAATGGCACCCTGTCGGGTGCTTTTTTTTTACTCACGTCCGACTTGTCCGATAAGGCACACCATCGACAAGATACCCGCTTCCTTAGAAGTAGCGGGCACTCTTCACCATCTCCACCGCCTTGCGGATAGAGTCCAGCCCAAACGTCTCAGGGTCCAGCTCACTAAATGGGATCGCCTTCAGTTCGGCCACATCATCGCCCCCTACACCAATGTAAGGATCCAACGACTCTACCGCCATATGGAATACCATATCCACCGTATGGACCTCAAAACCCGAATAAAGATAGATATTGGGAAGTGAGAAAAGATACCTCAATGGATCCACAATACCTCCCCTCAGCCCTGATAGGGCGGAGATTCGCGTCTCCTCCTTGATCTCACGTGCCATTCCCTCCTCTGCCGTCTCATATGGGTCAATAAACCCTCCAGGCAAGTCATAGGTGCCCTTGGCAGGATCCGCACCACGCACTGCCACCAATACCCGATTCAGTTTGTCGGTTATGAAGCAGGTGCAAGCAGCAGAGGGATTAAAATAATAGGTAAATCCGCATCCTCCGCACCTCTTCGCCTTGGCATTCTCCACCTTAAATTGGTCACTGCCACACTTCGGACAATAACCAAAGTCGGCCAAAGGGTGCTTGTGCTCCTTCATCGCTTTACTCACATGTGTACTCATAGCTTATTCCAATTTATAAATATTTCAAAGTGATTCTCCATAAATAGTTTTCATCGTACCATCTCCCCTCAATTCAATATAAATAGCACCAAGTCTGGCAATATCTCTTCACTACTCCCCTCATCTCCATACATTCCCTTGCTACGGGCATCGCACCGTCTGAGATACTTGATGATATCCACCACCTTCACCGCAGAGTAGTTGCGCAACCCCGCCATATACTCCTTCACAAAGAACTTACTCGATAGTCCCAATGCTCGCATCACACTCCCTTCATCTTGCCGATTAGGAGCATAAAAAGCAATCAGCAGATTGGCAAAGTAATTAAATAGCTGCGGCAAGATCATTTGTATCGGTGCCCGCTTTTCATCATTTCCCAAGGCTTGGGCAATCCGCATCGACTCGCCCACTTGCCGGTAGGCCAATGCCTTCCGAAGGTCAAAGACCGAATACTCCTTAGACCAACCAGTATAAGCCTGTACCATCTCCGCCGTCACCGCACTCCTAGCCTCAAGAGGTAAGGCAGTAGCCAACTTCTCCAACTCGCTATCCATTCGCTGGAGGTCGGCACCCATCCGATTAGCCACCATCTGAATAGCCGCAGGATTGAGCCGTAGTCCATGGGTCTCTGCCATAGGAGCAATATAGGGCTCCAAACGATAGTCCTTGATCCGTGGACTTTCCACCAAAAGAGCCGACTTCTCCAATTGCTTCACCCAGGCATGACCACGATTCAGTCGCTTTCCCCCCTTGATCGACACCACCAAAATCAGATGAGGATTGGGGTGCGTCACCAAGCTCACCAAAGCAGAGAGTGGCGGTTGGCTTCCTGCCGTAAGCAGAGCCTGTGCCTCTCGCAGCACCACCACCCGATACTGACTACCCATAGGATAGCGCCGACAGTGAGCCAAAAGCTCGTCCACTCCACAGCTAGAGCCATAAAGAAGAGAGTAGTCAAATCCACCCCAGCCCGACTCATCCTCACCCTCCTCCGCCTCCGGAAGGTAGGTAGAGACAATTTTTTTCTCTATCTTGTCGATAAAATACTCCTCCTCACCCATCAAGATATAGATAGGCGAAGGCTTTTCGTCGGGAGAAAGACGGCTCAATACCGTCTGTGGTTGGTCACTATAGGGCATACAACTACATTATTTATAAGAGAGGCACCACCCGAAAAGGGCTGGCACCCCCCCAATAGATCACAAATATAATGAAATAAAAAGAATAAGGAAATGGCACCCACTGAGCAAAGGATGATATACGATCCCATTCGGAAGAAAGAAGTCCCCCTCACCCCCGAAGAGAGGGTACGCCAAGCCGTCGTACACCTACTCACACACCAACTCGACTACCCACCCACTCTCATCGCCAATGAGTACACCATCACCGTAGGCAAACTCTCGCGCCGATGCGATACCGTCGTCTTCACCCCACAGCTACAGCCCCTCATGATCCTAGAGTACAAGGCACCACACATCCCACTCTCCGAAAAAGTGATCCAACAAGCTTTCCAGTACAATACCACCCTACAAGTACCCTACATAGCCCTCTCCAACGGGCGCCAAACCCTCCTCTACAAAGTGGGATACCAAAAACAGCCCTCCACCCCCCTACCCGGTATCCCCTCCTACCAACAGCTCCTGCAATCCCTCCGCTAACCCCCGACAAACACTAGATAGACATAAAGAGAATGTTGTACGAAGTGCCATACTCATAAGAGCTTAAAAGTGGTCCGACCCGTCCGACTCGTCTGACCAGTCCGACTTGTCCGATAAGGCCCAAACAAATTGTGAAATAAAGTGAAAAAGCCACCCAAAATAGGGCTGCGTAAACACCCCCTCACAACCCACTGAAATTCAACACCCTACAAGAGTCCCCATTGAGATGCAACAAAGCAAACGCTTAGTTGCAACAAACCGATCGCTTAGATACGGTCTCAGCAATCGCTTAGATATGGTCTCAACCACCGTCCTCCTAACCCATTGGTTTATAACACCATACAACAACCCCCTCATTTCACCCCACCTCTCCCTCTCCCCCGACAAATATTAACCTATTTTAAGCATCTGAACACATCGTTAGCGTCGCAAACGAGATACCGGGATAAAAGAATCGCCACGATCATTCGAGAAATGTCTAACAGCCGATCATAGATTATCACAGATCTCCCCCCCTAATCACCCTAGCTCCACCCTCGACAGGGTCAAGTCTCCTTCTAACCTGCCACAAATAGAGTTCATAACCAATGCTTGCCATGAGGACTCTGCACTATAAAGACAACCTTATCTCTACACTAACGGCCACTTGGGGGTCATACGTATATATAAAATGTGTGGGACGAGAAATATTTGTGTGGGGAATTATTTTTTGGTACCTTTGCGGGAGTTATTCCGTGTTGGGTCTTGTAAGCGGTGCTGAAAGGTGGCACACACCCACTGGGTATCATATAGAAATCGGATTTTAGATTATGTACGGGATCGTAGAGATTCAAGGACAGCAATTCAAGGTAGAGAAGGATCAGAGGCTATTTGTGCATCACATTAAGGATGTTGCCGAGGGTGATTCTCTAGAATTTGAAAAGGTACTGCTCCTCGACCAAGATGGTGAGGTGCGTGTAGGTGCTCCAACAGTGGAGGGTGCTAAGGTAGTTTGCGAAGTGATTCGCCCACTAGTAAAGGGTAAGAAGGTACTTGTTTTCCACAAGAAGCGTAGGAAAGGGTATCGCAAGCTGAACGGTCACAGACAGCAGTTTACCCAGCTTAGCGTGAAGGAGATTGTAGGATAATCAAAAAGGAAGAAAGGAAAGAGAAATGGCACATAAAAAAGGTGTAGGTAGCTCTAAGAACGGACGCGAGTCGGAAAGCAAACGACTTGGCGTGAAGAAGTTTGGCGGTGAGTTTGTAAAGGCTGGCAATATCATCGTTCGCCAGCGTGGCACAAAGCATCACCCAGGTACTAACGTAGGAATGGGTAAGGACCACACACTTTATGCTCTTGTAGATGGCAAGGTGGTCTTTACTACTCACAAGGGAGATAGGTCTAAAGTCTCTATTGAGGCTTAACCCCCTTTAACTCAGAGTGTGAGGGTGATCTTGAATCACCACATAGGCCATAAGTGGCTAAGAATATGGTTGGCGGTGCTACTCATCATGGCGATGGGAAGCACCTCCTGCCGTACTTATAGAGAGCCAGTGAGGAGGGTGCTTCTTCCCTCTGGCACCATTTCGAGGGAGATCTACCCAATGGAGACACAGGAGCTCGCCTCGGAACTATCTAAAGACCTAAAGATCAACATTGAGCTACCGGAGGATAATCTGGAGCTCTACAGCTTTGCCGATGAGTGGAAGGGGACTCCCTACCGCTTTGGAGGCACCACGAGGAAAGGGACCGACTGCAGTGGCTTTGTCTGGCAACTTTATAAGGCGGTCTATAATAAGGATCTTGGGCGTCACTCCTCAGCCACACTGATGGCCAATAGTCGGAGGGTGGATAAGCGTCACTTGAATGAGGGGGACTTGGTCTTTTTCAATATCAATAACCGTCGCGGTGGTAGAGCTAGCCATGTGGGGGTCTACCTAAAGAATGATCTATTTGTGCACGCGACGACCAAGCAGGGTGTGATCATCAGCAGTCTCAACGAACCATACTACAGACGCACCTATATTGGGGGAGGCCGGGTGCTGTAACCAGCTATGAGGGAGAGTGCAAAGAAGCCGACAGGGGAGCAGAGTGAAGTACTTACCGAAGCGGTGAGCTATCTATCGGCTTCAGACCATAGCACTCTTTTGCTTGAGGGATCGGCAGGTACTGGTAAGACCACTTTGATTGCCTGGATCGTCGAAGCACTTCAATCGAAGCTTAAAGCGGCAACGGGAAAAAGCTACAAGGCGATCATGACTGCCCCGACCAATAAAGCGGTGGAGGTGCTTAGGGAGAAGGGAGCTACTAGCAAAGCGACCTACACAGACTACTGCACACTCCACTCGGCACTTCGCCTTCGTTATTCTATCGACGAGAAGAGTGGTGCGGAGATCTTTACTCCTGATAAAAGCAATAGGGAAAACAAGCTTGGTGGTGCCACTATCTTGGTGGTGGATGAGGCATCAATGATCGGGGCTGACCTACTCCAATATGTAGAGGAGCGAATAGAAGAGGAGCGCCACCTCAAAGTAATCTTCATAGGGGATATCAAGCAGCTACCGCCTGTGAATGAAGATACCTCTCCAGTTTTCACCAAAGGTTATTTCCGGCTCTCTCTGAAGGAGATCATACGCCAGGCGGCTGAAAACCCAATTATACCTCTCTCCAACGATATTTACCAGCTGAATAACTTTCAGGACCATGTGAATGCTGAGGGTCTGGGTTATTCTTATACCAAGGATCGGTCGGCGATTATCCGCCACTTTGCGAGGCATCGTGACGACTTGGGAATACGCTATCTAGGGTACACCAATGCTTGCGTCAACGCCTTTAATGAGGAGGTGAGGAAAGAGATTTTTCACCAGCCCAGTAAGATAGAAATAGGCGAAACGATTATTTTTGACCGCCCTTATGAGGTGGTGGAAACGGACGACTTCGGAGATCCCTATAAATACGTCTATACCAATAATCAAGAGGTGTTGGTGGAAAATATAGAGGTATGCGACGAGGAGATGGATATCCCATGGGATAAGAATGGAGGCAAACAAAAGGTTCGCCTAAAGTATTATGTGGTGAATGATAGCTTTCCGATCCTGCATGAAGAGAGTGAATTTGTATTTGCCGACCTAATGGAGACACTGCGTAGGAAGGCGATAAATAAGGACTTCTATTGGCGCGACCTCTATGCGATAAGGAATGCCTTTGTCGCCTTCAAGCATCGGTACGCCCTTACGGTTCACAAGGCGCAGGGCTCTACTTACAGGGAGGTTTTTCTAGATTATGATGACATGATGCGCAACAATAGTATTTTGGAGCGAGAAAAGCTATTATATACAGCGATTACTAGAGCATCTAAGCATCTCACTATTTGGACTTCATGGCTAAGAGATGGAAGGTAGGGAGATAAAACTGGTGCTATTTGATATGGATGGGGTGTTGTTTGATACAATGCCCTATCACGTGCGAAGCTGGAAGCAGGTTTCGGACGAGTATGGGATGGAGGCGGAGCAGGACGAGTTTTACCTCTATGAGGGGATGCGTGGGGTAGATACGATCGATAAGATCTACCTGAGGACGTTCCAAAAATCGGCCAGCCCTGAACTAATTCAGGAGATCTATCAGCGTAAGACTGCTCTCTTTAATGGAGAGGACTTTGAGCTAAAACTGATTCCGCACACACGGGAGGTAATGCAATACTTTCAGGAGAAGGGAGTGGAAATGGCAGTGGTAACAGGGAGCACGCAAGGGAATGCTTACCCTCGGATCGCTAAAAACTATGCGGAGTATATCCATCAAGACCACATCATCACGGCGGAGAGTGTGCGAAATGGAAAGCCCCACCCCGACCCTTACCTGATGGGGATGGAGCTATTTGGAGCGAAGCCTGAGCATACTATCGTGATTGAAAATGCCCCTCTTGGGGTGAAGAGTGGCCATGATGCAGGTGCCTATGTACTGGCAGTGACGACGGGTCCGATTGGGGAGTACATCATGAGGGAGCAGGGGGCAGATCGGGTCTTCTGTGATATGAAAGCACTATTGGTATGGTGTCGTGCCAATCTGTAAAAAGGGTCTCGGAGCGTGAGCGGAAGGTGATCGCCTCTCTCAAGTATGCTAAGTACAGAGCGGAGGAGGGGCTTTTCGTGGCGGAGGGGATGAAGAGTGTAGAGCTACTTTTGCCACAATTTAGGCTAAAGTGGTTGCTATTTTGTGGCGAGGAGGTACCCTTTGACGCCCCTGAAGAGTGCTGTCGGCTCTGCACACCACAAGAACTAAAGAAGCTATCGACACTCCAAAGTAGGCAAGAGCTGATGGCGGTATTTCACCGCCCGGAAGTGCCTGTGCTCCCTGAGGAGGTTCGAGGTTTGGCAGTGGCGCTTGAGGAGGTTCAGGATCCTGGCAACCTCGGCACCATCATTCGTCTTTGCGACTGGCTAGGCATTCAGCACCTCTTTTGCAGCAAGGGGTGTGCCGACCCGTTTAATACTAAGACGGTGCAGGCTAGTATGGGGGCTCTGGGGAATGTGACTATTCACGAGGAGGTGGATTTGCTCCACTATCTGCCCCACCACTTTGATATAATTATGGCAACGGCAATGAAGGGGGTGGATTATCGCAAGGCCTCGGTGGGGAAGAGTGATCGGGCGGTGCTACTTCTGGGCAATGAGGGGAGAGGACTATCGGAGGATTTGCTACAGATTGCCACCACTTGTCTCACTATACCAAGCGCTTCCTCTGCTGTGAGTGACTCGCTCAATGTATCTATTAGTGCAGCTATTTTACTTTCCAATCTTATAAAACAGTAGTCTATGTTCCGTCGACTTCTTTTATTCACCATGCTACTATTTTCGCTCGGTGCCATGGCACAGGAGCAGGAGTATCAAGTGGAATTCAAGACCAATGTGGGTAAGTTCACCGTAAAACTCTACAATGAAACGCCTCGCCATCGAGACAACTTCCTTGCTCTGGTGAGGGAAGGGGCCTACGACAATCTCCTTTTCCATAGAGTGATTAAAAACTTTATGGTGCAAGCAGGTGGGGATGCTCGAGAGCCCTACAAAAAGAGGTATGAAGCACTCAAGGAAAGGCACTCGGAGATGATACCGGCGGAGATAAGATACCCTCAGCTATACCACAAGAGGGGAGCACTTGCAGCCGCTCGAATCGGGGATGAGGAGAATCCCGACAAGGCGAGCGACCCGATAGAGTTTTATATCGTGATTGGGGAATTTTACCTTGAGAAGGAGCTGAAAGCCTACGAAACAGAGGAGCGTGGTGAGATGCCTGCTGAGGTGAAGCAACGATATATGACGGAAGGGGGCACCCCGCATCTGGACAATGAATATACGGTCTTCGGCGAACTGGTGGACGGCTTCAAAACTATTGATAAAATACAAAATAGAGAGACTGGAGAGAATAATCGCCCCCTTAAAGAGGTCTACATCATCTCCGCCAAAATCCTGTAACACAATGAAAATAACTGACGCCATAAAAGTCCTCCGCTTTCCACTAGCTGTACTAGTGGTGTACATTCATTATGCACCTTTCCATCGTGTAGATTTATGGGCATTAACAGCAGCCGACAGACCCATTACGACCACCCTTTATACTCTAGTTAGCTTTTTAGTTGGCTCAGTAGCGGTACCTATCTTTGCAGCCATATCGGGCTATCTTTATTTTCTTAAAATAGGGAATCACTTTAGTCGTGCACAATATATTGAGCAAAGCCGGAAAAGGGTGTATACATTAGCCATCCCTTACATTGGTTGGATTGCTATTACTTGGGTTGCAGTAATTTTTTATAATATGATAAAATACGATGCAACCTTAACGCAACTTCTTTCGGACACATGGCAAAACCTCTACTACATTCTATGGTCTCGCCCATTGTATTTCCCTTTTTCCTTTATCCGCGACTTGATGGTGCTTTCGTTGCTTGCCCCATTGTGGCATTGGCTCATAAAGCATACCTCTTGGGTATGGCTCGTGGCATCGCTACTATTATACTTCAGCCCTATAGAATTATTTACAGGGTTATCAACCCGACTTCTTTTTTATTTCTCTTTAGGTGCATTTTGGGGTATTAAAGGTTATAGAGAGCTAATCATTAGTCGCCCAATAGGGGTCATTTCAATACTAATCACTTTGATTGCTACTAGCGTCTACATCATACAGCCAGTGGCGAGTGCTTGGCATACTCCCTCACTAAAACTATTTGAAATAGCACTTATAGTGGTAATTCTATATGCCTTACAAAGGTCTGACACAACCAAACCGCTCTTTGCTTGGTGCCAAAAGATGGGTATCTACTCATTTTTCATATACTCCACACACCAGATTTACATCGTTAACTTTGCGAGAGGGTTTCAAGAAAGGATCCTCTCTTACTTCCGTGCACCCCTTGACGACTTACTTAATGTGGTGATTTACATCACCTTCCCCATAGCTATAGTGGCAATCCTAGTGGCAGTATATAAGATATGGGCTAAGGTGGCCCCTCGTTCCCTATCTCTTCTACTGGGTGGTCGAATCTAAAATTTTGCCAACTGAGTAGAGCTTGGTATCTTTGTGATAGTTACATTATCAATCAGTACAAGCAGATATTATATATGAAGATTCTAAGGAAGCTCTTTAGAGCCGCAACATTTATAGGAGTGGGAGTATTGGGTGCATCACAGCTCTCGGCACAGGATTTCGCAACTACTCCCGACTTTCTTACTAATATCCTACTTAATGACACTTTAGGGGGGCAACTTAGTTCTGAAGCGAAGAGGATTATTGGTCGCCCATTTGCTCCGGAGAAGCAGACTATATCTCCTGAGCAGCGACGACTGATGGCTTTTCTGAATGCTCCACGGGTGATGGACGCACGCTCCTTTAGCTCGCTATCAATCAATTGGCCTGAGCCGGTTGCAGTATCAATGGGCAAGGAGGGTATCTGGGATAATATCTTAAAAGATGACTTCAGACGTAAGGCTGAGAATAGTCGCTTCTACAAGCTCTCGCAAAACTGGCATAAAGCTCAGACACTAAAGGAGCAAGCGATGCTTAGAAACCCAAGGCTGATACAGTTGTCTATCAATGACCTCCCTGAAGCGATAAAGGCAACGGAGATCCAATCGGATGGTTACCAAGGTCAGCTCGCCTACAATGAAGCTCCTCAAATCAATGTAGAGAATAATAATATCATCACTGAAAAGGTGGCACGGAAGTATTGGTGGCATAACTTTGAAGGAAGTGCTCAATTTGCCCAAAACCAAGTCTCTAAAAACTGGCATAAGGGTGGACACAATAGCCTCAATGTCAATGCTAGGCTTTACTACAAAGCGACTTACGAAAAGAATATTGTGAAGTGGGTCAATGAGCTTGAATACCGCATTGGTCTCTTCACTAATGATATTGGTACGGATGAGAAACTTCAGCTCAAAATAGGGGAGGATATATTCCGAGCCTACACCAACCTTGGTGTTAAAGCCTTTGACCACTGGTACTATACGGTATCGGCTCAGCTTCGAAGCCAGGCTCTCAAAAACGTTGATGCAAACGGGACTGTGATCACACGTCCATTTGCACCAATCAGCATCGATGGTGGTCTCGGTATGAAGTACGATCTAGACCTAAAGAAGTTTAGAGGAAACCCTTTTGCAAGGTTTAGATTTAGTGCCAACATCGCTCCAGTCGGTATGGACTTTGTATACACTTACAGCGATGATATTGACAAGGGGCGTATCGGTCTCCAGCCCGATCAGAAGTATCGTTTCCGCTACGGCTCATCAGTACGATTGGACCTCAATTGGGACTTTTCGTCGTCGCTTAACTTGACGTCACGACTATTCTACAACACTTCCTACAAGCACGTGGAAATGGAGTTTGACAACACCCTTAGCTACTCATTCAATCAGTTCTTTAGCCTAAGGATGACCCTCAATACGCGCTTTGATGATAGCGTGATACTACCAGCCGGTGATGTAAAGAACTTCAAAAACCTTCTGCAGTACAATGAGCTACTCAGCATAGGATTTGCTTACAAGATCTAAGCCAACTCTCTATGCTTACGCTACCGGAGGGCTTTGAAAAGCGTTTTGCCAAACAGTTTGGTGCGGAGGTACTTTCCCAATTGAGCCAAGCACTAACTACTCCATTGGCATCCTCTATCCGGCTCCACCCTACTAAGAGCTTTCGGAGTAGCTTGCGTACTGTGCCTTGGTGTTCGTTGGGCAGGTATGTTGATGCTGCCGTCCTTTTTGGAGCTGATCCACTTTGGCATGCCGGAGCGTACTATGTACAGGAGGCTTCGTCAATGGTTTTGGCTCAGTTCATTCAGCAACTTCGCCTTGCCCCATCACGGGCTATTGACTTGTGTGCTGCACCTGGGGGCAAAAGTAGCCTACTGAGGAGCTACCTTCCTACCGACACGCTACTCATCTCCAATGAGATAGAGGCAAAGCGTGCTCAGATACTTCTTGAAAACCTTACCCGCTATGGTCTGGAGGAGACCATCGTCACCTCGGCTTCTCCACAAAAGCTGAGAGCTACGGGGCTAACGGCCGACCTGATACTGGTGGATGCTCCTTGCTCAGGTGAAGGAATGTTTAGAAAGGAGCCAGCCGCTATTGATAATTGGTCGGAAGCCAATATCTCGCTATGCACGCTTAGGCAACGAGAGATCCTAGACGAGGCGTGGATGATGCTGGAAGAGGGAGGCCACTTAATATATAGCACCTGTACCTACAACAGGGACGAAAATGAGGAGCAACTCCACTACCTCCAAAGCAAATATCCACTCAAGTTGCTGCGCATTGACCTTCCAACTGAATGGGGTATTTGGGAGCGAGAGGAGGGCGTTTATAGTCTGATGCCCCATCGTGTTGAGGGCGAAGGGCTAACTATTTTTGCCGTAGAGAAATGTGGAGGGGATACCTCCCCAAAAGCAGGTAAACCTCAAACAACCTCTACTACTCCTCCATTGCTCGCCTCGCTATTTGAGAGAGAAAATCTATATGAGCACCGCGGTACGTGGTATCATCTTAGTAAAGCTGGGCAAGAGGTACTATCTTTGCTCAAAGGGGTACAAGTACTCACGGGTGGTGTGCCACTTGGTACGCAAAAGGGCAAAGACTTTCTCCCTGCACACGGCTGGGCAAGCAGTGCCCCATTGGCCACCAAAGCTCCTTTTCCAAGATATGAAGCGACCGATGAGGAGGTGCTTCGTTTTCTAAAGCGGGAGGTACTCAATATTGAGAGTGAGCGTGGCATCAATCTCCTCACCTATCAAGGCATTCCACTTGGCTTTATCAAGCAGGTGGGGAATAGAGCTAATAACCTTTATCCACGGCACTTGGCTCTCCGCAATAGCTCATTAACCACAAAAGACATTCCCAATTGGATAACCTTATGATAAAGAAATACCTACTACTCATCACTCTACTCCTGGGCTTGTCTAATGCCCATGCAGAAGCCCCTCGGATCAGTCTGCTCACTTGCGGACCTACCGACGAGTATGTGTTTTATCTTTATGGGCACACTGCCCTACGCGTACAGTACGGAGATACCGACTTGGTATATAATTATGGTTACTTCTCGTTAGAGCAGAAAAACTTCCTTATCAACTTTATGATTGGTAAGCCGATGTACTCACTAGGGGTGACCACATTCCAAGACTTTCTTTGGGAGTACTCGGCACAAGGAAGAGAAGTAGTAGAGCAAGAGCTTGCCCTCACAGATGAGGAAGCAACATTGCTTTCGGACAAGCTCAATTGGAATGCACTGCCGGAGAATAGAGACTATCAGTACAATTTCTACTTTGATAATTGTGCCACCCGCCCTAGGGATATGATAGAAGAGGCGGTAGGTGGACTAAGGTACGACTTCCCCTTAGATCAGCTTCCTACATTTAGAGAGGCGATTAGGGGCAAAAGCCACACTGCCATTTGGTACACTCTAGGAGCCGATATCTGCCTTGGCTGGAAGAGCGACCGACAGATGAGCCTTAGGGATGCCGGCTTTTTACCAGAGTTATTGGCCCAAGAGATGGACACCGCACGGCGTGTTGACACTGGCGAACTTTTGGTAACCAAAAAGACTACTTGGGTGCCACAGACGCGGGTCATCAATAACCCAGTGGAGAAGTGCCATTTTCCGCTTATTGTCTTTCTTTTGATTGGGCTCTACCTCTACCTACTCAAGTGGGGCAAATGGGATAAAGCACGCGTCGTCAGTGAGAAGGTGTTATATGCACTTCTGGCTATTGGTGGAGTGACCGTTTGGTTTTTAGCCCTCTTTTCTGAGCACCCACATACTTGGCCCAATGCCAATATGCTATTCCTGCATCCCTTTTGGCTATGGTTGGTATTCACCCATGGCAGGAAAAACTGTCATAGTTCCAATAAGTGGCTCTATTTTTGTAACTTTGTAGCCATAGCTCTCTACCTCCTATCAAGTACCTTCCAAAGGCTACCAATAGACCTTCCAGTACTGGCATTGGTAGTGGCGTGGAATCAGATAGATAGATGGAGAGCCTGCAGAAATAAGGCACGTACAGATGAATAAGTTACTTACAGGGCTAGTCTCGCTCTTTACCCTTTGTCAGGTGGGTGTGCTACAAGCACAGACCCCCCGATTGGTGCTACTCATCACCGTGGAGGAGCTCCGAAGCGATCTACTGGAAGAGCTCTCTAAGGAGATGCCCCATGATGGGGTTAATCGCTTGCTTTCTAAGGGAAGAGTCTACAGCGAAGTTCAATCCCCTCTACTGAGTGCTGATGCAACTGCCTCCGAAGCTATCATCCACACTGGAGCTCTTGCTTCGGCTTCTGGTATTTCGGAGCGACAGCCAACCCTGAAGGAGCGAAGTGGAAGGAGAGTCCCAACTAACTCTATCTTTCAAGACAAGAACTACCTAGGGTATGCCACTTCTGGCAACTATTCGCCCTTGGCCCTCACCTCACCTACCCTCGGGGATAATCTCAAAAGCGCCTATGGCTCTAAATCGCTCGTCTATAGCATCGCTCCTCGAGCAGAGGAGGCAATTATCGGGGCTGGGGTCTATGGCGATGCCGCTTACTGGATTGATGGGTACTCTGCAAGATGGGCCAGTAGCACCTACTACTCAAGGGAGTTCCCTTGGTATATTGATAAAACCAACTCTGGCACTTCATCTCTGCCAACACGGCTTAGCAGTGGGATAACGTGGCAACCACTATCGACCCAATCCCGCATCCCCACCACCAGTTCCTTTAACCATAGTTTCCGCAAGACGACAAGCGACATTGCGGACTTTAAGGATAGCCCACTCGTCAATGACGAAGTGGCTTCCCTTGCCCGCAAACTCTTTGAAAGCACTCAGCTAGGCAAAGACGAGACGCCCGACCTTCTTTCGCTACACCTCACGGTAGGCAATGCCAATAAAGCAGCTCAAGGTCTCTCAAGAGAGACTATTGAGAGCTACTTCCGACTGGATCGGACGATTGCTTCGTTGCTACAATTAGTTGATGCCAAGTCCACCCTTGTTATCCTGACAGGGAATGGCATGTCGAGGGAATACCCGCCTACTGACATAGACGATCGCAGGCTATTCAAGCCCGATCGTTGCCTAGCACTAGTCAATATGTACCTGCATGCTGAGTATGGGGTGCAAGGGCTAGTGGAGGAGATCACCCCTACTGGGGCGGTCTATCTCAATAGAGAAATCATCAAAAGCAATCCAAAGATTCACCTCAAGGAGATCCAAAGTGCCGTTAGTGACTTTCTGCTAGAGTTTAGTGGCATCTCATATGCCATTGAGGAGCATCGGTTGCGAGATCAAGCGATTGCCAATAGCGACAATGCTACTTGGCTCACGGCACTCAATAGTGCCACCAATGCCAATCGACCAGATGTGGTCTTCGGTCTGCTTCCCAGTTGGACAGCCCAAGACCTATCTACCGAAAGAGGAGTCGCGAAGTACCGAATGACGGCGACCCCTACCACCACTGTAATTATGTACCCCAGCGTTGAGGCTGAAAAGATAGATACCCCGCTCGATCTCAGAGAAGTCTCTACCAAGATTGCGTGGATTCTCCGAATCAGGCCACCCACGCCACGCTCTATATTGAGATAGCGATAACCGACAGAATTAAAGATAATAGACAACAACGATATATATGGGATTTTTAGACTTTATTACCAAGATATTTGGCAACAAATCACAGCGAGACCTCAAAGAGATTACTCCGTTAGTAGATAAAATTAAGGAGCAGTACGAGCAGGTGAAAGTGCTATCTCACGATCAACTTCGTGAGCGTACGGCACAAATTCGCCAAAGCATCCAAGATGAGGTGAAGCCAGAACGTCAGCAGATCCAAGAGCTTAAAAAAGGGATTGACGAGCTAGACCTCTCGGAGCGTGAAGCTGCATGGGAGCAAATTGATAAGCTCGAGGAGACGATCCTCGACAAGATGGAAGGGAAGCTCAATGAGGTACTCCCCGAGGTCTTTGCCATTGTCAAGAGTACGGCACAGCGTTTTGCCGACAACGAGGAGATGACGGTCACCGCGACACAGTTTGACCGCGACCTCTCCGTCAATCATGACTTCGTACACATAGAAGGCGATAAGGCGATCTACAAGAATGAGTGGATGGCAGGAGGTAACCTCACCAAGTGGGATATGGTTCACTACGATGTGCAGCTCATAGGAGGTGTGGTGTTGCACCAAGGTAAGATTGCCGAGATGGCAACTGGAGAGGGAAAGACCTTAGTGGCCACTCTTCCAGTATTCCTCAATGCCCTCACGGGCAATGGCGTGCACGTGGTAACCGTCAACGACTACCTCTCCAAGCGTGACGCCGAGTGGATGGGACCTATCTATATGTTCCATGGCATCAGCGTAGATTGTATCGATAAGTATCAGCCCAATTCACCGGAGCGCCTTCGTGCCTACAATTGTGATATCACCTTCGGTACCAACAATGAATTTGGCTTCGACTACCTTCGTGATAATATGGCTCGCACCCCTGCCGATCTCGTGCAGCGGAAGCACAATTACGCCATTGTCGACGAGGTCGACTCAGTGCTTATTGACGATGCTCGTACCCCACTTATCATCTCTGGTCCAGTAGAGAGCAAGGGCGATCAGATGTTTGAGGAGTTCAGAGGCGATGTGGAGTTGGTAGTTAATGCACAGAAAACCCTTGCCAGCCGTCTGCTTACCGAGGCACGCAAGCAAATTGCTAGCGAAGATAAGAAAGAGCGCGAAGAGGGATTCCTCAAGCTCTATCGTAGCTTCAAGGGACTACCCAAAAACAAAGCCCTCATCAAGTACCTCAGCGAGGAGGGCATCAAGGCAGGTATGCTAGATACCGAGGCGATCTATATGGCCGACAACAACCGCCAAATGCACATCGTCACCGATGACCTTTACTTCGTGATTGATGAGAAGAATAATCAGATAGAGCTTACCGATAAGGGTATTGATCTTCTTTCGGGTAAAAACGAAGACCCAACCTTCTTCGTCCTACCAGATATTGCTTCTCAATTATCGGCTCTAGAGAATGAATCCCTCACAGAGGCTGAAAAGAGTGAGAAGAAAGACCAGCTCCTCACCGATTACTCTATCAAGAGTGAGCGTGTACACACCGTGCAGCAGTTACTTAAGGCCTACACCCTCTTCGAGCGTGACGACCAATATGTGGTGATGGATAATAAGGTGATGATTGTGGATGAGCAGACAGGCCGTATCATGGATGGTCGCCGCTACTCCGATGGGCTCCACCAAGCCATTGAGGCAAAGGAGCATGTAAAGGTGGAGGCAGCCTCTCAGACAAAGGCAACCATCACACTCCAAAACTACTTCCGTATGTACCACAAGCTGGCAGGTATGACAGGTACCGCCGAGACTGAGGCAAAGGAGTTTTGGGATATCTACAAACTAGATGTGGTGGTGATCCCAACCAATAGACCTATTGCTCGTATCGATGAGAACGACCGTATCTACAAGACCGCTCGAGCAAAGTATGCCGCTATTATCGATGAGATTGAGCGACTAATCGGCGAGGGACGCCCAGTCCTTGTTGGTACCACCTCGGTAGAGACCTCCGAGTTGCTCAGCAAGATGCTCACACTCCGTAAGATTCCACACCAAGTCCTCAATGCCAAGCTCCACCAAAAGGAGGCAGAGATTGTGGCAGAGGCAGGTAAGAAGAGTACCGTCACCATCGCCACCAACATGGCGGGTCGTGGTACCGATATCAAGCTCTCCCCTGAGGTGAAAGAGGCTGGTGGTCTCGCCATTATCGGCACCGAGCGTCACGAGAGCCGTCGTGTAGATAGACAGCTACGTGGTCGTGCTGGTCGTCAGGGCGACCCTGGTTCGTCAGTTTTCTTCATCTCCTTTGAGGATAAGTTGATGCGTCTATTTGGTTCTGATAGAATGGCTAGGATCCTTTCTACTATGGGACTAAAGGATGACGATATGCTCGAGAGCAAGCAACTATCCAAGCAGGTAGAGAACGCACAGAAGAAAGTAGAGGAGAATAACTACGGAGTCCGTAAGCATCTGCTTGACTACGACGACGTAAAGAATGCACAGCGTAAGGTCATCTACACCCGTCGTAATCACGCTCTGATGGGCGAGCGTATTGGCCTAGACGTGCTCAACACCCTTACCCAGACGGCAGAAAGCCTTACCGATGGTGCTCCAGATATACCTTTTGAGGAGTTCAAGCAAAGCGTCTTCAAGGCCTTCTCCACCGAGCTACCAATTACCGAGGAGCAGTACAGGCGTAGCAATCCAGACCAGTTGGTAGATGCCATCATGGAGGAGGTGATTGCCAACCTCAAGCGTCGCTCGGAACGTATGGCCGAAGTGACCTATCCTGTACTCAAAGCCTTCTACGATCAGCACGGCGATAATGTAGAGCGCATCGCTATACCAGTGACCGATGGCCGACTAGGCTACAACGTAGTCACCAACCTCAAGGAGGCGGTAGAGACCGAGGGCAAGAGTGTTGCCAAAGCATTCCAAAAGACCATCCTTCTCTACACCATTGATGAGGCATGGGAGCGTCACCTACTCGCCATGGACGAGCTACAGAATGCGGTCCGCAACGTTTCTTATGAAAATAAAGACCCACTAGTTATCTTCAAGGTAGAGGCTTACGAATTATTCCGCTCTATGGTGATAGAGATGAATCAAAAGGCCTCTGAGATAATCATGCGTGGCCACGTCAATATCGCTCCGCAGCAAGAGGATGAGCAGCGTAGAGTAGAAGTGCGTGAGCAGCGTGAAGATCCACTAGCCAATAGACGCAGACGCTATCAAGAGCAAAAGGACGACTATGAGGCAGCACAGCAAGCACGCTATGAGGCTGGCCAAGCCGCAAGCCAACAACCTCAAAAGCAGCAGCCATATATTGCGGAGCAAAAGATTGGTCGCAACGATCCATGCCCTTGTGGAAGTGGTAAGAAGTTCAAGAATTGTCACGGCCGCAACCTTTAATAGATAGATAAGCTATGATACATTCCATGACAGGCTTCGGAAAGGCCGAAGCCTCCACCTCCACCCAGAAGATCGTCGTAGAGATTAGATCTATCAATAGCAAGCAGGCCGATATCAGTCTCCGCTTTCCTCAGGAGATACGCCATATAGAGCTAGCAGCACGCAAGAGAGTTATCCAAAAGCTACAGCGTGGCAAGATTGATATCTTCATCAGCCTTGAACAGCTACATACGGAGCCCAGCCTACAGCTCAATAGCGAGTTGGGTCAGAAGTACTGGCAACTACTTAAGGAGTTTAGCGAGGAGACCACCATTCCACTGCCTACCGACCCCTTGCGTATGGTACTCAATATGCCAGGGGTAATGAACACCGAGAGCTCCACCTCCGAAAAAGAGACTGAAGACCTCGAGAATATCACCATGCAGGCGATTGAGGAAGCGTGTGATAAGCTCAATGAATTTAGACTACAAGAGGGCAAGTCGCTCTACGATGGCTTTATGAAGAATGCCAAGACCATCGCACAGCTCCTTGATAGTGTAGATCCATACGAAGCTGAGCGAATTACCGAGATTCGGCAAAGGATAGAAGAGGGGCTAAGCAAGTATGTTGATATCGAGTACGACCGCTCTCGCTTGGAGCAAGAGATGATCTACTACATTGAGAAGCTAGATGTGAATGAGGAGAAAAATAGGCTTCGCAACCACATCAAGTACTTCATCGAGACCCTCGATCACGAGGAGGTAGGTCAGGGACGCAAGCTCGGCTTTATCGCACAAGAGATGGGCCGAGAGATCAATACCCTAGGCTCCAAGAGCAACCACGCCACGCTCCAACAGATTGTGGTTAAGATGAAAGATGAATTAGAGCAGATCAAGGAACAAGTCCTCAACGTACTCTAACAATCGACACCATACCTATTATATAGCACTATGTCTGGCAAACTGATTATATTCTCCGCCCCTAGTGGCTCAGGGAAGAGTACCATCATCGACCAATTGACCAGCAAGCACGGTCTCCGTGGACACTTCTCCATATCAGCAACCTCCAGAGCCCCTCGTGGAGAGGAGCAAGATGGTATTCACTACCACTTCCTCTCCACAGAGGAATTTAAGCAACGCATCGACCTAGGAGACTTCCTCGAGTACGAGGAGGTCTACGAAGGTTGCTTCTACGGAACGCTTAGGAGCGAGATAGATGATACCCTCGCACGAGGCGAGACCGCACTACTGGATATCGACGTTAAGGGAGCACTCAATATTAAGAAAGCTTACGGTGACCAAGCACTCACCCTATTCATACAGCCTCCAAGTATCGATACCCTTCGGCAGCGATTGGAATCGCGAGGCACCGACTCCCCCGAAAAGATAGCGGAACGACTCGCCAAGGCAGAGACCGAACTGAGTTACGCCCCACTCTTTGATCGCAAAATCATCAATGACCAGCTCGACGTGGCATGCCACGAAGCAGCAGAGATCATTCAGCGGTTTATTGAAGAGGAGAGGCGAGTACTACTTTTCCCCGGATCATTCAACCCTATGCATGTCGGGCACCTCTCACTTGCCAATTATTTGGTAGAGAAGTACTCCGATCGCTTCGATGAAGTGTGGTTACTCCTCACACCCGCCAGCCCCTTTAAGGAAGATCGCACACAGCTCCCCACCCCCTTTAGGGCAGAGTGGATTCAGCACCTGATCCAGCATTACCCCAAGCTACGCTTGTCACAAGAAGAGGAAGAACTCACCCCGCCCTACTACACCATCAATACCATACGGCATCTCAAGGGAAAGTATCCAAAGACCTCCTTTACCCTCCTAATCGGTGGGGATAGCCTCCTCACCCTTCCCAAGTGGCACAAAGCGGATAAACTCCTCCAAGAGGTCCCCATCATCGCCTACCCACGCCCAGGATATAGCGTTGAAGAGGCTCCTCGGGAGGTGAGCGAAAAAGTAGAAGTCCTCAAAGAGGTTCCGACCTTTCATATCTCCAGCACCCGAATCCGTCGGATGCTACTAGAGGGCAAGGCACTCCCCTACCTCCTCGCCACAGAACTCACCCACCCCCTCTACCGAGAGCTCCACTTCCAGCTTCTCCAGCTACAGCATTAAGTTAAAAGAGTCCCCAGCCATTGAAGTGTGGCTGGGGACTCTTTTTTTTATGAGGACATTACGAGAAGGCGATCTACTCTACTGTTAATGGCAGTATAGATTTATCCGTCTCACAAAGGTTCCTAGGCTTGTGGGAATGGCTTTCACGATCACCGAGCCAATCAGTGATAATACCCCTCTCTAAGTCCACAAAAAACCTCCATGCTAGTAGGGTAAAAGTTGAGATGCAACTAAGCAATCGGCGAGTTGCAACTAAGCATTTGCCGAGATGCAACAAAGCAAATGCTTAGTTGCATCTCGGCTGATGCCTTTATATAGCACTGAACTCTAATCGGTTATAAAAGGGGGTACCGTGACCTTTTTTAGACAGCTTTTCACCATATCTCACAGCTTGAAATTTCAGAGAGGGAGAAATGGTTATTTTAATATGTTAGCCTGCCCACGATGTGTTAAAAGCTTGTAAATGCGGTGGTTATTTGGTAAGTTTGTAGAGCATTTGGTAAAGTTGTGCCCCTAATCCTTGCCTTTATTGGAATAGTAAGCTACCATTTTGCCACCATGCTCACCATTCATATACATAATGCTCTCCCTTATAGAGAGAGGGGTGCTTAAATATCAACATAAATAGAAGTCAATGTACAGAATCATCGCCATTCGCACTTATCTCGTGGTAGGACTCCTATCGGTGCTATCGTGGGTGGGGTGTCAGCGACAGAGGGAAATAGATGAGCCTGAGGCTCGTAGCGAGATACAGTTTCATGCCTTTGTCAATCAGCAATTGAAAGGAGCCGACGAGACCCTCTCTACATTAGCAAAGAGTGGCTTTAATATCCGAGCTTACGGACAGGGGCAGCTCTACTTCGAGGATCGAGTGACTGCCACCGATCCCAGTGCTGGCACTGGCGTTTGGAATACTGCGAGTACCCATATATGGCCAAGCTATGAACTGGACTTTATTGGGTATAATGGCTTAGGCAACTATGGCACATTGGACTTAGAGGCTATAAACAAGAGCATTAAGCTAAGCACCCCTGAGCAGGTGGAGAAGCAGGTAGATCTCCTTGTAGCACGCACCAAGGGGCGAGTAACTGAGCACGGCACAGATGGAGTACCGCTTTACTTTAGGCATCTTCTCTCACAGCTCTCTGTGCAGGCGATGAATAGCAATGAAGCCTACAAGGTCGAGGTAGTTGGCGTAAAGATCGCACGCATACGATCTAAAGCTACTTTGACTCTTCCTACCGAGATAAAGCTCAGCGAGGAGCTCACTAGCTACACAGATTTAAGCACTCCTAAGAGCTTCGGACTAGCTACTCCCGAGGTGATTACACTTGGGGAGACTCCTCAGTGGATTGGCAATAGTGCCAAGGGCAACTTTATGCTCATTCCGCAGCCGATTACGGCGTGGAATAGAGCAGAGCAAGCTGGGGGAGCGACAGACAACGAAGGGACCTATCTCGGACTATTGCTTAGGATTACCACGCCTGCAGGGGCTCAATACTATCCACTCGAGGAGGGAAAGTATGCCTATGCTACGGTACCTCTCTCCCTGCCTGAAGGATTGAAGCCTGGGATGCACTATATGGCGACACTAGACTTTAGTAAGGGAGCAGGCTATCAAGAGCCAGAGCTGGGTAAGGGCGTTCCTACCGACTTGCCCGCGGGCGTAGAGGTAAGCACTCGGCCGTGGGGCGGAATGGAGAAGCCAGGCGAACCGATACTAGGTGGAGCGATTGGATTTGAGATATCACTGGAGCCTTGGAAAGAGAAAGGCATCGACCTTCAGCTGGAAGCTGATCAGCGAAAGCCTATCACAATGCAGTATGGTAGCAAACGGATGGAATTCTCTATTCCCAAGGAGGCTACCGAACTGAAGGAGAGCGTTATTCCTAAAGTAAAAATGCCTGGACGGAAGTTCATCAGATGGGAAGACGGCAAGGGGAATCCGATTACGTTCCCTTACCATCTCACCAGCGACTTTGTGCTCACGGCCAAATTGGAGTCGTACTATGCGACGCTAGTGGTGACACAGGGCTTCCAATTCAAGAACGATCAAACAACCAACAATAAGCGATTGGAGCTGACCGAAGAGGGTTACTTGCCAGTGTTACCTGAGCTAGAGCCAGTGAAAGGTACAATCTTTAAGCCTCAAGACCCTCGGGGCTTTGTAGGGTGGACTAAGGATACCCATCCGACCATCAACTCAGAAGTGGTATCTATGGAGACTGTTTTTGATAGCAATGTAGAGCTGTATGCCATTCTTACCTCAGGAGTATTCTCTAGTACTACTGGCAGTGAACTATTCTATGTCCCTGGTACCGGTGGAACTCGCCCAGAGCATTTTACCTTCAAAGGAGGTGTCAGCACCGCACGAAGCACTCTGAGATCAACGCCAGAGGGGATCAAGATACAAAATCTCTACGTGGCAAAGCACCCAATTACTCAGGCTGAGTATCAGCTGGTGATGGGCAGTAACCCTTCCTACTTTACCGACCCAGACCAATCTCGGTTCGCTGGCAATAACTTTAAGGGAGTTCTGCGTGCCAATGCTGGTGAAAGACCTGTAGAATCGGTCACTTGGATGGACGCCATACATTTCTGCAATCAACTGAGCAAAAAGGATGGCTTAACCCCCGTCTACACCATCACAGGTGACACCCCCGAGCAGGTGACACGCGACCCCAATGCCAATGGCTACCGTCTCCCCACCGAGGCAGAGTGGATATGGATAGCCACAGCAGCAAGTGGAGCCAACGACACAAATATAGCCCAAAAGAGCAACATCGGTTCTGTTCTCTTTGGCAACTTTGCTTGGTTTAGAGATAATGCGATGCTAGGAGCTCAGACCAACCTCAATCCTAAGGTTTGGCAAGCATTTACCAATCCTGAATATGGCACTAAACCTGTAGGAGGCAAGAAGCCTAATGAGCTGGGCATCTACGACATGAGTGGCAATGTATGGGAATGGGTGGAAGACTGGTACGGAGAGCGCACCTACGAGCATGACAATGGTCCAGCGAGTGGTACCTATAAGGTACTGAAGGGCGGAAGCTTCCACGCTAGGAAGGAATTCCTAAAAGTGGATTACCGTAAGAAGCACCTACCTGATCGGACCAATAAATTGATCGGCTTCCGAATCGTCCGTAATGTAAAGACAACCAACTAAGTAAGCGAAACCTATGAGACCCAATATAATAACAACCCTACTCCTCTTTACACTCCTAATGATAGGAGGCTCCAGGCCTCTATATGGGCAGGAGCTACAGGAGAATTGGTGGAGCAATGGCAAGTATGCAATAGAGGATGTCGCCGATCCAGTCTACTCCTTTGACGAAGAATATATGAAAGATGTCCCCAACATCTATCTACCGATAGGCAAAACTGGCAAGCTCCCTGTGGTCATAGTGGTACATGGTTGGGCGGCATACAAAGAGCAGATGCACGCCACTGCACAATTACTCGCCTCGCACGGCATGCTGGTACTCGTTTATACCGCCATGGATCAGAATCAGCCTTTTCAATGGTTGGACGGCATCATCGCAGCCTACACGCTTCTCGAGGGAGAGAATCGGCGCCCTGGTTCCAAGATACATAATAGGGTCGACTTCCAGAGAATTGGACTACTCGGACACTCAATGGGTGGAACGGGGGTACTCTTTTCGGCAGCGATGGAGAAGCCCAATGGACTGCGGGGAAAGATCAAGACCGTAGTGAGCTTGATGCCCTATCACGGCACCACCAACTTCATATCCGATGCGGTGGCTGGAGGAAAGGATAAGCTAGGGTGCGACGTTTCTGCTACTCCCAATGCTACACTCATCATCTCTGGAGAAGTAGATGAAGTCAATGAGCCCATTGGTGGCTATGAGTTTTATCAGACACTTACACAAAATAAACGGGTCTTCTTTTCCATGAAGGGGACACACCACAATGATTGGCGAAATAAAGAGGGCAAAGAATCTGAGAATTACCATATCGTGATGCCTGTAGTCTCCTCATGGATGCTTGCCTACCTCTGTGGGGAAAGGCAATATGAAAGCTTCTTCAAAGAGGGAGGGCTTTACTTTGAGAAGTGGATACGCCCCACCCTCAAAGGAAATGTTAAAGTAGGTAGAGGGGAATTCCCATCATTTGAGATAAAGGAACCTTAAAAAGGGATGAAGAAAAATAGGAGACATCATAGTGTAGTGCATTGCCTATGGCTGGCAATGCTACTGCTGTGTGCAAAGCCACTTATGGCACAGCAGGTACAGTTAGTAGAGCCCACACAAGCACCCTCTGAGGTGCGACGAAGCTGGCTATCTGTGCGGACCAATGCTTTGGCTGATATAGCAATGGTGCCCAATCTGGGCTTAGAGGCATTTATAGGAGAGCACTGGAGCTGGGAGCTCTCTGGCTATGGAGCGTGGTGGTCAAAGCCCAAAGCCAACTTCTTCTGGCGGTTGAAAGGCTTGGAGAGCGAGGTCAAGTATTGGCTCGGGCAGAGGGAGCAAGGGGGCAAGGGACATCACGTTGGGCTCTATGGGCAGCTCTTTGATTACGACTTTCAAATGGGAGGACAAGGAGTGCTCAGCGATCGCACGCACTTTGGTCTAGGTGTGGCGTATGGCTATGCTTGGAGTCTCAGCAAGCAGTGGACCCTAGAAGGAACCATAGGCATAGGCTATCTGCATGGTACTTTCAAGCAGTATGGAAAGCAGACAAATGGTTGCTTTCCGTGGGTGGCAACGAAGCAGCTGGACTTCGTAGGCCCTACTAAGCTTTCACTCTCAATCGTCTACAGGTTATGGTAAAAGGACTAAAATATATCTTGTTGCTCTTACTACCACTTCTCTTTGTCCAATGCCAGCACAAGCAACTCTGCTACTCCCAGGCGGTAGAGGTGGAAGTTCGATTTGATTGGTCTCAAGTACCCGAGCCACATGTGGCAGGTATGACCACCTATTTCTATCCTCTGGATAATGGGAGTGCACCAGTGCGACGAGACTTTAAAGATAAGGCGGGAGGAACCGCTACCTTGCGTGACGGGCGCTATAGAGTGGTCGGCTTCAACAACACCTCTAGCATCCTACAGCATAGAGGCGAAGATCACTATGAGACGATAGAGAGCTTCACTCGTAATTGTAGCCCGCTTTCGGGTGCCCTTCTCTCCCTGAGGGCACCATCGTGGGATGCGGGGAAGGACTTCCGATTACAGCCTGAGCCTTTCTATGCAGGACGAGTAAAGGAGACAAAGATTGTACCACAAGCCGATGCCACCTTAAGGCAAGTGGTGACGATAGTGATGGAGCCATGCTATCGAGAGGTGCAGATTCGGCTCACCAATGTACAGGGCTTGCAGGCGGTTCAGGGTATCTCGGCAGGCTTTGGAGGCGTGGCACCAAGCTACTTCATTGGTTTGGATAAGTGGCACGAAGGAAGTGCCTACCACCCAATAGCTATGAAGTGGAAGGGGAAGGAGGTAGAAGGCAATATGATCACCTATGGATTGCTCCCAAAAGCAAAGGGCGGGCGACAAGAGCTCATTCTCTATGTGGTGATGGCTGATGGCAAGGGCTATACTTATACCTTTGATGTCACCGAGCAAGTGGAGAAGCAAAAGGGGAAGGCATTGGTTGATATAAACATAGACAAGGAGTTAGTACTACCTCGCATAGACGAATCGGCCCGCAGCGGTCTAAGCATTACTGTGGAGAGTTGGAGGAAAGTCTACCTGAATATCAAGATGTAAAGGCAATAAAATAATAACTACATAAGGAGAAAGAAAAGATGAAAAAAGTAACGACATGGGCAGCACTGGCAATAGCCTCAGCGATGGCTTTGGCTTCCTGTAGCAAAGTAACAGACATTGCAGAGCCAGCAAGAGAGCAGGGGCAGATTGGGTTTACTCCCTTTATCGCAAATAGCCTCCGTGCTGCGGAGATGGATATAGCTACTCTCAAGGGTACAGGTTTTACCGTATCGGCTTATGGTAATGGAGCAGCTTACTTTGAAGGAAAGACCGTGATGCCTGAGACCACTGGCGACCTTTGGGCACCCCAAGGAGGAGATATCCCTTGGCCAAGCTTTGAGCTGGATTTTATTGCTTATGCCAACCTTGGTGAGTACGCAACAGCAACCATCGCCGAGAACAGTTCGAAGCTAGCATTGACCACCCCAACGGAGGTCGCAAAGCAGGTGGACGTCATCGTGGCGCGTGCCAAAGGCAATGGTGCCGATCACGCAACGACTGGCGTGCCACTCAATTTCAAGCACGTGCTCTCACAGATAGAGGTGAAGGCGGTGAATAGCAATGCCAATTCAGACTACAAGATCAAGGTGGCTGGAGTGAAGATTGGTCGCATCGTGAAGAAAGCCACCTTTGCCTATCCTGCAGATACCAAGAGCTCAACCACACTAAGTGGCTATACCCTTGGCACCGAAAAAGAGACCTTTGCCGATGCCATGACAGAAGCTAAGGAATTATCTGCTACCGCAGTTTCTCTGATGGGTAAGGATGGTAACTTTATGCTGATTCCACAAACGATGACCAAGTGGGATGCCACAACGCACCAAGGAAGTGGCACGGACAATAATGGCGTCTACCTCTCAGTGCTCCTCAACATTACGAATAAAGAGGGCGTAGCTATCTACCCTACTGATGGTAAGTATGCTTGGGCGGCTACTCCTTTGGAGATCGCAGGAGGTCTTGTAGCAGGGAAAAAGTATGTGATCACACTTGACTTCAAGGATGGTGCAGGTTACCAAGATCCAGAGGCCAATAAGCCGGCAGGCTTTACCACAGCGACTGGAGTGGAGATTTCTAGCGACCCAGTGAAGCCAGCAATGCCAAAGCCAGGCACCCCTATCCTCACCAATCAACACATTAAGTTCACAGTACAGATAGAGGATTGGCAAGATAGTGATGCGAATACTATTAATATGCCCAACGCATAACAACACATAGAATAACTAGGGATTGGGCTGTGCCAGCCTCCATTATCTGAAGGCTTGGCACTGCCAGCTCCCATTTAATCACAAGTAAAAAAGTGGAGAGAATAAAGAGGTACTTAGGCTGGTCTCTCGTGGCACTCTTGCCACTCCTAGGCAGCTGTGCTAGGGGCGATCGTCCCGATGAGCGCCAGATGATTACTTTTGAGACCAACTGGCTAGAGATGAGGAGTGGAGTAGTGGAGGGTCAGGACAGCTTCCACGATGATATGCAGGTGACTGCTTTTCTACAAACCCAAGCGGGAAACCCCCTCGGCACTCTCTTTCAAGACCTCCGAGCCACAAAGGCATCAGGCTGGCGCACCAACTATCCGTGGCTCGGGAGTGAGGCAGGACGACAGCTCAGCTTCTTCGCCTTTGCTCCGTATGGTGCCCTCACTCCAGCGTGGAATCAAGGGAGCTACACCCTCTCCGATAATAGTGGAGAGGTAGATATTGTAGCGGCAGAAAAGGTAGTGCCAGCCCACTATGGCAAGCCTGTGCCACTCCATTTTCAGCACCTCCTCTCAGGGGTCAGCTTTGTCATTCATCAGGAGACCCCCAATATGACCATCACCTCGGTAGAGCTACGTGGCATCCTCTCCACAGCGACCTACTCTATTAAGCAACAGCAATGGGCGGACTACTCTGACCCTAAGACTTATACTTGGTCGGGTGAGGTAGAACATATTGCTGGCAACTCGGCAGATACTCCCTTGACCATTGCTCCCTTCTTTCTACTCCCTCAACCCCTGTCGGGCGACATGAAGCTAATCGTCACGCTCAAGCGACCTGGCAGTAGCGAGATAGAGCTAAAAGAACTCGCACTCAGCAACCAGCTCCTCAAGATAGGAGAGCTTTATGTCCTCCGTCTCCAGCTTACTGAATAAAAGAAGCATCTCATCATGGATTTTTATACTACTGCCAATCGCTTTGGCGAACCAATCCAATAACTCAGATAACTAAATAATTCCAAGAGATGCCCACCTGCAACTCCTTGCGGTGGGCATCTCTTTTTTCACCACTCACACCCCCTACTCCCCTCTTCTACAGTGGCAAGCCAAATGAGAATAGAGTAAAATCTGCTCTAAGATAAGGAGGTGACTTGGTGTCAGATAACGGAGGGTAACTCTCCTAACACGCTCGTTTTGGTAGGGTTAATCCTGAGGTCAAACTTGTGTTAAGGTTCGGCACTATGGACCTAGACCTGTGACTATTTTATTTAATACGAACCTCGGCAGAGGTAGAGGTCTTGCCAATCTATCAGTAGTTTAACTAATATAATGTTGTAAAAATGAGGAGTCAAAACGCCTCTCCATTATTCATAATATAGCCACATCTAACCCTTCGCACAACAGTATTAATACTAGAGGTATACAAGGAAAAGAAAGCGTGGTGAAGTGCTAGCACTTCACCACGCCTGTGACCTCGGAGGGGCTCGAACCCTCGACCCATTGATTAAGAGTCAATTGCTCTACCAACTGAGCTACGAAGTCATTTGCTTTGGGAGGTCATTACCTCTCGTTTGCGATTGCAAAGGTAACACAAAATATTTATTTGACCAAAATATTGGACTTATTTTTTCACTTTATCCGGATTTCGCTTAATATATTCGCTCCAAGAGCTGCTTCCAGAGCTTTTATGCGGACGCAGTTGCTGCAGATAATGGGTCAATGCCACCGCCACCGCATCTGTAGCATCATTTTTCTCCATCATTGCCTCCTCCGGTATCTTCAGCATATACTGCAGCAGAGCCGCCACCTGATCCTTGCTTGCATTTCCTTTACCCGTAACCATACGCTTTATTGTACTCGGCGCATACTCAGTAACTGGGATACCCGCCTTAAGGGCAGCCACCATCGCCGCTCCTTGTGCACGTCCCAGCTTCAGGGTTGTCTGTATATTAACCCCATAAAAAGGGGCCTCCAATGCCATCGCCGTGGGAGCATATCTCGTGATCAGTGCTTCTACCGCCTCTTGTATCTTCAGGAGACGAGAGTAGTGCGACTTATAGCGGTCAAGCCGAAGGATTCCCATCGCCTCTAATGCTGGTTTATTGCCCGACACTCTTAGCACCCCGTAGCCCATCACGATCGTACCAGGATCGATGCCTATGATTACTTGTTGATCCATTATCTAATTGTTCTCCTACAAAGTTAAGTATAAATGAGCAATCTACCTCAAAGGGTTTTAGTAACTTTGCCCATATTTAATTGACACCTATTAGATTAATAAAAAGATATGACGCGACGCAAAACAACATTTTGGGCACTTCTAATCCTCACGCTCTCCGCCATCTTTGTAGGGATAAAGCTGTACCAACAGTCTTCAAAAGCAAAGACACAAGAGAGATACGCAGTGATCCTCTCGCTCGATGGCTTTAGGTATATGTACCTAGACGAGATACCCACCCCGTTTCTCGACGCCATGGCAGCAGAAGGAGTATCAGGCTCCCTACAGCCCTCCTACCCCAGCAATACCTTCCCCAACCACTATAGCATGGCCACAGGACTTTATCCCCAAAACCACGGCATTGTCAACAACCGTTTTTGGGTCAATGAACTCAACGACTATTACCGTCTCGGTGATAGCACTCGAGTATATAATCCTGCCTTTTATGGGGGTGAACCCATCTGGAATACCGCCGAGAAACAAGGGATAAAAGCAGGCTCCTACTTCTGGGTAGGCTCTGAGACAGCAGTGCAAAATATGCACCCTAGCTATTGGAAAAAGTATGATGCCGACACCTCCTTTACAGCTCGTGCCGACTCCGTGATCGCGTGGTTACAAAAGCCGACTGAAGAGCGTCCTCGCCTTATCACCTGGTATCTCCAAGAGCCCGACCACACTGGTCACACTTGTGGCACCGGGAGTGACGAGCTCAAGGCGATGGTTGCCAAGGTGGATAGTGTAGTAGGCTATTTTAGGAGTGAGCTAGCCAAGCTTCCCATCGCTTCACAAGTTGATTTTATTATAGTCTCCGACCACGGGATGAAAGATTATGAGCCCGAAAAACTCGTCAACCTATGGGACTACCTACCAGCAGATAGCTTCAGCTATATCGTTGATGGCACCCCCACCCTCCTCTACACCAAGCACCCAGAGTATATTGACGAAGCCATGTCAGTTCTTGAAAAGGTTCCAAATATCACCGCCTACCGAAGGGCCGATGTACCTTCACGCTTCCACTTTAGCGAAGGAGAGAGGCTCGGAGACATCGTCGTGATGCCCGAACTTGGTGGCTATATATTCTTCAGAGAAGAGCCAGAGCTCAAGCTTGCTGCCGGTCACGGGTTTGATAATTCAGTGCCCGAGATGCAAGCCATATTCTTTGGTGCAGGTCCCTCATTTGCCAAAGGCAAAAAGGTGAGTCAAGTCCCCAACGTAGCCATCTACCCACTCCTCTGCCACCTACTCCAGCTAACACCAGCCCCCAACGATGGCACCGAAGCGGATGTGCAGAAGCTCCTAGGCCACTAAGTATCTCATCAACTATTTGCACCACAAAAGAAAGAAATGGATAATACCCAACACAGCAGTCACACCATAAAGGAAAGAATCAATACCCGAGATTCCAATATAGAGCTGCTACGTATTATAGCTACCCTATTGATCCTCGTAGTCCACGCTAATTACTTTAGTCAGGGGTCCCCACAGTGGGAATGCTTCACACAGAACACCTATTATTCCATTTGGATGGTGCTCTGTCAAAGCCTATCCATTGTATGCGTCAATCTCTTTGTACTTATATCTGGATGGTTTGGGATCAAACCCAGGCTAAAAGGGTTCTTCAACTTTATCTTTCAGTGCCTCTTTTACTCCACAGCCATCTATATAACGGCTCTCTTATGTGGGTTTTCCGATCTTACTATCAAAGGAATTGCACAGGTATTATATGCCACCAAACTTGGTTGGTTTATTAAAGCCTATATTGGGCTCTATATCTTATCTCCAGTTCTTAATCTCTTTATTGAGCATAGCTCTAAACGGGTTTATGAAATAGTACTGATCGTATTCTTCATATTCCAATCCACTTATGGTTGGTTAGGCAATGCTTACTTCTTTAATGAAGGTTATTCAACACACTCATTTATAGGTCTCTACCTACTCGCTAGGTACATTCGTATCTATAAGCCTCGTTTTTCTCAGTTACCCAAAAGCATAGACCTCCTTACTTACATTGGCATTTCACTCATCGTCACCACCCTTATCGTCTCTTTGCCCATTATTGGGGAGGGATGGGGTAATTTAGCAAGGGTTGCTAAAGCCATCTATAATAGACACCACTACCTTTTTGACTACTTAGCTCCAAATGTCATTATCTCATCAGTTGCTTTACTGCTATTCTTTTCAAAACTAAATATTCAATCCAAGCTGATTAATTGGAGTGCAGCCTCCTCCTTCTCTGCCTACTTAACTCACGCAAACCCCAATATCACTCCCTACTATACCACCGCTGTTCTTTACTTCTATGCCACCTACAGCCTTCCAGTGGCTATATCATACACTGGACTGATGATTCTTGGCATATACCTTGCTTCCACTCTGATTGATCAGATTCGTATCGTTGCTTGGAATTATATTTCAAGGAGAGTATAAAAAAAGTGGCTAGTGAACAGTGTCCAACACTAATCACTAGCCGCCTACTTTTACCTACTAAATTATTAACGATTAGTGGTGAGATAGATAGTTAGCTACGCTATCGTGGCTCTCCTTGATCGCCTCCTGGCCATCGTTCCAGTTGGCAGGGCACACCTCACCATACTCCTCATAGTGCTTCAGGGCATCTACCATACGAAGTACCTCATCCACATTACGTCCGAGTGGCAGGTCATTCACCAGCATATGGCGTACAATACCCTCCTTATCAATCAGGAATAGACCACGGTAAGCTACAGGATTACCCTCAAAGATCAGGTTACCCTCCTCATCATAATCCTCCTCACCAGCCAAAACGCCGAAGTTCTGAGAGATCACCTTTGAGAAGTCGGCAACGATTGGATACTCTACTCCCTTGATACCACCCTCCTTACGATCCTGAGAAAGCCAAGCAAAGTGCGAGAATTGGCTATCCACGGAGCAACCAATCAGCTGCACATCACGCTTCTCAAACTCCGCGAGCTTTGCCTGAAATGCGTGTAGCTCCGTAGGACACACAAAGGTAAAGTCCATAGGGTAGAAGAAAAGGACTACATACTTCTTTCCCTCAAATTGCGATAGGGTAAAGTTCTCGATAAACTGACTACCCTTCACAGCCGTTGCACTAAAATCAGGTGCTTTCTTTCCTACTAATGTAAACATATCTATTTGTAAATCTTAATCCATCACGCACCTACAGAAAGAGCTTTGTGACGGGGTGAATAAAAAAAACAACTTTCTAAAGAAGGAAAATCTTCTCCTCCTCTATTACCAATAACATTCGTCACCTCCGAAATGTTTAGAAAACAGATCTTGACATCGGAAAATTATTATCGCCTGCAAAAAAACACTCGCCACGACACTCCTATACCACTTTTTCCATTGACTATTACCCCATAGTGTAAGTAGCCAAAAGTTGAGTTGCAACTAAGCGATCGGCGAGTTGCAACTAAGCAATTGCCGAGATGCAACTAACCGATTGCTTAGTTGCAACTCAATTGACGCCCTCATATCAATCTGAAAAACAATGGGTTATAAAATCACTTTCAACGCCCTAAAATGAGGCAAAAAACACCCCAATCTCCAAGTCAAAAGAAGTACAATAAGCCTATTACCCCGCACGAAACACTCAGCAATTGTGGTTGAATAAAAACTAAATAACAGACTCCTCAATACACAGGGCTAAGGGTACATCTTTGCTACTATCGTGGAATTGTGGTAATTTTGAATGGTAATTGACAACGTGGCGGCACCATACCTTACGTATGGAAGTGCCAATAATACTACCTTATCATATAGCAAATGAGTAACAAAGAAACCGACGAAAAAGAGCTAAAACTACCATGGAGCAATAAACAACCATGGTGGCTTAGGCTTTTGATACATATAGGACTGATTGTATTAGCTGGATTATTGCTTCTTTGGGGGTCAATGTTTTTCCTCAAAATATACACCCGTCACGGCAAAGCCATAGAGACGCCCGATATCATTGGGCTTTCGCAAGTCGAAGCCTCTGAGATGCTGGGGCGGTCGAACCTAAATATGGAGGTGGTTGACTCCGTCTATGTAGAGGGTCAGACCCCCGGCATCATACTAGATACTACTCCCAAGGCTGGCTCACGCATCAAGCCCCACCGCACGATCTTTGTGACGGTCAATACGATGAACGTCAAGAGCATCAAGATCCCTGAGTTTGAAGAGCTATCGGAGCGCTCAGTGGAGATGATGCTAAAGGGTGCTGGTTTTAAGAATGTCACGATAGAATATGTACCAGGGCCACACCATCTACTGGTACTACACCTCAAGGATAGCACTGGCAGATACCTCAGTGCAGGCGAGCGTATCCCCTACAACACCCACTTGATTATGGAGGTCTCCTCGGCCGAAGAGTACGAGACAGCGATGATGGATAGCCTTCAGAATAGTTCGCTAGACCTTCCGCTTGACACCCCAATTGAGGAACCCTCTGGAGAAAACTGGTTTTGAGTAAAGCCCCATGGCGATAGATAAGAATATAGACTATGAAGTAGCGGAAGAGGAGGACCTTCTAGAAGAGGAAGAGCCGACTCTGGAGGAGCAGCTCTACGAGCACTTCTCTTGCGTGGTAGATAAAGGGCAGACGCCCCTACGCATCGACCGCTTCTTGGTAGATCGCATGCCCAAGGTTAGTCGCAATCGCATTCAGCAAGCCGCTGAGGCGGGTGCCCTCTTTGTGGATGATAGGGCGGTAAAATCCAATTACAAGGTGCGCCCTGGCGAAGTAGTCTCACTGCGGTTGGAGCGACCTCCCTACGAACTAGAGATTATCCCCGAGGATATTCCTCTCAACATTCTCTACGAAGATCCTTACCTAATGGTGGTCAATAAGCCAGCAGGTTTGGTAGTTCACCCAGGTCACGGCAATTATACGGGCACCCTCCTCAATGCCCTTGCCTATTATCTAAAGGACGACCCTAAGTACGACCCCAACGACCCCAATGTGGGCCTCGTCCATCGCATTGATAAGGACACGAGTGGTCTGCTATTGATAGCCAAGGAGCCTACGGTTCGGACAGCTCTTGCACGGCAATTCTTTGAGAAGAGTACTCGTAGGGAGTACCAAGCAATCATTTGGGGGCGTCCAAAGGAGCGGGAGGGGACGATCCGCACCAACCTAGCTCGCGACCCTCGGGATAGGATGATTATGACCACCTTTCCCTACGAGGGAGAGGTCGGAAAAACAGCCGTCACCCACTACAAGGTGGAGGAAGAGCTGGGGTATGTCTCACTTATTCGATGCCAGCTAGAGACTGGTCGTACCCATCAGATCCGTGCCCATATGAAGAGTATTGGGCACCCGATCTTCAATGACGAGCGGTATGGCGGAAATGAAATACTTAGAGGCAATCGCTTTGCCAATTACAAGAAATACATTGAGAATTGTTTTGCTCTCTGCCCCCGACAGGCACTACATGCCCAGACACTTGGCTTTTATCACCCTGTGAGGAAGGAGCAGATGGATTTTACTTCACCTTTGCCAGAGGATATGTCGGCACTACTAGAGAAGTGGAGGCGATATGTAGAGGCTGGCTCCATTGAACCTATAGAGGTATGAATCAACACCCTAAGATAGCTCTTGTAGCAGGTGGCTACAGCAATGAATATGAGGTCTCCCTCAAGAGTAGAGAGGGCATCCTCCACTTTTTGGAAGGGGCACCACTGGAGATTTACCCCGTGCTCATCACTCACGAAAAATGGGTGGTACAGCTAGAGGGAAAGGAGTATCCTATTGACCGCAACGACTTCTCCGTTCAGATTGATGGCACCAAGGTAACCTTTGACTACGCCTATATTACCATCCACGGCACACCTGGGGAGGATGGGCTGTTCACCGGCTACCTAGATATGTTACGGATCCCCTATAGCTGTTGCCCCACAGCCATCGGTGCACTCACCTTCAATAAGTACCTCTGTAAGCATTTTCTCCATAGCTTCGGCATCAAGATTGCGCCAAGTGTAAGGTTGCAGAAGGGCGATCCTATTCGCCCTATTATCCTTGCGGTAGAGCCTGGTCTACCCGCCTTTGTAAAGCCTAATGCGGGAGGGAGCAGCGTGGCTACTACCCGAGTGGACGAAGTGAATGAGCTACTACCAGCAGTGGAATTAGCCTTTAGCGAAGCCGATGAGGTGCTGATCGAGGGATTGATTACCGGTACAGAGGTTACCTGCGGAGCCTACAAAGATGGTGAGGGGTTGCATATCCTTCCCGTGACGGAGGTGGTGCCGAAGAATCAATTCTTTGATTACGATGCGAAGTACAATGGTGCAGTGGAGGAGATTACTCCCGCCCGCATTTCACCCGAGATGACTACTGAGATTCAGCAACTCACGCGTGAGATCTATGGATATCTCGGAGCGTCGGGAATTATTCGAGTAGACTTTATCATTGAGGAGGGGGTACCAGTGCTCCTCGAGGTCAATACCACTCCCGGTATGACAGCCACCAGCTTTATCCCTCAGCAGGTACATGCCGATGGCAAGAAGGTGGGCGACGTATTGATGAGTATTATCCAGTATCATTTAGAAAACCATAAGAGAGATAAATAGCCATGATGAAGACCGACGACATATATTTTGAGAGCATTCGCCCTTATATTGATAGCGAGGTACAGGAGGTGGTAGCACACCTAGTCCAGCAAGAGGAGGTCCAGGGTATCCTCCATCACTTCTATGGGGATATCAGTAGGGAGCAATTAGATAAGATGGTGGAGAGATCGACCTCCATCTACAACTTCAAGGAGACTTTCCTCAAGCCAGTGATTGAATCAATTCTCAAGGACTCAACCTTTTCGCTCACCATCTCAGGCAAGAGCAAGTTGGTAAAGCGTGGTGAGGAGAAGCAACTCTTTATCTCGAATCATAGAGATATCATTCTCGACTCTGCCTTTCTCAACTACCTACTCTACAGCTCAGGGCTAGGCTTTCCACGCATCGCCATTGGGGACAATCTACTCATTAGCGAGTGGATAAGGGTGGTGGTACGATTGGCCGATGCCTTTATCGTAAAGCGAAGCCCCTCCATGCGCGAGATGCTGGTAGAGAGCAAACGACTCTCTAATTATATCCTAAGCTCAGTGGCTGGCGGTGAAGCTTCTGTATGGCTTGCACAGAGTGAAGGACGACGTAAAAACTCCGATGACCGTACGCAGACAGCGGTACTCAAGATGCTTACCCTCAGTGCCGAGCGAGGAGAGAGTGAAGCAGAGCTCCTCAGCAAACTGCACATTACGCCTGTGGCGATCACTTACGAGTACGATCCTTGTGACTATCTCAAAGCCAAGGAGATGCTGGCTAAGAAGCTGGATCCTTCGTGGAAAAAGGCGCCACTAGACGACCTCATCAATATGCAGACTGGGCTAGAAGGGCAGAAGGGGAGAGTACACTTTGCCATCGGCGAGACCCTCTACGACCTTTCTACTATCACACAAGCAGCTGAGACGAAGCAGGAGGTTCTGAAGCTAGTAGCCGAGGAGATTGACCGACAGATATTCACCCTTTACCGCTTCTACCCCAATAATTACGTTGCCTTTGATGCACTCCATGGCGGCGAGCAGTTTGCCAAAATGTATAGCGAGAAGGAGAAGGCAACCTTTGAGAAGTACCTAGCCCAACAGATAGCTAAGGTAGAGGCAGCGCCGGAGCATCACCAGTTTTTGAAAGAGAAGATACTGGAGATGTACGCTACACCACTAAAGAATCACTTGATTACCACCAAGCAATATAGATAGCATTATGAAAAGAGCTTTAATTATAGTAGACCCTCAATTGGACTTCATCACAGGTACCCTCCCAGTAGGAGGTGCCTCGGAGGCAATGGATCGTTTGGCTAAAGCACTGCCAAAGATCGCAGCCGACCAAGTCTTTGTGACCATGGACGCCCACCCTATCAAGCATTGTAGCTTTGAGCCCAATGGTGGCATCTGGCCTACCCACTGCGTAAAGTATAGCACGGGAGCTGCCATTTGGGAGCCTCTAATGGAGGCACTCATTGCACTTCCCTCCCCTATCAGTTTTATAGAGAAAGGGTGCGATCTAGACCGCGATCAGTACAGCGCTTTTGAGGATAGCTACCCTAAGGAGCTAGAGAGTGCCGAGGAGATTCTACTCTGCGGTCTAGCGGGGAATGTCTGTGTGCTTAATAGTTTAAAGGATCTAGTCCGCCATGGACTAGCGAGTAAGATCACAGTGCTCACGGATGCCTCCCCTAGCCTCGACGATGGCACAGCCCTCAATGAGATCATAAGAGAGACCAAAGTAAAATCTGTAACATTAGAGAATCTAGATAAATAATATGAGTTGGTTTGACTGCAAAATAACATACGAAAAGGAGATTAATCAATCGGGAAAGATGCGCAAGGTAAGTGAGTCTTATCTGGTAGATGCAGAGTCCTTTACAGAGGCAGAGACCCGTATCTCTGAGGAGATGCACAGCCGAGGAAGCTATATTGTAGACAGCGTCCGTAAGGTACGCCTATACGAGCTTTTCCTTGATGATAAGAGCGAGCGATATTACATGAGCAAGGTTGGCTTCATCACCCTCGACGAAAAGGCAGGGGTGGAGAAGCGGAAGTTTGTGCAGATTATTGTACAGGCCGATGACCTCGATGAGGCACTTGAGAACCTCCACAAAGGGATGAAGGATACGCTCGGAGACTACGAGGTGGCAAGTATCACAGAGACCACCTACATGGATGTATTTAAGTACCAAATAAATACTGGGGAGGAAGCAAAGTGAGTATCAAAGAGCGGCTAGAGACACTCCGACGAGAGCTCCCAGAGGGTACAAAGCTCATTGCGGTATCTAAGTACCACACCGAGGCAGAGGTGATGGAAGCATACGATGCGGGTCAACGACTTTTTGGTGAGAACCGTGTTCAGGAGCTACTCCCTAAGGAAGAGCACTTACCCAAGGATATAGAGTGGCACCTCATCGGTACGCTACAGAGGAATAAGGTCAAGTACGTGGTGCCCTTTGTCTCTATGATACACAGCATCGATAGCCTTCGACTACTACAGGAGGTGGAGAAGCAGTGTGTGAGACTAGGGCGTGAGACGTTACCAGTACTTCTACAGATACACATCTCAGGTGAAGAGACTAAGCACGGCTTTACCGAGGATGAGCTCCAAGAGTTCCTCCAGAGTGGTGAGATAGAGGGGCTTAAGCATGCTCAGATTTGTGGGCTGATGGGTATGGCCGCCCTCACCGATGATATGAGTGTGGTGGAAGGGCAGTTCGCACACCTACAGGAGTTATTCCAAAGCCTCAAGGAGGGAGCATTCAAGGAGTGTCCACACTTCTCTGAGCTCTCTATGGGGATGACTCACGACTACCCTTTGGCACTGAAGCACGGAGCTACCTTCATCAGAGTAGGAAGTGGTATTTTTAGTTAAATCAAAGGAAATAAGTGGCTTGTATCATTTATTTACCTACTTTTGTGTAAGAATGTAAAGGGGAAGCACCCCGCTAGGTAATGACTAATTCTATAGAGATAAAGGGCCTATGAAGGAGCAAGATTATGACTCAGAGAAAGACCTCGACTTAGAGGACTACGAGGATGATGACGAGCTCGATTGGTACGATGAAGAGCTACTGGACTATGTTCGGGAAGAGACTAAGGATATGGAGCGTATCAATGACCTCCTAGACCAAGACCTCCTATATCTCTTTGAGCTATGGGATGAGTACACCGAGGGCATTGAGGGTGATGAGGAAGAGGTGGAGATAGATATCGACGACCTCTATCAATTCGTACAAAAGACCGCTGCTGAAGATGAGCAGGACATAGATATCAGTCAGGAGGACTTGGTACTGCTGCTACAGCTACAGCAAGAATTTGATGAATCATTGGGGGAAGAGGATTAACCATTTAACAGAAGAGAATTATGACAAAGTTTCAATCTATTTTAGGCGTAACTACAGTATCATTAGGTCTGCTATTGAGCGGATGCGGGGCATCTAATTCAGTAAAGGGGCTCGGCATTGGTGCTGCCGCTGGTGCAGCTATCGGAGCAGGTATCGGCAAGGTAGCTGGCAATACAGCTATGGGTGCCGCAATAGGTACTGCTCTTGGTGGTGCCGCGGGTGGTATCATCGGCAATCAGATGGATAAGCAAGCCAAGGAGCTAGAGCAACAGATACCAGAGGCCACTGTGGAGACGGTGAATAACGGTGAAGCGATCCGCGTTACCTTTGATAGTGGCATCCTATTCGCTACTAGCTCTAGCACCCTCAACCAAGCATCTCGTGACGCTCTCCGCAAGTTTGCAGAGAATATGAATGCCAATCCTGATACCGATATCAAGATTATTGGCCACACCGATGCCACTGGTAGGTATGAGTACAATATGAAACTCTCTGAGGAGCGTGCTATGAGTGTTCGCAACTTCCTACGTGGATACAATGTAGATGTCGCTCGTATGACCAGCGAAGGGGTAGGACCAGACCAACCTGTAGTGGACAACTCAACCCCAGAGAATAGAGCTAAGAACCGCCGAGTAGAGATATTCATTCTGCCTAATGCCAAGATGATCAAGGAGGCAAAAGAGGCAGCCGGTAAGTAAGTAGTCGTAAAGACAATATGTCCCGAGGGGTAGACGAAGTGTCGTCTACCCCTTTTTGCATCTATTACGGTAGAATTGGGTACCTTTACAGAGTATATAAGAATAGGTTTAATGAGTTCGTATGGCAGATAGAGCAATTCACCCACTTCAAGAAATAATTACCAAGTATATTGCAGATAATAAGATAGGAGAAAAGACTATCTCCAGGAGTTTCAACCTTACAGCTCTCCCTAGCTATGCAATTCCTTTGCCTAATGATAAATCCGTGGTGTCTTTTATTCTTTCGGTTACGCTGACGGGTTATTCTAGAGATGAGCTGGGTGAAAGCATGGTAACCTCCACCGTCAATTTCACCAATAAAACCATCCAATTTGAGAACCTTCCTAAGAACCTATTTGGATTCGACCAAAAGACAATAATAATGTCTATCCTACGGGCTCTCTATTTTATGATCCCTTCAGAGCATGGCACCTATCACGACTCTCCATTGCTTAAGAACAAGAAGTCACCCGTATCTCAAGGTCTGCACATTCCACTAACAGAGAGCTACCAAATCGATGAACTGACGATGGATCTAGTCTGCACCCATAAAAGATCGGATACAATAAGCTACAAAAAGATAGATATAGATAACGGCAAAGTAAAGACTACTGTCCACGACTCTATTCAACTATATCAGCAGGACTTTGAGGTCGATATCCCAGCCCACTTCATTACAGCCACCTGCACCTGCACGGAATGTAAGTCTTATGAGGAGTGGTCCCCCTGCAGGCATATTGAAGTAGCATTGACCAGCATCAAGGAGACCCTTCCCGAGCTCTTCTTCAATCCAGACTACGGAAGAGACCAACTCATTGCCGACCTACAAGCCAAGCTTCCTGAGGAGGATCCACTCCGCGCTGAGGGACAACTCGCCTACGATCAGGATGGGCATTATATGCTGATCCAACCCGATGACCTTTGCATTTCAGACCCCGCAGATACCCTAAAGGCACTGGGTCTCAATTTTAAGAGTACTGCATCCAAAGTAGACCCCGAGCTCTCTCGAAAGTTGGCACAGAATAGGTTTCAACTATTCTTCTATATCTCTCCTATCTCATATCGCTTTAATAGCAATATCAATCGGTGCTGGCTACCGTTACCAGCTCGTGGCAAACTAGCTGCCTCGGGTAAGCTCAATCTCAACTTCGTCACCCTCCAAAATATTGAGAAGCTCACCCTCCAGCTCTCCAACCTCACCGACGAGGAGGCACTTCACGCCACTTCCTACCTACAGCTTAGCAATACGATAGACGAGCGCTCGTGGGAATACAAGCCCTCCGTAGAGTCTGTGGCTACCATACATCAACTCAGGGGTATCCTAAAACAACACCCCCTCTATCTATACATTGACAAGTTCGATATTCAGAAATTCGAACAAAAGGGGCTTGAGCGACTTACTCAGCTGGAGCTTCACGACGAACTAGCAGAGGTTCGCCTTGACCTTATCCAGACCGACTTTAATCAGCAATTGATAAAGCTTCGCACCACCCTACATGCAGGCGACCAAGAGATTGAGATCAATCCCGACACTATGATGATCCACCAAGCTTTTGTGATCGTTGACTACAAGGAGGTCTACATCTTCAGGTCGGCAGGGGACTATCAGATGCTCAACTACTACCTACAGGTACTCAATAGAGAGAAGCCGATGATCCTCTACCAACCAAAGGATCTACCAAAGCTCTACGATACAGTCATCAAACCCCTCGGCAAGCTCTTTGAAATCAATTCAGAAGTACATAATAAGCAACAACTGCAAGCAGAGCAAGCCACAGCTCAACTCTTTCTCACCGATACCGACGAGGGGACTATCCGCCTCACCCCAGCAATACAGTACGGTGAAGACTCAATACCTCTAACTGATAGAGCCCCTCTCTACGACCGTGAGACCAATACACTACTAGAGCGTGATGCCGACTTCGAGAACCAGTACCTAGAGTACCTCCGCAGTCTGCATCCCTCTTTCGATGACGCAGCTATCGAATTCACCCTTACAGGAGAGCAACTGATGGAGGATAACTGGCTCCTCAATTCTAGCGAAAAGCTACGCAATAAAGGGGTACAGATTTATGGCTCTGAGAGTCTAAAGAACTTCCGCTACAACCTCCATACCCCCACCATCTCCATCTCCACTTCGAGTGGGATAGATTGGTTTGACCTCAAGATCAATATCAAGTTTGGAAAACAGACAGCCTCGCTACAAGAGGTACGGAAGAGTGTGATGAATAAGAGCCAATACATACAGCTCTCCGATGGTACCGTCGGAATCCTCCCTGAGGAGTGGCTAGAACGGTATGCCCGATACTTCCAAGTTGGCCGACTACGCAAAGACAAGTTAGAGATCTCCAATTACCAATTCAATATTATTGATCAGCTCTACGACGACCTCCCCAAACGACCCAAATACATAGAGGAGATGATGGAGCGCCGTCGCCGACTTCAAAACCTCACCAAGCTCACTCCCCACCCGATCCCCAAAGGAATCAATGCAGAGCTGAGAAGCTATCAGCAGAGTGGCTTTGATTGGCTACTATTCCTCAACCAAAACCAACTAGGGGGATGCCTTGCCGACGATATGGGACTAGGAAAAACCCTACAAGTGATCACCCTACTCCAGCACCTCAAGGAGCAAAGTGGCAAAAAGCCACTACCCCCACACCTCATCGTGCTACCCACCTCACTGCTATTCAATTGGCAGAAAGAGCTAGATAAGTTTGCCCCCTCCCTCACCTATCTAGTCTACCGAGGAGGCGATAGAGCCTCCCTAAGAGAGCTATTCTCGCAGTACGACATCATCCTCTCCACCTATGGAGTGGTCTCCAACGACATTGAGGAGCTCTCTCAAATCACCTTTGAATATGCTATACTCGACGAAAGCCAAGCGATTAAGAATCCACTCTCCAAGCGGTACAAGGCAGTGCGTCTTCTTCAAGCGAACCACCGCCTTGCCCTCACAGGTACTCCGATTGAAAACAATACCTTCGACCTCTACGCCCAGATGAACTTCCTCAATCCAGGTATCTTTGGTAGTATGGACCATTTCCGCCAAAACTTTGCCAATGCGATTGATAAGCAACGCGATGAGCGAAGCACTCATCTACTTCGGGATATGACACAGCCCTTCCTCCTTCGTAGGACAAAGAAGCAAGTAGCTACCGAACTGCCCGATAAGACAGAGACAGTCCTCTATTGCGAGATGAAGGAGGAGCAGCGAAAGGTTTACGACAGTCACAAGGAGCACTTCCGCGAGCAGCTCCTTAGCGAAATGGAGAACTCTAGCGAAGGAGAAGCACAGATGATGGTACTTCAAGCCCTCACCAAGCTGCGACAGATCTGCAACTCCCCCGCCCTTATCTCCACAGAGAGCGAGGACTACGGCACACAGTCGATCAAACTAGATATATTGATGCGTAACCTCCGTGAAATCGAGTCGGAGCACAAAGCCCTCGTCTTCTCACAATTCACCTCCATGCTCGCCCTCGTAAAGAAGCGACTAGAGCTAGAGGGCATCCCCTACGTTTACCTCGATGGCTCCACTACCAATCGAGAGGCGGTGGTCCAGCAGTTTCAAGAGGATGATGAGATACGGGTCTTTCTCATTTCCCTCAAGGCCGGTGGCACAGGGCTCAACCTCACCGCTGCCGACTACGTCTTTCTCATCGACCCTTGGTGGAACCCCGCAGTCGAAAACCAAGCCATCGACCGAAGCTACCGTATAGGTCAAGAGAAGCACGTCAATGCCTATCGCTTAGTCTGCAAAGAGACCATCGAGGAGAAGATCCTACAGCTACAAGAGAGCAAACGCTCACTCTCCGAAGATATTATCCAAACCGATAAAATCCAAAAGAGCTTCTCCCGCGACGACATCGCCGACCTCTTCAAGTAACCTGAATAAGTACAGACCCACGAAGAGAGAAAGAGTTGCGACTTTCGACTAACTACGAATAAAGGCGGATAACCCATAGGTTACCCGCCTTTATTCATGTCAATAGCAATCTATTGAACCACCCAATTAAAGGGTTGAGATAGGTGCAATAGGTGCATCGCTATGTCTCTGGAAGTGATCCCTTGGATGCTCACATGCAGGGCACTTAGCTGGTGCTTTAAGTCCCTTCATAAGGAAACCACACTTACGGCACTGCCATACCACTTCCTTATCGCTCTCAAACATCTTATCCTCGCGGATACGCTTAGCAAACTCACTGTACACTCTAGAGTGCTCGCCCTCTGCAACAGCAATAGCTCTATAAGCAGCAGCAATAACTGGGAAGCCCTCCTTCTCTGCAGTCTCAGCGAATCCAGGATATACGCTCTCCATCTCCTCATGCTCTAGCTTAGCGGAAGTCTCTAGATTTTCAAGAGTAGTACCAATAGTACCTGCTGGGAACTCTGCATTTACATTGACCATTCCACCCTCTAGAAACTTAAAGAATCTCTTAGCGTGTGCCTTCTCTTGGTCTGCAGTTTGCTCAAAGAAAGCTTGCACCTCTACGAAACCATCTTTCTTCGCCTGGCTTGCAAAGAAGCTGTAACGAGCGTGTGCTTGGCTCTCATTAGCAAAAGAAAAGATTAGGTTCTTCTCCGTCTGTGTACCCTTCAAACTTTTTGTTGCCATACTTTACCTTTTATTTATAATTAGTTATTTCTTTGGAGCACTTAGCCCCTCATTCGTTACAAAGCTAATCATAATTAGGGAAATAAACAAGCAATAAAAGCATAAAAGTACCTACAAGTAGGTATATGCTCGTAAGAAGCTCGACAAAATAAGAAAAGCTTCCTTGTAAAACTACAAAGAAGCTTTTAGACAAAAGAGCGGAAAACGGGACTCGAACCCGCGACCCCAACCTTGGCAAGGTTGTGCTCTACCAACTGAGCTATTTCCGCAGATGTTTTGCAATGTTAGGAGCATTTCTCCTCTTTTGCTTTGCAAAGGTACGACAATTATTTCAAACCACCAAACATCTAGCCAAGAAAAATAGTTTTGCTCATCCAGTATGGGCTCAAGTGCTTCAATCCCTATAGACTAAAGCGGTAGCAAGTGCCAAGATCCCCTCCTGACGTCCTGTGAACCCCATCTGCTCATTAGTCGTTGCTTTGATAGATACCTGATCAACGTCTACTGAGAGCAGCTGTGCAATTACCTCCTGCATTGCGGGCACATACGGATTTATCTTGGGCTGCTCGGCCACAATCGTGGCATCAATATTCCCCACCTTATAACCTTTTTGGAGCACAAGCCTCGCCACCTCCTTCAGCAGCTGTTTCGAATCAGCCCCCTTGTATTTAGGGTCATTATCGGGAAAGTGATAGCCGATATCCCTCAGTGCCAAAGCACCAAGCAATGCATCACTAATCGCATGCAGTAGCACGTCGGCATCGGAGTGCCCCTTCAGCCCCAAAGGGTATTCGATCTTCACCCCTCCAAGCCATAGCTCTCGTCCCGACTCAAAACGATGGACATCATACCCTTGCCCTACTCTAAATGGTACCATAGAACTAAAAATTAACTCCCACACCCAGTCTGAATGTATTATTAAGAGGTGAATTAGTCTGAGTAGCTAGGAAATAGGAAAGGTCCACCTTTGCCCACTCATAAATAAATCCTAACCCCAAAGTAAAACCACTATTAGTTCCCTTGGTAGGGTGCTGGTAATGATAGCCAGAGCGAACAAAGAAGCGGCTGTCATAGGTATATTCTGCACCCACCAACCACATTACCTCTTTGAACTCCTCCGAGGCGCCACCAGTAGCATCACCAAATGAGCTCCCCATAGCTCGCCACATATTCATCTTATTGTAGGCGTCAGGAGCTTTCCGATCACTAGGATTGAAGGTAGGAGCTAATAATTTATTGGCCTCCAGATGTAGCCCTACCTGATGCTGTGGTGCGACATCGAGATCGAGCCCAACCCCCACTCTCATCTTGGCGGGAGCGAAAAGAGAAGAGCGACCACCATCATAGCTCATCTTACCACCCACATTATTGAGGGCCACAGCAGCTCTAAGTGCCCCCTTCATATCATTTGAGAACGTAAGACCTGTCTGATAGGTAGCCGAAATATCTACGAGGAAGTTATTGATCAACCCTTTGACCTCGCCCACTGAGTAGTTATAGTCACTCCTCAAATAACGCATAGAAGCCCCCAATGCCCAGTGCTGATTAAGGGCAATTGAGTAACCTAGATCCACAGCCAATTCGTATGGGACAATAGTCGTCGGGATCATCAATTCACGCTGAAAAGCCATCGCCTCTCCGATATGAAAATATCTGAGAGAGGCCGACACCGCATGATTGATCTCGCCTGTATTTCCCCAAGAGTAATACCCAGTGAGGGTGGAAAGATTGATATCCTTAGCCACCTCAGAGAGCCAAGGGGTATATACAAATGAGACGCCCCACTCCTTATCTATATAGGCAAGCTTAGAGATATTGTGATATATAGAGTGCGCATCGGCTGTTGTCGTCAGCCCCACCTCTCCCATTCCGGCACTCCTGGCATCTGGAGTAATCGATAAGATAGGTGCTCCAGTTAGCACAGGGCTATAGGTCTTGGCACTTCCAGTTTCTTGAGCACTGGCATTATTTCCCCACACCCATAATAGTAGGGCGGTACTCACCAGTAGACTTTTGCCCCAAATCAGTAATTGTCTCATACTCACTTAATCCTTAAGAATACCAATTCTTCATTTTGCTCATTACAAATAAATAGACCCTGCTCTCGCTCCATCTCCCACACCTGCTCCATAGCTGGTATAGCCACTAGATCGCCTATCTTGAGGAGGTAGTACCGACTGAGCTCAGTGATGACGGCCTCTATCAAAGTCCTCTCAGGGAGCATCAATTGATGCGCCTCCTCGAGGTGATCAGTAGTTAGCATCTTCACACCTTTCATAGAGTGCCGGCTCATCTCGTCATACGTTAGCCATTCACTCCACCGAAAGAGGGAGCAATCGAAATCCTCCTTCATACTCTCAGGCAAGCTACTATCCAATTCCTTGGCTCTCAGAGAAACCCCCACCGACAGATTTTCGTAATATCTACTGGCAAAGGCTGGGTCTATGCACTTAGCTACCTTGCTGATACGGACAAGCCACATAGCCTTGGCTTCCACTCCTCGCATCCAATCGGGTTGGAAAAAATCCTTACCCGAATTACTCAATACATTGTCGGGTCGTGCCACAAAGTGCCTTATCTCCGCAGCTCCAAACACCCACGAGCTAAAGAGTTTCATAACCCACTAATAGCCTCATCAATTCTATGAAACATCACAGCAAGATGGGAGTAAATAGAGGTATTCTGCACCACCACATGGTCTGGCACCATAATTCTAAATGGGGTAAAATTCCAAATAGCACTGATACCACACTCCACCAATTTATCGGTCACCTCCTGGGCGACATCCACTGGCACGGTCAATATCCCTATGGATACCTCCTTATCTCGCCGCTCCTTAAGCTCCGATAAGTGATAAACAGGCGACCCACCTATCACCTCACCTACCACTTCATCTCGGATATCAAAGCCCCCCACAATATCCATACCAAACTGAGAGAGCCCTCTATCGTGCATCAAGGCGGCACCTAGATTGCCCACTCCAAATATATAAGCTTTGTGCGATAGATTGAAGCCCAAGAAGCTCTCCAGTACCTCCACCATCTCAGCCACATCATATCCCACACGCGTTTTTCCCACGATCGAAACATAGGAGAGGTCTTTAGCCACGAGTGCCGAATCCACCCCTGTACTCTTGGCAATATGAGTAGAAGAAACCACCTTCTCACCTTGAGCCTCTAATAGTTTGACATACGCTAAGTACCAAGGGAGTCGCCTCAATGCTGGCTCTGGCACAATACTACCACCACTTATTTTTCTCTTCATATACTAATATATTCTCTGTACGTATTGCAAACTTATAAATAAATTTTGAGATTAATACCCCAGCCGACCTAAAAGCTCCCTTCTTGGCTCATCCTAAGATGGCTATAGATAGGATAAAGGTGCTATTTTTACGCCTAATACAAGGTCGGGAAATGGAACGTTGCAACAAGATATTTACTTTAATATAATCAGATAAAATCCTTCTTGCATCTAAGCAATCGGCGAGTTGCAACTAAGCATTTGCCGAGTTGCAAGAAAGCTTTTGCTTAGTTGCATCTCGCCGATCGCTTAGTTGCATCTCGGCAAACGATTCCGTATGACATTGAATTTCAGCTGGTTATAAAATGGGGTTTCACAGCACTCTTTTAGTTAGTTTTTCCGCCTTATTTAGCCATTTGAAACTCTGGGTGAATGGGGATTCCCACGATTGACATCTCTAATGCATACCTCTCGCTTTTGATGCCACACATTTTAGATATTAACTAAAAAGAGGTACCTTTGAGGAATACTAAATAAGAGAGGACTGGTATAATATATATATGAATAAATACAGCGACAAAGTAGGAGAAGCCAAGCGCCGGCTTGGGATTGTGGGGCACTCGGCAGGGCTCACTCGTGCGATAGAAGTGGCCTTGCTCATTGCCCCTACCGATGTAAGCGTCTTGGTTACTGGAGAGAGTGGCGTGGGAAAGGAAGCTTTCCCGCAACTCATACATCAAAATAGCATTCGCAAGCATGGCCCATATGTAGCGGTCAACTGCGGTGCTATCCCTGAGGGTACGATTGATTCCGAGCTATTTGGTCACAAGAAGGGATCCTTTACCGATGCCGTCACCGAGCGTCGAGGCTACTTTGAGGTGGCTAATGGAGGGACTATCTTTTTGGACGAAGTAGGTGAGCTCCCTTTGGCCACTCAGGCAAGACTATTGCGCGTGCTGGAGTCGGGAGAATTTATGAAGGTAGGCTCTTCGGAAGTTCAGCGTACCGACATCCGAGTGGTTGCTGCCACTAATGTAGACCTAGCAGAAGCCGTAAAACGTGGTCGATTTAGGCAAGACCTCCTCTATCGTCTCAATACGGTCACGATAGAGTTGCCACCGCTAAGGGAGCGGGGCGATGACATCTCTCTACTCTTCCGAAAGTTTGCTGGCGACTTTGGAGATAAATACCAGATGCCACCTATCCGCCTTAGTGAGGATGGGAGGGAGCTACTAGAGACCTACTCATGGCCTGGCAATATTCGTGAATTGCGCAATCTTGTGGAGCGACTAAGTGTTTTGGTGGAGGATAGAGTGGTGACCTCCGAAGTGCTGCTGGCACACCTACCTACCAATGCGCTTGTACGCCACCCAGCCATCATCTCTGATTACTATAGGGGAGGAGACGCTCCACACCAGCCAAATGGTCAAAACTTCGACAATAGATCCGGAGGGGATACACTTGAAAATAATGCCACTCTAGGAGCGCTCTATACGATGCTGCGAGATGTGCAGGGCAATGTAGGGGAATTGACTCAGCTCCTCTACAGACTGCTACAAAGCCAGCACATGGCTACCCAGCCTATCCAAAGTCTAGCTGCTCCAGCTCACAACCCCATTACCGACCTAGGGATACAGGAGGAGGAGAGCGAGCTAACTCATGCGGAGGACTTCCACGACCTGCTAGAAGATGGCAAAGTAATAACGCTCAAGGAGATGGAGGAGAGGTACATCGACTATGTACTGAAGAAGAATCACGGTGCTAGGCGACAAACAGCCGAAGACCTGGATATATCAGAGCGAACGTTATACCGTAAACTAAATAGAGAGGGCTAAAATAATGAAGAGCAGTATTCACTTTATAGGAGTAGGCACCATCTTGGCAATCATATTGGCAGGGTGCAAGGTTTCATATAGTCTTAATGGAGCCAGTATCGACTACACCAAGGTAAAGACCATCCATATTTCTGACTTCCAAAACTTGGCCCCCATCGTCTACCCTCCTTTGGCGCAAAAACTTTCTGAGGATCTTAAGGATAGGTTTCAAAAGCAGACAAGGCTTTCGCAAACCAATCAGATAGGCGACCTCAATATAGAAGGGGAGATCGTAGGATATGACCTTACGGCAGAAGCGGTTCAGGCCGATGCCTATGCTGCTAAGACCAAACTGACGATGAGGGTGAATATCAGATATACCAACACAGTCAATGAGGAGGAGAGTTTTGAGCGAGAATTCACCTCTTTTACCGTCTTTGATAGCTCGCAGATGTTTAATAACGTGCAAGACCAATTGATAGAGGACCTCACGAAGGATATTATCAATCAGATCTTTAATGCCACCGTGGAGAATTGGTAAATTGATGCCCAATAGATATGACCAAAGACGAGCTTAAATCAATCATCGAGCAACCGCATACCGCCGATAAACACCACCTACCAGAGCTACTGGAGCTGAGCAGGCAATACCCCTACTCAGCACCACTGCAGACACTGATACTGCTGCTCCTACACAAGGTGAACGACCTGAGGTATGCCAGCGAGCTCCACGAAAGAGCACTAGCACTACCAAATCTTCGAAGGCTCTATACCCAGCTCAATGCCAACCCTACTACTCTTATTCAAAACGATAAAACCCCTTCAAGCGAAAGCAAAGACAGCAGCTTCGGACTCATTGATGCCTTTTTGGAGCAGCACCCAGAAGATAGCTCGGACATAGAGGAGCTACTCGATGCCACCCCTGCTACGCCACCAGCAACGCAGACCGTAGTTGAGCAACAAAATACAGAGGAAATAATATCGGAGTTCCTAGACCTGGGCGAGAAAGCAGAGGTGATAGGAGTAACACCCGACACTCCACAAACCTCCGAGCAATCTAATTTCCCAGCAAAAAGTACTTCCGCAGACCACCCTATCGAAACAGAGGAAGAACTATTCACCGAAACCCTAGCTCGTATGTACATTCGACAGGGAAAGTACCAACGAGCCGAACGCATATTAACACAAATAAATTTGGAATTTCCCAAAAAAAGTGGTTACTTTGCCGAACAATTAAACTTTCTCAAGAAATTAATTGAAAACAATTCGGAAAATAGGTAGCAAAAGCCATAAAGGGATGCTCAATTATAGGCACGCACCTCGGATATCCGAAGTATATAGAACAGCATAAAAGTATAGAAAAAAGAGCGTATGTATGTATTTCTTTCAATACTAATCGTATTGGCTTCCATAGCGATTGTCTTCGTCATCACCATCCAAAACTCTAAAGGTGGTGGACTAGCTTCAGGTTTTGCAGCAAGCAACAACGTTATGGGAGTGAGGAGGACCACCGACCTGATAGAGAAGATCACTTGGGGACTAGCAATTGCTATAGCCGTACTCGCAATTATTTCTGTGAAGTGGGCACCACGCAGCACAAGCACCCAATCAGAGAGTGTGATCTCTGACTACGTTGACCAGGCTACCCTGCCAGTAGCACCAGAGGCAGCAACACCATTTGGCGACACGCCTGCCGCTACCGAGGCTCCTGCAGAGCAAACTCCCTCTGAACCAGTGACTGAGTAACAGAGCTAAGAGGCTGAAAGAGATCGTTTTTGTAGACTCAATAGTTGAAAAACTTGGTAGTCTCGTCTTTTTTTGGTTACTTTGCCAATCGTAAGTATAATATATAAGCATTTATAAATAAGAGATGTCACGAATTTGTCAAATCACAGGCAAGAAGGTTATTACAGGTAATAACGTTTCTCACTCTCTAAGAAGAACTAAGAGGACGTTTAAGCCAAACCTTTTTGATAGAAACTTTTACTGGCCTGAGCAAGATTGCTGGATCAGAATCCGTGTGTCTGCAGCAGGGCTACGCCTTATCAATAAGATCGGCCTCAATGCAGCACTTGAGAGGGCTAACGCACAAGGACACCTGAAGGAGATAATTGTCCTGGACAAGTAACTAACAAACACAGCGTATAAAGCAAGGAAGATATGTCTAAGAAAGGTAAAGGCGATCGTGTACAAGTAATACTAGAGTGCACAGAGCATAAGGAGAGCGGTTTGCCAGGGACTTCAAGGTATGTTACCACCAAAAACAAGAAGAATACCACTGGTAGATTGGAGCTGAAGAAGTACAATCCTATCCTCAAACGTATGACAATACATAAGGAGATTAAGTGATAGGTCTACGCAAGGAATAGATTAACGTATAAAATAGAAGGAGCAAGCTATGGCAAAGAAAGCGATGTCGAAGCTGCAGAAAGGCGATGGACGTACTTTCTCAAAGGTTATCAAGATGGTGAAGTCACCTAAGACTGGGGCGTACATTTTCAAGGAGGAGATGGTGCCTAACGAGATGGTTAAGGAGTACGTGAAGAAGTAATCTATCTGCTTTCGACACAAAAATAACATTAGAGGGGGCTGACAATCATAAGGGAAAATAAAAGCGACACTGGTGAGATCAATTATTTCTCACTTCGCTGGATATAGGTAAGAGCTTAAAAGGACTTGATGCAACCTTTTAAGCTTTTTACTTTTATGCAATAATCAAGAGTGGCAAGTAATTAGTAGATGGAGTGGTTACCAATTTCTAAAAAGGAAGTAGAGCAAAGAGGATGGAGCGAGCTGGACGTCATCATCATGAGTGGTGATGCCTACGTGGATCATCCCTCTTTTGCCAATGCCGTTATTGGTAGGGTACTCGAAAGTGCAGGCTACAGGGTGGCCATCGTGCCACAACCCAATTGGCGTGACGACCTTAGGGACTTCAAGAAGCTCGGTAAGCCCAGACTATTCTTTGGTGTATCTCCAGGAAATATGGACTCCATGGTCAATCATTATACCGCTGCCAAAAGACGCAGGTCAGATGATGCCTATACTCCCGATGAGCGCTCCGATATGCGTCCCGACTATCCTAGCTTGGTTTATACCCGTATACTGAGGGACCTATACCCCGATACGCCTATCCTATTGGGCGGCATCGAAGCATCACTTAGGAGGCTTACCCACTACGACTATTGGCAGGATAAGCTACTGCCAGGAATGCCCTATATGAGTGATGCCGACCTAGTACTCTATGGGCTGGGAGAAAAGTCGGTGCTAGAGATTGCCTCACTACTTGATAAGGGTGCATCGCTAGACAATATCAAACAACTTCCCCAAGTAGCCTACACCATACCTGCTGCCCAGTTCACTCCAAAGGAAGATGATATCAAGCTACACAGCCACGAGGAGTGCCTTAAGAGCAAGATGGCGTATGCCAAGAACTTTCGCCACATTGAGGAGCAGAGCAACTCGCTCAATGCTCATAGGCTTTATCAAGAGATCGGAGAGGAGGTCATCGTAGTCAATCCACCCTACCCTCTCCCCACCACGGCAGAGGTCGATAGCTATTACGCACTCCCTTACACCCGACTTCCACACCCTCGATACAGGGGCAAGACTATACGTGCTTACGAGATGATTCGACACTCTATCAATATGCACCGCGGCTGCTTCGGAGGTTGCGCTTTCTGCACCATCTCAGCACACCAAGGGAAGTTTATCGTCTCCAGAAGCCAAGAATCTATTGTAGAAGAGGCAAAGAAGGTGACGAAAATGCCTGACTTTAAAGGATACATTAGCGACCTTGGTGGACCAAGCGCCAATATGTATCAGATGCATGGAAAGAATATGAATGTCTGCCAAAAGTGCCTACGTCCTTCCTGCCTCTACCCCAAGATATGCCCCAATCTCAATGCCGACCACCGACCTCTACTCAATGTATATAAGGCAGTAGACGCCCTCCCTGGCATTAAGAAAAGCTTTATCGGAAGTGGTGTAAGGTACGATATGCTCGTGCACGACTACAAGTCGCCCGACCTTAAGGAGGCGGCAAGGCAGTATACCGAAGAATTGATCCAAAATCACGTTTCGGGAAGGCTCAAAATAGCACCTGAGCACACCTCCACTAAAGTATTAGATATCATCAGGAAACCCTCCTTTGACACCTTCTACAAGTTCAAAAACATCTTCGACCAAATCAATAGTAAGTACCAGTTAAAGCAACAGCTTGTCCCCTACTTCATCAGTAGCCACCCAGGTTGCACTGAAGCCGATATGGCAGAGTTAGCGGTCATCACCAAGTCACTCAACTTCCATCTAGAGCAAGTGCAAGACTTCACCCCTACTCCAATGACCGTTGCCACCGTCATCTACTATAGCGGTATACACCCCTACACGCTCCAAGAGATCCCTGTAGCAAGAGGAAAGAAAGCCAAGGAGACCCAGAGGCAATATTTCTTTTGGTATCAAAGAGAGAAGCGAAATGCTATCATCAACTCCCTTAAGAAGATAGGGCGAAACGACCTCATAAAGAGTCTATTTGGCGATCAAGAAATACCCAAGGGTAATAGAGTGTCCACTCGAAAAGGACAGCCTAAGAAGAGAGGACGACGGCCATAAAGCACCTCAATGATTATATGTTGCAAAATGATACCTCTCTCAAGTTAATCATTTATAAACGTCAAAGCATACCTCGCGGGGTATGCTTTCTTATTGTTAAATAACCGCTTAGAGCGGTTGTAGATGTTCCATTTATTCCTTTAATTTGCAACTAGTCAAGTAATAAATAATAGCATAGAATACAATGAAAAAAGGATTAATGATTGCTGGAATAGCACTGAGTTGCTCCTTGATAGGAGCAATGGGAGGGGCGGCCGTTTACTCTAATAGCCTAAAGAGTGGAGACGCAACGTACGAAGCGAGGACGTCAGAAGCAGGTGGGGTATTCAAACAACCCAAGATGACCCCCGCACTTTTTTCATCTTCCAGTGGAGCCCCCGACTTTGTAGAGGCCGCTGAGAAAAGTATCAATGGAGTGGTCAATATTCGTAGTGAAGCAACCGTAAGCCGGAGACAATCCTCAAGGTTTTTCGATCCATTTGAGTTTTTCTTTGGCATCCCTGGAGGACAAGGCGAAAGCGGTGAAGCTCCTACCCAAGTGGCATTTGGCTCGGGTGTAATTATCAGTACCGACGGATATATCATTACCAATAACCACGTAGTAGCAGGTGCTTCCAAGCTCACGGTAAGCACCAATGACAATAAGGAGTACGAAGCAAAAATCATCGGTACCGATCCCGCTACCGACCTCGCACTCCTCAAGATTGATGCCACCAACCTCTACCCAATACCATTCGGTGATAGCGAAGCCGTAAGAGTGGGAGAGTGGGTACTTGCTATCGGCAATCCATTCAACCTACAGAGTACCGTCACCGCAGGTATAGTAAGTGCCAAGGGGCGTGAGGCTGTGCAACAAGGCGACCTCCGAATCTCCTCATTTATTCAGCACGATGCAGCTGTCAACCCAGGGAATTCAGGTGGTGCTCTAGTCAACACCAAGGGAGAGCTCATAGGTATTAATACCATGATCTACTCACAGACAGGTAACTACGCAGGCTACTCATTTGCTGTACCAATGAGCATCGCCAGCAAGATCGTCACCGACCTCAAGAAGTATGGCGTAGTACAAAGAGCTCAGCTAGGAGTGATGGGAGGTAATATCAATAGTCAATTAAGTAAAGAGTACGATCTTAAGGTCACCGAAGGTGCCTTTATAGCCGATTTCGCTGGCACAAGTGCTGCCAAGCAAGCAGGTCTGAAAGTAGGCGATGTTATCACCTCCCTTAATGGCGTAAAGATACGCAGTATGGCAGAGCTTCAAGAGCAGGTAAGCAAGTACAACCCTGGAGATGAGGTCAAAATAACCGTTGATCGTAAAGGCACGTCACATACCTTCAAGGTAGTACTAAAGAATAGCGAAGGGACCACCAGCATCGTAGAGCAAAGCTCTTTTAGCTCACTCGGTGCCTCCTTCAAAGCATTGGACGAGAAGACCGCCAGCAAGCTAGGCATCAGTAATGGAGTGATTGTGACAGGGGTAGACCGCCAGGGCAAGTTTGCCGAAGCAGGCATTCCCAAAGGCTTCATTATCCTAGAAGTCAATAACCAACCTATTCGCTCAGAAAAAGAAGTGGAGAGCATCACCCAATCCATCCTTAATAGAGGCGAGGACAAAGTCCTATTCATCAAAGGGATGCTCCCCAACGGTAGGATAAGATATATTGCAGTAGAGCTATAAAATAAAACTTGTGATCGAATAGTTTATTGTTTTTGTGATTCTGAATAAGCCTCAGTGCTGTGTAAGCACTGAGGCTTATTATCTTATCTCCACCTTTGAACTTTCAGAGTGAATCGGGGTCACCTAAGTTCTAAACCGAAGTGCAATTTTTGAGGTACTAGGGACTGCCTTTTTCACGGCTTATTTGGTGGCCGTACGGCCACCAAATAAGCCGTGAAAAAGGGCAAAGAAGGGAGTGTGGATTCATAAAA
>ERZ1031273.2-NODE-2-length-213589-cov-32.283220_pt1 | contig 213589 bp, 175 predicted proteins | sample MGYA00516575_ERZ1031273 | MGnify/ENA primary metagenome ERZ1031273 (study PRJEB33718, sample SAMN03159816) | human skin metagenome | collected 2014-02-25 | study: EMG produced TPA metagenomics assembly of the PRJNA266117 data set (Human skin bacterial metagenome... | reverse complement strand
GAGATCTCCACGTAAGGAGTCGTCGGCAGCGTCAGATGTGTATAAGAGACAGTATCTACAGCTTCGCCTATCGACAACGATTGCAGCCCACCCACCCTAAATGCCCCGATTCGGGTGTAACCAATAGGAAGTAAGAAATAGCAATAGGATGAAGCTCTTTTGTACTCAAGGACGTTAGATTACTGTTCGTTATTTTAACGTGACAATTAAACGAGCCTCCAGATATGAATGCCCTACTGCATAAAGAACGTTTATCCAACCCAGTTACCACCAGCTAGGTAACAGAAAGATAACGCCGGTGGCTAGCTTTTACTAAGGCCACCCTTAGTAAGAACCTCCCCCGGAATGGTGTAAGCCAAATAGCAAACCGGCGGCATTGCAGCAGGTCAAAGCACGCCACTGCGCACCTGATGTTATTCCTATAACTACCTCCAATACCGTTCATATATCAACCAGTTTATGGTTAATCATGAACCTAGTTAACCGCAGTTGGCCTGGTTTTATTTTCCGCCGTGCACGATGAGGGATGAACGGCGAAATCATATTCATTGGTCTCTGACCGTTTGACTCCTTGAGAGGTTTTCATGAAGAAGTTCACCACGGCTATCGCCGCCGCTGCCTTCTCCGCCAGCATGATTGCAAGCGCAGGCACCGCTACTGCACAGATTCCGGACTCAATGCCGACCGAGTGCCCCGCCGGCCAGCACTTTGAGAACGTCGGAGGCACTTTCCAGTGCGTCGCAGACCAGCCTGAGCAGGATTCCACTGACGGAATTCCGGCCCCAATGCCGGACAAGTGCCCAGACGGCCAGCACTTTGAGAACGTCGGCGGAACCTTCCAGTGCGTCGCGGACCAGGAAGCTCCTAAGCCCGAAACACCGGGCGACAATGAGTCCCAGCCGGGCGACCCCGGAAACCCAGGCATTTCTGATAAGCAGTGCCCGGAGGGCGAGCACTTCGACATGAGCAAGCCAGTTCCAGGCAACCCGAATGTCTTCGGTGTCTGCGTCAAGGACGAGGCGAAGCCGGACACTGACAAGCCAGGCACGGACAAGCCGGACACCGAGAAGCCAGGCAAGGACGGCAAGGACGGTAAGCCAGGCAAGGACGGTAAGCCAGGCAAGGACGGTAAGCCAGGCAAGGACGGCAAGCCGGGCAAGGACGGCAAGGATGTCAAGGTAAACGTTGACATCAAGATCTCTGCTGAGTGCAAGAACGAAAACAAGTGCACGAAGGAAGAGAAGAAGGCCAAGGAAAAGGCCGAGAAGAAGGCTTCCGAGTCCAAGAAGACGACCTCTTCCGAGAATGTAAAGAAGGTTTCGGACTCCAAGAAGTCTGAGCAGAATACCTCGGAGTCCAAGAAGGCTTCTTCGACTCAGAGCACTGGCCTGGCAGCCACCGGCGTTGACGCCACCACCCTGGGCGGAGCCGCTCTGGTTCTCCTTGTCGGCGGTGTCGCCGCTACCCGCATCGCCCGCAAGAACCGCTAAGAAGCTTGGGGTTCTACCCCGGTAACGAAACATAAAATGCTCCTGATGCCTATTTAGCATCGGGAGCATTTTTGTGCGCCATACCTCCGAAAAGTCATAGCTCCTATAGCCCGAAGCATAAAACCTCACAGGCACCGATTTTTTACCGAACCTCTACGCCCCATCCACCTTTCACCACCCGACACAATCAGGTACCACGCTTCGCTAGCGAAGACAGAAAAGCCCCCTACCGAGTCGACAGTGACTGGTTCTATAAACGCCCTACCCACAACGGGTGTACACACTCAGCGTTGTAAATATAAGTTCCCACTTCCCCTTACTGGGGTTTGGACAAGTCAACAATTTCTCTTTACCCCCCCCCCTTCCCAAACCCATACCACCAAAGACTGTAATTAGTTATTAGAATCAAAAGTGTGAACAGTGTTCCCCCTTAAGTCCTTTGATTGCAGGGCTTTCCTATAGACATTGTGAGGTTTCCAAATGAAGAAGCTCTCTTCGACCATGGTGGCCGCTGCCGCTTCAGCCGGCATGCTCATCGGCGTTGGCGCCGCCACCGCACAGATTCCTGACCCCGCCCCGTCGGAATGCCCCGCCGGTCAACATTTTGAAAATGTTGGCGGTACTTTCCAGTGTGTAGATGACGCTGCAAATCCGGATCCAGGAGGTTCATCTAACGATGGCATCCCACCGGGCGTTGAGGACACCCAGACCTGTCCCGACGGTTCCCCGCGTGACATGAGCAAGATTGACCCGGCAACCGGGGCTTACGGTGCTTGTGGCACTTCAGATGATTCCGGCCCAACTCCGGAGCCTGATGAAGATGCCCCAGAAAATGACGGAATTCCGCCGGGAGTCGACGACACCGCAACGTGCCCCGACGGTTCCCCGCGTGATATGAGCAAGATTGACCCGGCAACCGGAGTCTACGGCTACTGTCCGACCTCCGATGACGAAACTCCGGGCGACGATGAAAACCCAGGTGACGAACAGCCCGGGGAGGACGAGAATCCTGGGGAGGAAAATCCAGGCGACAAGCCCGACAACCCTAAGAATTACGGTAAGAAAACCGGGACCAAGAACACTGGTCTAGCAGTCACTGGTGTTCAGGCGACTGCCCTCGGCGGTGCCGCTCTTGCACTCTTGGTCGGTGGCGTGGCAGCTACCCGCCTCGCACGCAAGAATTCTAAGGATTCCTAGCACAACTCTCCGCTAGATTCCTAGCACCTCAACATTAAAGGCCCCGGAGCCCCGCGTATCCTCTACAGAAATCTACGCGGTGGCTCCGAGGCCTTTATTTTTGCCGGGGGCAACGGGCGACGCTGTACTCACCAATCGATGGAAAATTCACTCATCGATGTTAGTTACTATTTGCGGCCGCCGAGCAGTGCGTCTACGAAGCTCTCCGGCTCAAACGGCGCCAGGTGGTCAGCACCTTCACCAAGGCCAACCAACTTCACCGGCACACCGAGCTCGTTTTGCACCTGGAATACAATGCCGCCCTTCGCGGTACCGTCCAGCTTGGTCAGGGCAACGCCGGTGATGTCTACTACATCCCGGAACGTACGAGCTTGCAGTAGACCATTTTGGCCAACCGTCGCGTCCAAAACCAGGATGACTTCGTCAACCTGAGCCTTCTTCTCCACCACGCGCTTAATCTTGTCCAGTTGGTCCATCAGACCGACCTTGGTGTGCAGGCGGCCGGCGGTGTCGATGAGCACCACATCAGCGCCGGACTCGATACCGTGAGCAACTGCCTCAAATGCAATAGAAGCAGGATCGGCGCCTTCAGCGCCGCGAACGGTCTCCGCGCCAACGCGTCGCCCCCAGGTCTCCAGCTGGTCGGCTGCAGCAGCACGGAAGGTATCCGCTGCGCCGAGAACAACACGGTGGCCACCGGCGACCAGTACACGAGCCAGCTTGCCCGTCGTCGTGGTCTTACCTGTGCCGTTGACACCGACTACCAGAATCACTGCGGGCTTGCCCTCGTGCGGAAGTGCGCGGATGGAGCGGTCCATCTCAGGCTTGCACTCCTCAATCAACACCTCACGCAGCAGGGCGCGCACTTGCTCTTCCGTGCTCACCTTCTGGCTGGCAATACGCTCGCGCAGCTTATCGACGACACGCTGCGTCGCAGCCGCACCGAGGTCAGCCATAACCAGGATGTCTTCAACCTCTTCCCACGCGTCCTCATCAAGGTCACCCGCGCCCAAGATGCCGAGCACAGACTGGCCAATTGCATTCTGCGACCGTGACAGACGACCGCGCAGGCGGCCCAGACGTCCCTCAGCCGGGTCGATGGAGTCAATCTGCTGTTCTGCTTCTGGCTCTGGCGTCGGCTCCGGCGCAGCTTCCGGCTCCGGCTCTGGCGTCGGTTCTGGTTCGGGAGTCGGCTCCGGCTCCAGCTCCGGTTCAGGAGCAGGAACTACCTCTACCTCAGGCTCTGCTTCGGGCTCTGGTTGTGGTTCCGGCTCGGGCTCTGATTCCTCTTCCCCGGCCGTTGGCAAATCGATTGGGATTTCCCGCATTACGCGGTCATAATCCCCCTCCATTTCGGTGGGGTTATCCGGAATAACCAGTCGACCTTCTGGTTTCAGCAGTGAACCGTCCGGCTGATCGGCAGGTATATCAGCCTGCTTTTCCTCTGGCTCCGGGGCCTGCTTTTCAATCGGCTTTTCCGCCGGTTTCGGCATCGGTTTTTCAACCGGCTGCTTCTCGCGGGTATCAGTCCCACCACCGGCCGGAGCGAAGTTAAAACCACTAGTGGCCTGGTAATTTCCAGACTTCTCCTGCTGGGTGAGTTCCTTAGTATCTTCCTTCGCAAAGGAAATGCGCTGGTTCTTCCTGCGGACATAGCCCACAACAAAGAGCAGCGCGATAATAACGACAATCGCGACGACAAGGAGTATCCACTGAGTTGGAGTCATAACTCTCATTATGCAGTATCAACGACTCTTCCTCACTTACTCCGCGCTTACTCCGCTCCTGTCGACGGAGTTGCGGATGCCGGTGACATTCGCTGCGAGATTACTCGAGTCACACCATCGCCCCGCATGGTCACGCCGTAGAGCACATTCGCAACGTCCATTGTTGGCTTCTGGTGCGTAATGACAATCAGCTGACTGGTCGCGCGGAGTTCCTCGAGCAGCGCAATAAGGCGACGCAGGTTAACGTCGTCAAGCGCGGCTTCCACCTCGTCGAGTACGTAAAAGGGACTCGGGCGCGCGCGGAAAATAGCGACGAGCATTGCCAGCGCCGTCAGCGACTTCTCGCCGCCGGAGAGCAACGACAGCCGCTTAACCTTTTTGCCCGGCGGGCGGGCTTCAACCTCGATACCTGTCGTGAGCAGGTTGTCCGGCTCGGTGAGAACCAGTCGTCCGTCGCCGCCCGGGAAAAGCGTTTGAAAGACTGCGGGGAATTCTGCCTCGACATCGTTCCACGCGTCTGTGAAGAGCTGCAGGATCGTGGCATCGACTTCCTCGACAACATCGGTGAGGTCCTGGCGGGCCTTGAGGACATCATCGAGCTGCGTGGATAGGAAAGAGTAGCGCTCCTCCATCGCCTTATACTCCTCCAGCGCCAACGGGTTGACGCGGCCGAGCACACGCAGATCCTTCTCCGCCTGTTTGAGCTGCTTCGTCACGGCTGCGCGGTCGAAGTTCTCATCAGGAGCAAAGTCCGCGAGCAGGTCATCGACAGACAGCCCCAACTGGTCGACGATGCGCTCTGCAGCCTCGGTCACGCGGACCTGCGCCTGCGCACGGGCGATGTCGCCCTGGTGCGCGGAATCCGTTAGCTGTGCCAGCTCACGTTGCGCCGCATTTGCCTCCGTCCGGGCCGCTGATAGTGCCTGCGACACTGTCTTCTTCTGCGCCTCGGCATCGTCGCGATCGGCCTCTGCCCGCGCCAACGACACGTTGACCTTCGCATGCAAATCCTCAGCCAGCTCCGCGACAACTTCTGCCAATTCGCGCTGGGCAACCTTCGCCATCTGCGCCTGCTCATGGCGGGCCTTCGCTACGCGCTCCGATGCAGCCTGGCGACGGAGCCGCTCGGCCTTGCCTCGTACACTCGACAGTCGCTCCTCTGCCGTACGCAGCGACAGACGCGCCTCTGTTTCCATGGCGCGCACAGCCGTCAGCGCCTCCGAGGCACGGTCACGTTCGCTTGTCGACGGTTCCCCCTCCTCGGGGTCACGGTCAACGCGAGCTAAGCGGTCTGCGACCACCGCCAACTCCTTCTGGAGCTTCGTTACTCGGTCCGCGGCTTCGGCTCCGCGCTGCTCAGCGCGTTCGGCATCATGCACCACGCCGGACAGCTGCGCTGTGGCCCGAGTTCGGGCATCCGTGAGGACCTTCATACGACTCTGGTGTTCACGCAGCGCAGCACGGGCGGCCGCCGCGTCCGTGCGGCGGTCCTCTTCTTCGGCCTGTGCACCGGAGAGCACACCACCGAGGTCACTCAAACGCACCTGTGCTTCTGCTAGTTCTTCGCGAGTCTTAGCAATGTCGGCGGCGATTTCCACACCTGATGCAGTGCCACCAGCACCGCCAGCTACCCAACCAGAGCCACGCAGCACACCATCGCGGTCAACAACGCGCAGTCGAGTATCCTGGGTCACCAGCTCACGGGCGACGTGCTCGTCGTCGCAGGCCACGACGTCAACGAGCAGAGAGGTCAACGAACCCGAAAGCTCCGCGGGCACTGTCACATGATCGAGCAGCCAGGATGCCTGTGCGGGCAGAGTGATGTCCAAGCGCCAAGAGTCGGATGCATCCGCAGAATTGATAACAACGGCACTGCCCTTGCCCGTGGCCACAAGCTCGTCGATAAGCGAATCTCCACTGCCCTCGCTGACCAGTGCTTCGGCGGCCGCGCCGAGGGCGGCAGTGAGCGCTTTTTCCCAGCCAGCGTCGACATCGATGACTTCAGAGAGAACGCCGAGTTCGTGTTTTTCACGTAGCCACGCGGTGCCGTCGTTGGCAGCGGCGGTGCGGGCGGTCTCCAGAGCTTCGATGCGGGCGGACAGACCTGAGACACTGCGTTCGAGGTCGCGCTCGTCAGCGCGGAGTTCTTTCAACCGTGTAGAGGCCAGCTCTGCTTCTCGGTTGGCCTGTTCATAAGCACTCTGCAGCTCGGGACCTTCGAATTCGGCCTCGGCTAGTTCCTGCGCGGCGTTTTCCACGGCTTCGGTGGCATCGGCACGGCGTTCGTCGGCCTCATTGGTTTGCTCGGCAAGGCGTGCAGCTTCGGCTTCGGCGGCTTCCAAGCGGGTGCGCAGAGATTCTTCTGCGGAAATGAGACGAACCACGCCTTCGCGACGGTCGGCGATTGCGCGAACGGCCGCGAGGTGCTCCGCTTCGGCTTCACGGAAAGTCTCCTCGGCGTCGAAGAGCGTTTCGCGGATTTCCTCCAGTTTTTCGCGGGCCTCTGCCTCAGCCTCAGCGAGCGTGGCTTCTTCGGTGGCGGCGTCGTCGGCCCTCTGCTCCAGGAAGTCCGGGTCTGGGCCTACCCACGGAGCGACGGAGTGGTCGGCCGCGCGATCGGCGGCGATGCGGGCCGTCGCTTGGATACGCTCACCGAGTGCGGAGAGACGAAACCACAAATCTCGGGCAGCATCGGCAGCTGGAGTGATGTCCTCCAGTTCGGCTTCGAGTTCTGCAGTGCGCTCAGCGGCAATCTCGGCTCGCTCCGTGGCGGCCTCCACCTTTTCCTCAATGAGCTTGGCTTGACCAGCAATGTCATTGAGGCTGTCCTGCAAATCCACGAAGTCCGCGGCAGCCAAACGCAACTTGGCGTCGCGCAGGTCTGCCTGCACAGTCTGGGCGCGAGAGGCGGCCTCAGCCTGACGCTTCAGCGGTTTGAGCTGACGGGAAAGCTCACCTGTCAGATCCTGCAGACGGTCGAGATTGGCCTGCATCGACTGCAGCTTGCGCTGCGCCTTTTCCTTGCGACGGCGGTGTTTGAGCACGCCTGCGGCTTCTTCGATAAACGCACGACGCTCCTCTGGCCGCGATTCCAGAATCTGCGAAAGCCGACCCTGGCCGACGATGATGTGCATCTCGCGGCCAATGCCGGTGTCGCTGAGGAGCTCTTGGACATCCATGAGGCGGACGCGAGAACCGTTGATTTCGTACTCACTTGCGCCGTCGCGGTACATGCGACGCGTGACAGAGACTTCCTTATATTGAATGGGAAGTGCCCCATCGGAATTGTCGATGGTAAGAGTGACCTCCGCGCGCCCCAAAGGCTTTCGCCCGGAGGTTCCCGCGAAGATGACATCTTCCATTTTGCCGCCACGGAGGGTCTTGGCGGAATGCTCACCCATAACCCACGCGAGGGCATCGACGACATTCGACTTACCAGATCCATTCGGGCCGACAACTGCGCAGATGCCGGGCTCGAATTTCATCGTCGTCGCCGAAGCGAAGGATTTAAAGCCCTTCAGAGTCAGCGATTTCAAATACATGGGGCAATATCTTACCCGTAGTTACGGTTTGGAGCTGAATTACCCCAAGCACGCACCCTGTTACACAAGATTGTTTACACAGCGTTGTTTACACCACTGCCTGCTTAGTTGACGCGTAGGCCGACTCACCGTGCTGAGCGACGTCGATACCAGAATGCTCCTGCTCGCCGTGGATACGCCAACCGACGGTTGCCTTCAGGACTCGGGCAATGATGTACGTCAGCACGCCTGAGAACACCGCTGCGACGACAGCAATAATGACCTGGATGGCAAACAACTTCAGGCCGTCGATGCCACCGCCGGTAAGCAGTCCGCGATCATTAGCCAGCAGGCCAACACCAATCGTTCCCCACATAGCTGCAACCAGATGCAGACCAACCACATCCAGGGTGTCATCGAAGTTGAATTTGTACTTCAAGCCCACTCCCCAGCAACCCAGCGCACCGCCGATATAGCCCAGAATGATTGAGGTCACTGGGTTCATATCTCCTGCGGCCGGAGTAATAGTCACAAGCCCTGCGATGACACCCGAAGCGGCGCCCAGCGAGGTGGGATGCCCATCACGAATACGCTCGAGTGAAATCCAGCCGAGCATACCCACGCACGCTGCCACCGTCGTATTCAGCCATGCCAGACCAGCGACACCGTCGGCCGCAAATGCCGAACCGCCGTTGAAGCCGAACCAGCCGAACCACAGCAGTGCAGCACCCAGCATGACGAGTGGCAGATTGTGCGGGCGATGCTGGCTGCCATCGATGGACTTGCGCTTACCGACGATAATCGCCAGCACCAAAGCGGCAGTACCAGCAGCAATGTGCACAACCGTACCGCCAGCGAAGTCAATTGGAGCGATCAATGCTTCACCGTCAGCGGTACCGAACAGCTTTGCCGACAGCCCCTCTGCCGAGTGGCTCAGCAGGCCACCGCCCCAGACCATGAAGGTCATTGGGAAGTACACCAGCGTCGTCCAGAAGCCGACGAAGATCAACCAGGTGGAGAACTTCACGCGTTCGGCCAGCGCCCCAGAGATCAGCGCTACAGAAATCGAGCAGAACGTGAGCTGGAACCCAATGTCGATGATGTTTGGGTAACCGTTCGCACTCGCAATGTAGTTGCCGTCGCCATCCGTGATTGAGTTACGCAGACCGAAGAACTCGAATGGGTTGGCAAAAACACCACCGATCGACTGCGATCCGTAGGACATCGACCAGCCCCACAGCACGTAAATGGCACCGACAACGCCGACAGCACCAAAGCTCATCATCATCATCATCATCATGTTGAGCACCGACTTCTGTCGCGACATGCCGCCATAGAACAGCGCGAGCGCCGGTGTCATCAGCAAAACCAACGAAGCCGAAATCAGCATCCACGCTGAGTTTCCAGACTGTGCAATTACTTCTTCAGGCGTCATATGTGCCTCCCCTGCCTGTCAGTAGGTAGTTATTAACTTAATCCACTCGCCTTTCGTATTTACGTATTCTTTTTCCCGGTTGCGTAGGTTTTTAGCGCTCTGAGACCTCTACAACGCACCAATCGACTACCTCAAGACACGAAAAATCCCCCGCCAACTGCGCAAAAACAATGACATAGAGCGAGGGATAGAACGTATTCGAATTTTTCGGATTCCTACACCGACATGGGGGGGGAGGAAGGCAGTTGGCACCCGCTTAACGACGGTCAAACGTGCTCAATGCACCCTTCGGTTCCTGCCATAACGGCACCACTGCCGTCACATCGCCCGGAGTATTCGGCCCCTCAAGCCAAGCGAGCAAACTCTCACAGTCTGCCCGTGGCCCTTCAGCAACAACTAACACCCGACCATCCGGGTAGTTCTGGGCGTAACCAACCAACCCCAACTCCAGAGCCGTCGCGCGGGTGTACCAGCGAAAACCAACACCTTGAACACGACCGTGTACCCACGCGGTGAGGCGGACGTCGTTAAGCAACATCGGACTCACGCACTGTCATCGGGTCGGAACCGTCCCAGCACTCAATCTTGTCGTGGCCGCGGACGTTAGGCAGATCATCGCGGTGGAATACCGGATTAAGCCCCTTGGACTTCTGCTCGGAGTAATTCTTTAGTAGGGCGACAGCTACGCCGCCCAGCGGCAGAATGGCGATGATATTGATGGTGGCCATGAGTGCGGAGAAAGTATCTGCAAGCGACCAGACGAGCGGCACGGAACCGACAGCTCCGCCAATCACGCACAGGATGACCAGGACGCGCACGGTATTCAGGACAGCCTTGCTCTTAGACAGGAACGGGATATTTGCTTCGGCGTAGTAGTAGTTGCCCACCAGCGAGGAGAACGCAAGGAAGAAAATGATAACCGTAACCGCGTGGATAGCCCACGTACCCACCTGCGCTGACAGCGCGGTCTGAGTCAGCGCGGTGCCCTCTACATCGCCGCCGAAAGTCGGGTCGGACAGCAGGATGATAACCGCGGTGATGGTACAGACGACCCAGGTATCGAAGTAGACGCCCATGGTCTGAATGAGGCCCTGCTTGACCGGGTGCGACACCGATGCCGTCGCCGCCGCATTCGGAGTGGAACCCATACCGGCTTCATTGGAGAACAGACCGCGGCGAATACCCTGCATCATGGCGGTACCGACGGCAGCACCAGCAATCTCACGGATACCGAAGGCGTGCTCAAAAATCAGCTTGATCATGCCCGGCACCTCGGTGATGTTGAGAGCCAAGACAATCAGGCCGAGGATAATGTAGGCCACGGCCATAATCGGCACGACAATCTGCGTCACCGCCGAAATACGCTGCACACCACCGAAGATGATGACACCAGCCAAGATTGCCAGCACGATACCGACACAGAACTTAAAGATCGGTGTCTCCTGCCCGGTCGACTGAGCCACAGCCGCCGTAATCGAGTTGGACTGCACCGCGTTGAACACGAAACCGTAGGTCACCGTGATAGCGATGACGAACAGCGAGGCCATCCAGCGCCAGTTCTCCCCTAGCCCCTTGGTGATGTAGTAGGCCGGGCCGCCTCGGTAAGAGTCCTTATCCCGCACCTTGTACAGCTGTGCCAGCGTAGACTCCACGAAGCTGGTTGCGCCACCAATCGCGGCGAGCAGCCACATCCAAAACACCGCGCCAGGGCCACCGGTGGTGATCGCCACCGCCACACCTGCGACGTTTCCGGTACCCACGCGTGAGGCTGCCGAAATTGTAAAGGCCTTAAAGGCCGAGATGCCCTTGACGCCCTCAGAAATATCAGAGGGCTTTTCAGTGATGGCCCTGAACATCTCCGGGATGTACCGGATCTGCACCATGATGGTCCGCCAACAGAAGTACAAACCTGTACCAATCAGCAGAACAATCATGAGCAGCCAGTACTTGTCATTCCAAGCATTTACCCAGTCGGTTGCTTGCTCCATGAAACTCATAAGGAAATTCTAGCGCTGACAGGTGGGACACAGATAACTCGATCTATTCCCAAATGGCAGACGGACAATTGCGCGCCCACACCTCGAGCACGGCTCCCCCGCTTGGCCATAGGCGTTCAAGCTCCGCTCGAAATAGCCACTTTCGCCGTTGACATGCACATATAACGCATCGAAGCTCGTGCCACCCGCCGCTAGCGCCCGCTGAAGTACCGCTTGCCCCTCGCGCAAAAGTTTCGCTAAACGACGGACCGAAAGGTCACACGCCGGCACGCGCCCATCGACCTTCGCTGCCCAAAGCATTTCGTCGGCATAGATGTTACCGATACCCGACACAATGTTCTGGTTGAGCAATACGGCCTTAATCGGCGAACGCGACTTCATCATGCGGTGTGCAAGTGCAACCACATCGACAGTTGGCTCCAATAGATCGGGCGCGATCTTGGCTGCGGGTTCCGGAACAAAGCGACCGTGGGATTCGACCATTTCACAGGCCCAGACCCAACCAAAGGTGCGCTGATCGTTGAAGTTGATAAGGTGCCGAGCGCCGTCCGGCAGGGCTATGTCAAATGCGGCCCTGGTGTGGCGTCCGGGCAGCGTATCGGGCGTGTACGGAGCTTCCACACGCAATTGGCCGCTCATACCCAGGTGGATGGCAATTGCGGAGTCGTCGTCAAGCGTGAGCCACATGAACTTGCCGCGGCGATCCGTAGCGATAACCGTGCGCCCGCGCGTGCGACCGATAAACTCTGCGGCACCACCGGGTTGGCGCCGCACGGCACGAGCGTTGTAGACGAAAGTGTCCTCGATGCGGCCACCGACGACGTAAGCGTCGAGACCGCGGCGTACGGACTCGACTTCAGGAAGCTCGGGCATTATGCCAGTGCAGTATGCGCCTGATGCGCGGCGTGCATCTCGGCTTCCTTCTTCGTGGCGCCGGTACCGCTGCCCTTAACCACGCCGTCAACCAGCACGTCGACGTAGAAAGTTAGGTCATGGTCGGGGCCGGTGGTGCGCACAGTGTACTCGGCAGCCGGTAGTTGCTTGGCCGCCAGGCGCTCCTGCAACAGCGTCTTCCAGTCCCGACCGCGAGACTCCGTCGGGGCATCGTCAATCATCTGGTTGAACAGGCGAAGCACGGTCTCGCGGGCAACCTCGAAGCCATGCTGCAGGTAAATAGCACCCAGCAGCGCCTCGGTGGTGTCCGCGAGAATCGAGTGCTTATCCGCGCCACCGGTGGCCTTCTCACCGCGGCCGAGGAGAATGTGCTCTCCCAGCCCGATACTGCGGGCCAGGTCAGCCAGCGCGTACATGTTCACGACACCTGCGCGCATCTTGGAAATATCCTGCTCAGCGCGGTCCGGGAAGCGACGGTAGAGTTCTTCAGCAACGCACATGCCCAGCACGGCGTCGCCCAGGAACTCTAGCCGCTCGTTATTGGTCAGCATGCCATTTTCATTCGCGAAACTGCGGTGGGTCAAAGCGAGCTTCAGGGACTCCTCTGATAGCTCAACACCGAGTTTTTCCAGCAGCGGGGCGTGATCGACGGCCTCGAAAGCCGCCTTTCTAGCCGCCTCACCGGTTAGCCGACGCTTGCGGCTCATCCGTTATATCTCCTTTAAAGTCTTCGTCTAAGTCGTCGTCGATTACTTCTCGTCGCCGAGCGAGCCAAACTTTTCCGCCAGGCCAGCCCAACGCGGATCAATGCGCTCCTCTTCACCCGAGATGCCGTCTGGCTCCGGCACTTCTGAGTCCGACTCAGCACAGCTGGAATCGAAATCCAGACAGGTCGGATTGAAGGGCAGATTCAAGCCCGCCTCATCGATGACGGCTTGAGTGATATCCACCGTATTGTCGACGATCTGGCCAACTTCGTCCTCAAGGTCTTCTTCCTCGGCATCGTCGCCTGTGATGAAGTCCTCGTTGTTGGAAAAGACAGCCGAAATGTGGAAGCTGAGCTCCGGATTCAGCGGGGCTAGGCAGCGGACACACTCGCCGGTGGCCTTGGCAGTCACAGTCGCGTCAACCATGACACCACTGCCGAGGTTCGTGACAATGCCGTCAACGACAACCTCCTCGCCAGCGGCGATGCCAATCATCTCGACACCAACGCGGACGGGGCTATCGCCTACCTTGCGGAACTGCTCGGGCATGCCGCCCTGCAGACATGTCGAAACGTCCAGAACAAATGGGGATGAGTCAGTCATGATAGACCTCAGTCTACCCCGAAGATGCGCTAACGCTCGTACCGGCGGCGTTCCTGCCCCTCGGAGAAGGAAGACGGCGCGCTCTGTGCCCCTGCACCACCGCCGACGGCACCGGCTCCCGAACGCAGTACCGAGCGATTGCGACCGACATTACGCAGGGTCTCCTGGAGAGTCTGTTCAAACTCAGCGAGCTTGGAATCAACGTAGCGGTCACACTCTTCACGGAGGCGAGAGGAATCCGCGTGTGCGTCGGAAAGCAGACGATTCGCCTCGTCATTGGCTTCGCGGACGACCGTCGACTCAGCGACCAGGCGAGCCTGCTCTTCACGGCCTTCCGCAACGGAACGCTCGTAGGATTCGTTACCAGCGTGAATCAGGCGATCGGACTCGGCAGAAGCACGATCCACAATGCTGTCATACTCGTGCTGAGCATCCTCGCGGAGGCGACGGGCGTCGTCCTCAGCGGCCGCGACGGTGCCAGCTGCGTGGGCATTGGCATCCTCGACGGTGTGGTTAGCGCGGGCCTCGGCCTCGTCGACAATGCGATGGGCTTCTTCATCCGCAGTCGAAATGGTGTTGTTCGCCCGGGCTTCAGCATCGTTGATAATCTCATCCCGCTGATCCAAGACGTCCTGCGCGTCATCGAGCTCAGCCGGGAAAGCATCCCTCAGCTCATCGAGCAACTCGAGAACACGCTGACGCGGAACCATACAATTGGCCGACAGTGGCACGCCGTGTGCCTCTTCTAGGATCTGGACCAGTTCATCAAGAGATTCGAAGACGCGAAACATGACTTACATGCTACTTCAGTCGGCGCTGCAGGGCGTGCAAGACAGGCTCGGGAACTAGCCCTTCCACCGAACCGCCGTAGCGAACAACTTCCTTCATCAGTGTCGACGACACATGACCGTACTTCGGATCAGCCTCCACAAAGAGAGTCTCAATGCCCGTCATGCGCCGATTCATCTGCGCCATGGGAGCCTCGTACTCGTAGTCCGCCGCCGAGCGCAGCCCCTTGACCAGGCAGGTAATACCCTGCGCGGACGTGTAGTCAACCAACAGCTTCGACCAGGAGTCCACCTGCACATTGTCCAAGTGCTGCGTGCACTGCCGAATGAGGTCCATGCGCTCTTCGACGTTGAACATGCCCTGCTTATTCGGGTTGTGGGTAACCAACACGGTCAATTGATCGAATTGGCGCGCGGCACGCTCAATCACATCGAGGTGACCAGAGGTCATGGGATCGTAGGAACCGGGGCAGCATGCGTGAGTCATAGAGGTCAAACCACCTTTGGCCGTCGTAAAGCGTAAAGAAGAGCGTTAAGCGTTGTAGATAGCGGTGTCGAAGCGCGCCAAACCGTGAATGCGACGCTTCAGCTTCTGCTGGAGCTGTTCGTAGCCCTCGGGCCACTGCGTCTCCTCGTCATCGCGGTGACGCTCCACAGTCACGACCGCGCCCGGCGCGAGGAAACTGCGCAGCGCCTCCAGCATCTCTGTAACGGCCTCCCCCGCCAGCTCATAGGGCGGATCCGCAATAACGCGGTCAAAAGGCTCGCCCGGCGCGCCCGCAAGGTACGACGACACTTTCATCGGAGACACGGCCACATCAGGATGCCCCACGGTGCGGATGTTCTTTTCAATAGCGGCAATGGCGTTCGGATTGTTTTCCACCAACACGACGGAACGCGCGCCGCGAGAAGCCGCTTCCAAACCGAGCGCACCCGAGCCAGCAAACAGGTCGAGAACGCGAGTTCCCTCTAGCCCAAAGCGTGTGGACCAGGAAGAAAAGATGGCTTCCTTCGCGCGGTCACTAGTTGGCCGAGTGGTCTCTCCCTTAGGCGCGACTAGCCTACGACCGCGTGCCTCACCTGCAATAATGCGGGTCATCTACTTCCCTTCGTGCGATGTGTTCTCGTTGCCGTTGTGCTGTGCCGTGGCGCTGTGAGTTGCTGGCGTGATTCGTGCCAGCAGCTGACCGCCTTCGACATCCACAAATTGATCTGCCGCCACCTCCGCGACCGTGCCCGGGCAGGGCGCTAAAACCGGCGCTTCTAGCTTGACGGCCTCCACGACCGCAATAACCTGACCGGTCGTCACCGAGTCTTTCTCGGCGACCTCCCAGCGGACTACTCCTGCAAAAGGTGCACAGACATTTACCATGCCCAACAGTCTACTTTGGTCTTACTAGGAGCGGTCCAAGTAGTTCGACTGCTCTTCATCGATATCGGAGATAAGCTCTCCCACAAGCCTTTCATCACTGTCGAGGAGAGCCGTGGCATCGTGTCGGGTGCGCTCGATGATCTCGCCGTCGGTGGTGAGGTCCACCAGGCCGAGGCCTGTTGCCAGTCCCGATTGGTCATCGCCGAGCAGATCGCCGAAACTACGCGTGGCCAGGTCCAACTCCGCCAGTTGAATGCCGTCGGTGGTGGCGGCAATGCGATCTAGCCGGGTGCGCTCTGGTGTCTGTGAATGCGTGTGTGTACACAGGAAGCACAGTCCACCACGGTCACCACGGCCGACACGACCGCGCAGCTGGTGGATCTGCGAGATGCCGTAGCTCTCGGCGCGGCGAATCATCATGATCGTGGCCTCTGGTACATCCACGCCGACTTCGATAACTGTGGTGGCCACCAGCACATCCAGCTGTCCTGTGGCAAAGGCCTGCATCACGCGGTCTTTGTCCTCCGGTGCCATATTGCCGTGCAACTGACTGATACGTACACCGGGCAGTTTCTTCCTCGCTCGGTCGAACACCGCCTCCACGGACTCGTCGAGGAACTGTTCCTCGTCGCGGGTAATGCGGGGACAGACAATGAAGGCGCGGTTGCCCTTGGCCACTTCTTCCCCAATCCGCTCCCAGGTTCGTGCCTCCCAGCGCGGCTTTTCCAGCGTCGGTACGACAAAGGATTGGATTTCCTGACGTCCCCGTGGCAATTCCGTCAACTGCGAAACTGCGAGGTCGCCAAAAATGGTCATCGCTACCGTGCGCGGAATCGGGGTTGCCGACATCACCAACAGATGCGGTGTCATTCCACCCCGTCCCCTACTTCGCAGCTGATCGCGCTGGCGCACACCAAAGCGGTGCTGCTCATCGACGACCACCAGCCCGAGATCGAAGAACTCCACGCCCTCACTGAGCAGGGCATGCGTGCCGACGACAATGTCAGCCTCCCCGTTGACTGCCTCCAACAGGGTTGCCCGGCGCTCCTTCGTCGACATCGATCCCGTCAACAGTCGTACAGTCACTGCTACTCCGGCTTGCTCCAGCATCGCTGTCAGCGATCGGTAGTGCTGTTGGGCCAGGACTTCCGTCGGCGCCAGCATCGCGCACTGCCTGCTGGCATCGACTGCTTGCAGCATTCCCAGCAGGGCCACCACGGTTTTACCCGAGCCAACTTCACCTGCTAGCAGGCGGTTCATTGGGTTAGGCCTCGCCATATCGTGCGCAATATCGGCTGCGACCGCGACCTGACCGTCGGTAAGCGAAAACGGCAACCCCCGGCGTAGCTCGTCGCGAAGTCCCCCGGCGACTTCCATGCAGGCCGGCGCGGTGAGGCTCGCTTGAGTACGCTTGCGTGCACCAACGGCGAGCTGGAGCTCAAGCGCTTCGTCGTACTTCAGTCGGGCAAGCGCGATGTCGGGGCCCGCGATGGAGGGAAAGTGTGCGCCACGCAGCGCGGAATCGAAATCGGTAAGTCCCTCCGGTGCGGCGGGCAACGGGTCTGGCTGCAGCGGCAACCATTCGAGGATGCGCTGCATGTACAGAGCCAGGTGAATACCCGCTACTCCTTTGCGGCCACGGTAAATGGGCAAGTAAGGACGCGTGAGCAACCGCTGCATCTCCGCAATCCCCTTGGCTGTCTTCGTCAGCGTGGCCAGCTTGCCAGTGGCTGCGCCTACCGAACCGTCGGCTTTGAGCACCATGCAATCAACATTTTTCAGCTGTAGCTCATTGCGGAACTCGCTGAGCGTGCCAACAATGAGCAGACGCACACCGGGGTGCAGCATATTGCGCAGCCATTCGGCACCGAAAATCGCGGCCGGAAGAATGCGCACGCCGTCGCTGACATAGATTTTCAGTGGCTTGCGTCGATCGGCGAAGGCGGGCGCTGGCGAAATGCTGTGCACCTCCACGACTGTGGTGATGGTGTCGCCAATGTCGGAAAATGACACATCTAAGCTCTTACCCTGCGCCACGTAGCGCTTTGGGAAGTTCGTCAGCGCATCCGAGACGGTCTCCATACCAAAAGCCGTATGCAGCTTCTTTGCAATCTTTGGCCCCACCACGATATTCAGGGGCGTGCGCGCATAATCCGAGCCGAGCCATCCGAGCATCGTGCTACTCGATTCCTACCTGCACCAGCTCATCGATGCCGGTTGCATCGTAGGCTACGACCTCCACAGGCTTGTCCAGCCGTGCCCGCACTTGCGCTATGTCAACGCCCTCAGCTCCGCGCCCGAGCAGCAGAGTCACTAGTTCCCCGCCGCCAGCCAACAGGTCTGAGATGGTCTCTGTGAGCGCGTCAGTCAGGGGCTTATCGACGTCCGCAGCGACTACAGCCGTTCGCGTGCCATTGGCGGCCTCTCCCATCGCATACGCAGCAACCGCCAGCGGCAGCTCAGCCGAATGCACGGCCAAGGCAGCAAGGCCAGCCGGAATGGAGGCTGTGGACACTACCGCGAGAGTCGGATTAGCCGCGGCAGCAGCGAATTCGATATCCGCCAATTCCTGGTCGCTGACCAGCCCATTTGGCAGCAGGATTACCTCATCCGCACCCCGCATGGCAGTCAGCGCCTTGGTGACCACATTGTCAGCGAACTCCTGGTCGGCGATGGCTGCGCGATCTGTGGGAGTGGATGTGGGAGTCGGAGCGGGGGTCGGGCTGATAGCAATCGCTCCCGAGGAGGTGATGAGATCATTCAGCGGACCGTCCGGCACTACCGCAATGAGGATGCGAGTGGACTCAGGTGTTGGTGCCGGCTCATCGAGCACCTCGATACGGATGCGTTCCGGACGACCGAAGTCAAGTGCTGCCTCGATAACCGCGCCCGGCTCCACTGTGTGGATGTGCACCATGTACTGCGCGGTCTGCGCATTACCAGCATCACCTGCGATGATGAGCGAATTGCCCAGCGGGTTCAACCGCTCTCGCAGCACTTCCACCGCCTGGGTATCCCCCAAGGAAATCAGGTACATGACCTCCATTTCAACGGTGGCTACGTGTGGCGCGTCGACATGCAAATCGACCGGTGCGGCTGCGCGGCCGCTGACTTCGTCGGCAAGCGCGTCGAGCAGAATGACCAACCCCGCGCCGCCGGCGTCGACCACGCCCGCCTGCTGCAGTGCCGGGAGCTGGCTGGGGGTTTTCGCCAGCGCGTCGCGAGCGGCATCCGCGATTGTGTCGGCGAGTTCCTCAATCGAGTCGCCCTCAAATTCCTCCGCGGCAATCGCGGCGTGCCGCAGGACTGTCAGAATCGTGCCCTCCACCGGATTGGCAATCGCTTGGGAAACATGTTGCACAGCTAGCTTTAGCGAGTGTTGTACCGACTCAACGCCAATGCCACTACCGGAGGCAGCCTCAGCCACCGCGCGAAAAACCTGCGAGAGCACAGTGCCTGAATTACCGCGGGCGCCGCGCACTGCACCGGCAGCTAGGGCCGCGGTGACTGCGCGAACATCGGAAGCGTCAGCCTTTTGCGCTTCCTCATAGGCCGAACTCAACGTCGCGAGCATATTCGACCCAGTATCGGAATCCGGTACTGGGAAGACATTGAGACTGTTGATCTCATCGCGGCGGGATTGAAGCGCGTCAATCCCCCGGGCAACCCAGCCGACAATGGCGGCAGAACCAATCTGCAAAGACATGAATTCCTATTCTAGCGTCCAGTCGATAGGGGTAGCTCCCTGACGAATCAGCGACTCATTGGCCCGGCTGAACGGACGCGACCCGAAGAACCCACGGGATGCCGACAGCGGTGACGGGTGCGGCGAACAGATGCAGTCCACGCCGGGGAGCCAACGCTGCAAACTCTGCGCGTCGCGTCCCCACAGAATGGCCACGAGAGGCTGATCACGGGCGACCAATGCTTTGATGGCATGCTCCGTGATTGCCTCCCAGCCCTTACCGCGGTGCGAGGCAGCAGCACCCGGACGTACGGTCAACACACGGTTGAACAGAGCTACGCCCTGCCTACTCCACGGAGTGAGGTCACCGTTGGAGGGAGTCGGGAGCCCCAGGTCGGAGGAATACTCCTTAAAAATATTCGCCAACGACCGCGGTACCGGCTTCACATCCGGCTGGACCGAGAAGCTAAGCCCCATCGCATGCCCCGGGGTCGGGTACGGGTCCTGACCGATAATGAGCACCTTGACCTCATCGAATGGATAAGTAAAGGCGCGCAGCACATCGGTGCCCGCGGGCAGGTAACCGTAGCCGGCCGCGTTCTCCTCGCGCAGGAACTGCCCCATCCGGTGGATGTCATCGGCCACTGGCTCCAGCGCCTTCTGCCACCCTTCTTCGACCGGCAACGGATCCATGTCATGCAGCCTTTCTTCTCAAAACCTCTTCGAACTCTTAAAAGGAAACCCAACCGGCATCGCGGGCAGGAGGTTTGCCGTCGATAAGCACCGAATCGAACTTTTCCTTCGACACCGTACCGATAGCGCGGAACCCCGTCGGAGGCTCCCCCGGCGTCGAACCGATCAGTGTGTGGTCCTCCCCGCCGGTGAGCACCCACTCCCACGGGTCGATGCCCAGGTATTCACCAGCGGCAATCTGCAACTCATCGGGCGCAATGGCACTGCTGTCAACTTCCAAAGTAACCCTGGAGGCCTGCGCAATAGCGCGGAGATCCACCACCAGTCCATCGGAATTGTCCGTCAGTGAACGCACACCTGTAGCTCGCGCCGTGGCACCCCTGCGGTATTCGAATTCGGGCGTACAGTGTGCTGCCACCAGCTGCGCAAACTCACTCGGAACCTTTGCCGGGCTTCCGCAGTGCTGAAGCAGCGCAAGGCCCGCAGCAGAGTAGCCGATGCGTCCCGACGCAATCACCGTATCCCCCGCGCGTGCTGCTGAGCGCAGCAGCGGCCGCCCAAGTCCACCGAGTTCGCCCATCGCACTGATGGAAATCACCAGAGAATCTCCGCTGACCATGTCACCACCGACGAGCTCCGCCGGACATTGCTTGCCTTCCTGCCACAACCCCTCGGCGATACCGGTGACCACACTCACCGGAGTATGCAACGGTGCTGAGATGGCGAAAAGCATGGCCGTTGGACGCGCACCCATCGATTCGATATCGGCGAAATTCTGTACTGCGGCCTTAGCTCCAACTTGCTGAGGTGTCGACCAGTCCAGGCGGAAATGGCGCCCTTCCACCAGCATGTCGGTGGAAGTGACAAAACGGGCGTTGGGGGTTGTCTGCGTCAAGACGGCGGCATCGTCGCCATTGCGTGCCGACGGGGCGATAGCCCGGATGGCCTCAATGACCCCAAACTCGCCAATATCGCCAATGGTCAATTCAGTCACAGTATCGAGTCACATTCCTAATAGTCGATGGTTAACCGTTAATAGCGGAACCCGTCTCGGTATTGCCCCCAACCAATTGGAGTTGGTACCGGACAACGTAGAATCAGGCCCATGGTAGACGCACCCCCATCGGGAGAAACAGTTCAGTCCAAGGGTAGCCGGACACGCGCGGGCATCGCACTCGCTATCGCCATTATCTCTATCCTCGGCATCATTTTTGCCGCAAAGATTTACCAGGATAATCAGGCGACAAAGCCAGTCGCGATTTCCAACCCGGAGCTTCCCGCCAATGACTCGCCCGAGTGTGCGGAACTGCTCGACCGACTGCCAGATCGCGCCGCAGGTCTGGTTCGCGCCGACATTGCAGAGCCGGCTCCAGAAGGTGCCGCTGTGTACCGAAACTTGGAACAAGACCGCATCACGCTGCGCTGTGGCGCGAACGTACCTAGCCAGTACAACGAACTGGGCAAGACCGAAGAGGTCAAGGGCATTTCGTGGCTGCGCGTTGTCGACAGTACCGACGAATCTTTGGCGACTTGGTTCACCGTCGGCCGTGAGCCAGTGGTTGCGATTACCGCCGAAGGAAATGCAAAGGCGGAGGACGCACTGCGTGATCTCGCCGAGGCGCTGCGCCCGGATTCCGAGTACAAGAACAAACCGGAGCGAGGCGGTGTCCCGCTGGCAGAATTGGCAGCTCCGGAAGCTGATAAGCGCTGTAGCGGCTTGGAGGCTGCCCTCCCCCGCGAGCTTGGCAACCGTCACCGTCTGAGCGCAGAGGAAATGCCGGCTGACATGCCGAAGGACATGGTCATTTGGGGCGGCACCCCAGCCGATCCGGTGGTGCTGCGCTGTGGTGTCGACGAGCCGGCTGGCTATAGCACCACCACGCAGCAGCTGACGCAGGTTGGCGACATTGTCTGGTTCAACGAACCAACGCTTTCCTCCGGTACCTCCGCCACCTGGTACGCCATGGGCCGGGAGCGCTTCGTCGCCGTTGAAATGCCGATGTCGGAGGCCAGCTCACTGATGCCGGTGCTCTCCTCGGTCATCGCTGACAACCTGGAGAACATCTCGCCGAGCGAAGAAAAGTAAGAACCAACTTCTATCGACGAGCTACCAGCGCCCGCTCAATCAGGGCGCTGAGCAGCTCCTCGTAGGCTACACCTGAGGCCGCAAACATCTGCGGGTACATCGAAATCGGGGTAAAGCCCGGCATGGTGTTGACCTCATTGATAATCGGGCCATTATCCGTGACAAAGAAGTCCACGCGAGTCAGACCATCAGAGCCCAGTGCCCTGAACGCCCGACGAGCATCCGTGTCCAGTGCCTTCAAAACATCCTCCGGCAGCTCAGCCGGGATCTGCGCCGAGACGACATCATCCAAGTACTTGGTCTCAAAACCGTAGAAGCCCTCGTCAGAGTCCTCCGTGCCACGCAGCAACGACGGAACTGATACCTGCAGGCTGCCGTCAGCACGCTGCAGCACACCAATCTCCACTTCGGCGCCGTCTACACCGGCCTCTACAATGACCTTCCAGTCGTGCTCTCGGGCCAGCTCTACCGCCGCATCCAGATTCGCCCAATCATCCACGCGGGAAATGCCAATCGACGATCCACCACGAGCAGGTTTAACGAACACCGGCAGGCCAAGGGGCTCCTTGTCCTCGTCGGAAAGCGACTCGCCGACATGCAAAACAACCTGCTTGCCGATAGGAAGCCCCGCTGCCTGCAAGAGATTCTTCGTGCGTTCCTTATCCATTCCCGCCGCGGAAGCGAGCACGCCCGGGCCGACATAAGCAATGCCGGAAAGCTCAAAGAGCCCCTGAATCGTGCCGTCCTCGCCGTGCGGACCGTGGAGGACCGGGAAGATGACGTCGACGGTGTCGAAAACCTCGCCGGCGCGATCACCGGTGACGAAGCGGAATTCACCGCGGCGTGACGGCGACGTGCTCAGCGCAACTTCCTCGCCCGGGATGACCTCCGGCATCGTACGCCCCTGCGTGCGCAGCGTATCCGTCTCACGCGTACCGACGGTCCAGACACCATCCTTGGTAATACCAATGGGAACCACTCGGAAGCGGTCCTCATCCAGGTGATCCATAATTGCGCCAGCCGAGACACAGGAGACGCTGTGCTCAGGGCTTGCGCCACCGTAGATGACGGCGACGGAAATGCGATCTGCAGACGAGCTATTCGACGAAGTCATGGTGACTTAGTTTAGCCCCGACCTCGTTGAAGTGGTTACTCCGACTTGCGGCTTCGCCCCATCAGCTTGCGAATTGTCTCATCGACCTTCGCGCCTTCGTGGCAGACGGCGTAAACGGCCTCAGTAATTGGCATTTCCACGCCATTGCGACGAGCGAGGTCACGGACCGAGATTGAAGAAATCACGCCCTCAGCAACCTGACCCCGCGTGGCGTGCTGCGCCTGCTCCATCGTGTCACCGCGACCGAGACGGTCACCGAAGGTGCGGTTACGCGACAGTGGCGAAGAACAGGTGGCCACCAAGTCACCGAGGCCCGCCAGCCCCGCGAAAGTCTTATCCTCTGCACCAACCGCGTCACCCAGACGAGTGATCTCGGCCAGCCCACGGGTGATGATGGTTGCCAACGTGTTCTCGCCCAATCCCTGACCAGCGGCCATACCGCAGGCCAGCGCAATGACGTTCTTGCAGGCACCGCCGATTTCGCAGCCGATCACATCGGTGTTGGTGTACGGGCGGAAGTAATTAGTGGCAACTGCCGCCTGAATCATCTTGGCATTGTTCTCATCAGCGCAAGCAATGACCGTTGCCGCTGGCTGCTCCATCGCAACCTCGCGGGCGAGGTTCGGGCCGGACAACACCGCAATACGCTCTGCTGGCAGGTCTGTGACCTCCGCAATGACCTCACTCATGCGCAGATGTGTCTCGCGCTCCACACCCTTGGCCAGGCTGAGCAGAATCGTCTCCGGCCCGATGAAGTCCTTCCAGACCTTGAGGTTGTCACGCAGAGTCTGCGAGGGCACGCCCAGCACCACCACATCCGCGCCCTTCAGCGCGGCCTCTGCATCCGAGGTGGCTTCGATGTTGCGCGGCAGCCCCAGACCAGGCAGGTAGTCGTGGTTTTCGCGGCTGATCTGAATACGCTGTGCCTGCTCCGCGCGTCGCGACCACAGCCGTACAGGATTGCCCGCATCAGCAAAAACCTTGGCGAGCGTCGTGCCCCACGAGCCCGCACCCATCACTGAAACCTGCACCATCGCCGCGACCTTCCTCCGTTAGTCTCTAATCTCCAACAAGTCTAGCGAGACGTTCTCACACTGCGATACTAAACTAGGTCGGCGACAAAGGATTGAAAGGGAATTCACGATGATGCACGAAGAGGACAAGGACCTCAAGGGCGATACCTCCGTGACCGGTCGCCTGCGCCAGATTCCAACGAAGCCAGGTCAGGATGTCACCAAGCCGACCTTCGCGGCCGGCGCGGTTCTATGGCGCGGCGATGTCCACAACCCTGAAATCTGCGTGATTCACCGTCCCTCCTACGACGACTGGTCGCTGCCGAAAGGCAAGCTCGACGCCGGTGAGAACCTCATTGCCACCGCCGTCCGCGAGATCTGGGAAGAAACAGGCTACCGAGTCCGGCTGGGCAAGCTCGTCGGCAACGTCTCTTACCCTGTCGCCGGACGCACGAAGCTGGTCTGGTACTGGACCGCTGAGGTTCTCGACGGCGAATTCAAACAGAACTCCGAGGTCAACGAGCTTCGTTGGGTCTCCTGGGACGAAGCCGAGGAGCTGCTGTCCTACGACCTCGACCGCGACGTGCTGGTCAAGGCCCGCAAGCGCATGAACAAGGAACCGGACACCCGTCTCATTCTGGTTCGCCATGGGCGTGCGCACCGTCGCACCAACTGGAACGGCAATGATGCACTGCGGCCACTGGATAAGAAGGGACGTCGTCAAGCGGAACTGCTCGTCTCTGCCCTGGAAGGCTTCCGCCCCGAGCGGATCTACTCCGCCGAGCCCGTGCGTTGCCAGGACACCGTCGCGCCACTCGCCGCAGAGCTGGGCATGCAGGTCACAGTCGACGAACGGCTTGGCGACGAGCACTGGATTGCCAACCAGGTGGAGTCCAAGAAGGCCTTCGAGGACATTGTCGCGCTCGGCGGAGTCAGCGTGATCTGCTCTCAGGGCATCACCATCCCAGACCTACTTGCCGCCTGGTCCGCTGAGGGCACCCTGCCATTCGACGAGGAAATCTTGTGCAAGAAGGGCTCTGCCTGGGTGCTGGGCTTCAACGACGGTGTGATGACCACGGCTGATTACTACGCCTCGGCGCTGCCGGTGAAGTAGCCCCTACAACCTCGGATCCATCGGCTCTGACTCCAGCGCCAACACGCCGAAGACAGGGACGTGGATTCGATGCAGAGGCTCGCCCGCCGCTAGACGTTCCAGCGACTCAATGCCGAGGGCATACTCGCGCAGCGCCGATGACTGCTTGTGCTGCAGATTTCGCCGCTTCAACCGTTCTTGACGCTGCGGGTGCAGGTAGTCATGCCCATAAATCATGCGCAGATACTCCCGCCCCCCGCACCTTCATGCCGGGCTGCACCTGGCGGTCCACTGCCGCGTTTTCCATTGGCTTGACGACGGCCCCCTCCCCGCCCGACTCTGTCAGCTGCAACCACCACTGCGATGCGGCCTCTACCTGTTCCGGGTCACTGGGGTCGAGGACGAAGCAGCGCGTCTGCTGGTAGATCTCACTGTCAGCTGCTACCAGCTGGTTCGCGATATCCAAGTGCCATGAGTGCGGCTTGTGGTGCCAGGTGGCATCCTCACTTGCCAGCACTTGGAAGGGTGCGAACTGAATCTTGTTGTCGCTGTCGACATAGCGGTTGTAAGCAGCGCGGAACTTCTCGAGCTCGTCCAGAGTCTGTTCTGGAGCGGAACCGCCGACCTCTATTCCCCTGTCGGTTGCCGCCTGCAGAGCGGCCGCGAGCTGTTTGGCAGCACCAATACCGGCGGCAGCAGTGGGTGCATAGATGTCGTCGATAAGCCCTTGTGCCTTGAGATTCCAAGGCAATACTTCGCCGTCGAGCAGGACCCAGTCGCCGAATTGGTCGAAAAGCCCGGCGCGCTCTGCGGCCTTGGTCATTTCGTCGAGTGCTGGATTCTTACCGTCGAAGAAGGCGCGTCCGGTACGGGTATATGCGTAGGTGCTAGCACCGAAACGGGTCTTTGCCCCTGGCCGGATCAGGCAGAGCACGGCTCGGGAACCCATGTGCTTTTCCTGACAAATGACCTGGTCAGTGTGTTCAGCGTAGTAGCGGAATGCCTCCTCCGGGTGTTCCAGGAAGCCTTCCCGCTGTGAGGTCGGCGCCGGTGACATGGTCGGTGGCAGGTAAGGAATTCTCTCGGGCGCGAGCGTGAAACGGCTGATGGTTTCCAGCGCTGCAGCCGCGCGGTCACTATCAATGCGGATGCGTCCATGGCGCCCAGTCTGGATACCATCGACGTCTAACACGTCAGTGATACGCAGCTCGGACTCCGGTCGGTTGGTGGTCTTGTGGGATGGGGCCTCCCACCACGTCTGCTTTGCATCGACCTGCACGTTCTCTAGTTCGGGATAGCGCAGCGCAGAGAGCTTACCGCCGAATACGCAACCGGTGTCGATGCACATGGTGTTATTGACCCAGCGCAGACGGTCCGCTTCCATGTGGCCATAGACAACACGGGCGGCACCGCGGTAGTCCGCCGCCCAATCCAGACGTTCTGGCAGGCCATTTTCATCGAGCTTGCCAGTAGTCGCACCGTAAAGCGCGAACTCGCGGACTTTTCCAGAGGCCCTGCCATGGAGGTGCTCAGGCAGTCCCGCGTGGGCTACGACCAGGGCTCCGTCATCAAGCACGTAGTGCACAGGCAGGTGGTCGATGAAGTCGCGGACGTCTTTCCGGAACTCCTCACTTTCGCCTGCGAGCTGAGTGAGCGTTTCGGCCAGCCCGTGGCCCGTGGTGACGTTGTGGCCGTCGAGGGCGCGCACCAACTTAGAGTCGTGGTTTCCGGGCACGCAGAGAGCATTGCCGTCCGAGACCATCCCCATGACCAGCTTCAAGACGGCTGGGCTATTGGGGCCGCGGTCAACGAGGTCACCAACAAAAACTGCCGTACGGCCATCTGGGTGATGAGCATTGCTGCCATCCGCCGAGAGCTCGTAGCCGAGTTTCTCCAGCAGTGCGGTCAGCTCGTCGAAGCAACCGTGGACATCGCCGATGATGTCGAAAGGGCCGTGGAGATCGCTGCGATCGACCTTCAGCGGCACACGTTCAATGGTGACGTTGTCGATTTCCTCCGCGGAATTCAAGATAAAAACGTTGTGAATCTTCTCGCGCTTCAGGTGCTTGAGCCCTCGGCGCAGGTCACGGTGCTGACGCCCCAACACCTCCACTCCGAAGTTGCGGTCAGTGCGCTGCCTGTGCCGCTCCTTCACCTCCGCCAACGGAAGATTCAAAACGATAGCAGCACTCAACGCATGGTGTCTGCGCGCCAGCTTCACGAGCCGGGCGCGGTCCTGCGGTTTCACATTCGTCGCATCGACCACGGTGAGTAAGCCTGCTTCCAGGCGCTTGCCGACGATCGTCTCCAGCAGCTCAAAAGCAGGCGTCGTCGCCACCTGGTTATTCGGATCGTTGGAAACAATGCCGCGACAGGTATCCGAGGACACAACCTCAAACGGGCCGAAGTGCCGTGCCGCAAACGTCGACTTTCCAGCGCCAGAGACACCGATCAGCATGACCAAGCTGAGGTTAGGAAGCGAGATGGTACTCATAGTTAGCTCTCCTCTGCTGCGGTGAAGTCGTACGAAAAGACTGCCATTTGTGTTGGTTGGCCATAGGTTTCGTGCACGTCCCCAATACCGTCGAAGTCCACCAGATAACCGAATTTCTCGGCCACGCCCTTCGCCCACTGGCGAAACTCCGCGCGACTGAACTCGAAACGGTGATCCAGGTGTCGAAACTGCCCGGGCGCTAGGTTTGGATAGCACGCGTTGTAGTCGCTGTTCGGTGTGGTGACGATGACGTACTGCGGGCGTGCGAGCCCAAAGACGTTGTTCTCCAACGCGGGCAGCCGGTCGGCATCGATGTGCTCGATGACCTCCATCAGGATTGCCACGTCCATGTTCGCAATGCGCTCATCGGCATAGGTGACCGAGGATTGGAAAAGCTCAACCCGCGCGGCTTGGCGCTCCGGCATGCGATCTAGGTTGAGCGCCTTGTGCGCCTTACGAAGCTCCCCCACAGAAACATCGGTACCAACGATCTGCGCGATTCGCGGATTCTCCAGCATCGGCCCCAGCAACACGCCGGACCCACAGCCGATGTCCACAACGCTGCGCGGGCGCAGGCTAAATACCTCACGCAGGACCCGCTCTTGACGCTGTCGATTAAGTGGCTTGGCTGGCTGGTCACCGCTGAACAGTTCGATTGCAGCGGCTTCCCCAGCAAGCTTCACGACGGCCTCGTTGACCAGGCCTTCTTGATCCGCAAGATAGCGCCCCAGGATTCTCTCCCGCTGTGGGTGCTCCGGTAGCCAGTCCCGCGCACGCGCGGCGAGCTTGTCGATTTCCCGGTCATCGACCCAATAGTGTTTCCCACCGTCGAGGACGGGCAGCAGAATATACAGGTGATTGAGCAAATCGCGGACGGTTGCCCTACCCGAAAGCGTTACCGTCGGTGAGAACTTCTGGCCGGCAATATTGTTCGAAAAATCGCAGGCGACGTTCCACCCCAGCGGTTCGAACAGAGCCCGGATTTCTTCCTCGGTGCCGGGTACCGCGGCGACTGTCGCGGTGATGTCGCTCGGGGTTTCGTCGTAAGGCGAGGGCTTTTCCATGACCATCGCCGTGGAGAAGACGGACTTCAGCGCCACTGTCATAAGCGATGACGCGGCCCATTGCCGGTCATTGATGTAGCCGGTCAGATTGAACGTATCAGCGCGGTACTGCTTGAGTTTCAGCAGATCATCACGGTCAATATCAACCCAAAGGGCTGCCGTGCATTCGGCATCGGTAGCCGTGGGGAAAAAGACTCTGGCAACACCGAACTTTAACTCGGACTCATGCACGCGATCGGGATGCTTTCGCAAAATAAATCCCAAATCGCGTGCCGATTCAGCAGGCGAAGATTCACCGAGCCGAGAGTGTTTAGTGATTGCCAGATACATACGGCAAGTCTAACGCCTACATCGTCTTCGGCTTGTGGGCCGGACGACTCTTCTCGTAGGCCACAATGTCCGCTTCGTTGCGCAGGGTCAGGGAGACGTCGTCAAGCCCTTCCATCAGACGCCAGCGGGTGTAGTCGTCGACCTCGAATGGGAAGACCTGCTCGCCGGCCTCGACGGTGCGGGTCTCCAGGTTGACGGTGAGCTCCATGCCCGGGTTAGCTTCCAGCAGCTTCCACAGCAGCTCGACATCGGACTGCTGCATCTGTGCGGCGAGCAACCCCGCCTTGCCGGCGTTTCCGCGGAAGATGTCGGCGAAGCGGGAGGAGATGACGACGCGGAAGCCGTAGTCCATCAGTGCCCACACGGCGTGCTCGCGGGAGGAACCGGTTCCGAAGTCCGGCCCTGCTACGAGGATGGAGCCCTTGGCGTACTCCGGGCGGTTGAGCACAAAGTCGGACTCGTTGTTGCGCCAGTTGCTGAACAGGCCATCCTCGAATCCGGTGCGGGTGACGCGCTTTAGGTAGACGGCCGGGATGATCTGGTCGGTGTCGACGTTGGATCGCTGCAGGGGAACGCCGACGCCGGTGTGAGTATCAAACTTTTCCATGGTGAAAGGTCCTTAGAAGTTCTGCTTGGGTCTGTTGTACAAAGATCGGCGGTTAGAGTCAGTTAGAGATCAGCCGGTGCTGCGAAGTGACCGGCGACGGCAGTGGCTGCGGCGACAGCCGGGCTGACCAGGTGGGTACGACCACCCTTGCCCTGGCGGCCTTCGAAGTTGCGGTTGGAGGTCGAAGCGCAACGCTGGCCCGGGGTCAGCTGATCCGGGTTCATACCCAGGCACATGGAGCAGCCCGGCATGCGCCATTCAGCGCCTGCCTCTTCGAAGATCTTGCCCAGTCCCTCTTCTTCAGCCTGTGCGCGGACCTTTGCGGAGCCCGGCACGATGAGCATCTGGACGCCGTCGGCAACCTTGCGGTCCTTCAGTACGTCGGCGACGGCGCGCATGTCCTCGATGCGGCCGTTGGTGCAGGAACCTACGAAGACCACGTCGACCTTGACGTCGCGCATCGGGGTGCCCGGCTTCAGATCCATGTACTCCAGTGCACGCTCGGCGGCGATGCGGTCGGAGTCCTCGGCGATGAACTCCGGATTCGGCACGGTCTCACCCAGCGGCACTCCCTGGCCAGGGTTGGTACCCCAGGTAACGAATGGAGTCAACGCGGAACCATCGATTTCGACGACCTTGTCGAACTTCGCGTCCTCGTCAGTAACCAGGGACTTCCAGTATTCGACAGCCTCGTCCCACTGCTCGCCCTGCGGCGCGTGCGGGCGACCCTTCAGGTATTCGAAGGTGGTCTCGTCCGGAGCAATCATGCCAGCGCGGGCACCGGCTTCGATGGACATATTGCAGATGGTCATGCGGGCTTCCATCGACAGCTTCTCGATGGCCTCGCCGCGGTACTCAATGACGTGGCCCTGACCACCGCCGGTGCCAATCTTGGCGATAATCGCCAGAATCAGGTCCTTGGCGGTAACACCATCCTGCAGTTCGCCGGTGACATTGACCGCCATGGTCTTGAAAGGCTTCAGCGGCAGGGTCTGGGTAGCCAGAACGTGCTCAACCTCAGAGGTACCGATACCGAAGGCCATGGCGCCGAAAGCACCGTGAGTTGCGGTATGCGAGTCACCACAGACGACGGTGGTGCCCGGCTGAGTCAGGCCCAGCTGTGGGCCGACGACGTGCACGATACCCTGCTCGCGGTCGCCCATCGGATGCAGGCGGATACCGAACTCCTCGGCGTTCTTGCGCAGTGTGGCAATCTGGGTACGAGAGGTCGGTTCCTCAATCAGATTGATTTTGCCGCCGGCGACAGTGGTCGGAACGTTGTGGTCCTCGGTTGCGATGGTCAAATCCGGGCGGCGTACCTTGCGCCCTGCCAGACGGAGGCCATCAAAAGCCTGCGGCGAGGTAACCTCGTGGACGAGGTGCAGATCGATATAAATCAGATCTGGTTCGCCGTTGTCGCCTTGCTTGACTACGTGGTCACGCCAGACTTTCTCGGCCAGAGTCTTCGGGCTGGTGTCCGTGGTGCGCATAGTGGGTGAGCCGCCTTCCGGATATATCTCTTTTATCTCAAGGAATGAGATGTTAATATCATGGCATGGGACAGATTAGCACATCCGAGACGCCAGCTCTAAGTGGCATTAAGGTTCTCGACCGTTCGGTACTCATTCTCAAGTCTGTTGCAGAAACTCCACGCACCCTCGCCGAGCTCTGCGACGACACCGGCCTGCCCCGCGCCACCGCCCATCGGCTGGCCACGGCGTTGGAAGTACACCGCCTTGTCACCCGCACTCCGGACGGCCGCTGGACGACGGGCCCCGGCCTCACCGAGATCACGCCTGTCACAACCGACCTGCTTGCCGACGCCGCAGCGCACATCCTCCCGAAGCTAGTAGAGGTAACCGGAGAGTCCGTGCAGCTCTACCGTCTCACCGGCGACACCCGCACTTGTATTGCCTCCATGGAGCCCGCCACCGGCCTGCGTAACACCGTGCCAGTTGGCTCTCGCATGCCGCTAACCGCGGGTTCCGCTGCACGTGTTCTGCTGGCTTTTGGCCCGGCCAATCTCGCTGAGCGCATGCTGCCCGATGCCGACTTCAACGAACAGGACCTCGACGACTGCCGACGTCTCGGCTGGTCCGAGTCCATGGGCGAGCGCGACCCCGCACTCGCCTCTGTCTCCGCCCCGGTTTTCGACGGCAACCACCGCATGATTGCAGTCCTATCCGTCTCCGGCCCCGTGGAGCGCATGACTCCGTCGCCCTATGAATGCTGGGGCGCAAAGGTTCTCGCCGCCGCTGAGGAGATGAGCTCCCGACTGTAATGCCCGCTTACCGTCACCTTGTCCTACTTCTGTCCATGTTCGCGGCGGTCGGTTCGTCCGTCGTTCACATGGGTGTGCCTTTTCTCATCCCATCCCTGCAGGAAAACGGTTTAAGCCTCTCCGCCGCCGGTCTCGTCGCAGCAATGCCGGCGGCCGGTATTGTTTTCACACTCATCGCCTGGGGCTGGTTTGTCGACCGCTACGGCGAACGCGCGGCTCTGTTCGCAGGCCTTACTTCTACCGCCTTGACGACGGGGCTTGCGGCGCTGGCTTCGTCGTCAAGCCCGGCCCTGCTCGGGGCCGCGCTCTTCCTCGCCGGATGTGCGGCGGCGAGCGTGAATTCTGCATCCGGCCGCGTGGTGTCGGGCTGGTATCCGCCGCATCAACGCGGTACTGCGATGGGCATTCGCCAAATGGCGCAACCCCTCGGCGCGGCTTTGTCCGCAGTGACCATGCACCCGCTGGCGCAGAACTACAGCATCGGAGTCGCACTCGCGATGCCCGCAATCCTGTGCGCCGTGCTGGCGTTGCTTGTACTGATAGGCGTGAAGAATCCCCCTCGCCCTGATGCCTCGAACCCCACCGTCACGGCCAGCCCCTACCGGGACGGCAAGTACCTCGTGCGCATCCACATCGCCTCGGCGCTGCTGTCCTGGCCGCAGTCGATGATGGGTGCCTACATTCTGGTGTGGTTGCTGTCTGTGGGGTACTCCGATGGCACGGCGGGCACAATTGTGATGGTCTCGCAGCTGCTCGGTGCCGGATCGCGAGCACTGATGGGTGTGGTCTCTGACCGAGTGCGATCTCGCATCCGCCCCTACCGCTGGGTCTCGGGTGCGACCTTTGTTTTGGCTGTCGCAATGATGATTGCCAGCTGGGCTGATTGGCGCACGCTTGGAACTTTGCTGGTCTGCGCACTGGCCGTTGCTGTGGTCAGCCCGAATGGACTCGCCTTCACCGCAGTTGCTGAATACGCAGGCCCCTTCTGGTCCGGACGCGCTATGGGTACGCAGAACACGTTCCAGAACATTATCTACGCTGCAACGCCTCCGGTTTCGGGTGCGATTGTGGCCGCTGCGGGCTTCCCCGCGCTGTTTGCCGTCACGGCTCTGTTCCCCGCCGCCGCGCTGGGTATTGCGCCACGAGAAGACCAGAACCGCAACGGGCGGGTGCGGGTCGAGCTTGACTAGCTAGCTCCGCGCCCACCAAACAAATCGAGCCACGCACGCGCACCAGTGCACAGCCAGCAAACACAGCAGCCCAGCGCTGGCCACGTATAGCCACTGCACGCCGGTAATGTCACCCAGGCTGTGCGTACCAAGACTCAGAGTGCCCACGGGGAAGGTTGCACCCCACCAACCAGGGCTGTATCCGGCCCAACTGATTACGGCGCGGGTGAATCGTCGTAAAGCGATGGCGGCGAGGAAGACACCGACAATGAGCACAGCGGTGCCGTAAGCGACAGCGGAGGTTCGGTTGAAAAGCAGCTGCGCAGCGGCCGTGGACTGACCGACCAGCCCGAGCGGAATCCAGGCAGTACCGGCGATGGAATCGGGGATGCGCATGGCGCCAGAGAACAGCGCGACGTAGCAGCGTACGAAAACCGGCAGAACCGTAATCAGCGCCATCCAAAAGAGTATTTGTGCGCAGACGTGATAGAACGTGCCGTAGTCAACGCTCAGCTGTGCGCCACTTGTCGCCGCCACCATCGGGGCGACTAGCGCGAGGCCCCACTGAAAAGTTGGTTCGCCTTCGAATCCTCGCAGTTGGCGAAGGCTGACGTAGATTGCCAGCGGCGCACCGATCCACCAGGACATCAGCTGCCACGATGAGTTACTAGCTAGCGCAGTCGCAGCACTACCGAGAGCCATGATGCCCATCGAGAGCATGCCCCACGGCGCCATCAGCTTCGAGTGGAAAGGCGGGTTTCGAAGGCGCAGCCAGCCGACCACCATAAAGCCGAGAATGCCCACCGCCATGACTAGAAGAAGCTCCGGAATCACCGGCACCTCATGGATGTGCGCAAGTGTGGCGAAGATGGACGTACCCATCAGAGATCCTGCCCACGCGGGCCCGGCGGGTGCCAGCACATCACGGCGAGAAGAGTTGGTCATGCTCATACCGTATTTGTTCTTGCCACAGCTACAGCTATCACCAAACTCTGTGAGGGGTACCATAAATGCATGTACCCCTCCGCTGTGGCCGAACTCGAAGCACTTCTCACCGCCGCCCGTGCAGGCTCGATCTCCAAGGCCGCGCGTGAGCTAGGCATCAATCAGCAGACCATGTCCGCACGCATCGCGCGGGCGGAAAAAGCGCTGGGAATCACCGTCTTCGAACGCTCCCCCTACGGCGTATCTCCCACGGAAAACGGGCAAGTGCTTATCGACGCACTCCCAGACCTCCTCGCCGCCTGCCACAGGTTTTCGGGCATTGCCGCCAGCTTGCGTTCCGACGATGTTCCCCGCCACCTCACCCTTGCGGTGTCCAATACTGTCGCTGAGCTCTACTACCCCGGCTGGGCCGCCGAGTTCCACCGGCAACATCCCGCAGTCAAACTGTCAATGGTGCAGGCAAACTCCCGTGAGGTGCGGCAACTAGTGGCCAACAGTGCGGTGGACTTCGGCCTGGTAGAGGGCGAGGCTGGTCGACACGACCTCGAAGAGCGGATCATCGGCACCGATGAGCTGGTCCTCGCTGTGCCGACGGGGCATCCGTGGACTGAGCGGGCCGAGATATTCATCGAGGAACTGCGCACTACCCCGCTGGTTATTCGCGAACCCGGTTCCGGCAGTAGAAAGGTCGTGGAAGATACACTGGGGAATCTCGCCGAACCCGCGGGAGAATTTGGTTCCCTTTCGGCACAGCGTGCTGGCATGATTGCGCTGGCAGCGCCAACAATCATCGCCCGCGGCGCAATTCGCGATCAGGTAACGCTCGGGCGCATCGTCATCGTCCCCACCCGCACCCGTTTTACTCGCAATCTCAGCGTAGTTATGCGTCGCGGCAGTGAAGCTAGTGGGGACATTTCGGAATTTATCCGCATTGCAAGTCCTATACTTAGCAAGCATGAGCAATCCCAATGATGAACTCTTTTCCTCTGACCGCTATGATGCCGGCATCCAAATTCGCCGCGAGGTGATGGGCGACGAATTCGTCGATGCCGCCCTCTCTCGCAACGCCGGCTCCGACGGAGAGACCCTGCAGAAGCACATCACCGCCACCGTCTGGGGCTCCGTCTGGAGCCGTGAAGGACTGGCCAAGCGTGATCGCTCCCTGCTCAACATTGGAATGCTCGTCGCTCTGCGCGCCACCGAAGAATTGCGCGGCCACATCAAGGGTGCCCTCGCCAACGGCCTGACCCGCACCGAGATCACCGAAGCCATCGTCCACGCTTCCGGCTACTGCGGCGCACCGGCCGCACTGTCCGCGATGAAGGTCGCGCAGGAAGTGCTCGTTGCTGAGCTCGGACCGCTTGACGACGACGATCGGTAGGTAGCCCACGGGCTCGCAGGCCCCGGTCGCCGCGTAAGCACATCAGTGATGCGGCGCAGCAGCCACGACAGCGGCAGGGCAAAGGCAGCGGTGACGATTGCCACTGCCAACATCGAGCCTTGGAAGGTCTGATAGCCCATCAACGTCATCACCCAGTCCATGACCAGCACGTGGACGAGGAAGAACTCGTATGAGACCTCTCCCAACCAAATCATGGCTGGATGACGAAGCCACCTGACCTCCGTACCCAGCGCAATCGGGGCCACGAATGCACCAGCGGACAGGCCATACAGCGTGGTCTTCCACAACGCCTGGTCGACATCATCCGGCACCAAGGTTGCTGGCCCCACGTGGGTGGTTGTGGATAGGAAAAACAGGACTAGCGCTATCAGCCAGCTGGCCGCCAAATTGACGCGCCAGCCAACTTTTCGCCCGTAGGCCAGCAGCATACCGATGGCGAACCAGTCGAAATACGCCATCGGCCACAGCCGTGCCACTACCGGCAGCAGCTCTTCTTGATGCGACAGCACAGTCCAGACCGGGCCAATGAGACCAAAACCAATAATGATGGCCAACGTTGGGCCAGGTCGCAGGCGCCCCTTAGTAATCGTCCAGATGCCAAGTCCCACCAGTGGCAACACCAGGTAGAAGCCGACTTCCACCACCATCGACCACATCTGCGGCAAGCCCGGGTGGATCCAGCCGAATTGGAGCGTCTGAGTAAAAGACATCGACCGCAGCCAGCCCTGCAAACCCCCACCCGATGGTGGCGGGTCATCTGCGGCATGAATGAGGAATGCCGCAGTAACCACAATCCAGTAGGCCGGCAGAACTCTCTTCGCGCGACTGGTGAAGTACTTCCGCAAGTCCGGTCGATTCGCAGGGACGTCGTCAGGCGAACCGAGCCAACGCCCTGTGAGCAGAAACGCACTGAGCACGAAGAAGATGGTGACGCCAATTTCGAATCGACCGTTGAGACGCCCCCCACCAATCGTCCGTGTAATGTCCAGTCCAGAACGCGGCATGCGTAAGCAGGACACCGAACGCACCGATGGCTCGAATGCTGGTCAGCTCCGGAACGTAGGAGGACTTGGCCGAATTCATGCCAATATTTTATGACTGCAAACTACTTGGCGTGCTCGTTTTGGCACAAGCCCGGTCTACAAAATCTTGCTACCTCAGTACACACCCCGGAAACTGTTCTGTGACCAGCGAGGTTCAAATATTGATGCGGAAGGTCTGGTTCCCCTACCGTGCTCAGCAATCCTATCCAGCTAGCGGGGGCATTGTCCCAATCGCGAGTTGGAAATAAAAGTCGAAGTGCTTCTGCTTCTCGTAGAAGCGGAGGAAACACTCATGCTGAAAGCGGGTTACTTTTTGGGTATCCGTATGTCTATATACGGTAACGGGAATTGGGTTCTTGCCGTTTTTAAGACAGATCTAGACGATCATCATGTGAAGAAAGATTATGGTTTTTCCCATATTTTCTCTCGATAAGAACCATCGCTTCGAGAATTTTTACGATAACTCTATTAGTCGAGATGGAAGCGCATTTTTCTTCAGCTCGTCTTAGCTCTGGAAGGGTAGACTTTATCCATACTTTTGCTGCTGGAGCATTGTCTATCTCTTCTTCACGGAGAACTGACTCCAGGATGTCAATGACATCGTGGAGCGACAAGTCCGTTTCAGGAGGAAATTTTGCCATTGCATCTCTCCAGAGTTCGTGTTTCTTTAATGGTGAACCTAGTTGAGGGAAAAGCATGAAGAGAATAGCAGTTGCATCTATCGCTTCCTTTTTTCGCTGTGTTTTGGCCTAAGCGGAGTTGCTGCGGCATCGCCTTCTGCCGAAACAGCAAATGGCATGGCTGCCACTACTCTAGCCGGGAATGACCTATACGGAAGAGTAATCAGTGTGCACTTATCAGCGAACGACTGTGAGACGGCTAAGTTTCGGTACTGGCTTGTAACCGATGCATTTGGCTCAGTTACGTGCATCCCAGACCCTAATAACGATGGAGATTGGTTACTCATCACTACGTAAGCACGTTATACGCGTTATACGCGAGATTCTTCACTCGCGTATCTATGAACTGTGCCAACGAAGTACCCAGTTTCCTGTGCTATCGCTCGGATGGTTAGGCTCCTGGCACGTAGCTCGCGTACGCGTTGGCGTTTTTCAACTGCTCGAGCGAGATAGCTCGCTCTTGGCTCGCTTGTACAATTAGAAATTGCACGGGTAAATACTCCGGTTTTTCAGCAAGTTCCCGAACTGACCACCCCTTTCGTGGATAACCCGGATATCTATTTCTTGGATCCCTACTCATGGCCAGCCTCAATCCATTTGTCGGTTTCAGCTCTTCTTCCTTGACGTTTGCTACGAGATTCTCTCCCTCGTGCGCTTTGGATGGTGCTAAAGGTTTCTTCGTAGATTGCTGAGCCGTCTGCTCACATGCGTGAGCGGTTGACGATCCATCAGTGGATAGATCGGGCAATCTGGTCGACTTCGCGTGTGGAAAGTGGTCCGCTGAAGAGTTCTGGTTCATGGATTGCGCTGCGGTTTGGATAGCGAGACCAAGCCCATCGGGGTCGCCGAGGTGGTGGCGGATTTCGAGATAGGCTCAGGTGCGTGCTGATTCGAATAGTGCGCAGTTGCGGCCTAGCCCGACCAGATTTTGCAGCGGGTTTTCTTCCAGGACTTCGGTGGCATGAAGCCGGTTTCGGTCAGCCAGAAGGCTAGTTCATCAAGTGTGTAGAGTTCGACAGCGCTCAGAATATACTGCGCAAATGCGTGCACCGGCTGCAATCTCAGAGTCGAAGGTCGGACAAGAAGTACTCCTCGCTGAGCTCAGCTCATTTGAAGACAGCAATGAGTAGTGAGTCCACGGACTCGTAAGTTGACCTTCACATGCACGGTGCTACAGAAAAATCATCCGTGAAATTCACCGTCGGGGAACGCGTCAGCCCACGTGCTTTCATCCCTGCCAAGCGCATCAATAATCTTTTCAATGAGCCCGGCATGAGCCTTGATGTCGAGCGCAGGTGGATCCGGCATCGTAATACAGTCTCTCGGATTGAACGTATCGAGATACTTCTCAGCCCACGAGATCCACGGGCTGTCAGGCTCAATTCGCTTCACATATTCGAGATAGGAACACACCGCTTCAAACTTTTTTAACTCCTGAGAGCGCTGATACAACGCGTTGAAATAGAAATCCTTCGCGACAGTCTTCGCAGCGATTGGCTTAGCGAACTCATATTGCTTCGCTCGGAGCGCCCTCTCTCTGCCCGCAATCTCATAATCTGTCTTCTTCCAGAATTCTCGAATTTGATGCCACTTGAAATAGGCCTCAATGCCGTCGGCAAACGCTTCTGAGTTCTTCTTCGAATCACGAGCGGACATCCCTCGAAATTCAAGGACAAGTTGACCATTCGGGATTTTTTCCCAGAAGCGCCTCATCTTTTCGCCCTCGTGCCAACGGTTGTGATAATCGATTTCATCTTGTGTTGGCTCACGCTGCACACGGTTATATCTCTCGCGGAACTTGAGATCTTGAAGATCGAAATCAAAGCCGAGCTTAACTGCACGAAGCACTTTCTCTTTAGACCATGAGTCGTACCAAGTCTCTAGTTCTATCCGTCCACCGTTCAGTTCAATCTCTGTGAAGAGCACATGCAAAACTCGCTTAATCCGCAATTGCACATCGGAACTAAACTGCCTCTTGTAGTATCCAAACGCTTCGACAGCTTTCTTATTGTATTTCGCCACGCGTTTATCGCCACGTAAAATCTCCCTCCACCCAACCAGTTTCATTGGCTCAATAGAGATAACAGCGGCCTTGAATCGGGGCTTCTCCTGGCCATATACGTAGGTACTTCCTGCGTAGTCAAAAACGTGGCCATCTTCCAACCAAGACCTATCACGGGATAGTTTCGCCGCCGCCGGTAACCAGAAGTCGCGAATCTCACCGGCCGAGGCCACGATTGTGAAAACGTCGAGGTCTGACTCTCCAATACCATGGCGTATTCGAGCCATGTAAGGAGTTAAATCAACTTCAGGCTCGTCGGGTTTTGGCGTTGGTTTTGGTTTTCTCAATGTGGAGGGTACCGGTGGCTCCTTCGCCGCCGTGTTCTTCCGCCGCTTCTTATTGACTACAAGCGCTTCGGTACCGGCGTAAACCCTCTCACCACGTTTTGTAGCTACAGCCTTCCACTTATCACCGTGACCTGAAATCTTGACTAACTTGTGCCCCTCTAGCATGCGCGCTGTATTCTTATAAAATTCATGCGGAGGGTCACCGGCGCAACCATCCACGATCCATCCAAGAATCTTCTTCTGTCTGCTGGTTAGCTCTTTCGCAGCCATACCTCTATTGTCACCCACCCCAATAGCAGCGAAAAAGAGTTTCTTGCTGCTAACCCTGTAATTGTCATGGAATAGGGTTGAAGGACATTTGAAAAGGCAAAATCCCGATTCGCATTCAGCCGAATCGGGATCCCGTGTCGCAAATTCCGTTTTCATGAACTGTCTAGGTCAGAAAAGCGAAACTGCCACTTTGTACCCCGTACGGGATTTGAACCCGTGTTACCGCCGTGAGAGGGCGGCGTCCTAGGCCGCTAGACGAACGGGGCTTAGAACTTTTCATCCGCGCGCTGCGGACTTGTTAAACAATACACTAGACGTGGATAGTAACTGCAAATCCGCAGGTTAAGGCATTAAATCCCTAGCGTTTTCGCATTGTTGGCCAGCTCGTTTGCAAGCTCCGCTTCATCCATTTTTCGCAAGGCCGCAACCTCGGCGACAGTTTCCCGCAACGCAGCGACTACCTCTGCAGCGACCGCTTCCACCGCGTCACCGCTTCCAGGCTCGCGCGGAAGGTCTGTCTCCAGCAAGAGCCTATCGACGGGCACCTGCGACACATAGGCCCGTCCGCGCTTTGTCCGCAACATGAGCGGGTTGACGGAGATATAACCACCGGCGCGGATCAGCCGCGTCAGTTCATCGCTAGTGCCACCGAAGCGGTGAAAGATGGGCACGAAGGTCTCGCCTGGTGCGACGCTGGAGCTGGTGTCCAAACGTGGTTCGATTAGGCCAAGCACCACACCAGCACTCCGAACCGTGTGAATGGACAGGATAGGTGACAGGCTCGAGGCTTGGACAGCATCCAGGATGCTGGTAAAGACATGGATTTGAGTCTCGGCAGAAACGTCGTCAAGCCTGCGGGGCGCGAAGTCCAAGCCAATCTCGCCGATGAAGCGAGTGCGAGGGAGGGCCGCGCGAAAAACCTCGAGCTCTCGCTCATAGTTGCCATCGATGTACCACGGGTGATAGCCCACGGCGGCCATGGGCAAGCTTTCACTCTCTAGCTCGACAAAGCCGGAGGGCCGGACCGTCTGCGCGATAATCTCTACACCCTCCCGTGCAAGATCAGCCTTAAAACGCTCGCGCGAATCCTGTGGCAGGAAGTCGTAGTGAAAGTGGGTATCGATGAACCGCATTACTTTTCCGTCGGTGGCTGGCTATCGTCGGCTGGACCGCCGATTCGCGGGGCCAGCGGGGTTTCCTCGAACCCGAGCAGACGGCGAATGACCTTTCCGGCCAGCATCTGCCCCATGATTGGCGGTATGTAGCTCATGGTACCGAGGGTTTCCGCTTTGGTGCCGCTGCCCTTGTCCGCAATGCGCACAGGCTCTTCGGATGAGTACAGCACTTCAAGACCGCGAATGCGTCGGCGGATACACACCTGACGGACGACCTTCGCCAGCGGACAGACCTTTGTCTTATTGATTTTTGAGAAGGTCAGCCGAGATGGGTCGAGCTTATTTCCGCCGCCCATAGCGGAAATGAGGTGGATGCGATTTTCCGCGCACCACTGCGCGATCTCAATTTTCCCGGTGACATCGTCGATAGCGTCGATGATGTAATCCGGACGCGGGAACTTCTCGAAGGTCTCTGACAGGTTTTCGCGTGTGAGAAAAATCTGGCGGGCATAGGTCGTACAATCCGGGTTGATATCGGCAACCATCGCCTCCATAACCTCGGCTTTGACCCGACCAATCGTGGAGACAAATGCCAGCGCCTGACGGTTGAGATTGCTCGGCTCCACGACATCGCCGTCAATCAAGATGAGGTTGCCCACGCCACCTCTCGCGAGAGCTTCGGCACAACTCGACCCCACGCCTCCGAGTCCGACAACCATGACGGTAGATTCAGCCAACGTTTCCAGCCCCTCCTCCCCTAGGAGAAGCTTCAGTCGTGCGAAACGTTCACTGGTCATAGTCACCTCTGGTCATAGCGGCCTCGATTCTTAAAAAACAAAAACTCCCCAGCCAACTGACTGGGGAGTAACTTTGTACCCCGTACGGGATTTGAACCCGTGTTACCGCCGTGAGAGGGCGGCGTCCTAGGCCGCTAGACGAACGGGGCTTAGAACTGAATTCAACTCAACTAATCAAGTTAGTTAAGCAAGCGAATTCCGCTGGCCTACCAGGACTCGAACCTAGAATGACGGTACCAGAAACCGTTGTGTTGCCAATTACACCATAGGCCAATAAAGACTGGCGCTTTCGCGCTGTCTTTGTACCCCGTACGGGATTTGAACCCGTGTTACCGCCGTGAGAGGGCGGCGTCCTAGGCCGCTAGACGAACGGGGCTTAGAACTGAATTCAACTCAACTAATCAAGTTAGTTAAGCAAGCGAATTCCGCTGGCCTACCAGGACTCGAACCTAGAATGACGGTACCAGAAACCGTTGTGTTGCCAATTACACCATAGGCCATCGCTGCTGAACGCAACGAGGAATAATATAGCCAATTGGCGTGAACAAGAGCAAATCACCTGGTCAAAGGTTCGTTGTCAAAGGTTCGTTTAAATTCGCGAGTTCCCCACAGCCCACCTCAGCAGAGCGCATAACTAATGCATAACCAATGCAGTGCATCTAACTAACGCAATCCCAGATCGAAAGCCCATTCGATCGCAGCTCAAAGTCGATCCGCCCTTCAGGAGACACTTCGTGGTGAAGCGGCTGGCAAACAGCCGCCACACACCACAAACCATCCCTGAAAGGCAAGCATCATGACTTCCCCCACAACAACGGCAACAGCAACCGCCCCCATCACACTCGAGCTGGAGTTCTCCGACATCACGGAGCAAATGAACGGCACCATCGGCCGCGTCATCGGCACTGTCACTATCCGTCAGTTCGCGAAAATCATCTCGGGCCTCAACCTCGATGCCAACCCACGCGTGTCCCGCACCGGCCGCATCACCGATGCCATCATGGAAACCATCGACACCACGCCGGAGCTCTTCGCCTACAAGTCCAAGGGTGTGCTCCTGGCCTCCACTCAGTTCACCAGTGAAGACAATCTCTACCGCTTCACCTTCAGCAACCGTCGCATCGAAGGCATCCTCGACGGCGGCCACAACTCGCTGGCTATTGCGCTGTTCGTCCTGGGCAAGCTCACTCCACCGCCTAGCCGCAAAATCAAGACGTGGTCCGAAATGAAGGAGGTCTGGATGGAGCGCTCCGAGGAAATCGAGGAATTGCTTGCCGACGAAAGCCTCACCGAGCTCGATGCCAAGGTTCCGGTAGAGGTACTCGTTCCCGGTGCTCGGGACGAGGACACTGTGCAGGACTTCTCCGATGCTCTGCTCGATATCTGTGCCGCCCGCAACAACAATGCGGAGCTCAAGGCGGAAGCAAAGCTCAATCGCGCCGGCTACTTTGACGATCTGAAGCATGCTCTGCCGCAGGGAATTAGCGACAACGTGCAGTGGCGCACCAACGATACTGGTCGACTAAAGGTGGGCGATGTCATCGCTATGGCGTGGATTCCACTGTCCTGTATTGACCTGCCGAAGGATGCCGACGGCAAGCAGATTGAAGCACCGACCCCTACCAGCCTCTACTCCGGAAAGGCCAAGCTGCTTGACCGCTTCGAGGATGTCATGAGTTCCCCAGAGGTCACTAAGCCCAGCACTGAAAGTATCAATGAGCGCACCGAAGAGGTCGTTCTCTACAACGAGAAGGTCCGCAGTGCCTTGAACCTCACGCGTGACTTCATCGATATTTTCGAGCGCATCAACGCGGAGCTACCCGATCTCTACAACAAGAGTGGCGGCAAATTCGGCGGCATTGATGCTGTTGACAAGGCCAACAAGAAGAATCCGCGGACTGGCAAAACTCCACAGAAGTACTCGAAGTTCTACCGCCAGCCCATCTGCTACGCGATTCCGGACGGGTTCATCTACCCACTCGTGTACGCCTTTGCCGCACTGCTCAAGCAAAACGAAGACGGCACGGTCTACTGGGGAACCGACTGGCACGAGTTCTTCAATAACCACATGGGGTCGCTGGTCAAGGACTACCGCGAAACCTCCATGAACATGCTGAACCGCGACCCGCAGAAGGTGGGCAAGGAAGCGGGCTCTTACACGAACCTGCTTCGCTCAGCCCAGCTCGCACTCTTTACTGAGCAGCAGTAAAAGGAGTGACCTCGAGAGCCTTGCGCAGTCGGCTCAGGCTGCGGCTGCGGCCAAGCAGCTCCATGGACTCGAACAGCGGCGGCGATACCTGAGCACCAGTTACAGCCACGCGCACCGGGCCGAAGGCCTTGCGTGGCTTCAGCTCCAGGTCCTCGATGAGGGCCTTCTGAAGTGCAGCTTCGAGCTTCTCGGTGATGAAGTCCTCTTCGCTGAGCGGCTCCACAGCTGCAATGGTGGCCTCCAGGACAGCAACAGCGTCTTCCTTGAAGTTACGGCGTGCCGAGCGCTCATCGAAGGTGAACTCGTCCTCTTCCACAACCAGGAACTTCGAGAGGTCCCAGGCGTCGGAAAGCGTCTTCACACGAGTCTGCAGCAGCGTTGCCAGGAAAGCGAACTTATCCGCCGGGTAGTCGGACGGGAAGTCAAAGTGGCTTTCCAAATACGTGCGCAGACGCTGTTCGAAGTCCTTCGGATCGAGCATGCGGATGTGGTCGGCGTTGATAGCGTCGGCCTTCTTCTGGTCGAAGCGGGCCGGGTTGGACAGCACATCGTGGATATCGAAGGCCTTAACCATCTCGTCCATGGTGAAGATGTCCTGATCGCCGTCCATAGACCAACCCAGCAGAGCCAGGTAGTTCAGCAGACCCTCGCGGATGAAACCGTTATCGCGGTGGATGAAGAGGTTGGACTGTGGGTCGCGCTTGGACAGCTTCTTATTGCCCTCGCCCATAACGAACGGCAGGTGACCGAACTCCGGGGTGAACTTGGCGACACCGATACGCTTCAGCGACTCGTAGAGAGCAATCTGGCGCGGGGTCGATGGCAGCAAATCCTCACCACGCAGGACGTGAGTAATCTCCATCAGAGCGTCATCGACCGGGTTAACCAGGGTGTAGAGCGGTTCACCGTTGGAGCGGGCGATGACAAAGTCCGGAACCAGGCCGGCCTTGAACTCAATGCGACCGCGAACGAGGTCCTCGAAGACAATGTCCTCGTCCGGCATGCGCAGGCGGATCACCGGCTTGCGACCCTCTGCACGGAAGGCTTCCTTCTGCTCCTCGGTCAGGTTGCGGTCGTAGTTGTCGTAGCCCAGCTTCGGGTCACGGCCGGCGGCCTTGTGGCGCTCCTCAACCTCTTCAGCGGTGGAAAAGGCCTCGTAAGCTTCACCAGCGTCAATGAGGCGCTGCAACACATCGGCGTAGATGTCCTTGCGCTGCGACTGGCGGTACGGGCCGTGCGGACCACCGACATCGATGCCCTCGTCCCAGTCAATACCGAGCCAATTCAGGGCCTCGATGATTGCCTGATAGGACTCTTCGGAGTCGCGAGCGGCATCGGTATCTTCGATGCGGAAGACCAGCTTGCCACCAGTGTGACGGGCATATGCCCAGTTGAACAGGGCGGTGCGGATGAGGCCAACGTGCGGGGTGCCGGTTGGCGACGGGCAAAAGCGTACGCGAACATCTGACATGCTTTCCCACGATACCCGCCCTCCCACCTGCAGGCATGCATAGGGTTTTACATAGGGTTACAGAGTCCATTCCCCAGTCACTTCACCGGCGTATCCAGCGGCGCGCAGCCGCTCAACCCAGCTGCGCAGTGGCGCCTCACCGGTGCCCGGCACGCCGCGGCCTGGGAAATCGGCAATCTGGACGTGCGCCGGCAGGCTCACTCTTCCGGCCTCCACATCGGTGAGCCAGGCATCCACGTCCACGCCATTGGCCGCAAAGTGGTAGAAGTCGGCGAGCACGCCAGCACCAGTCTGTTGCGCTAACTCCTCGGCCTGCCAAGGATCGGTAATGGGGTAATCGTCCATCCCGGACAGCGGCTCAATCAACGCGCGGACACCGCTGAGCTCCAGCTGGGCAGTGATCTCAGTCAGTCGGTGCACTTGCAGGTCCGCCAGTTCCCCAGACCGCCCCAGCAGCACGTTAGAGCATTTCAGCCCCGTGGCTCGCGCGATCTGGCTCACTGCTTCCAGGTGCCCCGTGGGCAGCCCGTCTGTATCGAGCACTCCTCGCTGCCCCGCTGTCATGTCCCCTCCCCACAGGTTCATGGCATAAAGACCAAGGCTGTCGTCAAAGAGGTCACAAAAGGCGGAAACCTCATCGGGTGCGGGCACTGCGAGGTCAAATGGCCACCAGAATTCCACGGCCGCGTAGCCGTCGTCACGCGCGGCGTTGACAGCATCGTGCGGGGACATGTGTGCGTAGACCGTAGAACAGTTAATAATGGTGCTCATGACCAAAACGGTAGTAGTAACTGGTGGCGGCGCGGGCATTGGTCGCGAAATTGCTCTGGCTTTCGCCGCCGATGGCTGGCACGTGCATATCTGCGGCAGGCGTATCGACGCGCTCGAGACTGTTGCCGCCGAAGCGGACAACATCACCTACTCCAGGTGTGACATCACCGACCCCGAACAGGTCCGTGCGATGTTTGAGAACGCGCAGGTGGCTACGGGAACCATCGATGTTGCAGTGCTCAATGCGGGGCTGCCCGGCACGCCCGCGGAGTTCGGAGAGACCGGCATTGAAGACTTCCGGGCGGTCATCGATACGAATGTGGTCGGCTCGTACCTGTGTGCACGCGAGGCTTTTTCGCGGATGAAGGCGGGGTGCGAGGGGAAGACAGAGCAAGCGGGCGGCCGAATCCTGGTCAATTGTTCTATCGCGGCGCAGGTACCTCGAGCCCATACGGCGGCGTACGCGACGTCGAAAAGCGCGCTTGCCGGAATGACCCATGTGCTTGCCCTCGACGGACGCGAGTATGGCATTACAGCAACGCGCATTGATATTGGCAATGCGCAGACTGACCTGTTGGGGACGTTCACAGGCAGCGAGCCAGTGTTCGATGCCAAGCAGGCTGCGGATACCTTCCTCTACGCCGCGAATCTGCCGGCGAGCGCAGTCATCGATCAGCTGACGATTACCGCTGCGGGTATGCCCTTTTTGGGTAGGGGTTAGCCTGCCCCTTAAACTGAAGCACAACTGGGTTTAGATTGAGGAGGCGGGTTAGGGCTATGTCCATGGAAAACCACCCCTCTCTGGGCGGCGGAAACGAAGAAGAGAAGCAGGAGAATTCTCACCCGTCGAACGAGCCTGCAGCGACTCCGAAGCGTTCGACGCGCTGGGATACGTCCCGCCCGACCACCGCCCCGGACTTTTTGCTCTCCCGGGCACACGGCTCCATCCGCACGCAAGGTATTGAAGAGCAGCTTTCCGACCCCTGGCTCGCGGCCGAGGGACTGCACTCGGGCATTCACAAGATGGTAGTCGGCGCATTGCCCTTCGACTTGGACAAGCCCGCCGCCCTGACCGTTCCCCGGGAAGTCATCCGCTCCTCGCAGCCGCTGGAGCCACCCGCGCACTACCGTTGGAACGCACCGAAGCCCCACGCCAACATCGTCGCTTACGATCCCCCGCTCGACGAGCACGCTGAGCGCATCGCCGCAGCCATCCGCACAATCGAGTACTCGGCGCTGGAAAAGGTCGTGCTCGCGCGCGCCGTGGAACTCGAAATCGATCCCCCGATTGACCCGCTCCTACTCGCATCGCGGCTTATCGACGGATCCCCCAACCGCGATGGCTTTGTCGTGGATCTCTCTCCCGCCGGTTCCGATTATGAGGGCAAGTTGCTCATCGGTTCCTCCCCGGAGATGCTGGTCCGCCGTACGGGTGACATCGTTGAGGCATTTCCCTTGGCCGGGTCGCTGCCGAGATCCCGGAATGAAGAGGTGGACCGGGCGTCGGCTCGTCGTTTAGCGGACTCGCGCAAGAACCTGGATGAACACGCCTTCGTTGTCGATGACATCGCCGACAACCTGGCGCCGCTGTGCAGTTCGCTGGATGTTCCGGACAGCCCCGAGCTGATGAGCACTGCCGAGATGTGGCACTTGGCCACGCATATCCGCGGTCGATTGAAGGATCCGTCGCTGTCCGCGCTGGATTTGGCACTGGTGGTGCACCCAACACCAGCCATTTGTGGCACGCCGACGGAATCCGCCTTCGGCGTCATTCAGGCCGTAGAGACTGACCGCGGCTTCTACTCCGGCGCTGTCGGCTGGTGCGATGAGAATGGCGATGGTGAGTTCGTGGTCTCCATTCGCTGTGCCGAAATCGACACTGAGGGGTCCGTGGCACGACTATGGGCCGGAGGCGGCATTGTGTCGCACTCCGCCCCAGAAGAAGAAGTCACGGAAACCAGCGCCAAAATGGGCACTGTGCTCCGCGCTTTTGGAGTTAAGGGCGCTTAAGCCCCTAGCGGCTTAAGCCCGCTCCACCGGGTTGGCCAGCTTGCCAATACCCGGAATCTCGATTTCGATGCGGTCGCCCGGGAACATCGCAGCGGTACCGGCCGGGGAGCCGGTGCAGATGACGTCACCCGGCAGCAGCGTAATCGAGGCGGTGATGAACTCGATGACCTCCGGGATGGACATAATCATCTGGTTGGAGTTGGAGTCCTGCTTAGTCTCGGTAACACCCTCGTGAGTCAGGTGCGCCTTGATTGGAAGCTCGTTGTAGTCCAGCTCCGTCTGGATCCACGGGCCCAGCGGGCAGAAGGTATCGATGCCCTTTGCGCGCGCCCACTGACCGTCGGCGAACTGCAGGTCACGGGAAGAAACATCATTGACGATGGTGTATCCGAAGATCACATCGTGAGCGTTTTCCTTCTTGACGTTCTTGCACGGCTTACCAATAACCAGTGCCAGCTCGCCCTCAAACTCGACGTTAGTGGCGAAATCCGGAATGCGAATCGGCGCTTCCGGACCAATAACGGCCGTCGGCGGCTTAATGAACATCGTCGGCGGCAGCGATTCTGCCGACTTCTTGAACACCTCGGCGACGTGGTCAGCGTAGTTACGACCAATAGCGATGACCTTCGACGGCAGCATCGGGGCAAGCAGACGTACGTCGGCAAGCGGCCAGGAACGACCAGTCTTATTCAGCTGACCGAAAGGGTGCCCTTCGATCTCGTGCAAAGTAACTTCATTGCCTTCGCCCTCGACGAGCGCGAAGCACATGCCCTCTGGGTGGGCGATTCGAGCAATACGCATAAAAATAGGGTACACGTCACATTGCAATAACTATGCAATGACCCCCACTCTCAAACATGTACGATTTAAACTCCGCGCGATTCCTGCGCAAGCCACACCAACGCACAAGCCAGCGCATCGTTGAACGCATGATGGGCCTTAAAACGGGGAATGCCGTACTTGTCGCACAGTGACCACAACCGCAGCTCATCACGGACCGGCTCGCGGTTGGCTCGCAGAATTGCGTCGTACTCGCGTGTCATCGTGTCCGCCACCGGCACATCAAAGCGCGCATCAAAGTACTTCCGGCACAACGGATCCAGGAAACCAACTTCCATCCGCGCGTAGTGCGCCAGCAGCTTCCGTCCCCGTAGAGCTTCTAACAGCTTGCCGACGGCCACCTCTGCCTCTACCCCGGTTGCGACCATGTCGTCGGTAAGCCCATGCACCGTCGCCGACTCGCCGACGCTCACCTCCTCGCGCTCTGGGCGAATGAGAAGGTGACCCGACTCTTCCAGCACGATGTCGCGGCCTTCGACGGCAACCCAACCGATGGAAAGCAACTGATCTTTGGAGGGATCCAGACCGGTGGTTTCCACATCGACCGCGAGCCAAGCATTGTCGCGGATAGGTGCGTCCAAGAGTTTCTTGCGGGGTTTGAAAAACTTCAACATTGTGCGCTCACACAGCTAACTCACACAGCTAAACTACGACATCGCCCGGATGGGATACTTCGCCCCGAGGCTCTGCTGCAACTTGCGGATAACACCAAACGCATCGCGCAGGTGCTCGCGTTCCAGGCTGGAGAGACGCTTCGGGTAGATGTGGTTATTCGGCTGCTCGCCAGCGTTGAACTGGGCCTGCTGGTGATGAAGCTGCACCGTGCACAGGAACTCGAACGCATCCGCCAGATCCTGCGCACCCTGACGGCTCACGCTTCCGGCACCCGCACTCGCCGCCAAGCGTTCACGCGTGGACAGCTGCGGCAGCCCGGCCGCCACAGTAAATAGGCGCGCCATCTGCACCACAGCAGCAGTTCCCCCCTTCTTGATGTCCAGGGTCTCTGCGTGCTCGCCGCCCTTCTCCAGCACCAGGCCACGGAAGAAGCCGAGCGGCGGCTCCCGCCAGGCCGAGAGCTTGGCCAAGTGCGCGTGCAGGCGCTGCGACCCCTGGGCCAGCGGTAGGTAGGCCGCGCGCAATTCCTCTACCAGTTGCACATCGCCCGCTACCGCTCGCATGTCGAAGAAGGTCTGTGCATGTAACAGCGCCTCCGCCTCCGGTGCGGTAATCCACCCGTGGAACGTGCGCAGCCACTGCGACTTGGTCATCCTCCACGCAGGATTGCTGGCCATCATGTCCCCTGGACAGAGCGAATAACCGACTCGGTCGAGGTTGGTGCAAATCTCGTCGCTAAGCGCGGCGAAATAGTCAGCATGAGCGTCGGCGTCGTAGTCGTCGGCGAGAACAAGCGCATTGTCCTGATCGGACGCGAGCCCCATCTCCCCGCGCCCATGCGAACCCAGTACCGCAAAGGCGTAGCTGACTGGTGGCGGCCCAAGCTTTTCCTCCGCCAGCGCAACCAGGCGTCGGGTGACAGCATCGGCCACGGCAGTCAGCAGCTTGGCGACCTCCTCCCCCGAATCACCTCGGTCAATAAACCGGCCGACAATCCGCCGCGCGTTCTGAGCAATCTCCGCAATCTCCGAGATATCGCTCTTCCGCGCCAGCGTCGCCGTCGCGTACACGGGATCGGTGTGCAGACTGCGCAGCAGGTCACCAATGACAATCATGCCGACCACTCTCGTCCCGTCGTGCACCGGCAGATGATGGTAACCGCGCTCAGCCATCAGCAGCATGGCCTCAAAAACCAGCAGGTCGGGACTGATGGTTTCCGGGTTCCCGGTCATCACTTCGCTTACAAGCGTCGCCGCGGGCTTCGCCTCTGCCAGCACTCGACGACGGAGGTCACGGTCAGTGATGATGCCGACGAGCGGGCTCTGGTTGGCGCCTGCAGACTCCATTACGAGCAAACTGGAGACATTCCGCTCCGTCATAATCTGCGCCGCCTCTTGTACTGTCGCATCAGCACTGCAGGTCACCAGCGATGTTTCCATCAGATCCGCAACCCGTGTGCGCAATGACTCCGATGCCGCAGTACTCCGCAGCTTCGATGCCACTGCGCGAATGCGCGCGTTCTCACCGCCGTAATAGCGCCGGACCTCTACGAACTGCTCATTGAGCTGGTCAAAAACCTCCTTGGAGATCACTAGGAATACGCAGTCCTCCACTGCCGTCATCGTGTATAGCGAAGGGTCACTGCTCAGCAGCGTCGAATAGCCGAAATGATCTCCCACATCTCGCCTGTCCAACAGCGTGCCAGCTGGGTCAAAGAGATCCACCATGCCGGAGCGAATAATGAAACAGCTGTTGTTATCCGCACCCGCCCGGATAATCTCCGTTCCACGACGGGCATAGCGCATGGTCAAAAGCGGTGGGATAGTCGCGCGCTCTTCATCGTTGAGGTCCGAAAAGGGGCGAGTATGGCTGAGGAAGTCTGCGATTTCCGCAAGCTCGACGGTCATGGGGTCAATTATCCCCTATTTTTGCTCCCAATAGGACTGATTTGCGGGAATACTCGACCTTATGACCAATTCCACACACAGCGCTTCAATAAATCCCGAATGGCCGCTCGACGCCCACATCCTCGGCAGGATGGACAAGCTCGCGGCACTCGTCGCCACGCTTGACGACGACACCTTCAACGCAACCCTCCCCATCCCAGCCATTAACTCCCTGGCCGTGCTGTTACGACATGTGACCGGATCCGCGAGGTACTGGCTCGAGCGCGTCTGCCTTGGGCGTGATTATGTCCGTGATCGCGATGGGGAGTTTTCTGCTCATTGCAGTGTTTCGGAAGGGCTGGAGATTTACCACCGTGACCGCGCGGCCATTGAATCCGCGCTGGTGGAGTTGCAAGGCGTGGACCGCGCTGGTGCTCCTGCTGTTATTCCTACCGATAAGGACCGTTGGTGGTGCGGCAGCATCGAAGGCGTGATTGTGCATGTCTTCCACGAGGCGGCTCAGCACCTGGGACATGCGGAGATTACGAGGGATGCGCTAGTGGCAGGACTGGGAGGGGATGATTCCGATAACGGCGCAGGAAGCTCATCCCCATACCCCCTTGACACCATCATCGATGTACTTCGCCAGGTCGGACATGCGTCGGACTTCATCGAGCACACCGCCGACGGTAAGACTCACATCACTACCGTCGATGGCAAAACTGTGATTGCCTAGCCCTCTCCCCCCCCTATTTTTTACTGCGCTACTTCAAAGCAGCAGCAATGCGGTCGCCAACCTCAGCGGTCTTGATCGGGCCACTACCGCGAGTAGCCATGTCAGCTTCCACAGCAGCCTCGATGCGCTGGGCGTCTTCCTCACGACCCAGGTGGCGCAGCATCATGGCACCCGACAGAATGGCTGCCGTCGGGTCCGCGATCCCCTTGCCAGCAATGTCTGGCGCGGAGCCGTGAACGGGCTCGAACATGGACGGGTTGGCATTGGAGGCGTCAATGTTGCCGGACGCCGCCAGGCCGATACCGCCCGACACTGCACCAGCCTCATCAGTAATGATGTCGCCAAAGAGGTTGTCGGTGACGATGACGTCGAAACGCGAAGGATTAGTGACGAGGTAGATCGTCGCAGCGTCGATATGCGAGTAATCGACATCTACCTCTGGGTATTCCTTAGCGACCTCATCGACCGTGCGCTGCCACATACCGCCACCGTGCACCAACACATTGGTCTTGTGGACAAGGGTCAGCTTCTTACGACGGGTCATAGCCAGCTCGAAGGCATAGCGGACGACGCGCTCAGCACCGAAGCGGGTATTGACGGAGGTCTCGTTGGCAACCTCGTGTGGCGTGCCAACGCGAATTGCACCGCCGTTACCTGTGTAGGCACCTTCGGTTCCCTCGCGGACGACCACGAAATCAATTTCGCCCGGGTTCTTCAGCGGTGACTCGACACCCGGGAAGAGCTTGGAAGGACGCAGGTTGACATGGTGATCCAGCGCGAAGCGCATTTTCAGCAGCAGGCCGCGCTCGAGAACACCCGGAGGTACGTTCGCCGGGTCACCGATGGCACCGAGCAGGATTGCGTCGTGCTCACGCAGGGAGTCAAGGTCAGCGTCGGTAAGCAGTTCGCCATTGCGCAAGTAGCGACGCGAGCCGAGGTCGTACTCGGTAGTGTCGAACTCGCCGATAGCAGCCTTGAGCACCTTCAGCGCCTCTGCCGTAACTTCCGTGCCGATGCCATCACCCGGGATGACGGCGATCTTCAGCTTTCCTACCTCAGTCATTTTTGAGATACCCTTCTCACTATATGGACACAAATGAGTGTAGCAGAACCTAGCGCTCACTCCCCGTCACTGTCTGCGCGATTTTTAACATCTCCATCGTTTTCACAATCCACCCCGCCTACTGCTCTCTCCTTTTCCAAATCCCGCCGCACCTTATCCACTAGGCCGCGGAGACTGTCATGCAATTTGCGACGTTTCTCATTGTGCTCAGCCAGCGCAGCGGTCTTCTTTTCAGTCTGCGAGGCAAAGGTGTAACGACCATGCCCAGTGTGCTCTTTCTCCGACTGCGCAAACGGCCCTTCATCACAAGAGAGGAACGTCCAAGCTTCGATCCCATCATCACCTCGAACAACTCGCCACATACCGGCAGTTTTGAGGTTGTGGTGCCTTCGACAGAGACAATGGAGATTATCTGTGTGCGTGACCCCTTCCTTTTGCCGCTCACCACCGGAAAGGCTGTGATCAAATTCCACAATATGGTCGATATCGCACTTTTCCGCGGGGACATCGCATCCAGGAAAACTACACACACCGTCACGGGCACGCACGAATGCACGCTGAGACTCGGAGGGCCGATACCCCTCAACCGCACTATCCCCCAGCACCCGCAATGTCGATACCCGCTTCAGCCAAGACTCGGCCACCAGCGAAGAAAGCCAACCTGCGCCAGCGAGCCACACTGGAGTGTTTTCCGGTTCGCCATCCTCCCCGGGAGAGAGCACTCGGAAGAGTTCCAGATTCACCTCCACCTCACAAGTACCGCGTAACGCATGCATGAAAGCTGCCGCGCGACTCACTTTCATCTTCTTAGCCACTGCGTCGATAATTGCAAGGGCTTCCACTGCATGATGCCGCTCGAGGACAGTAGTCAGTGTCGTAACTCCAGCGTCACCATGTTCATCAACTGCGATAAACTCCTTAGCCGTCATACGATCGCCGAAGTAGTCGAGAGCCGCAGCTTGAACCTCCCGTACCTCCTCCGACTCCACGGGATTATCCGCCGACTCTCCATCCGCCTCGACCTGGTATGCCGCCGCATCAATTGCAGCATCTACGGTCGCCTCCACATTCCGGGCCAGGACCCTATCAGCCTGCAACCCAGCGACATCCACATCACGTGGCCGCACTTCCGGAGCACACTCACCAATCACTCGCTGCACCCGCGTTGCCATCGCACGCACGCCACGGAGTGCCTCCCCGTCGCGCCTAGGCTTAACGACGTCCACGAGACCCGACTCCACTGCGTCAACCTTGTCATCGGCTACAGGTCGGGTATGTTTACCAAGCATTGCTAAATGCCTCATCGACAAATGCCCGCGCTCCTGACACATTTCCGCTAGTTGCGGCATACGTCCAAGCATGTAGCCAATTTCCATATATTTGTTCACTTCGGCGCGTGAGATTCCAAGCACCACCGACCAATAAGCCAAATGAGCTTCGACATCGCCATCATCTGGTGGTGCGACCCGCTGAGCGATAACCATCTGCAGACGATTAATCTCGCGCATCACTTCAGCGAGCGAATGAGCCCTCACCTCATGGCTGAACCGAAATTCCCCACACGATTCCAACTCTGACATTGCACTGTCCCCTCCCTAACGAGGTCCCCTAACGAACAGTTCTTTATCAATTCGCCCACACCATATCCCCCACCCCGGATTCAAACCGCTGCGCACCCCAAAAATCTCCACATTATTCGAACACTATTTCGAACTAAAGCCGAAAGAAAATCCCGCCCTACGACGCAAACTTCGTCGTAAAGCGGGAACCGCACTAGAAACCTAGTCGACCGGCTTCATGGAACCGTTTTCGAGGAAACGACGGTGGAAGTCATAAGAAGTACCCAGGTCATGCGGAGTATGCAGGTACGGGGTGGCCCTCTCAGCACGCTCAACGTATTCGAGCAGCGCCTCCTTGTACATCGGGTGCGCACACTTCTCAATGACAACACGGGAACGCTGACGCGGCGCCAGCCCACGGAGGTCAGCCAGACCCTGCTCAGTGATGATGACCATCACGTCATGCTCAGTGTGGTCAACGTGAGAGACCATCGGCACGATTGCGGAAATGTCGCCATTCTTAGCCAGCGACGGGGACACGAACGTAGAGATGTAGGCGTTTCGGGTGAAGTCACCGGAACCGCCAATGCCGTTCATCATGCGGGAGCCAGCCACGTGAGTGGAGTTGACGTTGCCGTAGATGTCAGCCTCAATCATGCCGTTGGTGGTAATCAGCCCCATGCGGCGGACCAGACCCGGGTTATTGGAGATGTCCTGCGGCCGCAGAACGATCTTCTCGCGGTAGTCAGCAGCATTCTCGTTCATACGAGCTGCATATTCAGGAGACAGCGAGAATGCAGTACCGGAAGCCACGGTCAGCTTGCCAGCATCCATCAGGTCGACCATGCCGTCCTGGATAACCTCAGTGAAGGAGGTCAGGTTCTCATACTTGGAGTCGAGCAGACCTGCGAGAACGGCGTTCGGAATGTTACCGACACCCGACTGCATCGGCAGCAGGTTCTCCGGCAGACGACCGGCCTTGACCTCGCCATCGAGGAAGTCGAGCAGGTAGCCAGCAATAGCCTTGGAGTCATCGTCCAGCGGCTTGAACGGCGAGTTACGGTCCTCGGCGTTCGTCTCGACGACAGCGACAACCTTATCGACATCGATCTGAACATCCGGAGTGCCGATGCGGTCCCCCGGGTTCACAATCGGAATCTCCTTACGGTTCGGAGGCAGGCCGACACTGTAGATGTCGTGCATACCCTCGAGGTCCTCGGACTGCCAGGAGTTGACCTCAATAATGATCTTCTCTGCAGCATTGAGGTAAGAAATGCTGTTACCAACCGAAGAGGAAAGAATCAGGGAGCCATCGGCCTTAATGCGAACAGCTTCGACCACGGCAACATTGACCGGACCAAAGAAGCCCTGCTCAGTCATCGGGCCAGAGTGCGACAGGTGAATATCACTATAGAAGGCATCGCCTGCATTGATACGGTTACGCATTCCCGGGTCGGACTGGTACGGCATACGCCACTCAACACCATTGGCCTTCGCCAGCGCACCATCAAGTTCCGGAGCGGTAGACGCGCCGGTCAAGACCTTAATCTTGAACTCGTCGCCACGCTCGTGAGCGGCCTCCATGCGCTCAGCGAGAGCCGGCGGGACAACCTTCGGGTAGCCAGCACCGGTAAATCCGGCAAAGCCCACCATGTCTCCGTGGTTGATGAACTGCGCCGCCTCCTGCGCGGTCATCACCTTGGATTTGAGACCAGCATGGGCAATACGATCTGACATGAATTCACCTTTCTATATCCCCCAACGCGACTATCGGGGGTAGCACTTCGAACACCAAAGCACACCCCCAACCCTATCAACGAAGCGGTTAGCGCCTTTCATTCAGATGCCCGAAAGCGCCCCCATTTTAGGCACATTCCATACGCCACTAAAGCCGACTACAACACCGTTTTATGCCCTACGTCACAACCAGTCGACAATCAGCCATGCGACACATTTACAACCCCTCACATAGCCCAATTCATGCACTAGTTATTGATAATCATTTTCAGTACGCTAATCTTGTCGGGTGACTTCTACCGAATTTTCTGATAGCACCACCCAGACCACTCCCGTCACCGTCCTGTCCGGATTCCTGGGCGCCGGCAAGACCACCCTCCTCAACAACCTCCTGGCAAACTCACAGGGGCGCAAAATCGCGGTCATCGTCAACGACTTCTCGGAAGTCAACGTCGATGCCGCCCTCATCGAGCAGGGCACATATCTCGAGCGCGGCGAGGACCGTTTCATCGAAATGTCTAACGGCTGCATCTGCTGCACGCTGCGAGATGACCTCGTGGAAAACGTCGGCAAGCTCGCGCGCAGCGGCAAATTCGAACACATCGTCATCGAATCCACCGGCATCTCCGAGCCCATGCCAGTCGCCGCTACCTTCGAGTGGGAATTCGACGACGGCCGTCGCCTCGCCGACATCGCCCCCATCGACACGATGGTCACGCTCGTCGACGCCTCTACATTCCTCGACAGTCTCCGCCAGGGACGCGCACTGCCTGACGACGAACGCACGGTCGCCGACCTCCTCGTCGACCAGGTGGAATTCGCCGATCTCATCCTCATCACCAAATCCGACCTCGCCGGCGAAAAGCTCACCGGCGGTACCGAGGAAACGATCCGCGCAATGAACCCCCGCGCACGCATCGTCCGCGTGACTAACGGCGAAATCGCCACCTCTGCCATTCTCGACGCATCGCTTTACGACGAAGGTACCGCGGCCACTTTCCACGGATATGCAGAAGAACTTGCGAATCCCCACACGCCGGAGACTGAAGAATACGGCATTTCTTCGGTTGTTTTCCGAGGCAATCGACCCTTCGACCGCGAACGACTAATCAAGGCTCTCCGCGGCACAAAGGGGCTCGTACGATCCAAGGGGCACTGCTGGATTTCCGACCGCCTCGAAGTCGCCCACGTGTGGAGTCAGGCGGGGCCGAACCTGAAAATCACCCCTGCCGTCATGTGGGCGCAGACCGATGTCCCACCATCCAATGAGGTCGTACTCATCGGTGTGAAATTTAACCCAGAGGCCACACTGCAAGCGTTCGAGGATGCCATGCTGACCGACGAAGAAGTGCGGGAATTGCTGTAACAAAGCCCCTGGAAGAGCGCCGATAAACGACCCGCTGAAGCGATCAGAGTGTCATAAATCACTTCTCAACCTGCGGGTGTGGCAACACACTGTTAGCGCATGCTAGGTTAGGCGACAAAACTAAAGTCGAACAGTCTATCTAGGAGATGACATGTCTGATCGCATCGCACATGCCGGTTTGCGCGGCAAGGTAATGACCGCCGACGAGGCTGCACAGTTTATCAATCATGGTGATGCCCTCGGCATCTCTGGCTTCACCGGTGCTGGCTACCCGAAGGCTCTGCCGACTGCGCTGGCAAACCGCGGCAAGGAACTCCACGCCAAGGGTGAAGAGTTCGCTGTCGACATCTACACTGGCGCTTCCACTGCCCCGGACTGTGACGGCGTGATGGCAGAAGCTGACATCATCCGCTACCGCATGCCGTACCAGGGCGATCCGGCACTGCGTAAGTCCATCAACTCGGGCAAGGCGAAGTACCAGGACATCCATCTCTCCCACTCCGCGCTGTACATCGAGCAGGGCTTCCTGCCGATTGACGCCGCAATTGTTGAGGTCACTCGTATTACGGAAGATGGACACCTCGTTCCGTCGTCAAGCGTTGGCAACAACGTCGAGTGGATGGACAACGCTGACAAGATCATCATTGAGGTCAACTCGTGGCAGTCCGAGGAACTCGAGGGCATGCACGACATCTACCGCATTCAGCACCTGCCTAACCGCACGCCGGTGCCGATCAACGCTCCGGGTGACCGCATTGGCACCCCTTACATCGACATCAACCTGGACAAGGTTGTCGCAGTTGTCGAGACCAACGCGCCGGACCGCAACTCCCCGTTCAAGCCGTTGGATGAGACCTCGAAGGCCATTGCCGGCCACTTCCTCGACTTCCTCGAGGGCGAAGTTCGCGCGGGTCGCCTGGCTTACGACCAGTACATCATGCAGTCGGGCGTCGGTAACGTTCCGAACGCCGTGATGGCGGGTCTGTTGGACTCCAAGTTTGAGAACATCAAGGCCTACACCGAGGTTATTCAGGACGGCATGATTGACCTGATTGACGCAGGTAAGATGACCGTCGCTTCGGCTACCTCCTTCTCCCTGTCTCCGGAAGCTGCCGAGCGTATGAACAACGAGGCTGCTCGCTACCGCGAGAACATCATTCTGCGCCCGCAGCAGATTTCTAACCACCCGGAGGTTGTCCGTCGCGTCGGCCTGATCGCCACCAACGGCATGATTGAGGCCGACATCTACGGCAACGTCAACTCCACCCACATCAACGGCTCCCGAATGATGAACGGCATCGGTGGTTCCGGTGACTTCACCCGTAACGCCTTCGTTTCTTCGTTCATCTCGCCGTCGCTGGCGAAGGACGGTGCGATTTCGACTATCGTTCCGTTCGCTTCGCACATTGACCACACCGAGCACGACGCCATGGTCATCATCACCGAGCGTGGATTCGCTGACCTGCGTGGCCTGGCACCACGTGACCGCGTGGCGAAGTTGATTTCCGTTGCACACCCGGAGTACCAGCCACTGCTGGAGGAGTACTACGAGCGCGCGCTGAAGACCGCTCCGGGCATGTCTACCCCGCACGATCTGCGTACTGCTTTCGACTTCCACGTCAACATGATTGAGAAGGGCTCGATGAAGGGCTAGGCAGTAGGGCTACGGCTGCATAGATCAGCTGGGAAACAAAAATCCCCTCCATGCGGAGGGGATTTTTCATGCAGTAGAAGCTGCGCTAGAGACTAGCTCTAAAACGTCTAGGCGCTCAGAACTAGTCCAGCTCAAGCTGCAGAGCGTGGGTAGCGGAGATCTCCTCGGTAATCTTTTCGACGAGCTCCTCCGGAACCTCCTTGGAAACGCGCAGCACCAGGATGGCAGTCTGATCTGCTTCCTGCGGAGACAGAGCAGCAGCCTCGATGTTGATGCCGGACTCACCCAGGGTGGTAGCAACGCAACCCAGAGCGCCCGGAACGTCCTTGTACAGCAGGAAGAGGTTACGGCCCTGAGCACGCATGTCGATGCCGCGGCCATTGATACGGACAATCTTCTCGACGCGGTTCAGGCCAGTGAGAGCACCAACGACGGTAGCGGTGGAGCCATCAGCACCGATGACCTTGACTTCGAGAACGGAGCGGTGGGAGACGGACTCCGGCTCGGTCTCGACAGTGAAGGTCACACCACGCTCTTCTGCGATACGCGGAGCGTTGACGAAAGTGACCGGCTCTTCCACCATGAGGGAGAACAGTCCACGGATTGCTGCCATACCCAGAACGTTAACGTCCTCAGTGTGCAGCTCACCGCGAGCGGTGACCTCAACAGCGGCCGGAGCGCCCTCGAGCAGACCGCCAGCAACCAGCCCCAGCTCACGAGCCAGCTCGAGCCACAGGGCCACCTCTTCACCGACAGCGCCACCGGAAACGTTGACAGCATCCGGGACGAACTCGCCAGCCAGTGCCAGCAGCACGGACTTAGCGACATCGGTACCCGCACGGTCCTGAGCCTCAACGGTGGAGGCACCCAGGTGCGGAGCACAAACAGTTTCCGGCAGACCAAACAGCGGGGAATCCGTGCACGGCTCGGTCGCGTATACGTCGAAGCCAGCACCGCGGATGTTGCCTGCCTTGATCGCGTCGGCAAGCGCCTGCTCGTCGACGAGACCGCCGCGGGCAGCGTTGATGATGATCTGGCCCTTCTTGGCCTTGCCCAGGAGCTCAGCATCGAACATGCCAGCGGTTTCCTTGGTCTTCGGCAGGTGGATGGTCACGAAATCAGCGCGAGCCATCAGGTCTTCCAGCTCAACCAGCTCAACACCGAGCTGAGCAGCACGAGCCGGGTTCGCGTACGGATCGTACGCAATGATGTTGGTCTCGAAAGCAGCGAGACGCTGCGCAAACAGCTGGCCGATGTGACCGAAACCGACGATACCGACGGTCTTGCCGAAGATTTCGACACCCTTGAAGGAAGAGCGCTTCCACTCTCCCTCACGCAGGGACGCGTCCGCAGCCGGCAACTGGCGAGCGGTGGCCAGCAGCAGTGCGATTGCGTGCTCACATGCAGAGTGAATATTAGAGGTCGGAGCGTTGACAACCATGACGCCGCGCTTGGTAGCGGTATCGATGTCGACGTTATCCAGGCCAACGCCGGCGCGACCGACGATCTTCAGATTCGGAGCAGCCTCGAGGACTTCCTGATCCACGGTGGTAGCGGAGCGGACGAGAAGTGCGTCAGCATCACCAACCGCAGCCAGGAGCTCAGCGCGGTTCGGGCCATCTACCCAACGGACCTCAACGGAATCCCCCAATGCGTCCACAGTGGACTGTGCCAGCTTGTCGGCGATGAGGACAACGGGGCGAGCGTTCTGGCTCACAAGCATCTCCTGGTTTGTCTCGAAAAGTTTATGCAGTATGTGCGGTGTCACTTAAGAAAACTACTAAAGCGTGCACGCGCATTACGTCTCATCATAAACTCTGGGGGTGAGACACGGGGGGACTTACCTAAGCAAAACGGCGCTTACTACCCTTTGTTTAGGGAGTAAGCGCCGTTGCCCCCGACATTCAAGTCGGCAAATATTTCGCGTTATATTTTTATTTCTGCTGGTCTATAACCTACTGGTACGTAACCAACCACGGACGCGGCTCGATGTTCATGGTCTCCTCAGGAGTAAACATCGGCTGATCCTCGTCGATGAAGTTCTTCCACGCCTCGAAAATCTCCGGCTGCAAATCCTGCAACATGACGTTCCAGGTCTCAAACTTCTCCTGCGCGGTGCCATGGCCGTCGGCATGCAGAACGAATGCGAGCTCCGGGTGCGACAGATCCAGCGTCTCGCGGTCGCGAATCATCTGTAGCTGGAACTGGTGCAGCATCAGCATCTTCTGCGGAAGGTTGTTCTTACGAGTCAGCTCAGCCAGCCAATCAGCAACGCGGTTGACTTCTTCAGCCTTAACGTGACCAACCTGAGTCGCCGGAACCTGCCCCGGTTCCATCTTCCACTCCGGGTCCAGCGCCAGACCGACGTTTGGCATCTTCAGCAGTTCTTCGTAGAACTTGGCCTGGTCCAGGAAGTCTGCACTACCCGGCTGCAGGTCGATGATGACGTAGCCGCCGGCCTTGGTCATGGCCTCGACGTACGGCTTCAGAGTCTCAACCGGAGCTGGCTCGGAGTAGTCACCGCGTGGACCCGGGTCAGCCTGCGCGACCGAAGCGATAATCTCGAAGGCCGGCAGTACCGGGTCATCAGCGAACTTCTCGTACTGCTTCACGTAGTCCTTCGCACGTGCGACGGCATCCTCCGGATCATCCTCACCCATCACACCCAATGGAGCGACACCAGGGTGACCATACGTTGCAATCAGATGACGACCGGGGAACAGCAGTGTGCCTCCACCTGGCAGCTCCTTGACCTTGTCATCTTTGGCAAGCTCGATGGACTGATCAAACTTGTCCTTATCGCCGAAAACCTTACCCAGAGCAATCAGGGACTCGCCGTCGCGAGCAGCGGAAATCGACTCAGAGGTAGCACGCGCGTCGCCCACCGGCAACCAACTGACCTTCAGGCCAGCGGCGCGGGCCGTAGCAATGGAGGCCAAACCGGTACCCGGTGCGGCCAGTGCCAATGTGTCCTTGACCTCCTTCGGAGATCCCTTCGGCAGGGTGACGCTCTCCTGTCCCTTGTCGTCCTGCCCATCGCTGGCGCGATCCTGAGCCTCTTGGTTGGCTGCCCCATCCTTCGTTGCATCGCCCTCGACGACAGTTGGCTTCTCCGGATCCATCTCAACGACAGCGCGAGTCGGCTTCGACTCCGTCTCCTTGAGAACCTTAAACTCGGTACCGACGAGCTCCTTAAGGCCATCGGTCGTACCCGGATCCGCAATGATCTGACGGCCCTCTTCGCCAGTCAGGTCAACTGCCCCCACAGTAAGGACTGTCTTTGCGCCCAGGCGGTCAATCTCTTTTTCCACATCGGCGATATCGGCGCCAGTATCACGGCCACGAGCATCCTTCTTCGGGCTCTTGGCAGTAGTGTCATCTTCCGCATCTTCGGCAGAACCAGCCACTAGCATCGGCAGACCAGCAGCAACCGCGATGCCTGCCGCCCTACGCTGCTCAGCAGAGCCAGCCGAGGAAACGACAACCGCTTCCGAACTGTCGATCAGACTTTCCGACGCTGCGATGTCGTCGCTAAGCACCGTCGATTCAGCGTCCACCTTCTTCGTGGAAACAGCGCTGTCGGAATTTCCACACGCGACCAAGGCGCTTGACCCCAACGCCAGGCTGACCGTCAGGGCAACGGTTGCCGTCACGCGCCGCGTCATTGCGGATACTCGCACATTTACCTCCGTGAAATGATTTGATTTCAACGATTAGACTATCGAACGTCTTTGTTGAGGGAGACCTTTCACCCCAGATTAGAACCCCGGATAGGACTGGGGCTACACCCGTTTGGCAGTAGTTGCTTTTAGCTCAGACGTTTATTCCACACGTCTACCCCACACGGTTCAGTGAAAGAAAACTAGTAAGAGAGATACGAAAAGGGCCTCATCACGGCGGTGAAGCTCAGTGATGAAGCCCTACTTCGCGAACAAGCGAGGGATTCGCTTAAGCAACAAACTTAGGCAGTCTCAGCGCGAGCGTCGACCTTAACCCAGCTCATCAGGTCGCGCAGCTTGGAGCCGACCTCTTCAATCTGGTGGTTGTTGTAGGAAGCGCGCAGGTCCTCGAGCTCCTTGTTGCCGCCCTCGACGTTGGCAATCAGGCGCTTGGTGAAGGTGCCGTCCTGAATGTCAGACAAAATCTCGCGCATGTGCTGCTTGGTATCAGCGGTAATAACGCGCGGGCCAGACAGGTAGCCACCGAACTCAGCGGTGTCGGAGACCGAGTAGTTCATGTTGGCAATACCGCCCTCGAACATCAGGTCAACAATCAGCTTCAGCTCGTGCAGGCACTCGAAGTATGCCATCTCCGGCTCGTAGCCAGCTTCAACCAGAACCTCGAAACCGACCTTGACCAGTTCCTCGGTGCCACCACAGAGAACAGCCTGCTCACCGAAGAGGTCGGTCACAGTCTCTGCCTCGAAGGTGGTCGGGATAACGCCAGCGCGGGCGCCACCGATAGCTGCAGCGTAGGACAGAGCCAGGTCGCGGCCCTCGCCCTTCGGGTCCTGGTCAACGGCAATCAGGCACGGAACGCCCTTGCCATCGACGAACTGACGACGAACCAGGTGACCCGGGCCCTTCGGAGCAACCATACCGACGGTGATGTTGTCAGCCGGCTTGATGAGGTCGAAGTGGATGTTCAGACCGTGGCCGAAGAACAGCGCGTCGCCGTCCTTCAGGTTCGGCTCGATGTCCTCGCTGTAAACCTTTGCCTGGGTGGTGTCCGGAACCAGCACCATAATGACGTCTGCCCATGCAGCGGCATCTGCGTTGGACTTAACCTCGAAGCCAGCTTCCTGAGCCTTCACAGCGGACTTGGAGCCTTCACGCAGACCGATAACAACCTCGACACCGGACTCGCGCAGGTTCTGAGCGTGAGCGTGGCCCTGGGAACCGTAGCCCAGGATGGCAACCTTACGTCCCTGGATGATGGACAGATCAGCATCGTCGTCGTACAGCAGTTCAATAGCCATTAAAGTTAGCCTCTTTTCGAATCGGATTCGTTAAAAATCTTAGCGTTTAGTTGTTAGCGGGCCTGGAGCATCGGCTTCGGCCCACGTGCCATTGCGACGGTACCGGACTGAATGAGCTCACGGATACCAAACGGCTCGAGGACCTCCAGCAGGGCTACAAGCTTCGAGCGCTCACCCGTCGCCTCAATGATGACAGACTCTTGAGAAACGTCCACCACACGGGCACGGAAGAGATTGGCGGCATCGACTACCTGCGGACGATTGGTGTTGTCGCAGGAAACCTTCACCATCAGCAGTCCGCGCGACACCATGGTCTCTGGGGGCTGGCGGACCACTTTCAGCACGGGCACCAGCTTGTTCAGCTGCTTAGTAATCTGTTCGATCGGCAGCGTCTCCGTCTCAACCACGACGGTGATGCGGTTGACTCCCTCGGTCTCAGTTTCACCCGAGGTAATCGACTGGATGCTGAAACCTCGGCGGGTGAACATGCCCGCAATGCGGACCAGAATACCCGGCTCATCGAGGGTCAACACGGATAGAGTGTGCAGTTCAGCCATTTTGGGACTCACTTCCTGTTGCTTCGGATCCCGATTAGCGGGTCTTCATGGACGGGTGGTTAGCGTCGGGCTGCTTCGCGGCGTCCTCGGAGTTGTCCACAACAGTGCCGTGGATGTCAGCCGGGGCCTCAGCTGCTGAATTCTCATCGTTGAACAGCGGGCGCAGACCGCGGGCGTATTCGACCTCATCATTGGACTTGCCAGCTGCCACCATCGGCCACACCTGAGCATCCTCACCGACAATGAAGTCAATAACCACCGGTCGGTCATTAATCTCGCGTGCCTTCTTAATCGCCGCCGCGACATCTTCCTTCTTGGTCACGCGGATCGCCACGCAGCCAAGCCCCTCGGAGAGCTGGACGAAGTCCGGCAGGTAGGAGTTGTCCTCCGGGCGCAGCTTGGTGTTGGAGTAGCGCTGATCGTAGAACAGCGTCTGCCACTGACGAACCATGCCCAGATTACCGTTGTTAATCAAGGCAACCTTGATGGGAAAACCTTCCATTGCACAGGTGGTCAGCTCTTGATTGGTCATCTGGAAGCAACCATCACCGTCGATGGCCCAGACTTCCTTTTCTGGAGCAGCCGCCTTGGCACCCATCGCAGCCGGGATTGAGTAGCCCATCGTGCCGGCACCACCGGAGTTAAGCCAGGTGCGCGGGTTCTCGTACTGGACGAACTGCGCTGCCCACATCTGGTGCTGGCCGACGCCAGCGGCATAGATGGCCTCTGGACCAACGATGTCGGACAGAGTCTGAATTACAAACTGCGGAGCGATTGCACCATCAGCGGGCTCTTCCCACCCGAGGGGGAACTCGTCGCGGAGACCGTCGAGAAGCTTCAGCCAGTCGGCAATCTGCGGGCGACTAAGACCGAGCTTGGTGTAGGACTCGCTAAGTGCGGCAAGGACCTCGCGGGCATCGCCGACGATGGGAACATCAACTTCGCGGAGCTTGCCAATCTCTGCCGGGTCAATGTCGGCGTGGATTACCTTCGCGTTCGGCGCGAAGGAATTCAGATCACCGGTAACACGGTCGTCGAAACGCGCGCCAATAGTGATGAGCAGGTCGGACTTCTGCAGAGCAGCGACGGCTGACACCTTGCCGTGCATGCCCGGCATACCCATGTGCAGCGGGTGCGAGTCCGGGAATGCGCCGCGAGCCATCAGCGTGGTCACGACCGGAACCCCAGTCTGCTCGGCGAACTCGACCAGCTCCTTGGAAGCATCGGCCTTAATGACGCCACCACCGATGTAGAGCACCGGACGCTTTGCCGCAGCAATCATCTCAGCGGCTTCGTCGATCTGTCGCTGGTGCGGGGTTGTCACCGGACGGTAACCCGGCAGGTTGATCTCCGGTGGCCAGGTGAAGTCGATCATCGTGTTCTGGAGGTCCTTCGGGACATCGACCAGAACCGGACCTGGACGACCAGAAGAAGCCAGGTGGAATGCCTCAGCGAGCGCGCGCGGGATGTCCTCAGCTTCGGTGACCATGAAGTTGTGCTTCGTAATCGGCATGGTCACACCGCGGATGTCAGCCTCCTGGAAAGCGTCAGTACCCAGCAGCGGGCGACCGACCTGACCAGTGATAGCGACAACCGGAACGGAGTCCATCTGAGCATCCGCGAGCGGGGTCACCAGGTTAGTAGCACCCGGGCCGGAAGTCGCGATACAGACACCAACCTTGCCGGAAACCTGCGCGTAACCAGTGGCAGCGTGGCCAGCTCCCTGCTCGTGGCGCACCAGGACGTGACGAAGCTTCTCCGAGTCATAAATCGGATCGTAGAGCGGAAGCACTGCACCACCGGGAATACCGAAGGCTACCTCGACACCAAGCTCTTCAAGGGATCGGACAATGGCTTGTGCACCAGAAATTCGCTCGGGGGCGCTGGTGCGCGCCTTAGCCGCGAATTGGGCGGGCGATGGGGTGTGCTGCTCGTGCGCGTTCACGATTTCGCTCCTGGATCATGGTGGGCAACTACTCAACACACATTCACGCAAAGAAGCTACGAATGTGGCGTTGGCTACAACCCTAACGTCCACATAGTGAGAAGTCAATCCCGTCAATTGGACACGCCATCCGTATCACACCCCGAGCACCCACCCGATTCCAACGAGAACCCCGCCCCAACTTTGGGAATCACTCTACCCAGAAACTCCCCGACCACGACCCCGGGGACACCCAAGCCTGCACACCCAAGCCTGCACACCCGAGCCCTACACGCCCGAGCCCCGCAAGCCCCAAGTCCAAAGCTCGTCTTTATGCATAATTCTTTACCTTTAAACTCAGCGCATATTAAGGCGAACGACCTACGGTGGATGGCATGGAATTCTTGCAATACATGTTGTTACGGACATGGCAATGGGTGGCCAATAACGGCCTTGCCATCGCATGTCTGGCCATTCTGCTAATTCTTGTTCCCCGTATCCGACGTTTCGTTCTGGCAATTGCGGACGGAAACATCTCCTCTTCAGAGGAGCAGTCCAAGGGACGGCGCGCACTGATTGGCGCTGTGGTTTACATCGTCGAAGTCATTGCATACTTCGTCTTAATCATCGCGATTCTGTCGAAATTCGGAATCTCACTGACCGCCGCCGCTATCCCCGCGACGGTCGTTTCCGCCGCTGTTGGTTTTGGCGCACAGGGAGTCATCGCCGACTTCCTTGGCGGACTGTTCATCATTGCCGAGAAGCAGTACGGCATTGGCGACTGGGTTGAGTTCCACGCCCCTTCGGGGACCGTGCAGGGTGACGTGGTCAATATGACATTGCGCGCCACCACCATCCGAACCCTTAACGGCGAGGAAATCATCGTTCCGAACTCCGAGGCACGTATGTGTATCAACTACTCCTCACAGTGGTCCCGTGCTGTCGTTGAAGTTCCCGTACCGATGACCGCCGGTGGCTCCATTAAGGATTTGGAAGAGCGCACTGTCGCCGCCGCCAAGCGTGCAATCACACTGGACTCCGTCAAGGACGCAGTTCTCTCCGAGATCAAGCTGCAGTCCTCCACGGAACTCAACCCGCCAACGGTTATGGGCCTGCCGTGGACCGTCACTATGCGCTTGATTGTCGACTGCAAACCGGGCGACCAATGGCTCATCGAGCGCGCCATCCGCGCCGCAGTCATCGACACTTGGTGGGATGACTACGGCGAGCGCGCCCAACAGACTCCGTTTGCCCCCGCCGAAGAAATCACCGGCCACGTCCGTGATGACACGATGATCGAACAGCTTAGACAGGCCGATGCTAAGCAAGAGAAAAAACAACAGCTTGACGACGGCGACAGTGCTCCAACCGAAATTGTCGAAGCGGTAGCGAACACTACTGTCCAGCCGGATACCGCAGAAACCAAGCTGATGGAAACTCAGACCGTCGACAAGCAAGTCGGGAACGAGCGATCCGACCTGCCACATGCAGGTGCCAACCTCGATGATGCCCGACGCGAGCAGGAAGACAGCGGAAGCAACAATGTCATCCGCAAACTGGCTAGCCACCCTGACTGGAAGACACTCACGACGCGCCAGAAGGTTCGTCGAATCCTCTCCGCAGGTGGACGCGCTCGCGTTTCGACGATTGTGCTCTTGGTAGCCTTACTGATCCTCTTCATTTTGAACCTGATGACAGTCGAAACTGAGGACGGCCCATCTGGATGGTTGGCACCGAGCAGGTGGAGCGATCGGGTAACGACACAGGAAGAGGACCCGGAAGAGTCGTCAGCTCCGCAGTCATCGAACCAGCCGACTAGCACTACACAGAGTGTGCAGCCCACCGAGACTTCGCAGCAGACTCAGACGCCACAGAATCAGCCGTCCGAGACTTCACAGCAGCCTCAGAGCACGCAGAACCGCGCACCTTCGACCGCCACCTCCACCGAGCCGGACTCTGACCAGAGCAACACCGACAACGAGAGCTCTGGCGGATCACAGTCGACAGACTCCACTAACAACGCGGAACCGAACTCCGCTGATACGCAATAACGCGCAACCGCCCACCGTGCATTGGCGAATCCGAACTACCCGCTACAATCAAAGGCCATGACTGACTCGACTCCACAGCCAAAAATTGCGACGCAGCGATTTCGCCCACAGAAGACGCATCTGTTCATCGTTGCGTTCATGCTCGTGCTGTGTGTAATTGCCACCGGTTTTGCCCCGTGGCTGGCCGTTACCTTCCTGGCACCGTTGATTTATACGCTTTGGATTTTCCGAGTACGCACCACTGTGGGACCACGCGGTATCACCGCGGTGTACCTATTGGCCAAGCGCCGCTCGGTGCCCTGGAGCGAATTTGCGGGCATCTTCTTCAACAAGGGCGGTCGCGCCTTTGCAGTGACCAAGTCCGATGAGCGCATCGCCCTGCCGGCCATCTCTTTTAATTCGCTACCGGAGTTGAAGGAAGCCACCGGCGGTCTGATTCCAGATCCGATTGCTTCGGCTCGCATGGCGGAAAATGACAAGGTCGAGGTTTTCGACCGCGATGGCTACTCGGTAATGAAGAAGGTCAGTGAGGTTGAGGCCGATGCCAAGGCTAAAAGCGCTAAAGCCAAAGGTGCCAAGCCTAAAAGTGACACCACTGCCGAGTAACATATAAGCAGTCCACAAAGCCCCTAAATCTCATTATGCGGACACTAGTGACCACGAAATGAGACATTAGGGGCTTTTTGTGATTAATATGGATAATTAATTACCTTGCACCCTATCTAGGAAGGGCAGCCCCCATGATTCCCCTTCGCTCTAAAGTCACCACTGCCGGCCGTAATGCTGCAGGTGCGCGTTCCCTATGGCGCGCAACTGGCATGACCGATAGCGACTTCGGCAAGCCGATTATCGCAATTGCAAACTCTTACACTCAGTTCGTTCCGGGGCACGTGCACCTGAAGGACGTTGGCGACATCGTCGCAGAAGCTGTGACCGCAGCAGGCGGTGTCCCCCGTGAGTTCAACACCATTGCTGTCGATGACGGAATTGCGATGGGGCACGACGGCATGCTCTACTCGCTGCCGTCCCGTGAGATTATTGCTGACTCTGTGGAGTACATGGTCAACGCTCACACCGCTGACGCATTGGTCTGTATTTCCAACTGTGACAAGATCACGCCGGGCATGCTCAATGCGGCTCTGCGTCTGAATATCCCGGTGGTCTTCGTTTCCGGCGGGCCGATGGAATCGGGATCTTCGGTTGTTATCGATGGCGTCGTCAAGCCCGGCTCTGACCTCATCTCGGCTATTTCTGCATCCGCGAACGACAAGGTCGATGACAAGAATCTGCTCGACATCGAGCGCTCGGCGTGCCCGACCTGCGGATCGTGCTCGGGTATGTTCACCGCAAACTCGATGAACTGCCTGACCGAGGCCCTCGGCCTGTCCCTGCCGGGCAACGGTTCTACCTTGGCGACTCAGCAGGCCCGTCGCGATTTGTTCACCCGCGCCGGTGAACTGATTGTGGACTTGGCGAAGAGCTACTACCACGATGGTGACGAGTCCGTGCTGCCGCGCAACATCGCCAACCGCGATGCCTTTGTCAACGCAATGACGCTCGACGTTGCCATGGGCGGTTCCACCAACACCGTGCTGCACATTCTCGCTGCCGCACAGGAGGGCGAGATCGACTTCAATCTCTCTGACATCGACGCCATTTCCCGCCGCGTGCCTTGTCTGTCCAAGGTGGCACCGAACTCGGACTACTACATGGAGGACGTCCACCGCGCCGGCGGTATTCCAGCCATCCTCGGCGAACTGCGCCGCGCGGGCCTGCTGCAAATGAATGTCCGCTCCGTTCACTCCCCATCTCTGGAGGAACACCTGGACAACTGGGATATCCGCGGCGGCAAGGCCACTGACGAGGCGATTGAGCTGTTCCACGCAGCCCCTGGCGGTGTCCGCACCACCGAGCCGTTCTCCACGTCCAACCGCTGGGAGAGCCTAGATACGGACTCCGTAAATGGTTGCATTCGCGACTTCGACCACGCCTACACGAAGGAAGGCGGTCTGTGTGTCCTGCGCGGCAACATCGCCGAAGACGGTGCTGTCCTGAAGACCGCGGGTATCGGCGAGGATCAGTTCCACTTCGAAGGCACCGCTCGTGTCGTAGAGAGCCAGGAAGAGGCTGTCTCGGTCATCTTGAACCGCACCTTGCAGCCGGGCGAAGTTCTCTTTGTCATCTACGAGGGTCCTTCCGGTGGCCCGGGCATGCAGGAGATGCTGCACCCGACCGCATTCATCAAGGGCGCTGGCCTGGGTAAGGTCTGTGCACTGGTCACCGATGGTCGCTTCTCCGGCGGTTCCTCCGGACTGTCTATCGGCCACGTTTCCCCGGAGGCCGCTGCCGGCGGTGCAATCGGTCTCGTCCGCAACGGCGACCCGGTGTACATCGATGTCGCTGAACGACGCCTCGAAATTCAGGTGTCCGACGAGGAGCTGGCCGCTCGCCGCGATGAGGAGCTCAAGCGCGACAAGCCGTTTACTCCGCACAAGCCGCGTCCGCGCAAGGTGTCCAAGGCGCTGCGCGCATACGCCAAGATGGCGTCCAGTGCGGATAAGGGCGCGGTCCGCATTGTCGACTAGCTAGATCAAACCCGCTTAAAGGCCTGTGCTTACCGCACGGGCCTTTGGCGTTTCTAGGGTAGCTTTGCGCCCAGTCTTCCGCGTGGGCTTCACCAAATCCCGGCACTCGACGTCGGCAATCCCCTCAGCGACGTCCTCGGTGTGTGCATTTTTGCCACCCTCGGTAATGGCCGCCATTACATATCCGGGGCCAAAAACAACGGAAGAGTGCCACGAACGCCGGTTGGACCAGCCCATCTTCGCGCCTTCAGAACCGGGCAGGCCGGCAAGACCAAAATTCTGTCGATAGCCATCGGCAGCAATCGGCGACCAGTGTCGCATCGCCTCAAGCACCTCAGAATTAGGATGCTTCAGACGGAGCTGGGAAATAAAAGACACCACATCTTCCGCGGTGGTCCTCGATACTCCCCACTTTTCTCCGCCGGAGGTGTTGAACAGGCCGTACTCGGTCGCAACGGAATCGACCGATTCCGGGTACTTCCGGTAGAAGTCGGCTGCCAAATCGTCGTCGGAACGCGAAATCATCTTTTCGACGCGCTCGGCATCGTCGGCAGTGCCGTGTTCGAGCACATACTGACCGATATACAACTTAATCAGGGATAGCGCCGGCAGCGGGCGTTGCGATGCCTGGCTGCTGTACCCCACGCCCACCGGTTCGTAGCTCACCGCCATTTGCGTGCGTGGGTCAACCTCAATCAACCCTTCGGCGTTGAGGTCCATGCGTGGCAGACTCACCTGATGTGTCGGCCAGACGCTTGCCGACGAGACGGAGGCTGCAACCTCACTGTGCTCGTCGGCAGCAGCTGTCGACGGTGAGTGGATCGACGTTGTCGCGCCTATCGAAGACATGAAAAAGACCACCGCGAGGGTGGTCTTTAGTGCGTGTCTCGACTTTGGCATAGGGGGCATTGTACCCCGCCCCTAACCGAGAACCTAGTTTAGGCCGCTCGACTGTTTGTGTAGCTGCGAACTGCCTTAGCCAACAAACGGCAGCGTGCTGGTCGTCAGCCACCACAGGCCAATTGCTGCAGCGATGGACAGAATTCCGAAGATCCAAGACGATGCCAGTGGGCGACGAGCCCAGCCGCGTCCGAAGTCGATACCGATGCGGCCCGGACCGGTGAACTGCAAGCCAAGTGCCATGGCGGTCATCAACAGTTGTAGCTGAAGGTTGCTGGAATCCTGGCCGACGATATTCACGCCATTGGCAGAGGTAGCCACATCAAACATGCTGAGGTAGGCGGACAATGCCAGCGCCAATGCTGCGGCCAGCGGTGTCGCAAGCCCTAAGATGAGCAGGGCACCCGCGATGAGCTGAACCGTTGGGATGGCAGTGGCCATCACAGGGCCGAGGGCGAAGTTGTTCTGGCTAAACTGTGTCTCCAGCGCAGTGGTGCCACCGGAGTTACCCCAGCCGAGCAGCGTTGTCAGGCCATGGACCAACAACAGCGCACCCAATCCAAGACGCAGCAGCAGAAGGCCGAAATCGGTGGTGCCGCGACGGTGCTCCGGTTCGTTGTCGTCGTAAAAGTCCGTGTCTTCATCGTCGTCAGCAGCGGCGGTAGTCGTAGCAGCAGTTGCCCCGGCGGCCCCTACGCCTGCTCCTGCAACACCAGCGGCACCAGCGGTATCGCGAGAGGCAGCCGGTTCAGCGAAATCCGATTCATCGAAATACTGAGTCTCAGCTGCGGAATTGCGTGCAGAGCCATAGGTTGACTCCGCCTCATCGTCGAATGCTGACTGTGCTTCCGACTTATTTGCGGCAGTTCCCGCTGCGGACGCTGCTGCTGCTTCAGAAGCCGAGAAGGCTTGCGTCGGCTGACTGAAATCCTCATCTGAATCAACGCGCTCGCTACGGGCCGGCTGCTCAAAGATTTCGGTCGCCTCCGACTCCGGGGCTACCTCCGACTCTTTATCGGCCGCGGGTGCCAATTCAGTTTCGGCCTGTTCATCCCGCGGCGAAGGCTTACCGGCAGGGCTAATCACCTGAGGTGCCGTGCGGCCTGCAGCGGCGTAGGCGTCGTAGCGCTTCTTCGGGGCTTCCTGAACTTCAGGCTCCGGCTCGGGGCTCGGCTCAGTCACTGTTTCTGTTTCAGACTCGGTTTCCACCTCGGCTTCAGCACCGCTATCGGTCTCGGCTTCCGGCGGCAGGTTTTCTTGGTCTACCTCCGCCTCCGACTCCTCCTCTACGCGCTTTTCCGGCACACCCGGAAAAATCTGCGTTGCGGTGTTGTCGCTGTCGTCACGGTTTGTTTCTTCGTTCATTGGCTCAGCGAGCTTGCGGTAGGTCGGGACGTCGAGATCGTCATCGAATCCGTCCTCCACATTCTCGAGGGCGCGGTCGTTCGGGTACTTCTCTGAGTCGCTCACATCGTCCACATTAAAACTACTGCCTCACTTTTGGTCGCAGGCGTGGCCGGGAAACGAGGCTGTATTGTGTATGCCTATGGGATTCCACCTCGTCCACACCAGCAGTGCACAGGCTCGCGCTCGCGGGCGGCGTCGTCGTGCTGCGCTCGCCGCTGGTGTCGTCGGGATGGTCTCTCTTTCCGGCTGCATGAGTGCCTCGAGCGCGCTTGAGTCACCGTTTACTGAAGACAAGTCGGAACCGACAGGCATTGCCATGCCGAAGTTTTCCTCCCCTGATTTGCCCTCTACCCCGGTCCCAACCACGGAAAGCAAAGCCAAAGACAAAGGTCCCTGCGACCTCGACGATGTCACTCTCGCGGCCTGCCTACCGCTTACCACCGCGCTAGCCTCAACCGGCCCTGGGGAGGCTCTCGTCGCCACCGACGACGGTGCACTCACCGTTGTCGCACCGGGTAAGACACCGCGTGAGGTCGCACGGCTCGGCGCCCCTGCAAAACAACTGCTGCCCAGTCCCTCGGTTGAAGAGGACCGTCAGGTCTTTGTTTTGCGTAACGACGACACCATTGCGCGCGTCACCCTCGTGGAGGGCAGCACCGCTGATGTGCGCGAACTTCCGGACCTCAGCGAGCCCGGCATTCTCGGAATCTATTTTGACCGAACTTCGGACACCCTGTCCCCGCGCAAATTGCTCGTGGGAGATCCAGGCATTGAGTTTCAGCAGTTCTGCCATGGTCCGGACGGAATGCCGCCGTTGGCAACCGCCATTCTCGACGGCACCCCACAGCTGGTTCAGCTCACCGGCCCTGTGATTAATCCCCTCGGCGGTGTGGACCTGAACGATTCCATCGGTGGATGCGCAGTGATGGGTGACCGCGTGGTCATTGCCATCCCAGACGCGCAGAAGGTCATCTCCATGCCGGTGGGTCCGAAGTCAAGTGGGCCCGACGCGGCGTGGGAGGTCAAGGGTTCCCCTGAAGTGCTTGTCGACGGCGACTTCGGCCACATCTCGTATGTAGCGGCTGTCGCAGCAAATCAGGGTATTGAAGTTTGGGGTGCCACGACCAACAAAACCGCCGGGGCACAACCGTCGGAGTCCGACGAGCGCGTCGTCAGACTGCCGAGCGATGGTGCCGCCGGCGGTTCCCCGGATTAGCTTTCAGGGAGGCTAGCTCAGCTTCTTCGCAATCAGCTGGTTGACCTGAGCCGGGTCTGCCTTGCCGCGGGTGGCCTTCATGACCTGCCCCACGATGGCACCGACGACCTTCTTGTTGCCAGCTCGGTACTTCTCGACGATGTCCGGGTTAGCAGCCAGTGCATCGTCGACGGCCTTCTCAATAGCACCGTCGTCGCGAACGACCTCCAGGCCACGGGCAGCAACGACCTCATCAACATCGCCCTCGCCTGCGAGCACGCCGTCAACGGCCTTACGGGCCAGCTTGTTGGTCAGCTTGCCCTCTTCAATCAGTGCAATCACACGTGCAACCTGTGCCGGGGTAATCGCGAGCTCAGCCAGCTCCACGCCTGCCTCGTTGGCCTTCTGCGCCAGGTAAGCGACCCACCAGGAACGAGCCTCAGCCGGGCCGGCACCAGCCTCAACGGTGTCGACAATCAGGTCGAGAGCGCCGGCGTTAACCAGGTCGCGCATTTCCTCGTCCTTCAGACCCCACTCTTCCTGAATACGGGCACGACGCACCCACGGCAGCTCCGGCAGAGTTGCGCGGATTTCCTCCACCCACTCACGCGGCGCAATCACAGGTGGCAGATCCGGGTCGTTGAAGTAGCGGTAATCCGACTGCGATTCCTTCGGGCGGCCCTTGGAGGTCGTGCCGTCGGTCTCCTGGTAGTGGCGGGTTTCCTGAACGATCTCCTCGCCATTAGTAATCGCAGCAGCCTGGCGCTGCATCTCGTAGCGAACAGCCTGTTCAACCGACTTCAGGGAGTTGATGTTCTTAGTCTCGGTACGAGTGCCGAACTCCTCCTGGCCGATTGGGCGCAGGGAAACGTTGGAGTCCACACGCATCGAGCCCTGGTCCATGCGGGCATCGGAGACACCGAGGGACTTCACCAGGTCACGCAGCGCAGAAACGTACGCACGAGCAACCTCTGGGGCACGCTCCCCTGCACCGAGAATTGGCTTAGTAACGATCTCAATCAGCGGAATACCTGCGCGGTTGCAGTCCACCAGCGAACGCGTGGCGCCGTGAATACGACCATCGGCACCGCCCAAGTGCGTCAGCTTGCCGGTGTCTTCTTCCATGTGAGCGCGCTCGATTTCGACACGGAACTCCGTGCCGTCGTCAAGCTGAACGTCAAGATATCCGTCGTAGGCGATTGGTTCGTCGTACTGCGAAATCTGGTAGTTCTTCGGCTGGTCCGGGTAGAAGTAGTTCTTGCGCGCGAAGCGGGAGGACTCAGCAATCTCGCAGTTCAGCGCCAGGCCAATCTTGATGGCCCACTCAACGCCCTGACGGTTAACCACAGGCAGCGCGCCAGGTAGGCCGAGGCTGCAGGGATCGACGTTGCTATTCGGCTCGGCACCAAAGTGCGCCGAGGAGGAGGAGAACATCTTGGTATTCGTCGAGAGCTCGACGTGAACCTCCATGCCCATTACCGGGTCAAAACGTTCGAGGACCTCATCAAAGTCCATCAAGTCATCAGCGTATGCAGCGGTCATGTTTGTAGAGTCTACTAGCGATGGCCCCGCAGGCGTGCCCTAGGGTATAAGTCGTGCCCGGAGTTAACGAACACCCACCGATTCCACCGACGTCAGCACGCGATACGCCAACGTTCCGCGACGCCGCTGACCGCCACCGCGCAGGCGCTACTTTCGACAACGACCTGCAGGAAAGCGCCGACGGAGCCACGGGCTACCACCGCGTGCGCCCCGGATATCCTCCAACCGTCATCGAAGCGCTTACCCGTCTCGCACCGCACCCACAGGTAGTCGCCGATATCGGCGCCGGCACTGGGAAGCTCACCGCCTCGCTTGCCGACGTCTACCGCGATGCCACCCTGCTGGCACTCGATCCCTCCACCGCGATGCGGCAAGCACTGATGCACAATGTGCCAGCGGCGGAATGCCTGGAAGGCACTGCGGAGCGCACGGGACTGGAGTCCAACAGCGTCGATGTAGCAACATGTGCGCAGACATGGCACTGGGTGGACCCGACAGCTGCAAGTAAAGAACTCACTCGGGTGCTACGCGCGGATAGCGTGGCTATGTTGGTGTGGAACACCTTGGATGTTTCCGTACCGTGGGTGCATCGGCTCAGCCGCATAATGCACGCCGGCGACGTGTTGCGTCCCGGCTTCTACCCCGAGGTTGGCCCGGAGCTGGAGCTAGTCGATGAGGTGCGTCTGGCCTGGGAGCAGACACTGACCATCGAGGACATCGTGCTGCTGGCACGAACCCGTTCCTATTGGCTTCGTTCCAAGCCCGCCACTCGCGCCAAGGTGGAGGCGAACTTGCATTGGTATCTCCACGAACACTTGGGGCACACATACGAAGAAGGCATCGCCCTTCCCTACCGGTGCGATGCCTTCTATTTTCGAGCTGCCTAAATTTTCGAGCTGCCTAGTCGCGCTAGTTACTTTTCTTTCTTCGGCTTAGGGTGAGCCACGCGCTTGAATGCATTCTTAGTCTGTCCGGCAAGCTTCTTCGGCGCAGTGGCTGTGGCCTCGCCTGGGAAGGAGTCCCTCGCGGTCTCGCGAGGATTGTCATCATCGGAGGCTTCCTCGATTTCGGAAAGTTTCTCCAGGCGCTCATTATCCTTTTCTACGATGCGCTCGGCGTCATCCTCGGTGAATTCAACATTATCGTCGCTGACCAGTTCCTCGACGATGTCGTCGCGGACGCTCTCCTGAAGATCGACGTTGGAAATGTTGGAGTTGGCCAAAGCGCGGTCGAGCTTCTTCTGATCGGCGGTGGTGAACTTCTTGTTCGGGTGCATCTTCCGGCGTGCGAGCTTACGGATACGGCCGCGACGCTTCGACTCCTCCATCAGCTTGTTACGTCCAGCCAGGTACGCACCACACAGAATCACGATAAGAGCGATACCGACGTAGCCAAGGGCCGGGTAGATGGAGCCAACCAGGGCCTTGAACCCAAAGAAACTTAGGCCAAAACCAATCAGCACCGTCACGATGAATACCAGGCGGAAACGCTGCGGGGTATTGCGTGTTAGGCGGCGGCCCAGCGCGTAGAACATGCCAATGGCCGTGTTGAAAATCATGGCGTAGATGATGATTGCCATCACGGTACCCAGGACCGGGTGGATGTCATTGACGATTGCCAGGGTCGGCATATCTTCGTGGCCAACATCCTTGACCTTGAAGAAGAGGGCAAAGGTCACCAGCGTCAGCAGACCTGCATAGATGCTCCCGCCCATGAGACCACCGATGCCAGCTTCACGCGGGTTCAGGTAGCTACCGCCGATGACAATCGACATCGATACGGCCACCATCACACAGAAACCGACATAGTTCAGGGCAGAAATAGACCAGTGTGGCAGCGATGTCGACAGTTCATTGGTGTACTGCGCGGCCTCCGACATCGACGTGTCGGTGGTGAACAAAGTGTAGATACCGGCTCCAAGCAGGAACACGATAATGAATGGAGTGATCATGCCAATCACGCGGCTGACCTTGTCGGCATCCAGCATGCCTACACCCAAAGTCAGGGCAACCATGATGACGGCGCCAATCCACACCTCAAGTCCGAACTGCTGGTTCAAGTTCGCACCGGCACCGGCGAACATGACGAAGCCGGTACAGAACAGCGTGATCATCACGGCGATATCCAAAATCTTCGAAACCCAACTGCGGGTGATTACGTCGAAGACCTCGGAGTGCTCATCAGCCTGCAAGTAGCTGGCAATTGACAGCACTGCCAGGCCACTGGCAATCATCACGACGGAGGCAAGTACCACGCCCCACAAGCCGTTAGTGCCAAATGCCACGAAGTACTGCATCATTTCCTGGCCGGATGCGAATCCGGCACCGACAGTTAGGCCGACAAAGGCCATCGCGATTGTTGTGGCTCTTTTCCACATAACGAGAAAATCCTAAATATAAGTCTATTTTTCAAAAACCGGAACCTTACAAAGCATACTGCCCGAGCTGGTGATTGATACACCAGCTCGGGCAGTATGCCTATTTTGTTACGAAGATGTGCCTAAATGTTTAGCAACGCGTGCTTAACCGACGCGTTTAACCAAACAGCGCAGCAGCTGCGCGGTAACGGCCATCCGGCACAACCTTCAACTCAGCAACCGCATCGTCGATGTCGATACGCTCGATGTTCTCACCGTGCAGAGCGACGATCTTGCCGAAGTCCCCCTCGTGTACTGCTCGGGTGGCGTGGACACCGTAGCGGGTAGCAAGCACGCGGTCGTACGCAGTCGGCGTACCGCCACGCTGAATGTGACCCAGCACCGTGGTGCGAACGTCGTACCCGGTGCGCTTCTTAATCTCCGCACCAATAACCTGACCAATGCCGTTGAAGGTTTGGTGGCCGAACTGGTCGACACCGCCCTCTTCGTACTCCATGGTGCCCGGCTTCGGGGTGGCGCCCTCAGCGACGACGATAATGCCGTACTTCTCACCCATCTGGAAACGGCGCTCCATCGACTTCACAATCTCGTTGATGTCGAATGGCTTTTCCGGAATGACAATGTGGTGAGCACCGCCGGCCATACCCGCATGCAAAGCGATCCAGCCCACGTGTCGACCCATGACCTCAACAATCATGACGCGCTGGTGGGATTCCGCAGTGGTGTGCAGACGGTCAACCGCGTCGGTGGCAACAGCCACAGCCGTGTCGAAACCGAAGGTGTAGTCCGTACCGTTGACGTCATTATCAATAGTCTTCGGAACACCGACGACCGGCACCCCATTGTCCGAAAGCCACTTGCCGGCCTTCAGCGTACCTTCGCCACCGATTGGGATCAGGGCATCGATGCCCGCATCAGAGAGATTTTCCTTGATGCGGTCGAGGTTAGACATGAGAATGTCCGGATGCACGCGGCCGGTGCCCAGCATCGTGCCGCCACGCAGCAGCATACGGTCAATCCGCTCATCGTCGTAAAGCTGGACCCTACGGTCTTCCATAAGACCAATCCAACCGTCCTCAAAACCGACGACGGTTGAGCCGTACTCGCTCGAGCTGGTACGGACAATTGCACGGATAACGGCATTCAGACCGGGACAATCTCCACCGGAGGTAAGGGTCGCAATTCGCATGATGCCCACCTTAGTCGCGTTAGTCAGTTCGTGCTTGACGGCCTTGGTCGAAACTACTTCTGCAGGTACTCCTGCCCTGGTAGCTCAGACGGTAGCTCCATCTTCGTCGTCACCTCCGACGCCGGCACAAGACCATATTCCTCGAGCGCCTTGCGCACGTACTCTGCGGCATCGACGTTCAGCGGAGACTCCGTCCACAATGCAATCGGCAGGTTAATAAAGCGGTTCTCCTTGACCGCCTCGAGATCCTTCGTTGCCGGATTCGTGCGCAAAACCTTGATTTTCTCTTCGAAGGTCTGACCTGGGTAGTCCACAAGCGCGATGAAGTCAGGATTCATCTCCGCGACATGCTCCCAGGAGGTCGTAGTCCAAGTGTCCTTAATCGACTCGGTCGCATTGATTGCACCGGCCTTTTCCAGGATGCCCTGCGGTGCGCCAAAGGAACCCGAGGTAATTGGTGCTTCACCGACAGAATCAAAGAGGAAGCCCACTGGCTTCTTATCTCCCTTTGGCGCGGCATCCAGGGCTTGCAGTCGGTTATCAATATCTGCAATAACCTTGTCGCCCTCACCGTCGTGTCCGGTCAAGGTAGCGATATTCTTCAAATCAATTTTGACAGCTTCCCACGGATCCACCAGACCACGAGTATGCCCCGGGTCGCCACTGCCTTCCTTGCCCGCCGAGGCTGCGTCACCAGTACGGCAAGATTCCGTCAGGGTGTAGGCACCGATACCGTGCTCGGAAAGCGATTCCGGGGTAATGCCCTTGTCTTCACTAAAGCCATAGCCCCAGCCCGCCAGCATCACATCCGGTTCGGCCGCAATGACCTGCTCCAGATTCGGGTATTCCTTCGCAACTTCTGGCTTCTGCGCAATTGCATCGCCATAAGCTGCGGTCAACACCGGCAGATGCGAGGCCATAGAGCTCACCGCTGTGATCTCATCCGCAGCACCGACAGCCAGCGCCAGCGAAGCAATATTGCCGTCATTAATCAGCAGCTTTTTAGCTACACCCGGGTAGCTGACTTCTTCACCGCAGTTGGTGAGGGTAAGGCCTGACGACGAGGCCTGCGTTCCCTCATCAGAGCCACAGGCGGCGGCTCCGAATGCCAGAGCAGCCACAGCGATACCAGCTGCTGAGGCACGAAGGGGACGTCGGAAAGCATGTGCGTTATTCAAGGGAGTACTCCTAGTTGATGGTGGCAGCATCCAGCTCGCTATCGATTGCGAGGTGGCGGCGGCCAGCGGGGGAATTGAGCTGACAGGATTCAACCTGAAAGATTTGGGCGACAAAGTCGCGGGTAAGCACTTCTGCGGGAATGCCGTCGGCCGCGATACCGCCGTCCGCGACCACGATGACGCGGTCGAAGTGGTTCATCACCAGGTCCAAGTCGTGGATCGCGGCAATGACACACGCTCCGCTGGAGCGGGCCAGACGGAGGACGGATTGTTGATGGCGCACGTCGAGGTGGTTAGTGGGCTCGTCGAGAAGCATGATTGGCGAGTCCTGGGCGATGGCACGCGCCAGACACACGCGACGACGTTGCCCACCCGAGAGTTGCCCACACAGGCGTTGCGCAACCGCTTCCAACCCCACGAGCTCCAGCGCACGGTCGACGTGGGAATTGTCCTCGGCGGTGTTGCCACCAAAAAGGCGCTGGTAGGGCAAGCGCCCCAGGGAGACAAAGTCGCGCACGCGCATTTCGGCGGGTGGAACCTCGTTTTGCGCGACGAAAGCCAGATCGCGGGCGCGGTGCCTCGAGCTGATTGAGCTCATCGATTTGCCGTTAATCTCGACCTCGCCCGTGGCCGGTTTCGTGATTCCACCGAGCGCACGCAGCAACGTGGATTTACCCGCGCCGTTAACACCAATGATGGCGGTCATGGGTTCTGCACCGAAGTTGAGGTTGACTCCGCTGACAATGGTGCGCCCAGCGATATCACAGCGCATATCTTTAGCGGCGAGTACAGATTTTGGTAGAGCGCTCATTTACTCAGCACCTCCGTAGCTGTAGTGCGAGCGGCTCATGAGGTAGAGGAAAAGTGGTGCGCCAACCAATCCCGTGACTACTCCCAGCGGCATTTCCTGGCTTCCGCCCACTACGCGCGCGATGATGTCCACCCAGATGAGAAACAGTCCACCCATGAGGGCAGCAACCGGTAGGACAACGCGGTGCGTGGCCCCTACCAAGATGCGGGTCAAGTGTGGAATCACCAGGCCGACAAACCCGATGCCGCCAGAGACCGCAACGAGCGTGCCAACGAGGACAGCCTGGAGCACAAATACCTGTGTGCGTAGCCGAGAAACATCAATACCTACGGCCGCTGCGGTGCTCTCACCAGTTGCCAGCGCATCCAGATGACGGGCTTTGACCAGGAAAAACAACAGTACTGCGATGAGGACAATGAGCGGGAAGAGCGTCTTCAGCCATGTCGCACCGGCAACAGAGCCCAGCATCCAAAACATCACAGACTGCGCGGCCCTCGGGTCTGGCCCAGCGAAGACCATGAAGCTACTCAGCGCGGAAAATGCAGCGGAGAGAACAACGCCAGAGAGCACCAAACGCAGCGGAGTCAGCCCACCGCCTGCAGTGGCGAAAGCACCGACCGCGAGGGTGGCCATTACTGCACCGAGGAGTGCACCGAATGTCAGCGGCGCGATGGGGCTACCGGAGAAAGCACCAAAGATAATCACCGCGGTCGCACCGGCACCGGCGCCGGCGGAAATACCTAGCAGATATGGGTCTGCCAACGGGTTACGGACCAATGTTTGCATAGCCACACCGGAGACAGCTAGCCCCGCCCCTACAATCGCTGCGAGAATTCCCCGGGGAGCGCGGAGATTCCAGACGATGGTGTCCGAACTGGCGGGCACAGATTCATCGAGCTCAATGCCGAAGATGTGATGCGAAATGACCTGTGTCGTGGTGGACCAGGTGATATCCGCCGAGCCGAAGACCACCGCAGCGACCAGACTGACGGCAATGGCTATGACAATGACCAGCCCATAGATCCAAGGCATAAACCGCGGTGGGTTTTTAAATCTAACTCTCTCCATGTTTGCGTTCCTGCGTATGTATGAAACTCTCCCCGACACGACAACAACCGCCGCTCTCCCACTTCAGTGAGAAAACGACGGTTGCAGAAAACCGACTAAGGCTTATTGAGCGTCTTTATGCAATCGAGCCGCGAACCTTTTCGTAGGCAGCGCCGACCTTGTACAGACGATCGTCACCGTGGCGCGGAGCCATAATCTGCAGGCCTACCGGCAGGCCGGTGTCTTCAGCCAGGCCCGACGGCACGGACATGCCACACATGCCGGCCAGGTTGAGCGGCAGAGTACACAGGTCGAACATGTACATGCTCAGCGGGTCGTCAACCTTCTCGCCCAACTTAAACGCAGTGGTCGGAGTGGTCGGCGAGATCAGGACATCTACCTGTTCGAAGGCCCGCTCGAAGTCCTGCTGAATCAGGGTACGGACGCGCTGTGCCTGGATGTAGTAGGCATCGTAGTAACCGACCGATAGCGCGTAGGTACCAATGATGATGCGTCGCTTAACCTCATCGCCGAAACCAGCGGCACGGGTCATAGCCATGACCTCATCGGCCGAGTGCGAACCGTCATCACCAACACGCTGGCCGTAACGCATGCCGTCGAAACGAGCCAGGTTGGAGCTGACCTCACACGGCAGAATCAGGTAGTACGCGCTCAGTGCGTGGTCGAAGTTCGGGCAATCGACCTCGACCACCTCTGCGCCAGCTTCCTTAAGCTTGTCGACGGCCTCGTGGAAGCTGTCCAGTACGCCGGCCTGGTAACCCTCGGTGCGGTCGAACTGCTTGACGATGCCGACCTTAACCCCCGTGAGGTCACCGGTAGCACCTTCCTTGGCAGCAGCAACCACATCGGCAATCGGCTGCTCCGTGGAAGTCGAGTCATTCTCGTCGTGACCAGCAATGATTTCGTGCAGCAGCGCGGTGTCCAGAACGGTTCGCGCGGTCGGCCCACCCTGATCCAACGAGGAGGCGCAAGCGACCAGGCCGTAGCGGGATACCGTGCCATAGGTCGGCTTCACGCCGACCGTTGCGGTCAGAGCTGCTGGCTGACGAATCGAGCCACCGGTGTCAGTACCGATAGCCAGCGGAGCCATACCGGAGGCCAGCGCCGCGGAAGAGCCACCACCGGAACCGCCTGCGGTGCGCTCAACATCCCACGGGTTGTGAGTCGGGCCGTAAGCGGAGTTTTCAGTCGACGAGCCCATGGCGAACTCATCCATGTTGGTCTTACCCAGAATTGGGATGCCAGCTGCACGCAGCTTGGCAGTAACCGTTGCGTCGTAAGGGCTCATGTAGCCCTCGAGCATCTTGGAAGCGCAGGTGGTCGGCGCATCGGTGGTAGTGAAGACATCCTTCAGCGCCAGCGGAACACCGGCCAGCGCGGAGGCCGGCTCCTCGCCAGCATCCAGCGACTCATCGACCTTGCGAGCTGCAGCCAGGGCCTCTTCGGCACCGACGTGCAGGAATGCGTGAATGTCCTCATCAATTGCCGCGATACGGTCGAGGAACGCCTGGGTGACCTCTACCGAGGTCAGCTCACGAGCGTGAATCTTCTGTGCGAGCTCAAAAGCGCTCAGCCCCAGAATCGGGTCCTCAGCAACAGCGGCATGCAGGTTCGGGTTAGCTGCAATCATTTCTTCCACGTACTCCTACTCGCCGAGAATCTGGGGAACTTCGAAGCGCTGGCGGTCCTGCGACGGCGCCTGGTCCAGCGCCTGCTCCGCAGTCAGCGTCGGCTTGACGACGTCCTCGCGCATCACACCGGACAGCGAAGAGGGGTGACTCATCGGTTCAACATCATCCGCAGCCACCTTTTGAACGGCCTGGACGTGGTTAATAATGCCGTCGATCTGACCGGCGAACTCGTCGAGTTCCGCGTCAGTCAGAGCCAGACGGGACAATCGCGCTAGGTGGGCGACCTCATCGCGTGAGATAGCTGGCACGCTAGTACCCCTTTCATTTCTTCGTACGAAGCTAGTGCACAGAAGTTTAGTTGAAACTGATTTTGAACCGCGCGAGCGGGCTGTACTTGCCAACAGTAGTCGTTGTCGCCAAGTAGTTGTCCGCAGGGTCTTACATTTCAAAGGTTTACCCTGTAGCCTAAATCACTACTTCTATAGTTACACCGCAAGCATCACTATCAATTATTCGAAAGGTTGTGCACACAGCCATGAGTTACCTCCTTCGCATCCAGCTTCCCGACGAACCAGGCGCACTTGGCTACGTCGCGGCTGCCCTGGGCGAAGTAGAAGGTGATATTCGCAGTGTCGATGTCGTAGATTACGGCGCTAATGGCGTTGTTGTTGACGACATCGTGGTTGACCTGCCCATGGGCCTGCTACCAGACACACTGATTACAGCGGCTCAGTCCATTAGCGGAGTGGAAGTCGATTCAATTAGGCCTTTCTCCGGCTCGGTTGACCGCCGCGGACAGATTGCACTGCTGGCCAAGTTCTCACAGCACACGAAGAACTTGGATCGTGCCCTCGGAGATGTCGTCGACGGCCTGCCTCAGACTATGACTGCCGGCTGGGCTATCGTCCTCGGCGAACAGAGCGATGGCCGCTGGGTACGTCGCGCTTCCTCTACCGCTGCTCCAGAGGATAACGGCCGGACTCTGCCGGAAGCCCCAATTGACTCGCCGCGAAACCTGGATCCGGACGAGGAAACGTGGCTGCCGGAGGACTGGACAGTTATGGACTCCTCCATTGCCGCCACTCCGATGGGCAAGGGCCTCGTTCTCGTTATTGGCCGGCCCGGCGGGCCGGACTTCCTACCAAGTGAGGTTGAGCACTTGGGCCGGATTGGCACGATTGTCGGCGCAATCATCGACTAGCAGCGGCTAATGGGCTGCCCTCTTCTGAGGGCAGCCCCCTTCCGCTCGAAGCTCTTACCCTAAGGCTCCTCCCCTATGGAGCGCAGTGATTCACGCTTAGCGGTAAAGTCTGGAACTGATACCAGTCAATAAGGAGCTTCTTTGATGTCGAACTTGAGTGACCTCGTCGGATCCCACATTCGTGCCGAGTCCGGCCGTGTCCCCCAGTCGTCCACTGAGATGGAATTCTGGTCCGGTCTGTCACGGGTTGTTGTCGATAACCTAGCGGACAACTGGCAGCGCACCACGGAGGCATACGCTGCTACCCGCCAGCAGCACTACTTCTCCGCCGAGTTCCTCATGGGTCGCGCCCTGCTGAATAACCTGCTCAATGCAGGTCTGGTGGATGAGGCCTCTGCTGCCGTGAAAAAGTACGGCAAGAATCTGACAGACGTGCTCGAGGCTGAACACGACGCCGCTCTCGGTAACGGTGGCCTGGGTCGTCTGGCCGCCTGCTTCCTGGATTCCTGTGCCACGCAGAATCTGCCGGTGACCGGTTATGGCATCCTCTACCGCTACGGTCTGTTCAAGCAGACCTTCGAAGATGGCTTCCAGGATGAGCACCCGGACCCGTGGATGGAAGAGGGCTACCCCTTCGTCATTCGTCGCGAGGAACTGTCCAAGATTGTCACCTTTGATGACTTGGTGGTGCGCGCTGTTCCATATGACATGCCAATTACCGGCTACGGCACCGATAACGTCGGCACGCTGCGCCTGTGGCACTCGGAGCCGATGCGTGAGTTCGACTATGACGCCTTCAACTCGCAGCGCTTCACCGACGCCATTGTCGAACGGGAGCGCGTCCATGACCTGTGCCGCGTGCTCTACCCGAATGACTCGACCTATGACGGCAAGGTCCTGCGTGTCCGCCAGCAGTACTTCTTCGTCTCCGCTTCGCTGCAGACGATGATCGATTCTTACATCGAGAATCACGGCGAGGACCTGCGCGATTTCCACAAGTACAACTCCATTCAGCTCAATGACACCCACCCGGTGCTCGCGATCCCAGAGCTGATGCGTCTGCTCCTGGATGAGCACGATATGAGCTGGGACGACGCCTGGAACGTCGTGTCCAACACCTTCGCCTACACCAACCACACCGTTCTGGCAGAAGCGTTGGAGACCTGGGAATACTCCATTTTTGACCGTCTCTTCGGCCGCGTTCTGGAGATCACCCGTGAGATCGACCGCCGCTTCCGCGAAGACCTCGCGGAGCGCGGCTTCGACCAGGGCAAGATTGACTACATGGCGCCGATTTCCCACGGGCGTATCCACATGGCATGGATTGCCTGCTACGCCGCGTACTCCATCAACGGTGTTGCCGCTCTGCACACGGAAATCATTAAGCGCGAAACGTTGAAGGACTGGCACGATATCTGGCCGGAGCGCTTCAACAACAAGACCAACGGAGTCACCCCGCGCCGCTGGCTCAACCAGTGCAACCCGCGCCTGTCGGCACTGCTGACTCGCCTGTCGGGTTCGGACGCCTGGGTCACCGACCTGGACAAGCTCGCTGAGCTCGAAAAGTTTGCTGACGACGAGGCCGTGTTGCGTGAGATTCTCGACATCAAGCACGAGAACAAGAAGGACTTCGCCACCTGGCTGGAACACCGCCAGGGTATTTCGGTGAACCCGGACGCCATCTTCGATACCCAGATTAAGCGTCTGCACGAGTACAAGCGCCAGCTTCTCAACGCGCTCTACATCCTCGATCTCTACTACCGCATCAAGGAAGACCCAGCGCTGGACGTGCCACCGCGCGTGTTCATCTTCGGTGCCAAGGCCGCCCCAGGCTACGTTCGCGCGAAGGCCATCATTAAGTTCATCAACGCTATCGCGGACAAGGTCAATAACGATCCGGACATGGACGGTCGCCTGCAGGTCGCTTTCGTTGAGAATTACAACGTCACCCCGGCAGAGCACATCATCCCGGCCACCGACGTCTCCGAGCAGATTTCCACTGCCGGTAAGGAGGCTTCGGGTACCTCGAACATGAAGTTCATGATGAACGGCGCACTGACGCTGGGCACCATGGACGGCGCAAACGTCGAAATCGTCGACGCCGCCGGCGAAGAGAACGCCTACATCTTCGGTGCGCTGGAAGAGGAGCTGCCGGAGCTGCGTCGCACCTACAGCCCGCGTGGCACTTACGAAACGGTGCCGGGTCTCAAGCGCGCGGTCGATTCGCTTGTCGACGGCACTTTTGCTGACGGTGGCAGCGGAATGTTCCACGACCTGCACTTCTCGCTGCTGGAGTCCAACGGGTACGAGCCAGCCGATGTCTACTACGTCCTCGGCGACTTCGCTGACTACCGCGAGACCCGCGACCGCATGGCCGAGGACTACCGCGACGAGCTGGCGTGGGCCAAGAAGTGCTTCCTGAACATCATCCGTTCGGGCCGCTTCTCCTCCGACCGCACTATCCGCGATTACGCCAATGAGGTCTGGAAGCTGGAAGAGACCAAGATTTAGGCCCGGCTGGGTCAAATCCTGGCTGGGCCAAGCCCCAGCTAGGCCTGACCAGTTTCCAGCAACCGCTTGAACCCATCCTCGTCGAGGATGGGCAAGCCCAGTTCCTCGGCCTTTGTGGCCTTGGAACCGGCGTTTTCGCCAACCACCACGTAGTCGGTCTTCTTCGACACCGACCCTGCGGCCTTACCGCCACGGGAGATAATGGCTTCCTTCGCGCTGTCGCGAGTGAAGTCCTCCAAAGAGCCGGTGACTACCACGGTCAATCCCTCTAGCACCTGATCTGGACGATCGGCGACCTCATCGGCCATACGCACACCGGCAGCTTCCCAGCGCTCGACAACCTCGCGGTGCCAGTCCACCTCGAACCAGTCAGCCACGGAATCGCCGATGATCTCGCCAATGCCATCGATGGCCGAAATCTCCTCGCGGCTCGCAGCGCGCAGCGCCTCCATCGAGCCGAACTTCTGTGCCAAGGTCCGCGCCACTGTTGGACCCACATGACGAATGGACAGGCTGACCAATACGCGCCACAGCTCTTTATCCTTAGCTGCCTCGATGTTGGCCAACAGTTTCTTACCATTGGCGTTCAGGGTTTTCCGCGAAGCCGTAGTGTAGACCTCAGTGCCGAGCAAATCTTCCTCGGTGAGGTCGAAGAGGCGGGACTCGTCGGCAAGCACGCCGCGATGAATCAAATCGGCAGCGCCCCTCTCCCCCAGGTTTTCGATATCGAACCCGGAGCGGGAGGCGAGGAATTCAATTCGACGCCGCAGCTGACCTGGACAGTAGCGGGTATTGGGGCAACGCCAATCGGCATCGCTGTCCTTTGCCGGAGCCAAACGAGTACCGCACTCGGGGCAGAGAGTCGGGTAAATGTACTTTCGCTCGCTACCATCTCGGAGATCGGCTACGGGGCCGAGTACCTCTGGAATCACGTCACCGGCCTTGCGGATGGTCACACGGTCCCCGATGAGCACACCCTTTCGGTGCACCTCGGAAGGGTTGTGTAGCGTCGCCATCTCGACAGTTGACCCGGCCACGAAGACCGGCTTCATCACGGCATATGGCGTCGCACGACCAGTTCGGCCGATGGAGACTCGAATGTCCAGCAGGTCCGTGGTGACCTCTTCTGGCGGATACTTGTAGGCAATCGCCCAGCGCGGCGCCCGCGAGGTCGCGCCCAACGCGCGCTGCTCGGAAAGGGAGTCAACCTTGACCACAAGCCCGTCCATCTCGTGGATGGCGTCGTGGCGGTGCTCGCCCCAGTACTGCATCTGCTTAACGACGTCATCCGCGGAATGAATCTGCTTTGTATACGGCGACACGTGGAAACCCCACTCGTCCAAGGCACGATATGCCTCGTGCTGGGACTGTGGACGCCAGCCCTCGATATGACCAATTCCATGGCAAATCATGGACAACCGGCGCTTGGCCACTTCTGCAACATCCTTCTGTCGCAGGGAACCGGCGGCGGCGTTACGGGGGTTGGCAAACGGCTTCTGACCCGCTTCGACGCGATCGGCGTTGATGCGTTCGAACTCTTCCAACGAGATAAAGACTTCACCACGCACCTCGAGCACGTCGGGGATGTTCTCGCCGCTGATTTCATGCGGAATATCTTCGATAGTGCGCGCATTGGCGGTGACGTTCTCCCCCACGCGGCCGTCTCCGCGGGTGGCCGCCCGGACAAGGCGGCCATTCTCATAGACCAGATCGATAGACAGGCCATCGATTTTCAGCTCGGTCAGATACGTGCTGGCCGGGGTGCGGGCCAGCCAGCCGCGCAACTCCTGCTCATCGAAAACATTGTCCAAGCTGTAAAGGCGTTCGAGGTGCTCAACAGGCTCGAACACTTCCCCGTCGGCAGGCGTGTCGACCTGCGCACCGACCTGCTGCGTGGGGCTGTCCGGCACCACCAGATCGGGCCACTGCTCCTCTAACCGCTGCAGTTGACGGAACATCTCGTCGTATTCAGCATCGGAGATAACCGGCTGCGCGGTGTAGTACAGCGCAGCGTTTTCACGAATGCGAGTTGCTAGATCTTGCCACTTCTCCCGGACGTCCGCCGGCGCTGGCTCGGAGGCGGGGGCGCTGGAAAACGAAGACAAATCGGAGGTTGACAGGTCGGAGTTCTCATCGGTCGAGGAAGTCACGTCGCTCATTCTATGTCATTGCCCGGATGCGCCGGAGGACACGGAAATTCTCTTGACCTTGTTCCTGCCCCTCAGCGAATCCGCACTCTCCGCTACAGTTGAGACATGCATAATTTCGATCCGCGACGCATGCTCGCGTTTGATCTGGAGACTACCGGCACGGATCCTCGCACCTGCAAGATTGTCACTTCCGCACTGGTCCGACTGACTGAGCAGGGCAAAGATTCCACCATCATGCTCGCTAATCCCGGTGTCGAAATTCCACAAGCTGCGTCTGATGTGCATGGCATCACCACTGAAAAAGCTCGCGCGGAGGGGCGCCCGCACGATGAAGTGCTAGCGGATACCATTGCCGGCCTTCGAGCTGCCTGGCGCGATGGTCTGACCGTAGTGGCCTATAACGCGGCTTATGATCTGACGGTACTGCGCTCGCAGGATCCCAGTTTTACTGTTGACGGCCTCGTCGTCGACCCCTTTGTGCTGGATAATTACGTCGACCCAGAACGTCGTGAAAAACGCACTTTGACTGATGTCTCCCGCCATTATCAGGTGCGCCTGGACGGGGCACATGATGCCACCGAAGATGCTCTGGCGGCTGCGCGCATCGCATGGGTGATGGCGCGCCACTACCGGGAGCTAACCGAAAAATCAGGGGAAGAGCTGATGGAGCTGCAGGCCGTCGCGTACTACCAGTACAAGAAGAACCTGCAGCAGTACCTGACCGAAAAGGGTAAGGATACGTCGGACTTCACCTTCGGGTGGCCGATGGACTGAGCAGCGACCCCTTCACCCTCCCCGGCTCTCCCAATATCCAGAGTTTTGTGATTATCCAACGGAAACCGAATATCCAAATTTCGGCGGGATATCCAAGTTATCCAAGTCGATGTGGATTATCCATTGCTATGATTGATGCGTGACCACTCGCAGCGACAAGGCCATCTCCATCCCACGCAATCCTTTCCACCCCACATTCGGCCGATCCCCGGCCATCATCGGTGGGCGCGATGTCGAGCTGGACTCGTTTGAGCTGGCTCTGGCGGAAGGCCCCGGTAATCCCTGGCGAACCGCGCTAATTTCCGGTACCCGCGGAATCGGCAAGACGGTACTTCTCAACGAGTTTGAAGCCGCAGCAAAGCAACTGGGATGGATTGTGCTGCGTGCTCACATCGGCTCTGAAATGATTTCTGAGCTCACCGATGTCACCATTCCGCGCGCTTTCAGTGCCATTGACAGTGCACCGACGGGCAAGGGCCGTCACCTCACCGGCCTGTCCATCGCCGGCATTGGCGGGTTTAAGACGGAAGTCAGCACTTCTCAGCCCGAGCCCGGCAGGAATCTGCTCAGCCAACTTCAGGATCTCTCGGCTCTCCTCATGCCACAGGGATCCGGCATCTTGCTCACTCTCGACGAGGTGCAAAGTGCAGAACCCGCACAGCTCAACGAAATTGCCCATGCAATCCAGGACCTAAATCGCGACGATGCGGAGATTGCCTTTGTCGCAGCCGGGCTGCCCAGCGGTATCGAAGACTTGCTCCAGCTAGAGGGCGCAACATTCTTACGCCGTGCCGAACGCGTGTCTCTGGGCCGATTGGACGTGGAGACCACCAAGGACATCATTCGCAGAACTGCAGAACTCGGCGAACGCGCGATGACCGAGGATGCCGTCGAGCTGGCCGCTGAACTCAGCCACGGCTACCCGTATCTCATACAGACCATTGGCTCAGTCGCTTGGGCGAAGGCCAGGTTGGCCCACTCGGACACCATTACCGCTCAGCATGTCTCGGATGCCGCAGCGGAATCCATCCGCCGCATCGGGCTGCAAGTTCATGCGCCCAGCCTGCGGAAAGTGTCACCTCGCCAGATTGATTTTCTCAAAGCGATGGCGCGCCTCTCCCCCAATGGAAAGCCCGTGGCCACGAGCGTCATCGCAGAGACCATGGGACGCAAACTCTCTGGCATCTCACAGCTTCGCCATGACCTGATTTACCGTGAGCTGATTGTGTCAGCGTCGACGGGATACGTGGAATTCACACTTCCCTACTTCGCGGACTACCTCAATACGCTGGTGGAATAAGGTCGCTATTCGTCGCGAGCCAAGTCACCGGCTGCCCGACGAAGAAGCTCCGTGGCATTGCGGCCTGCGCCGAGTTGCGCCTGTGCTTCTTCATTGGAGCTGGCAGCAAAGCCGCCCATCGGCGCCAGATTCAGGCTCTCAGCAATCTGTAGGCGCGAATAGCCCAGCTCATCCCAGAACAGCGCTGCTTGCTCAGCGAGTGCTCGAGCCGGTGTCGCCACCGGGACGCCCGTGTGCTCTTCTCGCTCCGTGACCGTCACTGGCACAATACCCAGCTCCAGGGACATATCGGCACCGACCACGGCAGCCGCAAAATCCAGTTGCTGCGTGGTGGTCAGTTCTTTGCGAGGTAGCCACACTCCGGCCGCACCGGAATCCGCCAAGGCCTGAACAGCCAGGCCATCGGGGCTCGACAGCGCGATGGTCACTTCGATTTCGTCGTCACGCAGCGGCCCTGTGACTTCGAGGAAGATCTCCGCGATCTCGCGGTGCCCCTGGGCGGGGAGATAACCCGCGTTGCCCATCAGCATGGACGGGGCCTTGATTTTGCCCTGTACGACTGCGCCGAGTGCGGGTTCTGCCAGAAGTACTTCGATGTCGCTGTCGAAACGCCGACGGACATCGGCGATGTGGGAAGCCAATCCCGCGGCCAACGACTGCGCGAAGTACTTCACGGCGCCGCGGTCAACGGCGATGAGATGGCCTGCGGCATTTTCCACCGAAGTCGCCATCGTCCATGGGCCGAGAGCGGTCAGGCGAATTTTCTGCGGGGTGCGTCCCCACGCTTCCTCGCACGCGTCGATGTCTCGGTGGAGATAATCAGTGGCCAAGGCACTCGCGCGACCACGACGGTCGGCGACTTTCCAGGAGCGCGCTCCCCTGTCGACGACGAGGTCAGCCATGAGGGCGGCCGTGCGACCGACGGCATCGGCGCCGAACCCACGGGCGGGCAACGTCGGTAGCGTGAGGTGACCTTCCAGGCATTCGCCAATGACAATCTCTGCCGCCTCGTGTGGATTGCGGCCCGGCATCGGGCCAAGGCCGACAAAGGAGGTCACGACAAGTCCTCTTCACGGGCGGTCGAGACAATCGTGCCGGAGCCCAGCACGTAGTCGCCCGCAGTGTCAGTGTGGTACAAAACAGCGGCCTGACCAGGCGCGACACCACGAAGCGGATCGCTCAGGTGCAGCCGGAAGGCGCCACCGCGTCCGGTGACGTCATCGTCAGGTCCTGCCAGCACTTCAATGCGGCAGTCGATGGGGCGACCGTGCGCACGCACCTGCACCTGCAGCTTGCCGGCCTCCGAGGCAGCGAGTACCTCATCCGGGTTGGCCAGCCAGATGGCACGGTCGGCCTCGAGCACGTTGACATTCAAGTCCGCAGCCGTGCCGATTGTCACCGTGCCGGTCTCTGCATCAATGCCGGTGACATAGCGCGGCTTGCCATCCGGCATCGGCCCCGCCAGGCCAATCCCCTTGCGCTGACCAATGGTGAAACCGTAGACACCGTCGTGCTCAGCGACGGTGTCGCCAGTTTCCTTATCCACAATGGTGCCCGGGCGACGGCCAATCTTCGCGCCCAGGAACGCCTTGGTATTGCCATCCGGGATGAAGCAGATGTCGTAAGAGTCCGGCTTGTTGGCAGTGCCTAGTCCCATCCCGCGGGCTTCTTCACGAATCTCTGGCTTCTCGGTGTTTCCTACCGGGAACATCGAGCGCTGCAGCTGCTCGCGATCCAGCACGCCCAGGACATAGGACTGGTCCTTCTTCGCATCGCGGCCGCGGCGCAACAGGCCGTCGTCGCCAAGCAAAGCGTAGTGCCCCGTGACCACAGCGTCGAAGCCGAGCGCGATGCCGCGCTCTAGTAGAGCGGCGAACTTGATGCGTTCATTGCAGCGCAGGCATGGGTTCGGCGTCTCGCCGCGCTCGTAGGAGTCGTAGAAGTCATCCATGACCTCTTCCTTGAAGCGCTCGGAGAAATCCCAGACGTAGAAAGGAATGCCCAGCTCATCGCAGACGCGGCGGGCATCGCCGGAGTCCTCTAGCGAACAGCAGCCGCGGGATCCAGCGCGAACGGACTGCGGATCTTTCGACAGCGCCAAGTGCACGCCGACGACCTCGTGACCTGCGGCCAATGCACGCGCCGCAGCCACGGAAGAATCCACACCACCGCTCATTGCTGCAAGAACTCGCATTGCGTTGCAACCTTTCCCCTCTAGATTTTGTGCACGTGTCACCGTACCACCACGGGGCAAAAACTAAGCCATGCCCGCACGCCGCGCCCGCTCGACCGTTTCCGGCAGCGCCGAAATGACGGCGTCGACATCCGCCTGCGTCGAGGTGTACCCCAGCGTAAAACGAATCGACGACCGCGCTTCCGGCTCCGAAACGCCCATCGCCATCAGCACGTGCGAGGGACGGTTAACGCCCGCGCTACATGCCGATCCCGTAGAGCAGTCAATTCCCGCCGCATCGAACAGCATGATCAAACTATCGGCCTCCGCGCCCGGGAAGCTAGCGTAGACGTGCCCCGGCAAAGCGAGCTCGCTGGTGTGGATAATCGCACCGTCGATGTGCACGATTGCCCTGATGAGCTGCTGCGTCAGACCGCGGATTCGTTCATTGTCCGTCGCCATCGCGTCCACCGCCGCGCGCAGTCCTGCCGCCATGCCCGCCGCCGACGCCACGTCCTGCGTGCCCGAACGCAGTCCGCGTTCCTGCCCGCCGCCGTTGTTATGCGGGGTAAGTTTCGCTTCACGACGAACAAGCAGCGCCCCAATCCCACGGGGACCGCCGAACTTGTGCGCGGAGATGGCCATTGTAGTGGCGCCACTTGCGTGGAAATCAATTGGCAGATGTCCGGCTGCCTGCACAGCATCGATATGGAAAGGCACGCGAGCCTCCTTCGCCCGCTTGGCAATCTCCTCCACCGGCTGGATGGTGCCGGTCTCATTGTTCGCCCACATGCACGTCACCAGCGCGGTGTTCTGCCGACTAATCTCCGGGAACTGCACCATGTCAACGCGACCATCAGCACCTACAGGAGCCTCAACAATCTTGGCCCAGTGTTCCTTTTCCAGATGGTGACATGTCTTCAACACTGCATCGTGCTCGATTGGTGGAACCACAATGTCCGAGCCAGAGGCCTTGAAGTACAGGCCTGAAATCGCTAGATTGTCGGCCTCAGTTCCACCGGAAGTAAAAACTACCTCGATGGGATCGGCACCGAGCAGCTCTGCAATTTCTTCTCGGGACTCTTCCAGAACCTTTTTCGCAATGCGTGCGGTGGCGTACTGCCCCGAGGGGTTGGCCAGACCTAGGTTCTCGACCATTGCCGTGCGCGCTTCTGGGCGCAATGGTGTAGTCGCGGCATGATCCACAAAGTGACGGGTCTTCGCAGCAGACTTCATTTCACTCTTCTCGTCCGGAGCGGCAACGATGTGGTCATTAAGCATGCAGGCAGTATAACGCTGCGTGCGCCTTATGCTCACTATCCGCCATAGTTAAACCTCACTGTCTGCACGAACAGATGAGTAGGACCAAAAAAATGCTCGGAGCGGGAACAGACAGGAAATCTGTGCCCACCCCGAGCGGGTAGTTGCTAGCCGAGTTGACTCTCGGCCAGCAGCCTTACGCAACTAGCAGCCTTAAGGCAAGTGCGTATTACTTCAGGTTCTCGATAGCCTGCGGGACAACGTCGAACAGGTCACCGACGACACCGAAGTCAGCAATCTCGAACAGCGGAGCCTCTTCGTCCTTGTTGACCACAACGATGGTCTTGGAGGTCTGCATACCTGCCTTGTGCTGGATAGCACCGGAAATACCCAGAGCAACGTAGAGGTCCGGGGAAACGGTCTTACCGGTCTGGCCAACCTGGAACTGACCCGGGTAGTAGCCAGCGTCAACAGCAGCACGGGAAGCACCAACAGCTGCGCCGAGAACGTCTGCCAGCGGCTCAACAACGTTCTTGAAGCCATCCTCGGATGCGACACCGCGGCCACCGGAAACAACCAGCTTAGCCTCGGTCAGCTCCGGACGGTCGCCGCCCTCAGCCGGCGCAAAGGAAACGATCTCGACAGCGTTGTTGCCGATCTCTGGGAATGCAATCTCGGTAACGTCAGCGGAACCGGACTTCTCCTCCGGGTCAACGGAGCCCGGACGCAGAGCGTAGACCGGGGATGCGCCGTAGCCGACACCGTCAACGATGTACTCGCCACCGAAGATGGAGTACTTAACGGAAGCGTCATCGTTGATAGCAACAACGTCGGACAGCAGACCGGAACCGGTCAGCGCAGCGACGCGGCCAGCGATTTCCTTGCCGGTTGCGGAAGCGGAAACCAGCACCGGAACCTCACGCTCGGAGGCCAGGCCGACGAGAACGTCAACCTCAGGGGTGATCAGGTACTTGTCGGCATCGTCGGACTCAGCAGCGAGAATCTCGCCAGCGCCGTAGGAGGCCAGGGTGTCTGCGAAGCCAGCAGCGGTACCCGGGGTACCCACGACAACTGCGGCCGGGGTGCCGAATGCGGAAGCAGCGGTCAGCAGTTCAGCGGTGGTGTTCTTCAGCTCGCCATTTGCGTGCTCGACGAGAACGAGGACGTCGGTCATAGTGATCTTTCTCCTACTTGTATCTCTATTTGTCTTCTATTCGCGTCAAGCGCCTTAGATGAACTTCTGGGCCTTGAGGTACTCGGCCAGCTTGGCGCCGCCGTCTCCCTCATCGTTAATGCGCTCACCAGCGGTCTTAGCCGGCTTCGGAGTGGAGCCAGTGACACCGGTAGCAGCGTTTTCGAGACCAACCTGCTCTGCCTCAGCAGCAACATCGTCCAGAGTCAGCTCGGTGACCGGCTTCTTCTTAGCGGCCATGATGCCCTTGAAGGATGCGAAGCGCGGGCTATTAGCCTTCTCAGTGACGGAGACGACTGCCGGCAGGGATGCCTTGAGCTGGTAGATACCGTCTTCGACCTCACGCTCACCGGTGATGGAGTCACCTTCGATAGCGACAGAGCGCAGGTGAGTCAGAACCGGCAGGTCGCGGTAGACACCGAGGATAGCCGGGACGGAGCCGGTGCCACCGTCAGTGGAGGCATTGCCGGTGACGATGAGGTCAACATCCTCGAGAGTGTCGATGACGTTGGACAGAGCCCATGCGGTCTGAACAGCGTCGGAACCTTCAAGTGCGTCGTCCGAAAGAATGACGGCGTCGTCTGCACCCATGGACAGAGCCTTGCGCAGTGCCTCGATGGCACGATCCGGGCCAACAGTTGCGACGGTAACGTTTCCGCCGTGCTCTTCCTTCAGCTGCAGGGCAGCCTCAACAGCGTTCTCATTAATTTCGTCGAGAACTGCGTCTGCAGACTCACGATCGAGGACAAACTTGTCATCGGTGAGCTTACGCTCGGACCAGGTGTCCGGAACCTGCTTGACCAGAACCACGATGTTCGGCATTTTTCTGTCGTCCTTACTGGTTGATTACTGGTGAACGTTTATCTGACCTTACTTCGCAAGCCGCCTCACAATAAAGTGAACCAGGCCACGCTCTAGGTCGTCTGTGTTGAAGATAACAGAACCTGTCGCCAATGCGAAGGTGATCCAGATAACAATGTCGTTATTTTTTTAAATTTTTTTCTACACCACGAGCACAGCCCGCCCGCCAACATGCTATTTCCGCATGTCAGACGTTAATAGTACGCAATCAACTGCAGCTGTCTCCGCAGTATTCGCCAACAGCAAACACCGATCCCCAACGGGCTACCCCCACCAGTTTTCCGTCGTAAAGCGGTCCTTAACCGATCTCCCGGGGCTGACAGATAAACGCCGTCGCGCTCCTTCCGATGCGCGTGACCACCACCGCCAATGCCCTGGAGCCCTTAAGTTTCCACTGCTTGCGCAACGCGTCGGGGTTGACGTCTACGCCGCGCACGAGAATTTCCACCGATCCGCAATCCAACGCTGCCAGTGCCTTGCGAACCTGCTTCAACCCCACTTGCTCAATAACTTCGAACCCGGCAATCCCCTGCGGCAAAACATCGCCACTGACGTGCGCAATCCGCTCATCGAGCTGCCACAGCCCATGCGCCGCCGCAAAATGCCGCACCAGCCCGGCGCGCACAATCGCCCCATCCGGATCAATGATGTACCGACCGGCAGCGCGCACATCGACGTCGTCAGGCATGGTGTCGTCGTAGGTCTGCACGTCCACCGCCGACAACTCTAACGGCCTGTGCTTATCGACGGTCCGGATAACCATCGCCGATCGCGTTACGGATTGCCCATCGGTAACTCCGGCCAACCCCGGCGTATATAGACATGCCTCCTTGACCGCACCGTCCACCGAAGTGACAGCCACTTCCCCGCTCCACTCGCTGAAGTCGAGGCCCGGCGCACATTTGATAGCTAGTTCTTTGTCGGGCCAGGCGGCTATGAGCGCCGGCAGCGATGGGAGCAAGTCCTCCGGGTTGGTGATCCTGCGACCACCGGAGCGGCGTGCAGGGTCAGCGACAATGACGGGTGCGTCAAAGGTCGGTTGCAAAGCATCGGCCTGCGCGAAAATGTTCTTGCCGACGTTATGCCGCGCCATGGCCAGCCGCGCAAGGTCGAGATCAGACCCGACAACGGTCAGGCCCTCGTGGTCAATTGCTGCCACCTCAGTACCAATGGAGCAGGTCACATCGGCCACTGATTCGACACCGAGATGCGCAAGCCTACGAGCGCGAGCCAGCGCGACGACAAAGGGCGTGGCCTGTTGCGCTGCTTCGGAAGAGAAGATCCAGTCCCCTGGCAGTTTGCTGACCCCAGAACGCCGAGCTGCCGCGACTTCAATGACCGCGCGACCAAACTCGCCACAGTGTTGGCGTAGATGCGCGGAGTCTGCAATCAGAGACTTTTTAGTGAGCGCGAGCTGGTCGGCCTCATCTAGCCACTCCGGGTGAGCAGCAACAGCGGCCACCTCTGCAGCGGACAGGGACACTCGTTATCTCCTTCCAACTAGGGATCAGCCGGTTAACGGGGGTTGAGTAGTCGGCTAACGGTTCATACCTTTGCGCAAATGCCCCATGTGGGTGGCAACGGCAAAGTACTCATCCATAAAAGGTTCCCCGAGGAAGTCACTACTGGTGCGTCGCACCGGAGTGTTTCTGGCCGCCTCGAGAGCCTCCGCCACAGTACTGACACCGTCCAAGCGAGTCAGTTGCGCCCAGGTCGGAGGCATGAGGCCAAGTAGCCCACGGCGCCATCCATCCAAAATCGTAGTCGGTCGGAACCAACCTGAAGATGATGCCTCAGAGGTGTCACCGTCGGCTCTTTGACCGTCGGGAAGCGCGGCGAGGAAGAAATAGGTGTCGTAACGAATGGGGTTGGATTCGGGTGTCACCCAGTTAGCCCAAGGACTGACGAGTTCGGCATCGAGCGCCAGATTTTCATTGCTAAGAAAATCCGTCAATGACAACTCGTGGGCTTCCAACTGTCGTCGCTGACGGTGGAAGCGGTGGGCATCTGCGACAATCTCACCGCCAGCATCGCGAACCAACAGAGTGCCTGTTTCCTCAAAGGTCTCACGCACGGCCGCGCAGGTGAGCGCGTGCGCCCGCACGCGGTCGACGTTAAAAGCCTGCGCGATCCGCGACTCGGGGTCGGCTTCCGACGGCTCGGTCACGGCCATGCCCTCATTCGCGACAGCGGGGAAATCACGCCGGTCTACTCCACCGCCGGGGAACACGGTCATGTTGGCCGCAAAACGCATTGAGGATACGCGTTCTTGAACGTAGACCTCGAGCCCGCAGTGGGTGTCGCGGAGCAGCAACACAGTCGCAGCCAGTTTCGGCGACGCGGGTGTATTCGGGGTTTCAGGTGTCGGAACCGCCATGAGCGTCTACTTCTTCCGGTGCTTTCCAGCAGGCCGTGCCCGGCGCGCAAAGTAGCGATCATCGATGCGATCGACGACGATTTCCTGGTGGAAAGCCTTGGTCAGGTTCTCACTGGTCAGGACGTCGTCAATAAGCCCCTGTGCGATGACATTGCCTTCGTCGAGGAGCATCGCATGGGTGAAGCCGTACGGAATTTCTTCCGGGTGGTGCGTAATCATCACCATCGCCGGCGCATCCGGGTCGAGTGCGAGTTCGCCTAAGTAACCGACGAGGTCCTCGCGACCGCCGAGGTCGAGTCCGGCTCCCGGCTCGTCGAGAAGCAGCAATTCGGGGTTGACCATCATGGCTCGTGCGATGAGTACGCGCTTGCGCTCTCCCTCACTGAGAGTGCCCCAGGTGCGGTCTGCAAGATGCTCAGCACCCATGCGCTCGAGAATCTCGGAGAGCTGTTCGAAATCCATCTCTTCATAGGTCTCACGCCAGCGCCCCAGGACGGAGTAACTGGCGGAAATAACAAGGTCCGCGACCTTTTCGTCATTGGGAATGCGGTGAGCAATCGACGATGATGTCAAACCAATCATGGTGCGCAGATCACGCATGTCGGTGCGCCCAATCTGCTCGCCCATCACATGGGCCACCCCTGAAGACGGGAACTCCTCCGCTGCAGCAATGCGCATCAAAGAAGTTTTGCCTGCACCGTTCGGCCCCATGATGACCCAGCGTTCGTCAAGTTCTACTTGCCAATCGACCGGCCCGACCAGCGTACGGCCACCACGGATGAGGTTTACGTCGCGAAAGTCGAGTAGCAAATCTTCGTTAAAGTCTTCTTCCAATTCAGCCACACATCCATGGTGCCCTAACTTTGCCCAAATGTGCGCTTGGACATTCTCATCTATCCTCGGTAGAGAGCAAATCGAGTTCACTCGAGATGGTTTTGCTTCGATTTTCACCTAGCTCGCCGACAATTAGGAGAACGTCTTTTATGACTGGTCGAATCGGTATTGATGACATCCGTCCTCAAATCAACGGTGGTGCAACTCCATCGAAGGCCGTAGTGGGTGAAGTCGTCCCAACCTTTGCCGTCATTTGGCGAGAAGGCCATGACGCGATGAACGCCACGCTCAACGTCAAGGGGCCGAAGGAATCAGCTTTTGCTTCCCGCTCACAGCGCATTCCAATGCACTTTTCTGACCATGATCCAAATCAGGTCAATGCCACCTTCGTCCCAGACGTTCCGGGGCTGTGGACCATTCGCATTGATGCCTGGTCCGACCCGATGGCAACGTGGCGCAACGCTATCACCAAGAAGTTCGAGGCCGGTCAGAGCGAAGCTGAACTCGCTAATGATCTAGAAATTGGCGCCGCTCTCTTCGACCGCGCCGCCGCTGGTGCCGCTGCTATCCACCGCAACCACCTACGCTCCATCGCCGCAGGTCTGCGCGGCGACGGCGATCTTCGCGCCCGCATTGCAGCCGCGCTTTCCGACGAGACCCGCGCCATTTTGCAGGCGCACCCGGTGCGCGACCTTTTGACCCGCGGAAAGACCCGCAAGATCAAGGTTGACCGCCGCGAAGCCCTGTACTCCTCTTGGTATGAGTTCTTCCCCCGTTCCAACGGTGGTTACGGCGAAAATGGCGAGCTGCTGCACGGCACATTCAAGACTGCGGTTGCACAGCTTGATCGCGCTCAGCGCATGGGCTTCGACACGGTCTATCTGCCCCCGATTCACCCAATCGGTGAAATCAATCGCAAGGGTCGCAACAACACCCTGACCCCGGAACCGGGCGATGTCGGATCTCCGTGGGCTATCGGCTCCGCAGAAGGTGGCCACGACGCCATCCACCCGAGCCTCGGTGACGAAAAGGACTTCAAGGAATTCATCAAGGCTGCTAAGGAGCGCGACCTCGAGGTCGCTATCGACCTAGCGCTCCAGTGTGCACCGGACCACCCCTGGGCTAAGGCTCACCCGGAGTGGTTCACCGTGCTGCCGGACGGCACCATTGCCTACGCCGAGAATCCGCCAAAGAAGTACCAGGACATCTACCCGCTGAATTTCGACAACGATGCCAAGGGCCTGTACGCAGAGGTTCTGCGTGTAGTGAAGTTTTGGGTCAAGCGTGGAGTCAAGGTCTTCCGCGTGGATAACCCCCACACCAAGCCGGGCAACTTCTGGGAATGGCTGATTGAAACCGTTCACGAAACCAACCCGGAGGTCATCTTCCTCGCCGAGGCCTTCACCGCCCCGGCCCGCCTCTACGGCCTGGCCAAGGCTGGCTTCACTCAGTCCTACATCTACTTCCCGTGGAAGACTACGAAGGAAGAGCTGACCGAATTCGGCGAGGAGATTACCCGCCATGCGGACATCGCTCGCCCATCCCTATGGGTCAATACCCCCGATATTCTGCATGACTTCCTGGTCAAGGGCGGCCGTGGCGCCTTCGCCATCCGCGCCGCGCTGGCTTCAACCCTGTCTCCGCTGTGGGGCATGTACTCCGGCTTCGAGCTGTTTGAAAACGTTCCGGTCAAGGAGGGCTCCGAGGAGTACCTCGACAGCGAGAAGTACCAGCTCCGCAGCCGCGATTACGACCAGGCACTGGCCACCGGCAACTCGCTGGAGCCGTTCATTGCCACGCTGAACAAGATTCGTCGGGAGCACCCTGCTCTGCAGCAGCTGCGCAACTTGCACTTCCACGACATCGACAATGACAACCTGCTGGCTTACTCGAAGCTCGATCCGGTCACCGGCGATGCCATCCTCGTTGTTCTCAACCTCGATCCGTGGAATGCCCAGGAAGCTACCGTGCACCTCGACATGGATTGCATCGGGCTCCGCAACCACGACCGCATGGATGTCACTGACCTGATTACCGGCAACCAGTTCAACTGGGGCAAGGACAACTACGTCCGCCTGGCACCGTGGGAAAACGTTGCGCACATCATCAAGCTGCCGGAAATCGATGTCAAGCTCCGCCACAAGTTGGCTTGGCGCGACGTCCCCGACTACGAGGGCTAGAACGCTTGCTGGGAACTTTCGGGGTTAGTGGGCCGCTGACCTGACCACTGTCGCAACGATTCGTCGTTAGGCTGGCGGGTGAGTTAGCAGCCCACTGTCCCCTACCTCCCTCTATTTCTTTAAAACTTAACTCAACAACTTCACATTCACCTACCTAGAAACGCTTCGGAAGGACCTTCCATGGGAGCCCACACAGATCCCCGCCTCGCAATTGATTCCGGCGATATGGATCGCCTGCGCTACTGCACCCATCACGATCCGCACAGCATCTACGGCGCACACGTCGTGGACGGTGACACGGTTATTCGCACGAGGGTCTTCGGCGCTCAGGCAGTTACTGTCGTCAGCACGCGCGGCGAGTTTGAAGCGGAGAACCTGGGCGACGGTTTCTTCACCGCCCTCGTCCCCGGCGGCGATGACTTCGACTACCGTCTGCGCATTACGTGGGACTCCGGCGAGACCGTAGAGCGTGCCGACGGCTACCGTTTCCTCCCCACTATCGGCGCTGGTGACCTACACCTAATCGGCGAGGGACGTCATGAGGAACTGTGGAAGGTTCTCGGTGCTCACCTTCGCAGTTACGACACAGAGCTGGGTACGGTCGAAGGCACCTCGTTTACGGTCTGGGCTCCGAACGCACGCGGCGTCGCCGTGGTCGGTGACTTCTGTATGTGGAACGGCGCGCAGTACCCAATGCGCTCTATGGGTGGCGCAGGTATCTGGGAGCTGTTCATCCCGGGTGTGGGTGAGGGCGAAGTCTACAAGTTCGCCATCACGACACCGGAGGGACAGCGTCGCGATAAGGCCGACCCGATGGCGCGTGCTGCTGAGCTCCCACCGGCTACCGGGTCGATTGTTGCGACCTCCGACTACGCCTGGAGCGACCAAGCGTGGATGGAAAAGCGCGCCAACACAGACTGGACCGAAGAGCCCATCTCTATCTACGAGGTCCACTTGGGTTCCTGGAAGCAGGGCCTGAGCTACGAGGTTATGGCGGAGAAGCTGGTGCGTTACGTGGTCGACATGGGCTACACCCATGTGGAGTTCATGCCAGTATGTGAGCACCCGTTCACCGGTTCCTGGGGTTATCAGGTTTCCGGCTACTACGCTCCGACCAGCCGCTTCGGCACCCCAGATCAGTTCCGCGGTCTAGTTGATGCCTTCCACGCCGCTGGCATCGGTGTCATCATGGACTGGGTTCCGGGGCACTTCCCGAAGGACGAGTTCGCACTTGCCCGCTTCGATGGCACGGCTTGCTACGAGCACCCGGACTGGCGCCGCGGCGAGCAGCGCGACTGGGGCACCTACGTTTTCGACTTCGGCCGCAACGAGGTACGCAACTTCCTCTACGCCAACGCACTGTACTGGGCAGAAGAGTTCCACATCGACGGTCTGCGCGTCGACGCAGTGGCTTCCATGCTGTACCTGGACTACTCCCGCAATGAAGGCGAGTGGCTGCCGAACCAGTACGGTGGCCGTGAAAACCTCGATGCTGTTCAGTTCCTGCAGGAATTCAACGCCACGGTACACAAGCACAACCCGGGCTTCCTCACCGTGGCCGAAGAATCTACTTCTTGGCCGGGTGTGACCGCACCTACCGAGCACGGTGGCTTGGGCTTCTCTATGAAGTGGAACATGGGCTGGATGAATGACACGCTGGAGTACTTCAGCAAGGAGCCGATTTACCGCTCCTACCACCACCATGAGCTCACCTTCGCTATGGTCTACGCCTACTCGGAAGAGTTCATTCTGCCGATTAGCCACGACGAGGTCGTGCACGGCAAGGGCTCGCTGTGGGAGCGCATGCCGGGCGGCGATTGGGATAAGGCCGCAGGCCTACGTACTTTCCTGACCTTCATGTGGGCGCACCCGGGCAAGCAGCTTCTATTCCAGGGTCAGGATCTTGGCCAGAACCACGAGTGGAACCACGATGAGTCCGTGGCTTGGGACAACCTCGAAGGTTGGAGCGGCGAATTCCACCGCGGCATTCAGCTGCTGGTTAAGGACATCAACGCCATCTACAAGGAAAACCCAGCGTTCTACACCCAGGATGACCGCCCAGAGGGCTTCCAGTGGATTAACGCGGATGATTCCACAAACAATGTTGTGTCCTTTGTCCGTTACGGCACCGATGACTCGGTCGTCGCCTGCGTCTATAACCTGTCGGGAACCACGCAGGAAATCTACAAGATTGGCGTACCGCGCGGTGGCCAATGGACGGAGATTCTGAACACAAACGCATCGCGTTACGAGGGCTCCGGCTACGGTGAAAACGGTACTGTGACCGCGGTCGAGCACGGTTGGAACGGCCAGGCTCACTCGATTGATTTGGTGCTGCCGGCCAACACCGCCGTTTGGCTGAAGTGGCAGGGCTAGTCCCGAATCCAGCCAAACAAAAGACAATCACATAGGAATTGCCCGTGCTGCACGGTTTTCAGTGATCTGAGTTTCCTCCTGAAAACCTGACACACGGGCAATTTTGTTTTGGGGAGCGTATCCAGGTTTTATCCTCGGAACGGATTGAACCAGTCAGGTTCCAAAGATTCGTTGTAATTCGCAGAATCTGAATCATCGGTGTACGCGGATCCATCCATGCTGTCGGTTCCGATGCGATCCGGAATGCCGTCGCCATCCTCATCCGCGCTCCACGTCGCAGCCTGCTTGGCAGTCAGTGGCTTGCCATCCTTACCAAGGCGATTGTAATCCGGCAGAAGCGGGGCTATTTGGGAACCCAGCTGGCCGAGCAGGCCGTCGGTAAGCTCATTGAGCGGCACCTCATCAAAGCGCGTCGTAATGGCGTAAGCGATGGGTCCGGCTGCGGTGTACAAAATACCGTGGTCATTAACGCCCTCGGCAGTGTCACCGGTCTTCTGGACTGCGGAGCCGACGTACATCACAAACTTCTGCGAACCACCGTAAGTGAGGTAGGTCAATGCAGTTTGTGCCGTGTCCTTGGTAATGAAGTTGTGCTTTGAGGTGCCATCGGCCACTTCCTGGAGACGTGCCATGAACAGCGCAGCTTGAGAGGGAGTAAACCAGGACCGATCACCGCTGGGATTGGGGATGTTGAACTTGTTGCCCAGGTGGTAGCGCTTGTCATCAACACCGGCTTCCTTGATGGTTTTGTTGACCTCGTCGAAACCAGCGACAGCGTCAATCAACCCATTCGCCGCGGTGTTGTCCGAATACCGCATCACGTACTGCAACAGCCCGTCGAGCGTGTATTGGCCAGGGCCAATCACGCTTCCGCCAACACCATTGTCCCAATCGACCGTCACCGTCTTGTCTAGGTCATCGCCGAATTTCTTCAGCGCAGTAACCACTAACGGAGCCTTGATGGTCGATGCGGAGTACTCCTTCGTATCCTCGCCTACCGACGCCGTGAGCCCTTTGTATGGACCGTCAATGACACGCAAATAGACACCTAAATCAATGCCATAGTTGTCGGAGAAACTCTTAGCCGCAGTATCGAGGACGTCCTGTGCATCAGACCAGGTGACTTCCTCGGAAGCATCCCAACCGTTATCTGGAGCATTAGGTTTTGTGGTAGCAGTGGTGGCCTTGGACCCGGTGGTGCTTGGGACATCGATGGTGCACCCCGCCAACAGAGTCGAGGCCGAAAGCGCAACAATGACCGAGGCGGAAGTAGCGCGAAGGGCTTTGGGGCGAAGTCGCATGCAAAACTCCTGGCTGCAGAAAACTGAAGACCAAAGGCACCTAGCGCAGTATGAACTGTCTGAGGTGAACAGGTGGATGAGATGCAGTGGTAACTGCTGTAAACCACTGAGAACTGTTGGAAGATTACCACCTTCCGAAAAATCTCGTTGCACTGGGGCGCAGCTTTTGTGCAACAATGGATTAAATATAGACATGATTAAAAGAATCAATGTCCAACGGTGCACCCAGGCAGTTGAGCTGCACATTTGATGCTTAATGCTTCAACGATGCCTCGTCCGAGACCGCTGCTAGAAATAGCGCACGGCACCGAAAATCGGAGGAAGTGAATCGCAATGAAGGAAAAGGTACATCGCTTGATGGACCGCATGCAGATTCGCCATGCCCATATGCGCAACACCTGGTATGGGCCGGTACTCTCCCCGGTTCTTCTCGTCGCAGGCTTCGTATTGCTCATTGTTGGCATTATCATTTTGCCAACTCCTGCTCCCGGATGGCTCTGCATCTTTGTTGCACTGGGAATTCTCTCGTTGGTGCATCCGCCGACACGTCGCCTGAACATCTGGTTGGCAGCAAAATTGGACGCCTTTTACGCCTGGTATGCGGAGCGTCATGTGGCAATGAAAGCAACACTTTTCCTGTTGCTAATGGCGTTTATGGCCGCTGTAATGGGCAGCGTCTACTACTTCATGGCTCCGGATGACTGGCCATACACCGACGCTTCAAGCTAGGAGCCTGAGCGCTTTCCAGGCTCCTAGTACAGTGCCCCTAGTCCAGTACTCCTAGTACAGTGCGCTAGCCATCCTCCGGCGTGCATCCAATGCCACTGGATCTGCGGTATCGAATAGCACAAGCAGCTCTAGTAGACGCGACTTGATGGCCTCACGGTCATCGCCAAACACCTGCGGGAGCAACTTCAACAAACGATCGAGCGCCTTCGCTGGATCGTCGACAAGCATCGTGACATCCGCGGCATCGAGGGCGAGCGCGACGTCCTTCGGCGCAGCGTCGGCCTTTGCAATTGGATCTGCGCTGCGATCGATTTTGGCAGCGCGGGCGAAGAAGGACACATTCGCGTGAGCGCGCTTCAGCCCCTGATTTGCGGGCTCGGACTGCAGCATAGCGTCATACAGCTCCAACGCTCCGTCGAAATTGCCCTCCTCGAGCAACTCTTCGGCCTGCTCCAAACGCGGGTCATCGGTGGGTACGGGATTGCCGAAGAAGTCAGTAGGCTCCGGAGCCTCCGGCCCGCTGCCCTCCCCAGCCATACGAGTTCCCGCCGGCAACCCCTTGAGACGCCCCCGAGTGGCCTCCATAACCTGCGCCAGCCACTGCTCCAGCCAATCCCTGGTTTTCTCACCCACAAACATGCCAATGGGACTGCCCATAGCCACAGCCGTGACTGTCGGCACTGCCTGCACACCGAATGCCTGGGCCAGCTGTGGATGCTCCTCAGCATCTGCCCACGCCAGAATCCAGTTCAAATTGGCCTCACGAGCCATGCCTTCTAGCTCAGCCCGAAGACGCAGCGAATCAGCTGCTCCAGCCATGCCGATCAAGACAATTACCGGTACCTGCTCCGAGCGCAGAACGACTTCTGCCTCAAGAGTCTGCGGGGCAATCTCAACTACAGGAGGAAGCCCATTTCCCTGATCACTGGTTGCCCGCTCGATCTCCTCTCGGCGTTTACGTTCGGCTTCGGCGCGCTGGTGGAGCTGCTCCAAATCAACCGTGCCGGGCGGTGGTGGCGGAGTCGAGCACTCGCGGTGACCGTGTGCTCCATGCGAGTGACCATGAGAATGGCCATGGGCGTGACCATGTCCAGCTGGCATCGTAAAAGGGTTCCTCTCCAGTGTCGTCGTAAAGCCTATGTGAAGACCTATGTAGAGCCTACGTGTCCAATCCGAACAAGAGACTAGTCGGTGGCTTTCAGCGCATCCTCGACCGCATCCACTTTCGCACGCAGCTGCCCGGTGTATCCGTTGCGAATGTCCGCTTTGATGACCAGAGAAGTACGCGGACTGACACGGCTGACTGCTTCCGTGGCTCGCTTAATGACATCCATCACCTCATCCCATTCGCCTTCAACAAGGGTGAACATGGCATTGGTCTCGTTGGGCAGGCCAGATTCGCGCACAACACGCACGGCTTCAGCAACGGCCTCAGCCATTCCCTGCTCAGGATCGGAGAAAGTGGGGGCAACAGAAAATGCGACAATCATGGCGCCGATAATAGCGAGTACCCTGGAAACTATGAGTGAGACACAGATTCCCGTTCCCCATAAGTACGTAGTCGCTGTTGATCACGTCGGCGTCGCAGTCCCGGATTTTGATGCCGCTATTGAGTGGTACCGCGCAAACCTTGGTTTCATCAACTACCACGATGAAGTCAATGAAGAGCAGGGTGTCCACGAGGCCATGGTCGGCCCGGCCGACAAGGTTGAAGGTGGCACTCTGGTTCAGATTCTCGCGCCACTGAATGACCAGTCCACGATTGCAAAGTACCTGGACAAGAAGGGTCCAGGAATCCAGCAGTACGCAGTTCGTGTCACTGATCTGGAGGCGCTGATGGCGCACCTGAAGGAGCAGGGCACCCGGGTGCTGTACCCGGAGCCGAAGATCGGTACCGCAGGTTCGCGCATCAACTTCATCCACCCGAAGGATGCCGGCGGCGTCCTGCTGGAGCTCGTTGAGCCGGCTAAGTAAATCTATCCCCAGCGGCGCGTGATAGTGCGGTGAGCTCTATTGCGCCAGCAGTTAGTGTGCCAATGGCGCCGGTCATCGGCGCCTGCACCATAATCCTGCGGCCAAGCTACGATGTGCGAGGTCCCGGGCATGATTTCCTGGTCGCACCCTGGACAGCGATAAACCTTGTTCGACTGTCCAGCGCTGATGTTACGCACCGCAAAGTCCACGTCCTGCCAACCGGCAGGCCCAGATTCAGTGCGGGTGTTTTGGAAAGAACTGCCAAATGTGGGCAGGCTGCCGCGATTCTGGCCGTGGTTATTACGCCCGCCGCGTTGGTTGCCTCGTTGATTACCGCGCCGCTTGTGGTTTCGCCTAGGCATGGCTAGAACAACCGCAATTCATTGGACTCCAGGCCACGCAGGGCGTCGTAATCCACGGTCACACAGCGAATCCCACGATCCTCTGCCAGAGTCTTGGCCTGTGGCTTAATCTCCTGGGCAGCAAAAATCCCTTCCACCGGTGCCAGCAGCTCATCGCGGTTCAGCATCTCCAAGTAACGGGTTAGCTGCTCAACGCCATCGATACCGCCCCGACGCTTAACCTCGACTGCAACGGTGGCGCCGTTTTCATCGCGGCCAAGCAGGTCCACCGGTCCGATCGGGGTTGGGTATTCGCGCCTAATCAGGGTGTAGCCCTCGCCAAACGTTGTGAACTGATCTGCAAGCAGTTCCTGTAGATGCGCTTCTACCCCGTCCTTCTCCAGGCCAGGGTCCTCTCCCAGTTCGTACGTGCTATCAGCCAGCACCTTGCCGATAGTTATACGAAGCTGCTCGCCCTTCTTATTCTCGACGACCCAGAGCTTTTCACCAGTGTCTTCACCCGACTCGTCGAGAATATCCTTCTCCGTCAGCGTGCACGGCGGTGTCATCCAGTTTAGAGGCTTATATGCACGGTCGTCGGCATGCACAGAAACAGACCCATCGGCTTTCACCAACAGCAAGCGCGGGGCATGAGGCAGATGGGCATTCAAGCGACCGACATAGTCAACGGTGCATTCAGCAATCACAAGGCGCATTCCCCTACCCTAACGTGACTGCCGCGCGGGAGAAAACAATACCCACTAGAGCCTTAGCAATAGCCTGTCGTCCGAGGCTAATACTGACTTCCTCGGCCACGGTTATAAGCCGAACGGAAACGGCGCTCAATGTCTGTAGGAAACTCACGAGTCTGGCGTGACGACGGCTTCGACTCCACCCACGCCACCAGCGCAGTGTCCGAGGACGAGTCCACAGCAAACTCCCATTCGGTATTTTTCCCCGTTTTAATCCTGACTACCCGAAGCCCGGGCGCGAAAAAACCCGCCTCGATGTCAGTCGGATCTCGGCGATCCACAATAGTGACATCGTGACGGGCAAATTCGGCATCACAGCCAGGACGCAGCGAACGTAGCTTGTACATCTTCAACGTCGACTCGGAATAAACAATGACACCATGGCGCCAATGACTGCCATCACCTGCAGGAAGGCGACGAGCAATAACAGGAGTACCTTTTGCATGCAGGCTGGCGAAACGCCACAGGGCAAGGACCCCGCCGACGATCAACATCGCACCGATAATCATGAACATGATTGACATCATGGTTACGCTTGAAAACACTATCTGCCAGCCTCGCATCCGGGTGAATAGACGACGAACCTTGGTTCAAAAGCGCATTAGAGGCTTTTTACAAACCCTACCCGATTGTTGCACTGACATGAAAAATAACTAAGAAAAACGGGGCGGGAAGCTGGCAAGATTTCTCTTGCGAGCTCCCCGCCCCGTTTAAAGAAGCAGGAAGAATACGGTCGTGCGACCGGATGTTCAGGCGAAAAGACTAGTTGGTGGAAGCGCGACGAGCCGCGCGGACCTCCGACTCAGCCTGTGCCTTTACTGCAGGGTCATCCGAAGTCAGGTTGGACTCGGCCTCGGAGAGGTTAACCTCGTCAGCCCAGATTGCCTTATCCGCGAGGATCGAAACCTTCGAGGTAGACACGGAAATGAACCCACCCTGTACCGAAGCGACAAGAACCTTGCCGTCTGCGGTCTTGATGGTCACCGTGCCGTTGTTGACCAGCTGGCCAAGCAACGGCTGGTGTCCGGGCAGCACGCCGATCTCACCCTCGGTGGTCTGGGCAGAGACCAAGGTGGCCTTGCCCTTCCAGAGCGGTCGCTCAACGGCAACCAGTTCAGCGGTGATTTCAGCCATGAGGATGCCCCTTACTTCTTCTGCATTTCAGCGTACTTCTTCTCGACATCGTCGAGGCCACCCAGGCCGTCGAAGGCCATCTCCGGGTAGTTGTCGAAGTCGCCCTTGCAGATGCGGTCGAAGGCAACGATGGTGTCCTTCAGCGGGACGTACGAACCAGGCAGACCCGTGAACTTCTCAGCAACGAAGAAGTTCTGACCCAAGAATCGCTGGATACGACGTGCACGCTGCACGGTCACCTTGTCCTCCTCAGACAGCTCGTCCATACCGAGGATGGCGATGATGTCCTGGAGTTCCTTGTTCTTCTGCAGGATGTTAATAACCTGCTGAGCAACGCGGTAGTGCTCCTCACCGACGATCGACGGCTCGAGGATACGAGAAGTCGAAGTCAGCGGGTTCACTGCCGGGTAAATACCCTTCGATGCAATCGAGCGGTCGAGCTCGGTGGTTGCATCGAGGTGGGCGAAGGTCGTTGCCGGAGCCGGGTCGGTGTAGTCATCGGCAGGCACGTAGACGGCCTGCAGAGAGGTAATCGAACGGCCCTTGGTGGACGTAATGCGCTCCTGCAGAACACCCATCTCGTCAGCCAGGGTCGGCTGGTAACCCACGGCGGAAGGCATACGACCCAGCAGGGTCGAAACCTCAGAACCGGCCTGGGTGAAACGGAAGATGTTGTCAATGAAGAGCAGCACGTCCTGGTGCTGAACATCGCGGAAGTACTCTGCCATGGTCAGACCCGACAGCGCGACGCGCATACGGACTCCCGGAGGCTCGTCCATCTGGCCGAAGACGAGGGCGGTGTCCTGGAGAACGCCCATCTCTTCCATTTCCAGGAAGAGGTCGGTGCCCTCACGGGTACGCTCACCAACACCGGCGAAGACCGAAGTACCGGAGAACTCGCGTGCAATACGAGTAATCATCTCCTGGATCAGAACGGTCTTACCGACACCGGCACCACCGAACAGACCAATCTTGCCGCCCTTAACGTACGGGGTCAGCAGGTCGATGACCTTAATACCGGTTTCCAGAATCTCGGTCTTGCCCTCGAGCTGGTCGAAGGCCGGCGGCTCACGGTGGATGCCCCACTGCTCACCATCGCGACCCAGGCCCGGCTCATCCAGGCAGTCGCCCATTGCGTTAAAGACGTGACCCTTGACGACGTCACCAACCGGAACCGAAATCGGCTTACCGGTGTCCTTGACCTCTGCACCGCGGACCAGGCCGTCGGTCGGAGCCATAGCAATGGTACGAACCATGTTGTCACCGAGGTGCTGTGCAGTCTCGAGGACAATGGTCTTGGCGACCGAAGGAAGGGTAACTTCCACGGTCAGCGCGTTGTAAAGTGCCGGCAGTTCGTTACGCGGGAACTCCACGTCGACGACGGCACCGATGACACGCACAACACGGCCCACAGCCGTGGTGGTGTTCTGCTCACTTAGAGCTGTGCTCATATCTAGTCACTTTCTCCGCTGTCGTCGAGCGCACCGGCGCCACCGACGATTTCTGTGATTTCCTGGGTAATCTGTGCCTGACGTGCCTGGTTAGCAACACGCGAGAGGTCCTTGACCAGCTCGGTAGCGTTGTCCGTCGCGGACTTCATAGCGTTACGACGGGCAGCGGACTCAGAGGCAGCGGCCTCGAGCATCACTGCGAACAGAGTGCGGGACACGTACTGCGGCAGAAGCTCTGCCAACAGGGTGTCTGCATCAGGCTCGAATTCATAGTCCGGCTTGAGGTCATCTGATCCATCGGACAGCATGTCCTCGCCCTGAGCAATCTCGACATCCTCGTACACAGGCTCAATCGGGAGCATCTGGTGTGCACGCGGAATCTGAGAAAGCATGGACACGAATTCCGTGTAGACAACGTGGACCTGGTCGAAGCCCTGAACGGCCTCGCCGTTGGTGCCACGCAGGCCTTCGCGGTACTTGGCAGTGCCCTCGGCCGTAGCGTTGAAACCATCAATGAGGTGACGACGCACGTCGTGGGTTGCGGCGTAGTCCGGATCCTGGGAGAAGCCCTCCCACGTACCGGCGAGCTCGACACCACGGAAGTCGTAGTAGTCGGTGCCCTTACGGCCAGTCACGTAGAGAACGACCTCATGCCCCTGCTCTTCCAGAGCGGTACGCAGTTCTGCAGCCTTCTTCAGGACGTTGTGGTTGTAGCCGCCACACATGCCGCGGTCACTGGTGACAACCAGGACTGCAACACGCTGGTTACCCTCACGCTTTACGAGCATCGGGTGATCCAACGACGAAGCCGATGCGAGACGTCCGATGACCTTCTCGATTTCGTCGGCGTACGGCTGGGAGTCTGCTACGCGACGCTGCGCCTTAGTAATGCGCGAGGTTGCGATAAGCTCCTGGGCCTTGGTGATCTTCTTGGTCGAGTTCACCGACTTGATTCGGGCTCGAAGTTCACGAAGATTCGCCATGTCCTATTCCCTCCCTTCAATTGCGAAAACGGTCATTGAGTAGCTCAACCTGCCTAGTTCTGGGCAGTCTTGCGGGAGACCGTAATCTGCTGCTTCTTGAGCTCGCCCTCGTCGAGTGCCTCGACCGGAGCCTCGGAAGCCAGCGGTGCGCCCTCAGAAGTCTGGAAGGACTTCTTGAAGTTAGCGGTAGCGGACTTCAGAGCAGCCTTGGACTCGTCAGAGAAGGCGACGCCGCCGTCAATCTGCTCGAAGACTGCAGGCTGAGTGTCCTGCAGGTGCTCAAGCAGCTCGGCCTCGAAGCGACGGACGTCCTCAACCGGGACATCGTCGAATTCGCCCTCGCCAGCGAGGTAAATGGAGGTCATCTGGTACTCGACCGGCTGCGGGTGGTTTTCCTTCTGCTTCAGCAGCTCAACCAGACGCTGACCGCGCTCCAGCTGACGCTTGGAGGCATCGTCCAGGTCGGATGCGAACATTGCGAATGCTTCCAGGTCGCGGTAGGACGCGAGGTCCAGACGCAGGTTACCGGAAACCTTCTTCATGCCCTTGGTCTGTGCGGCACCACCAACACGGGAAACCGACACACCGACGTTAATAGCCGGGCGGACACCCTGGTTGAACAGGTCGGACTCGAGGAAGACCTGGCCGTCGGTAATGGAAATGACGTTGGTCGGAATGAAGGCCGACACGTCGTTTGCCTTGGTCTCGATAATCGGCAGTGCGGTCAGCGAGCCTGCACCCATGTCGTCGGAGAGCTTCGCAGCACGCTCCAGCAGACGGGAGTGGAGGTAGAAGACGTCACCCGGGTAAGCTTCGCGTCCCGGCGGGCGACGCAGCAGCAGCGAGATGGCACGGTATGCCTCTGCCTGCTTAGTCAGATCATCGTAAATGACCAGGACGTGCTTGCCCTGGTACATCCAGTGCTGACCCAGTGCGGCGCCTGCGAATGGTGCAAGCCACTTGAAGCCTGCGGCATCCGACGCCGGGGCAGCAACGATAGTGGTGTACTCGAGTGCGCCCTGCTCCTCGAGGGTCTGGCGCACACCAGCAATGGTGGAGCCCTTCTGACCGATAGCAACGTAGATGCATCGCACCTGCTTGCTCGGGTCACCGGACTCCCAGTTAGCCTTCTGGTTCAAGATGGTGTCCAGGCAGACCGCGGTCTTACCGGTCTTACGGTCACCAATGATCAACTGACGCTGACCACGACCAATTGGGGTCATTGCGTCGATGGCCTTAATACCAGTAGCCATCGGCTCTTCAACCGGCTGACGCTGCAGCACGGTCGGTGCCTGCAGCTCGAGGACGCGGTCCTCTTCAGCCTCAATGTCGCCCAGGCCGTCAATCGGCTGGCCCAGGGGGTTAATTACGCGACCGAGGAACTTGTCCCCGACCGGAATCGAAAGGACGTCACCCGTCCGCTTTACCTCGTCACCCTCTTTAAGCGACTCGAAGTTACCCAGCACCACAACGCCGACCTTGTCGGTGTCGAGGTTCTGAGCGACGCCAATAACGCCGCCCGGGAACTCCAGAAGCTCATTCGTCATGACCGACGGCATTCCCGAAACCTGGGCGATACCATCAGCTGCACTGATAACAACGCCAACCTCCTCGCGGGAGGCCTCCGGGGAGTAGCTCGAGGTGTAGTTCGCAATCGCGCTACGGATCTCGTCGGAGGAGATCGTCAGCTCCGCCATGTTCTTCCTGCTCTCGGTAATATTCTTCCAGTGATTAATCGTCTAAACCATCCGTCAGCCGAGGCCGACGCGCAGCTTCTCAAGCTTTGTTGAAAGGCTACCGTCGATGACCTCGTCGCCAACCCGGATGACCAGTCCACCGAGAATCGACTTATCGATCACGGTGTGGATGGACATCGCCTTGCCGTAGACTCGGCCGAGCTTGTCCGCCAGTGCTCGCTCTTGCTCGTCAGAGACGGCCGTGGCACTGGTCACGCGAGCGACGACGTGGTTCCGCAGGCCGGCGGCTAGCCGGGACAGGGAGTCAATGTCGTCCGCGGGGCGCTTGGATGGGCGGCCAACAGCCTGCAGTGCGAGGGTTTCGGTCACGGAAGTGACCTTGCCGTACAGCACAGAGGCGAGGAGCCCACGCTTGGCTTCGGGGGTTGCGGCCTTGTCGGCCAGCAGCTGTTCAAGCTGCGACTGCTCAGCCAGGATGTGTCCCAGTTGGAACAGCTCAGACTCAACAGTCTCAAGCTGTCCCTGGCCTTCGGCAGAGCGAAGGAGGGCTCGACGGCCCAGCTCTACCAAACCCTCACGCATTTCACGCGGGGTGGACCATACCTGCGCGGCAGCATCCACGACGAGGTTAAGAGTCGTCTCAGATACCTTGCCCGCGAACAGGCTCCGGACAAGGCCGGAACGCTGTTCCGCAGTCGCCGAGGTGTCGGCGACAGCGACACGCAGGCCGCGGTCGGAGTCCAGGACCTCGACGATGTCGAAAAGCTCGGAACCAGTCTGAGCAGCCTGAGCAACAGCGACATTGTCGCCACTGATAGCGGCGTCCAGTCGCTGGCTAAGGGCTGCCAGGGATTCGCGGCTTGCTGCGTGCATGTCGCCTACTTTCCGGCCGGGGCCACGGTGTCAAGGTTGGACAAGAAGTTGTCAATCGTCGACGAGTTACGAACGTCGTCGGAAAGCTGCTCGCCCAGAAGGCGCTCAGCGAGATTGATGGAGTTCTGGCCCATTTCCTTGCGCAGCTCTGCGACTACCTGCTCACGCTGGGCAGCGAGCTGCTTCTCACCGGACTCGATGATTCGTGCGCTCTCGTCATTAGCCTTGGTCGTAGCGTCTGCAATGATGCGCTGACCCTGTGCACGGGCTTCGTCGCGAATCTTTGCTGCTTCAGTACGGGCCTCTGCGAGCTGACTGTTGTACTTTTCCAGAGCGGCCTTGGCTTCAGCCTGTGCAGCTTCAGCGCGTTCAATGCCGCCCTCAATCCGGTCCTCCCGCTCGGTCAGGACCTCCTGGAACTTCGGAAGAACGAGCTTCCAGAAGAGAACCAGGATAACTACCAGCGGGACAACGGACCAGACGATGTCATAGGTCTTTGGCAGCAGCGGGTTGATGGACTCTCCCATCGGGAGGTCACCCGCAGCTAGCAAAAAGGTGAAATCTGTCATGGTTTACGTGTTCTCCGCCTGAGGTCCGGACTTAAACAAAAACGAAGCCTGCGACCAGGCCGATTAGGGCGAGAGCCTCAGTGAAGGCAATGCCCAGGAACATGGTGGTACGCAGCTGGCCGGCCATCTCAGGCTGGCGTGCCATACCCTCAACGGTCTTGCCGGCGACGATGCCGATGCCGAGGCCCGGGCCCAGGGTGGACAGACCGTAACCGATGGTCTTCAGGCCAGCGTTGGTGTCGACAGCCTGGACAGCGTCCTGAGCGGAGAGGATGACGTCGTTCATTATGAACCGTTCCCTTTCTTAAAGGATGGCCCCGGATTAAAGATTGTTCTAAGTAGGCCCGGGGCTTTTGTGGGTCAAGTGGGTCTTGCTATTAAATTTGCGAGGCCTTGTTGCCGAAGTTGCGGCCTCATTAGTTATGGGTTAGTGCTCGTCTGCGTGCAGCGACAGTTCGATGTAGACGGCGCTCAGCAGGGCAAAGATGTATGCCTGCAGGAAAATCACCAGCATCTCGAACAGCGTGAATGCTACCGCAGCGACAAGGGTCAACCCGGACAGGGCGGTCCAACCATTCAGCTGCCAGAAGAAGAAGTTCGTGGCACCGAAAAGCAGGACTAGAACCATGTGGCCCGCCAGCATGTTGGCCATCAGACGGATGGTCAGCGTAACTGGGCGGAGAACGAAGTTGGAGAAAATCTCGATCGGCACCACGATGAGGTGGAGTACCGGTGGCAAGTTCGGAATAACGACTGCCGACTTCACAAACTTGAAGAAGCCCATCTTCTTCGAGCCCGCGTAAATGAAGGCAACGTATGCGAACAGGGCCAGAACCAGTGGCATACCGATTCGGGCGTTCGGCGAAATATTGAGGCCAGGAATAATAGCCGCAATATTCATCGAGATAACAAGGAAGAAGATGGTGGCCAGAACCGGAAGGAAACGACGCCCCTCCTTCTTACCCAGAATCTCCTCCGCGATGTGGATGCGGACGAAGTCCAGCATCAACTCCGCAACGTTCTGCAGACCAGTCGGCACGAGCTTCGGACGACGCATTGCGACGACGAAGAACACGGCGACGATCACGGCCATCAAAAGACGAACAATCATCAGGCGGTCCATGGCGTACCAGTCGCCACTGCCACCTAGAATGAAGTCGCCAAATTGTTCACCCGGGAAATACTCCTCCTGCAAGTTGGGTGAGTGAAACTCACCCCGCATCTCGGCAAGTGTTGTAACGCTCAGCGTTCTCTCCCGTGATTGGGCCGCTAGAACTATTGTCAAGCGGTGCGAAGGACGTCATTTAACGTGTCGCGCCGCGGATTCCATTCGCTCATCAGCACGGCGCTCACGGGGACCGTACCTGTGGAAATGATAGTTATTTCGCTACAGGCCGTCTTACCCGAAACTCAGGATAACAGTTCTGACTCATTTTCCCCACCCGGTACACCCCCGCGTTTCCGACCCCGAATCCAACAAAGAGGCCGACCCCCTCTGTGGGTTTCGGCCTCTATTTGTGGCATCTTCTGCACAAACTGGACAATATGCTTATTACCTGCGGTTTTAGAAGCGTATTGCAGCCTCTCAGCAGGTCAACAAGTTATTAACGAGCTATTCGTCCTTCATTGGTTGCACATAAGTGAGGTTAGATTGCGACATTCCCCACACTTCTGCACCGAGTGTCACCATCAGAGTGAGTACAACAGTGACGAAGAAAGTCATGTTGTCATAAAACTCAAGATTTCTAATAACAACCAGGACGCCGATTAGTACGACAATCTTCAACAACCAGCCACCCAATACAACGGCAAGCGTGACGGACGGCGAAGTTCGAGCAGTAAAGAGGATGCCTAGAACGGTAAGCAATACGAAGCTTCCGCTAATGCCCGCACCAAGGAGTACGCCCCAGACACCGGGCATACCGTTTTTGCCACCCCAGACCAGCAGCGAAAGCACGGTAATCACAGCGAGCGCGATTGCGCCCGAGCGAGCAGCAGCCAGCAGCGGTCGCCGCGAATCATCGTATTTAGACTCGGGCTCCGGAGTTGTTTTTTCAGTCACGGTCGAAGATTGTACCTTCTGCGTCCACGTCGACGTCTTATAACCTGCCGGACCCCACTTCCACTTCTGGGACGCGCTCCCGTTGAACGGTCGTCGGCAAGCGCATTGCGACGGCGGAGGGTGAAGACAACCGCGATGATAAGCAGGATCCCGAAGGTGAGAGCGACAAATTCAAAGGGGAAAATAGTCGTGGCAACGGCGGCGTACGCGACGACCGACACCCATAGGTAAAGCACTAGCACCACGCGGCGATGACTGTGTCCCATCGACAGGAGGCGGTGGTGAATATGCATTTTGTCGGGTGAGAAGGGTGACTTGCCCTGACTGACGCGGCGAACAACAGCAAGCAACAAGTCGAGCATTGGCACGCTAATTGCTGCGATGACGACCACAACCGGCGAGATTAGAGCGATGACGTCAGCGGTGCCGTACATGGAGGGCGCGATGCGTCCCGACGCCGACACCGATGCCGCTGCGAGCAGCAAACCGATCATCATGGCGCCGGAATCGCCCATGAAAATGCGTGCGGGTTCGAAGTTGTGTGGCAAGAAACCCAGGCAAGCGCCGAGGAGGCACGCGGAAATCATCGCGGGTGGATAGGCGGAAACGGTGCCACCTTGGTCGTGAAGCATGACCATCGAATAGACAAGGATTGCAGCTGCGGCAATCATGCCGAGTCCAGCTGCGAGACCATCAATGCCGTCAACAAAATTGAAGGCGTTAATCAATGCCACAGTAAATAGGACAGTCAACACTGTGGACATGATTGGATCGAGAATGAGCGTGGCGCCGCCACTAAAAGGGATATAGAGCAGATACCAGTTGACGCCCATAAATGACATCAAAAGTGCCGCCGCGACCTGCCCCACCAGCTTGGTGAGGGCATCTAAGTCAAAGAGGTCATCCCAAATACCGACGATTAGCAAGAGCGACGCGGCCGCTACAACTGCCCTCATATCTGGAGTCATGGGCGGAAAACCACGGTTGAGAGCCGGCATCACCGAGGCAAGGGCGATAGCTGCGACCACCCCGGAGTACATCGCCACGCCTCCGAGCCTGGGCTTCGGAATATCGTGGACATCGCGCGTGCGGGGCGCATCCAACCAGCCCGAGCGGACCAGCACATAACGCACCACTCCAGTGAGCAAATAACTGACAGCAGCGGAAACTAAAACGAGCATGGCGAGCTCGCGAATGGGCACACCTGCCCCACCCGACTGGGCTGCCAATAAGCTCATGTCCGCCACTAGGTACTACTCACCCACACAATCGCTGCAGATACTAAACAGGAAAAGCCTTAGGTAGACAAGACTACTGCCCCAGCAGTCGCTCGGGCGTAGTACTCAAAACCTCGGCAACCGCCGCTGCTGACACAGCGCCTTCGCGCAGAATCCGCGGCACTGGAGTCGAGATATCGACAATCGTCGATGGGGTGCCAATCGTGGCTTCGCCGCCGTCGACGTAGACAGCCGCTTCCCCACCCAACATCTGCTTGGCACGCACGGCATTGGTGGCCGGTGCCTGGCCGGAGATGTTCGCACTGGACACGGCCATCGGACCGGTGCGGCGCAGAATCTCGATAGCAATTGGGTGCAGCGGCATGCGCAGCATGACCGTACCCGCGGTATCACCAAGGTTCCACGGCAAGCTCGGCGCCTGGTTCACAACCAGCGACAGTCCGCCCGGCCAGAAAGCCTCCACCAGCGTGCGAGCAGCTGGCGAGTATTCGCGGACGAGCCCCTCAATCGTGTTCCAGGAACCCACGAGCACCGGTACCGGCATATCCGGGCCGCGGTGCTTGGCACGCAGCAAGGAGGCAACGGCCTGGTTATCAAAGGCATCGCAGCCAAGGCCGTAGACGGTATCGGTAGGCATAACGACCAGCCGTCCTGCCTTCACTGCATCTACTGCTGCTGCAATTGCGCGTTCGCGGTTTTCATCTGTGCTGCAGTCCATAATCCTGCTCATCAGATTTGTACTCCTGCTTCAAAGTTTGCTTTTAAGATCAATTTTTGCGTCCCACCGTAAAACGGTCACGGCCCGCAAAGTCACGGTGGACCTCTACATCAGCGTAATCCCAGGTGTCCTTTAGCAGTGAACTGACATCGTCTCCTGAAGAGTCATCGTGCTCGATGCCGATGACTCCACCCGGCCGCACCAGCGCACCCACTAGGTTCATCATAGGTCGAATGACATCTAGCCCATCGTCGCCGCCGAAGACCGCAGAGTCCGGATCAGCTCTCACTTCGGGGTCAACTTCGGTGTCTTCGGGCACATATGGAGGGTTGGACACAACAATGTCGGTCTCGCCTACCCATTCTGCGAGCTCAGCGCCATCATCAATCAGCTGAACATCCGTGACATCGCCAGCAATCAGACGCACACGCCCATCGCCGTACGTCTCGATATTCTTCGCAGCCCACGCCCGTGCCCGCTCAGAGAGCTCCACAGCCACCACGTCCGCTTCGGGTACGGCATCGGCGATCGCCAACGCCAACGCACCGGATCCAGTACACAAGTCAACGATTTTCGGCTTGACGACGCCACTTGCGACCAGTTCACGGGCTCGATCGATTGCCCACTGCGCAAGCAGTTCCGTCTCCGGCCGGGGTACAAAAACACCGGGCCCAACCTGTAGTTCCAGGCTCATCATCGGCGCCGTACCGAGGATGTGCTGCAGTGGCTCACGCGCCACTCTGCGGGCCAGTACCTCGGCCAGATACTTGCGACCGTCCTCATCGGTGTACGGTTCGTCTCCGCGGAAGATGATGTCTGCCGGTCCCGCATTGATAGCAGCTGCAATTAGCGCCCGCGCGTCGGCATCCGGAGAAGCCAGCGCCGCGTCGTCAAGCGTGCGACGCGCATAGCGAAACAGCTCGCCGAGGGTACGGACGGAATCCGGTAACGTCGGCGAGCTATTTTCTGCGGGCGTGGGGCTACTCGGCTTCAAGACGCTCAGCGCGCTCCGCGTCGTGGAGGGCCTTGAGCAGGTCATCCATGTCGCCGCCCAGCACCGAGTCCAGGTTGTGAGCCTTGTAACCGATGCGGTGATCGGAAACGCGGTTCTCCGGGAAGTTGTAAGTGCGGATGCGCTCGGAGCGATCCATGTTGCGCACCTGAGACTTACGCTGGTCAGAGGCGGCCTCGGCGATCTCCTCTTCCTTCATCTGCTGCAGTCGAGCAGCAAGGACCTGCATAGCGCGGGCCTTGTTCTGAATCTGCGAGCGTTCCTTCTGACAGGTAACAACGAGACCAGTCGGCAGGTGCGTCAGGCGAACGGCGGAGTCAGTCGTGTTAACACCCTGACCGCCCTTACCGGAGGAGCGGTAGACGTCGACACGCAGATCCTTTTCATCAATCTGGATGTCTTCGACCTCGTCGGGCTCCGGGTAGACCAGCACACCAGCGGCGGACGTCTGAATACGGCCCTGAGATTCGGTAACCGGCACGCGCTGCACGCGGTGAACGCCACCTTCAAACTTGAACACGCTCCACGCACCGTCACGGGACGGAGTCTTAGCTCGGATGGACATAGTCATGTCCTTCACGCCGCCGAGATCAGACTCGGACAGCCCGAGAATCTCGGTGGTAAAGCCGTGCTTTTCTGCATAGCGCTGGTACATACGAGCGAGCTCACCTGCGAAGAGCGCTGCCTCCTCACCGCCGGCACCGGACTTGAGCTCCATAACGATGTCATCGCTGTCGTGCGGATCGCGCGGAGCCAGCAGGTCGGCGAGCTTTTCCTCGAGCTCCTCTGCCTCGACAGCGAGACGCTCAGCCTCAGCTGCGAATTCGGAGTCCTCGTATGCCATCTCGCGAGCTGCCTCCAGGTCATCCTGGACCTCAGTCAACTTCTTGTGAGTCTGAATGACCGGCTGCAACTCATTGAAGCGCTTGCCGACCTTACGGGCAGCCTTCGGGTCGTTGTGCAGCTCGGGGTCTGCCAGCTGCGCCTCAAGGCCGTGGTATTCGGAGAGGATGTCGTCAACTGCGGAAACCTGATTAGCCATTGAATATTCCTTCAGATTGTGATGGGTGAAATGCTAGTAGGTGCTGTGGTTTGCGGCTAACCCCAGCTAAAGCATGTCGTCCACATCAACGTCGGCGGCCATTGGTGCAGAAGAAGCCACCTGCATCAGGAATTCCTTATTGTTCCGGGTCTTCTTCAGCTGCTTAATCAACAGGTCAATAGCAGCCTGCGACTCTAGCGCGGAGAGGATGCGGCGCAGCTTGTGCATAATGCGAGCCTCCTCCGTGCTGAGCAGCAGCTCATCCTTACGAGTACCCGACGGGTTGACATCCACTGCCGGGAACACGCGGCGCTCGGAGATTTTACGGTCGAGCTTCAGCTCGGCGTTACCGGTGCCCTTGAACTCCTCGAAGATGACGGTATCGCCTGCGGAGCCGGTCTCCACCATCGCGGTGGCGATGATGGTGAGGCTGCCGCCTTCCTCGATGTTTCGGGCAGCACCCAAGAAGCGCTTCGGTGGGTACAGAGCGTTGGAGTCCACACCACCGGAGAGGATTCGTCCCGATGCCGGCGAAGAGTTGTTGTACGCACGGCCAAGGCGGGTAATGGAGTCCAGCAGTACGACGACGTCCTGCCCCTGTTCCACCAGACGCTTTGCACGCTCAATAGCCAACTCGGCCACTGCCGTGTGATCTGACGGCGGGCGGTCGAAAGTGGAGGCAATGACCTCGCCACGGACACTGCGCTGCATGTCGGTGACTTCCTCCGGGCGCTCGTCGACAAGCACGACCATCATGTAGCACTCGGGGTTGTTCGTCGCGATAGCGTTCGCGATGTTCTGCAGGATCGTGGTCTTACCGGCCTTCGGCGGCGAAACGATGAGCGCACGCTGACCCTTACCAATCGGCATAATCAGGTCGATGACGCGAGTGGTGAGGATCTTCTGCTCGGTCTCCAGACGCAGGCGACGGTTCGGGTACAGCGGGGTGAGCTTAGCGAAGTTCGGCCGCTGCTTTGCCTGCTCCGGATCGATGCCGTTTACAGTTTCGACCTTGACCAGCGGGTTGTACTTGCGGCGATTACGGCCGTTGCCATGAGTGACCTGGCCCGAGCCATTCTCACGCGGCATGCGGACCTGACCAGTGACGGCGTCGCCCTTGCGCAGACCGTATTTACGAACCATTTGCGCGGACACCAGCACATCGTTAGAGCCCGGCAGGTATCCGGACGTGCGCACGAATGCGGTCTTGTTATCTAGCACATCGACGATGCCAGCCACCGGCTGGAGAACGTCATCCTCGCGGATCTCGTCCTGACCGCCGTGTCCCCCACCGTTGTTATCGCGTCCGCGACGGTCGCGGCGATTGCGACGGTTGCGGCGGTTACGGTTGCCACGACCGTCATCGTCATGGTTATTGCGGTCGTTATTGCGATTGTTGTTGCGACCGCGGCGGTTGTTGCGGTTGCCGCGGCCTTCATCGTCGTTGTCTCGATCGTGGTTGTTGCGATCGTTGCGGTTATTACGGTCGTTGCGATCACCGCGGTCATTACGATCATTACGATCGTTGCGATTGTCGTTGCGATCACCGCGGTCGTTGCCGTTATCGGAATCGTCGCGGCTATCGTTGCTGCGATCGTCCTGATTCTCCTGCTCGCGCTGACGAGCACGGTTACGACGATTTCGACGCTGCTGAGAACGGGACATCTCCTCGCGACCATCCGCGTTGGCGTCGTCTCGCTTGTCGTTGCCCTTGTCGCTCTTGTCGGCGCTCTTACTGGAACCCTTATCCGCGCTTTCCGACGGCGATTCCTTGGCATCCTTCGCCTTGGAGCCGGTATCCGCAGCCCCAGCCGCAGCCTTCTTCGCGCGAGATTTCCGAGCTGGAGCGGAACCAGCAGCCGGGGCACCATTCTTAATGGCCTCAATCAGCTCATGCTTGCGCATGGCGGAGATGCCGCGAATGCCCTTGCTGGAAGCGATTTCACGCAGTTCTGCCATTCGGAGGGCCGCAAGATTCTCTGGGCCGCCTGCCGTGGCAGTGGTGTCCGTATCGGTCACGGATGTCCTTTCATCGACCTTCCCTGCAGTCACTCTCTACAGGGGGCTATGTCATTGACACTTTTTCGCTCTTACTGCCCGCCACCGCGTGTGCTCCGTCGTCGAACCTTTACCACGTGCGGAAAAGTAGCCGCAGCTGACGGGAAACTATCGAAAAAGCCAGGCAAAAGACCTCGACGTTGAAACTAAACCGAGGCATCTTGCCTACATTATTTCCGCATCTCAAACCCGAGCGTCCGGGCTGAAGATGGTTAGGAAATTTTAGGTCCACAGCACCGCAAGACTATGTAGTCGCACTACTGATTTATGTGTTTTCAATGTCACGTTGCGCCATCGCGTTGTGTGAACAACTGCGAAGGTCAACGGCATGCGGAGTACATGAAGAAGTACGTATCTAGCCGCGTATTGAAAACGACCTATTGCCCAAGGATAGTCACCAAATAGTCAGGTAGCAACACTAGTTCTCACCTGCGTTTCGCTAGGTCGCGGGGCTGTGAGTCGGTACTGTAGAGCTCATGCGCAGTACGATGCCTCATATTCCTCTCAATATCGCTCAGATTGTGGAATACGGTCGCACCATTCACGGTCGGACTCCGGTGACCTCCTGGAACAGTGACGGCCCCGAGACCACCACTTTTACCGCCATCGCCGCACGCGCTAGTGCGCTGGCACATGCACTTCGCGATGAGCTCGGCATCGACGGGGATCAGCGCATCGCTACCCTGATGTACAACTGCGCCGAACACTTCGAGGTCTTCCTCGGCGTCGCCTCCATGGGCGCGGTATTCCAGCCGCTGAACAAGCAGCTCATGCCGGATCAGATTGTGCACATTATCAATCACGCCGATGACCAGGTCATCATCGCGGACCCGACCGAGATCGAACTGCTCGCCGAGGTTCTTCCGCACTGCCCGCGCGTCCGCGCCGTTATCATTATCGGTATTGGTGATCTGTCGGATGTGGCTGAGCAACTGCCGGCTGGCATCCCGTGGTACTCCTACGAATCACTCATCGACGGACGCCCCAGCCGCTTCGACTGGCCTGAGCTCGACGAAAACTCCGGTGCAGCCATGTGCTATTCGACGGGCACCGAGGGCGCACCTAAAGGTGTCGTCTACAGCCACCGTTCGCTGTACTTGCACAGCCTGAATATGCGCACCACTGACTCCTTTGCCATTTCGCATGGAAACCCGTGGCTTTGCTGTGTGCCCATTTACCACGTCCTGTCCTGGGGCGTGCCGCTGGCCTCCTTCATGTGCGGGGCATCGCTGATCTTCCCCGGCGCGGACCTGTCCGCACCGCGTCTGGCAGAAATCATCGAAACCTCAATGCCGCGCGTAGCTCAGGGCGTGCCGACGCTGTGGATTAACCTCATGGCGCACTACCTCAGCAATCCTCCGAAGCGCATGAGTCTGCAGGAGATTTTCTCGGGCGGTTCCCCTGTCCCACCTGCACTGATTCGGCTATGGGAAGAGCGCTACGGTGTCGATGTCATCCACTTCTGGGGCATGACCGAGACTTCGCCTATCGGTACCGTGGCACGACCTCCGTACGGCGCCTCCGGTGAGGCCCGCGAACGCTACCGTGTCAGCCAAGGGCGTTTCCCGGACATCATGCAGTTCCGCATTGTTGATGACAACGACCGCGTACTCGACCTGCATGACCGCAACCAGGGTGAGCTGCAGGTGCGCGGCAACACGGTCACCGGAGGCTACTACAGTTCTCCGGAGGCTCAAGATGGAGGCACCGCGCACTTCTTCCGCGGTGCGGAGGTCGACGAGGCTAGCGAACAGTTCACCGAGGACGGGTGGCTCCGCACTGGCGATGTCGGCTCGATTACTCACGACGGCTATCTGACTATTCATGACCGTGCTCGCGATGTCATTCGTTCCGGTGGCGAGTGGATCTACTCTGCTCAGCTGGAGAACTTCGTAATGGAAAGCCCACAGGTACTCGAGTCCGCGATTATCGGCATGCCAGATAAGAAGTGGGGTGAGCGACCGCTCGCCATTACGGTGCTGATGCCGGAAGTTGAACCAAGCAAGGAGACCGCTGAAATGCTCCGCGATGAGCTGCGGCCAAAGCTGCCAAAGTGGATGTTGCCGGAGTACTGGGCCTTCGTGGACTCAATCGATAAGACCTCAGTGGGCAAGTTCGACAAGAAAGACCTGCGCTCGCACTTGAGCGCAGGTCAGTACAGCATCGTGAAACTGAAGGGGCCGGGCGAAAAATAGGTGGCAGGCTAAGCCACTGGCTCGGCACCTGGCCGCAGCGGCGGCTTAGCCGTCGACCACGACCTTAACCGGCTCGCCGATTCCCAGCTCCATGACCTTGATGCCAGCCTCGCGGGCATCGTCCAAGATTTTCTCATCCACTGCAGTAGTTCCCAGAACCATACAGGTCGGGCCAGCACCCGAGAGAAATGCTGCGTAGCCACGGTTGCGCAGGCGGTTGACCCACTCTGCGGTCACCGGCAGCACGTCGGAGCGGTACGGCTGGTGCAGGCGATCTCGCGTTCCCTCCCACAGCAGTTCCGGGTGGGACTGCAGCGCTGCGGTCATAACCGCAGTACGAGAGACATTGAAACGAGCGTCGACATGCGAAACATCGCTCGGCAGCACCTGACGAACTGCATTCGTGGAGGCGTGGAATGCCGGTACAAGTGCGGTCGCCTGAATGGACTCATGCACCGGAATGCTCACTGCTCGGTATTGAGGAGCGGTACGACCATCGACAGGCTTGTCAGTCCAGCTGACCACTGCCCCGCCGAGAACGGATGCGCCAGCGTTATCCGGGTGGCCCTCGAAGACCGAAGATTCTTGGATTACCTGGTCGTCGGTAAGCGGGAAGCCCGCCAGACCGTTAGCGGCAGCGACACCGGCGACGGCGGCGGCTGCGGAAGAGCCCAGACCGCGCGACTGCGGAATGGTGTTGTGGCAAATAACCTTCAGCCCCGGTGCCTCGACACCTGCGGCGCGAAGGCCCGCGCGAATCGCGCGCACAACCAGATTAGATTCGTTGCGCGGCAGGTCAACTTCGCCCTCGCCGTGAATCTCAACGACGACACCGGACTCGATGACCTCGACCTCGACGATGTCGTAGAGCGCAACTGCCAACCCCAGGGTGTCGAAGCCCGGGCCCAAGTTCGCTGACGAACCTGCAACCGTGACGGTGACCTTCTGACCCGGGAAAAGCTCCTGTGCCATTTAGATATCCATTCCTTCGATACGAATGACGTTGTTGACGGCCAAAACCGCGTCGTTGGCGCGCAATTCGTCAACCGTTGCTTCCAAATCCTTCTCCAGTGCCTTGTGGGTCACGATGACCAGGCGAGCGCCGTTGGCGCCCTCTTCCTGGCGGACGGTGCGCAGGGAGATGTTGTGATCAGAGAAGGTACGAGCGACATCGGCAAGCACTCCGACGCGATCGTCGACGTGCAGGTCGATGTGGTAGCGGGTGCGAACGTCACCGAAGTCGAGAATCGGCAGGTTAGCGTAGGTGGAATCTCCCGGTGCGCGACCACCGTGGACAATGTTGCGAGCAGCTGCAACGAGGTCACCGAGCACTGCGGAGGCGGTCGGATTACCACCAGCGCCGTTGCCGTAGAACATCAGGCGACCAGCGGCCTCGGCCTCAATGAAGACAGCGTTGAAAGACTCACGCACAGTTGCCAGCGGGTGACGACGTGGAATCAGCGCTGGGTACACGCGGGCGGAAATGGACTCCTTGCCATTTTCGTCCGTAACCCGCTCACAGGTAGCCAGCAGCTTAATGGTGCAGTCTGCGCTCTTGGCGGCTGCGATGTCGTCAGCGGTGATCTCGGTAATACCCTCGCAGTGAACATCATCAGCAGTCACGCGGGTGTGGAATGCCAGGCTGGCCAGAATAGCTGCCTTGGAAGCGGCATCGTGGCCCTCGACGTCTGCAGTCGGGTCGGCCTCGGCGTAACCCAGGCGGGTGGCCTCTGCCAGCATCTCGTCGTAGTCCGCACCAGTGGAGTCCATCGCATCAAGGATGAAGTTGGTAGTGCCGTTGACAATACCCATGACCTTATTGACAGTGTCACCGGCCAGCGAACGGCGCAGCGGCCCGACGACCGGGATAGCTGCAGCCACAGCTGCCTCGAAGAAAAGGTCGACACCCGAGGAATCGGCAGCCTCAGAGAGCTCCTCGCCGTGAGCGGCGACGAGTGCCTTGTTGGCGGTCACGACCGACTTGCCGGCACGCAGTGCCTCCAGCACAACGCGACGTGGGTAATCAATGCCGCCGATGACCTCGACTACCAGGTCAACGTCATCGCGCTGAACCAGCGAAAAAGCATCGTCGGTAAGAAGATCCTGATCCACATTCGGACGCGGCTTGGTCTTGTCGCTCACAGCAATACCAACGACCTCGACCGGTCCGCCGATGCGGCGCTCGAAGTCCTCAGCCTTCTCGTTGAGCAGGCGGTAAACCTCAGTACCGACTGTGCCAAGACCTAAAATAGCGACACCAACTTTGTGGCCCTCGCCCTTTCCAGGATTATTCGTTGCGGCAGTCATCGTGGCGTTTCACACTCCAGGCTTAGTAAGTCTTGTACGGTTTCTCGTCTTAATATTTGGGTCACTTGACCATCGCATACCGACACTACTGGTGGTCGCGTCAGCATGTTGTAGCGGCTGGCCATTGCGTAACAGTATGCCCCAGTAGCAGCGAGCGCGAACAGATCACCCTCGACAATGTCGTTCGGGTAGTTCGCATCGTTAATCAGAATGTCTCCCGATTCACAGTGCTTTCCGACGACGCGGGTGGGAATCCTGGAACCGGACACCTCGCGATTAACAACGCGACCATCATAGTTCGAGCCGTAAAGCGCCGGACGAATATTGTCGCTCATGCCGCCATCGACCGATACGTAACGACGGGTCATGCCGTCATCGATGGTCACATCCTTCAAAGTGCCCACTTCGTACACCGTGACCATGGACGGGCCGACGATGGCACGACCTGGTTCAACAGCCACTGTCGGAGTCGCAATGCCGATACGCTGCGCAAGCTTGTCTACGGCAGTGAGGATCTCGTCGGCAAGCGGAGCAACGTCGAGGGGCTGCTCGCCTGCGGTGTAGGCGATTCCGAAACCGCCACCGAGGTCGAGGGTGTTGAAGTGTTCCGAGATTTCAGTGCCGTGGCGTTCGACCAGCTTTTCCACCAGTGAGAACACGCGCTCGGCGGCGAGAATGAAACCGTCGGAATCGACAATCTGGGAGCCGATGTGGCAGTGCAGACCAACCAGGCGCAGATTGTCGTCCTCTTCTACGAGGTTGGCAGCTTCCAGCGCCGAACCGGACGCGAGGGAAAAGCCGAACTTCTGATCTTCATGCGCAGTAGCAATGAACTCGTGGGTGTGCGCTTCCACACCGGGCTTCACGCGAACGAGCACGTCCTGCACCACGCCTGCTTCAGCCGCCACCTGGGACAGGCGACGCAGCTCCGAACGGGAGTCAAGCACAATCTTGCCCACGCCAGCGGAGGTAGCATCACGCAGCTCAGCGGTGGACTTGTTGTTGCCGTGGAAGGTCATGTCCTTGGCTGGGAAACCCGCCGCCAGAGCGATAGCCATCTCGTTGCCCGAGGCGACATCGAGATGCAGCCCCTCCTCCATTACCCAGCGGGCAATGGTCTTCGACAGGAAAGCCTTGGATGCGTAGTGGACATTCTCCGCGCCGCGGAAGGCCTTGGCCATCGAGCGGCAGCGAGAGCGGAAGTCCTGCTCATCGACGACAAAAACCGGAGTGCCAAACTCCTTGGCAATGTCGACCAGGCTCACGCCACCAATTTCCACCGAGCCGGGATTCTCTTCGTCAGCGCCCCGACGACGGGCGGTAGTTGGCCAGACATGCGCTGGTAGTTCATTAAATTGGGTGGAGTCGGGTCGGGTGTAGCCACCCAGTTCGAAACCATTGCCGTCGATAGGCACGAAACAGCTCTCTTTCTCCGTTACCCGGGCGGAGCAACGGGGTGTAGTTTTACGGGCGCGTTCGACTACATGCGCTCAGGTGCAGTAACACCGAGCAGCTGCAGAGCATTGGCCAGCGTCTGGCGGGTAGCCTCAGCCAGGCCGAGACGAGCACGGTGTAGCTCGGATACCTCTTCGTCTGCCTTTGGCAGGATCTGGCAGGTGTCGTAGAAGCGGTGGAAGACACCGGCAAGCTGCTCAGCGTAACGGGCAATGCGGTGTGGTTCCCGCAGGTCAGCAGCAGACTTGATGATGGCCGGGAACTCACCGATAGTGCGGATGAGCTCACCTTCGCGGTCCTCTACCAGCAGGGAGAAGTCAGCGCCTTCGCTGGTCACACCGGCCTTTTCGGCACGGCGACCGATTGAGCACAGACGAGCGTGACCGTACTGGACGTAGTAGACCGGGTTGTCGCTGGACTGCGAAGCCCACAGCCCCAGGTCGATATCCAGGCTGGAGTCCACGGAGGAACGGATTAGCGAGTAGCGAGCAGCATCGACGCCGATTGCCTCAACCAGGTCGTCCAAGGTGACCACTGTGCCCGCACGCTTGGACATCCGGACAGCCTTGCCGTCGCGAAGCAAGTTGACCATCTGACCGATGAGCACCTCGACGCCATCGGCGTTGTAGCCGAGCGCTGCAGCGGCCGCGCGCAGACGTGCGATGTAGCCGTGGTGATCGGCACCCAGCATGTAGATGCACAGGTTGTGGCCGCGGTCGAACTTGTTCTTAACGTAGGCGATGTCACCTGCGATGTAGGCTGCGTCGCCGTCGGACTTGATGACCACGCGGTCCTTGTCGTCACCGTAATCGGTGGACTTCAGCCACCATGCGCCGTCAGCTTCGTAGAGCTTGCCGTTTTCCTTCAGGGAATTGACAGCTGCTTCCACCTGACCGGACTCGAACAGCGAGTTTTCGTGGAAGTAAACGTCGAAATCGGTGCCGAACTCGTGCAGAGACTTCTTGATGTGCTCGAACATCATGTCCACGCCGATGGCGCGGAAGTGCTCCTGGACCTCTTCCTCAGAGCCCTCGAGTGCCTGCGGGTTCTTCTCCAGCACAGCAGCGGCGATGTCCTGGATGTACTCTCCGCCGTAGCCATCTTCCGGAGTCGGCTCGTTGCGAGCGGCTGCAACCAAGGAGTCGGAGAAGCGGTCAATCTGGCGACCGTGGTCATTGAAGTAGTACTCGCGGGTGACCTTGGCACCGGTGGCAGACAGGACACGACCGAGAGCGTCACCGACTGCTGCCCAGCGAGTACCACCCAGGTGAATCGGCCCGGTCGGATTTGCGGAGACAAACTCCAGGTTCACGTCGAGGTTGGAGTTGAAGTCGGCATGGCCCCACTTCTCCCCCGCTGCCAGGACGTCCTCGACGATCTTGCCCTGGGCATCGGAGGCCAGGCGGATGTTAATAAAGCCCGGGCCTGCGATGGTTGCTTCATCGATGCCCTCAGAAGCGCCGAGCGCTGTGGCAATTTCAGTTGCCAAGTCACGCGGCACCATGCCGACGCGCTTGCCCAGCTGCATGGCGATATTGGTTGCGTAGTCGCCGTGCTCAGGGTTACGCGGACGCTCGACGGTCGGGTTTTCCGGCACGATAGAGACATCGGCATCGTGGGCAGTCAAAACCTCGACGGTGACTTTTCGGACTAGTACAGCAAGATCAGCAGGATTCACGATTGCCTATCCTATTAGGTCAATCGCAGTCGTGGAAACATCAGCCACCAAAAGATTGATTTGAGGGGTATCTGCAGGCCACCGCCTCCGGCTGTCCTGCGCCCCTTTCACGATCCAGCCGAATTCAGGTTGAGAACAGATTTAATCCGGGGCTAGGCGTAGCATTCAGGTAGGAAATTATTGCCTTACCCCTCAACCCTTTTTGGAGCGACCGTGAAAGTAGCACTTTTCGCGACCTGCATCGGGGACATGATGTTTCCAGATGCAGTGAGTGCGACCGCCAGAGTTCTCACGCGCCTAGGATGCGATGTGGTCTTTCCACCACAACAAACCTGCTGCGGCCAAATGCACGTCAACACCGGGTACCAGAAGGAAGTCCTTCCTCAGCTGGACACCTACGCTGATGCTTTTGCAGATTCCTCGATTGATTACGTTGTCGCCCCGTCCGGTTCCTGCGCCGGCGCCGTTCACCACCAGCATCCGATGATTGCGGGCCGCTACGGTACCCGTGCCCAAGTCCACGCGGCACAGGCCTGCGCGAACAAGACGCTGGATCTCTCCGAGTTCATCACCGATGTCGCTGGTGTGACTGACGTCGGTGCTTACTTCCCCCACTCAGTGACCTACCACTCCACCTGCCACAGCTTGCGGGTACTCAAGGTGGGTGACCGTCCGTGGCGGCTGCTCAGCGCGGTCGATGGAATCGATCTGCGCGAGCTGCCTGGCGCGGCGGAGTGCTGCGGTTTTGGCGGCACCTTCTCGGTGAAGAATGCGGAGACCTCCGCTGCAATGGTTGCCGACAAGACAGCCAATATTCGCGCTACGGAAGCGGAGTTCGTCACCGCTGGCGATGCTTCCTGCTTGCTCAATATCGGTGGCGCGTTGCGTCGCCAGGACTCTGGCGTGCACGCCATCCATATGGCCGAGATTCTGGCCTCCACCAAGGAGACCCCGTTTGATGTGCACAACCGCCAAGAGGCTTCCCTGCGAGGTGAACAGTAATGGTCGCAATTAACGTCGGCATGCCAGCCCTTCCTCCCCGCGCGCCGCACAACGTCGGGCATCTGCGCGGTACGCGCGGGTTCACGGCCGCAGCGCACGAGGAGCTCAAGAACACTCGCATGCGCGAAAATGTCGGTCATGCCACGCGTTCGATTCGTCAGAAGCGCGCGCATGTCGTAGCCGAGAAGAATGACTGGGAGCAGCTGCGGCTCGCGGGCAGCCACATCAAGCGCGATGTTATGGCGCGTCTGCCGGAACTGCTGGAGCGGTTTGAAGAGTCAGTTACGAATGCCGGCGGTCACGTCCACTGGGCGCGCGATGCCGCCGAGGCAAACCGCATCATCACGGACTTGGTGAAAGAGACCGGTGAAGAAAAGGTCGTCAAGATTAAGTCGATGGCCACACAGGAAATCGGCTTGAACGAAGCACTTGCCGACGCCGGCATCACCGCCCGCGAAACCGACCTGGCGGAACTCATCGTTCAGCTTGCCGACGACATGCCGAGCCACATCCTGGTTCCTGCTATCCACCGCAATCGCGAAGATATCCGCGAGATCTTCCTCAATGGAATCCCCGGAGTCGACCCGGACCTGAAAGCCAATCCGGCCGATCTGGCCGAGGCATCCCGTAAGTTCCTGCGCGAGCAGTTTATGGAGGCCAAGGTTGCGATTTCTGGCGCCAACTTCGGTGTAGCCGAAACCGGCACGGTAGCCGTCGTCGAATCTGAGGGCAACGGCCGTATGTGCCTCACACTGCCGGAAACACTGATTTCGGTGATGGGTATTGAGAAGCTGCTTCCCACCTTCCAGGATCTGGAAGTCTTCTTGCAGCTACTGCCACGGTCGTCGACAGGCGAGCGTATGAATCCCTACACCTCTCTGTGGACGGGAACGACCGACGGCGACGGCCCGAAGAATTTCCACATTGTGTTGCTGGACAATGGGCGCTCGGCCACTCTTGCAGATCCGATTGGGCGTGAAGCGCTGAAGTGCATTCGCTGCTCGGCATGCCTGAATATCTGCCCTGTTTATGAGCACGTGGGCGGTCACGCTTACGGTTCGGTCTACCCGGGCCCGATTGGTGCGATTTTGTCCCCGCAGCTCACTGGCATGGATTCCTACGATGATCCGAATGCTTCGCTGCCCTATGCGTCTTCGCTGTGCGGGGCTTGCTTTGAGGTCTGCCCGGTGCGAATTGACATCCCTGCGGCACTGCTGGAGCTGCGCCACCGTAAGGTCACGGAACACCGCCCGCCGGTGGAGGGCAAGCTGTTTGCCACGCTCGGGTTCATCATGGGCAATCAGAAGCTCTGGAATATGAGCGCAAAGATGGCCTCCCTCGCCCGCGTACTCGGTTTGAAGGACGGCGAGATTCACGCCCTGCCGCTCTTCCTCAGCGGGTGGTCGGATGCGCGTGATACCCCGGTTCCGCCGAAGAAGCCGTTCCGCTCACTGTGGGGTTCGAAGGATTTCTCGGCGCAGCTGACCCGCGAATCGACCAATCAGGTTCCGACGAAGATTAATGGGCTGTCGAGTTCTGATCAATCTGACTCGTCCGACACATCCGGCAAGGAGGCCTAGCGATGTCCCACTCCTCAGCATCCGCAAACATTGCCAAGAGCGAAATCCTCGAGCGTATCCGCAATGCTCAGAAAATCGCCTTCGAAGGCCGTGACTTGGCCTCTGACGTGGGCATCATCCCTGGCGAGCCCGGCGCGCATTTCGACATCCCCCGCGACTACGAGCGCTCCTCCGACCTGACGGCCAAAGAGATCATTTCGCTTGCCGACGAGCGCATCGCCGATTACAAGGCCGACGTGCGCCACTGTGGCAGCTCGGCAACCGACATCAATGAGGCTGTGAAGAAGGCAATTGCTGATGTCGGGGCCTCGTTGATTGGTATTCCCGAAGGTCTAGACCGCGAGTGGGTTGCGGGGTTGGAGTCTGGTGGAGGTAAGGCCACCACCGAGATTCGCGTCGATACCGGTTTCACCGCCGAAGAGCTGGACGAGCTCGATGCGATTGTCACCAGCTCTGCTGTCACCTGCGCCGAGACCGGCACCATTTTCCTGGACGGTTCGGCCACTTCTGGCCGCCGCGCGCTGACCTTGGTGCCGGATATTCACATCTGCGTTGTGCCCGCTTCCACGGTCGTCTACGGCATTCCGGAGGCATTTTCCCGTCTACGCGAGAGTGATCCCACTGCTCCAATCACTATGATTTCGGGGCCTTCTGCGACCTCGGACATCGAGCTCACCCGAGTCGAAGGTGTCCACGGGCCGCGCACGCTGATTGTGATTATTGCTGAGTAGAGACAGTCGGGTCGGTTCTTGGCTAGCATTTTGATTGACACGCCAACATTTTGTTGTGGATGATGAATTTAGCTAGCCAAAGGAGCCTGTCATGAGCGCAATCATTCAAAAATTCTCCGTAGCCGATAATCCGCAGCTTCCAGGTATGGACCCATTCCTGTTTGCCGTCCACCACTATGACCTATATCCACAGGCCAAGGGCCAAACTATGGCTCCCGATGCCTCTCTGCTCGGCCGTAATATCGGCATGGACTTTTCCGGCAAGGACGGCTGGTCCATGTACCACGGCACAACCGTCCCCGGCTTCCCCTCCCACCCACACCGCGGCTTTGAAACCATCTCGATCGTCGAGGAAGGCTTTGTTGACCACACCGACGCCGAGGGCGCACAGGCTCGTTACGGCGAGGGCGACACGCAGTGGCTGACCACCGGCGCAGGCACTGCGCATGCTGAAATGTTCCCGCTTCTGCATAACGACGGCCCCAATCCTCACCACATGTTTCAGATTTGGCTGAACCTGCCGCCCGAAGGCAAGGGGGCAAAGCCGCACTTCCAGATGTTCTGGGCAGAAGACACTCCGCATGTCACCGGCACTGATGACAATGGCCACGGCTACGACATAAAGGTCATCGCGGGCGCATTCGGCGATACTCAGCCGCTTGCTCCACCACCGGAATCCTGGGCCGCTGCACCAGATTCCGATGTAGCCGTGTGGGTGCTGCGTTTGCAGCCGAACGCACAGCTAACGTTGCCACCAACCAATTATGCCGAGACAATTCGGACTCTCTACTCTCTACGCGGCAGCCTCACTATCGAGGGCGAAACGCTGGTGCAAGAGGGCGCAGTGCTGCGCTCAACCGAGGCACTGGACATTTCTGCAGGTGACGAGGGGGCCTTCGCGCTCATCCTCCAAGGCCGACCGATTGGCGCTCCCGTGTATCAGCATGGCCCGTTTGTCGCGAATAGCCGCGAAGAGCTCGTTGAAGCATTCGATGCCTACCAGCGTGGCGAGTTCGGCGCATGGCGGTTTGATTCCAACGATCCGGTTGCACCCTTTGAAGAGGGGCGCTTTGCCCGCTATCCGGACGGTACGGTTCGTCGCCCGGTCAACTAACCGGGATCCCCCGGCGGGCTGCACATGTGAAACTGTGTGAGTTTATGACACTTTCAGGCCATTTTTTGGGTCATTTTTGTCATAAACGCAGTCAGTAACTCGGATTGGCCCGCTTCCGCCAGGTACACCCGAAACAAAAATCCCTCAAGCAACCAGGCGAATCTAATCGAACCTAACCGCTTAAGGGATAAGACGTGCCCCCGAGAGGAGTCGAACCTCCGACCTTCGGTACCGGAAACCGGCGCTCTATCCACTGAGCTACGGGGGCGTGTGGCACAAGCACAACAAGTGCAACGAGAAAAGATGTTACCACTTGGCTGGGGCGATTAGCGAAATGCCCCGCACCCCAGCCAAATCCGCACTATGCGGCCTCAGAAACCTGGTCTTCCTCAATAGGACACACCACAGGAACGCCTCCATCATTAAGCACGCGGGCTCGAATTCCATAGACGCGGGCCAAAAGATCCGGTGTGAGAACGTCAGCAGGACTCCCCTGGGCAACCACGTGGCCGTCGTGAAGCATGACAAGCTCATCGCAGTAGCGGGCTGCGAGATTGAGATCGTGGATTGCGACGAGCGCCAAGGAGCTCCGTGAGGAGACTTCCGCGCGGACGAGTTTTAGGAGTTCCACCTGGTGGCGCAGGTCGAGGGCGGAGGTGGGTTCGTCGAGAAGCATGACCTCGGGATCGCGGACAAACATCTGCGCGACGGCGACGAGCTGACGCTGACCGCCGGAGAGCTCGCCGACGAAGCGGTCGGCAAGGTGCTCAATACCAACCTTCCGGAGAACCTCCGCCGTGTGCTCAATCTCGGAGCCGCGCACGCGCAGACGCCCGGCGCGCCGACCAGAGACCAGTACCGATTCGAATGCGGTCAGCGAGGCGCTAGCCGGCAGATCCTGCGGCACGTAGCCCACCACATCGCGCAGTTCGGAGCCGATGACCCGCTCATTGTCACGGGTCAGTGCAATCTCCCCGGACATGGGCTTTCGAATCCCCGCCAGAGTGGTCATCAGTGTGGATTTGCCCGCAGCGTTTGGCCCGAGCAAACCCGTCACCGTACCGGGCTTCAGCGTGCGTACTGAGGCCCCGCGCAGCACCTTCCGCTTGCCATAGCCTGCAGCTACTTCGTTGACATCGAGAAATACGCCCATTAGTTCCACACCGTCCTCTTACGCAGGAAAACCAAGCCAACAAAAAATGGGACACCGACGATTGCGGTAATGATGCCAATCGGCACTGCCACACCCGGCACCACCGTGATGGATACCGCATGAGCTGCCGCCAGCAGCGCCGCGCCTGCCGCCATCGATGCCGGGGCAAAGAAGCGCTGTTCTTCACCGACCAGCATGCGCGCAATGTGTGGACCGACCAGTCCGATGAAGCCGATGATGCCGGCAAAGGCCACTGCGGTTGCCGCCAGCAGCGAGGCTACAATCAGCGTCGCAATGCGCAGCCTATCCACATTGATGCCCACGGCTTTTGCGCGGGCATCGCCAAGTCGCAGCACCGTCAGCGCCCACGCATAGCGAATGGTGAACGGAATGGCGATCAGCAGTGCCGCCGCAATAATGCCGTTGGCCACCCAGTTCGCGCGCTGGAGCGAGCCCATCGTCCAGAACACAATCTGCTGGAGCGCCTCGGTAGTCGCGCGGTATTGCAACAGCGACAACAGCGCTTGGAATAGAAACACCAGACCAATACCCAGCAGAATCATCGATTCCTTACCCGAGCCGCGCCATACCGACGCCGCCGCCACAATCGCCACCGCGATGACGGATGATACCCAGGCCACGGCCGCCAGGTTGAACTGCGCATGCGGAATGATCACCCAGCCCAGCACAATCGATGCCGCCCCACCGAACGCCGCTGCAGCCGAAATACCGAGGGTAAACGGCTCCGCCAGTGGGTTGTCGAGGATTGTCTGCATCTGTGCACCGGCAAGCGACAGCGCTGCACCAATCAGCACTGCCATCACTGATGCAGGCAGGCGCAGCTTCCACAGCACCGTACGAGTGGTTTCGTCAACATCATTCGGGCTCACGATGCCCCGGACGACATCCCCCACACTCAGTGACATCGGCCCCACGATCGTCGCTACTACAAACGCGCACACGGCCAGCCCCACCAGCACCGCAATAACGGCAATCTTCCGGGCGGAGCGTCGTCGGTACTGTCGCGCAGAGTCGTAGGTCGTGCTTGACGACGGACACTCGTGCTGTTCGGTGGCGGGCTGCGACTCTTGACCGCCACTGTCGTTGGTGGAGGTGGGCTCGCGGGGTTCGTCGTCAAGCCCTGACGCGGGAGCGTGCAGATTGGTGTAAGTCATCGGATTCCTTCTTCGATGGTGGAAGATGGGTTACTTGGTCGGCTCCAGCGCGGTGAAGAAGGTGCCGCTGAGTTCGAAGGGCAGGTAGTCCTTGTGGAACTTGGCGAAGTCAGCGACCGGGTCGAGGTCAGCGAACTCCTCTGGGTGAATCCACTTGGCGAATTGCTCGAGCGCGAAGACGTTGTACGGCGAGTCGTAGAACTGGTGGAAGGCGGCGTACAGATCACCCTTCTTCGGCGCGGTCAGGGTGTCAAAACCCGGAGTCTTCAGCAGGCCTTCCAGAGTGCGCTGTGCGGTCTCTGGGGTGGCGGTGTAGCCGAGTTCGACGTGTGGCAGCACTTCCGGCTTCTTCGGATCGAGCGCCCAAGAACCACCGGTGGCGATGATCTTCTCCGGCTGGACGGACAGGACCTTCTCTGCGGTCACGTCGCCCGATTCGGTGTCGAGGAGGCTGTCTCCGAGGTTCTCACCGCCGGCTGCTGTGACAAGGTCACCGAGGTTGGACTTGTTGACGGTCGAGCAGCAATCCTTGAGACCGGCTGCTCGCCAGACGAAGGTCTTTGGCTTGTCTTCGAGCTTGGCGGCACGTTCGGTGATCTCGTTGACGCGCTTTGTGTAGAAGTCGGTGAACTTCTTGGCATTGTCCTGCTCATCGACGATCTGGCCGAGGAGCTCGACGGACTTGGCGGTATTCTCCAGGGGCTTTTGCCGGAAGTCGGTGAATACGTACTTCAGACCTGCCTGATCGAGCTTGGTGAGGAAACCGGACTGCTCCGCGGCCTTCTTGTGGTCAAGGGTCATGACGACCACGTCTGGGTCGTGGGAGATGAGGTTTTCAACTGTGACATCGCCCTTGGCGATATTGCCGATGGTCGGCATGTCTTTCAGCTCGGGGTTCGTCTCGAAAAGCTTGGTTTCAAACGACGGTGCGCCCGAATGCAAATCGCTGCCCATGGCGACAACGTGGTCACCCGGGTTTTCTTGGTCAAGCATCGCGGTGACAAACATGGCGCGGCCTTCACCGAGCACGACTCGTTCTGGCTGCTTGTCGAAGGTCACAGTGCGACCTGCGACATCAGTGACAGTGAGTTCTCCTTTGTTGTCGGCAGCCTCGTTCGACTCTGCGTCCGCACCGCATGCTGTAGCGACGAAGCTCAGCGCTGCACACCCGATTGCGGCCAGAGTTTTGGTCTTTGGCGCGGTTTTAGCCTTGGCGAAAATATTGACTCTCATGCGTTTCAGTTTCTGCCTTGTTTATTTCTGCGTAATTTTTGGTACTTAGGGTGCACAAAGAGAAGTGAACAGTCACCCCTTTGCTTTAGGCACGCCTTACCTTACAGCTTGAAACGTAGAGAAAAAAGCGCCCTGCTAGTGGTTGTTTTACTAGCAGGGCGTGGAAGTCTTACTTCCTTTCGAGAACCGACTGGAAGCACCTCAGCATCACTTCGCGGTCTTCATTAGCAAGTGGTGAAATAACTTCCTGGCGAACAGTGTCTACATAATCCGGCGCCGCCTCGGCAAACACGTGCCGACCAACGCCTGTTAAGACGACGACATAATCCGAGTCCGGGTCTTCGCCGTGGTCTTCGGTGTGAATAAATCCGCGCTTTTCCAACCTGTTGGTATGCAGCAGCGCGCGGGGATGGTTCCACTTCAGTCGATCACAAATCTTGTCAACATGCAGAATCCCATCCTCCACCTCATGCAAAGCGATGAGCAGGGTAAAGTCAGCGAACGTCAGCCCGGTGCGAGTGCGTAGGCTCCGCTCAATATTGCGCTCTACCTCGCGAAAAGCAGCTACCATCGACTGCCAAAAGAGCTGTTCATCATCACTCAGCCATTCAAATGAGTTCATACTGCTCTAGGCTAATGGTGAGAGCCTCGAAGCGGAGACAAATGAGAAAACACTCACAGAAAAACTTTTGACTACTCTGCTTTTCCGTCGACGGAATCGGTGACCGCAGCATTGGCGGTCGCTGCAATCTTATCGAGCACAGCGGAAATCCCCTGATAGTCGATATTTTCACCGAGCACGTCAAACACGACATGACGTACAAGCTTCACATGGTTCGGCGCCGCCTTCTCAATCACAGTTCGACCGTGTTCAGTAAGCGTGACATCGATACCACGGTTATCGCAGGCGCAGCGTTCCTTAGTTACTAGCCCGCGTCGCTCCATACGAGTAATTTGGTGCGACATTCGGCTGCGGTCCCATTCCAGGGATTCACACAGGGTGCGCATGCGCACTACATTGTCTTCAGCCTCGGAGAGAACAACCAGAACCGAAAAATCTGCAGTGGAAATATCGAGAGAATCTTGCAGCTGAAGATCGATTGACCTGTCAACGGCCCGTTTAGCGTTCAGAATTGAGCGCCATAACCGCTGCTCTTCATCACTTAACCACGGAACATCTTGCATATGTACAGAGCCTACTATCTTGAAACCAAATCCTGAATTTTCATAAACTCCGCTCCTGTCACACGATCAAAGCGGGCTTCATCGCACGTCAGGACTAATACCTGCATATCGCGCCCCGCTTTGGCAAGAGCATTATTCATCCGCCGCAAACGGTGTCCATCTGAATAACCTAATGCATCATCAATAATCACCGGAGCGCCTTGCCCGCCCTCCATGACACCGGCAGCGGCCAAGCGCAGTAGAATGTCCAGCTGCTCCTGCGCTCCACCAGATAGCTCATCGACATCGAACTTGCCATCGGCATTGGACCGTGACTCAACCTGCAAGTCCTCATTCATCGTGAACTGAGTTCCCGCACCGAAAACACCGCCACCGTACTCTTCGAGCTTGCGGAGCAAGGGGTCAGCCAGCGCATTCCGCGATGCCGCGCGTGCCTGTGTCATTACCTCTATGAGAGTCTTGGCGGCAGCTGCACGTCGACGCATTGAATTCCGATCTCGCTGTGTTCGCTCCACTACTCCCTCAGCAGCTGCCAGTTTCTCATTCGCGCTGTCGAAATAGTCCAAGTGCACCCGAATCTCTTGCCGACGCTTTTCCAGCTCAGCCAGGCGATTCTCAACTGCATCCCGTCGCTGCTTAGCGCCCGCGAGCGATGCTTCCACGTCGTCGGCATCCCGCTGCGCTAGTTCCTTCTGGGCCGCAGCCAGTTGCTCTTCTGCCGCCTCATAGTCCTTGCCTCGGTTTTCCACCGCAGCAAAGATCTCGGCATCCGAGGCTTTTTCTCGCGTCGCCGTGAGCGAATCTTCGCGGACCTTCAGGACGGACCGAGCCCCTTCAAGCTCGCTGCTGGCCTTCGTATAGTTGGCGTGTGCAGGACGCTTCTCCAGCTTCGACAAGCGCATATCAGCACTGTCGCGCTCCGACTCGGCATCCCTACGCCCCACTGCAGCTTCTTCCAGCCGGGACTTTGCCGATACCAGGTCAATCTCCGTCGGCGCTTCCTCGCCCGCAAGTTCCCGATACCGCTCGCCGTGTACTCGTGCTTCTTCCTTCGCATCGTCCAACTCTGCTGTGAGCTGGTGATACTCCACACCGTCGGACACCGCAGTTATGGATGTCTCCACCTGGAATTTTGCTTTTTCCGCTTCACGACGTCGTGTGTGTGCCTTTTGTGCTTCCGCGACAGAATCAGCGCCTGCCGCCTCAAGCTGTTCTTTGAGCGATGTCTCTGCTTTTTCTAGCTTGCGCTGCTGCGAATCTGAGCCGTCTCCGGGCTGGATAGCAACCGTGACGTCGCCGACTTCGATGGCCAATGGCTTAGTAACCGCACGTTGAACTGTCTCAGCCTCCGGAGCTAGCCCCACTTTCTCGCCGTCGACCGTGACCTCCTGCGCACTGCTAGCCGAGAGCTGCATACTCGGGCTCGATGCCTCCAGCACAGCGGTGGCTGTTGCAACTTCGCGTTCGCAGGTCAACAGTTTTTCCATTACCTCTTCGGTAACGGAATTCCGAGTAATTATCTCCTTGTGCTCTGCCAATTGCGCGCGGAGCGCATCGAGTTTCTCCACTCGCTTCGACAGGGCTTCAACCAAACCGCGCTTCTCTCCCAATGCAACTTCAGCTGCGGCCAGTTCTTCTGCCTTTCGAGCTTCGCGGTACGTGTTTACAACCGCATCGCGATCTTCCTGCGCCTTCTTTAAAGCTGCGACCTCCTTATCGAACGCTTCCTTAAATTCAGCAACTTTCTTCTCTGCGGCAGAATGCTGATCGTTGGCTTCTTGTGCCTGCTGAATGAAAGCTTCGCGCTCTTGCTGAGCCTGTTTAGCTAAGTCCAGCTGCTGCTTCGCCGCTGCAGAGACCTCCTGTGCCTGGGAGACGGCAACCCTGAATTTTTCGAGTTCTTCTAGTGCCTGGCCCCAGTGCTCGACTTCGTTTTGGGCTTCTGGCAACGATGCCCGCTGCGTTTGCTGGCTTTCTTCATTACGAGCAGCTTCCTCATTGAGCGCTTCGAATTCCCGGACCTTTTTCGCCGCTTCGTCGCGCACCTGCTGGGCTTCGGCCAGCTCCTTGTCTACGTCGGTAAGCTGCTTGCGCTCTTTGCCATTTTTTTGGAAATAGTTGCCGTATTCGGCTTCAACGGCTTCAAAAAGGCCTACCTCTTCTGCGGTTTCCGCGCGCTGCCCCGATGCCGACTGCAGTGCGCTAGTGACCTGTGCATAACCGCCCAAGGAGAGGGTCTTTTGTGCTTGCCCCTGTTCAGCAACGAAAACCTGCCACAGGTTCTTGGTATCTGCATTGTGCATTCGGGCGGCCAGCCACTCCTCCGCCTGGTCATCTTTGAGAACCTCGGCTGTCGGAGAGTGGACGGTGACGATTGTGCCGGTGTCCTTGGTGCTACCAAAGATCTTGTCCAGCGTAAATTCGTAGCCGTCAAGCTCCAGCCGGAGCTTAACCTGCGGCTTTTCCTGGCTGGAGTGACTGTTCAGACTAAGCGCTTCGCTTGACTTGGACTTCCATTTTGTCGTCAGTGCAACGTGAATAGCTTTGGCGATTGTCGTCTTACCCGACTCGTTTTCACCGGAAATCACTACCACGCCACGCTCGGCGAGCCCTGTGATTGAGAGTGAATCAATCGCACGTACATTGTGTAATTCGATGTCGTGAAAACGCATGATCTATTCCTTCTCTCCGGCTAGGCGGGCCAGCAAGCGAAGCGCATCAGCTGCTGCGGTGGTTTCAGATTCTGATAGGGGGCTACCACTCTCGGTTCGCCCTTTACTCAAGACCGTTAGTTTTTCTGCAGCTATGAGCGGATAACCGGTGAGATTGAGATTAGAGATATCCCCTTCGGACGGAACCACCGTTAAATCGGAGCCACTTTCCCGGCGATAAAGTGCAGCGAAAAGCTGTTGGTACTGCTCAAGTCGGTTTTCAAAGGTAGTCGACTCTGACAGTGTCACGGTTCCTCGCAATGAATACTTCACCGCTGTGTCTGTCTTCGTCTCTATACCGTCCAGTTCAGCAAAGAACTCATCGAGGTCTTCCGCGCCAGTGATATCCATGTCGATGGCATGAAAAGCCCACTGCCCCACTCGGTGGGAGGCCACGGTGACTGAGCCTTTTTCGGGGTCGTCCTCTGCGATGTCGACGACTAGCGCATTGCCGGAATCCCGTTCTTTGTCGTCATACGCTGTGGTTTCGTGTGCGCCGGAGAAATAAACTCTGCCAGCATGGTCAAGTTGGCTCGTGGAGTGGGAATCCCCCAGCGCCACATAGTGCAACGCCCCACGGTCAATAGCCTGTTCCAAGCTGGTCAAATCAATGGTGGCTCCCGCATCAGCACCAAAGCCTTCTACTTGGCCGTGTGCGACCATCACTCGGATTCCATCGGCCGGCTCAAGCTCCGTGGCTATTTCCGCCACGATGTCGTCTGCCGAATACTTGCCGCGTACTGGCACACCGATGAGTTCCACCCCGTCACGGATGGAAATGGGCTGGCTGTCGCGAATTACGTAAACTCCTCGGTCTTCCAAAGATTCGAAAGCGCTACGTCGATAAATGGAAGAAGCATCAAGCGCATCATGGTTGCCGGGCAGGAGATACACCGGCACGGGTAGCTTGGCTATTCGCTCAAGAGCCCGCAAGAACACCTTGTCCGGCAATGTGTTGGAATCGAACACGTCTCCAGCGACGACGATGAACTCAGCGCCCTCGCTGGTCGCCAACTCACCGATGCGGTCGATGGCGTTGAGGCGACTTTCGTGGAACCTAGCTTGGGCTTCACCGCCATCGAGCTCTAGGAACCACCGAGTCATTCCCAGTTGCCAATCTGAGGTGTGAATGAATTTCATGACTAGTGCTCCTTTTGTCCCAGGCTCAGCGATTCCTGCAGATGTTGCCAACAATCTTCCAAATCGGCGACTGCACGAATGGTCTCTCTCGAAATTACGCAGGTTGGCTGCAATGCTTCATGCAGCAAACTACGGTCGGTAACTGTTAGTGGGTCAATAACCTCGAGCGAAGGAACACTGACTCGTTCCAAATCATTGCCCCAGTAGTCGGCTTCGACTGCGAAAAGCTCAGCAACCTTTTTCTGCTCGTTGTCACCGCCATCTTTTCCACCAGCGCCATCCGAGTTCTGGGCGGTTTTATTGGGATCTTCCCGAACCGCACCGCCAAGTCCGAGGCGCTTTGGCGCAGTCCGGTTTCGCAGCTGTGTTAGTTCCTGAAGCCGGCGTTGCAATTCGCGCTGCGGATAATCGCGCAGCTGCAGTAGCGACAGCGGATCGCGGTCGATATCAGCGACAAGTTGAGCGGCAACTGCAACTGTGTGCTTACACACAGGTGCCGGGTCCGGGCAGGTGCATTCGCTATAAGTGTGCTCTTCACCATCGCACAACAGCATTTCCATCTGCTCATACGGCAACTCGCCGTGCTCAAACTCTGTGAAGGCCGACGGATTGTTCACCAACCACCGCAGTACATCGTCAGTTTGTTTCTGCTCCCGCCGTGGGAACCGAATAAAGACTGAGAATGGTTCCGGCTGGCTGCCCTGCACTTCCCCGATGATGTAACCATCCGCGATTCGAAGCCCGAGCACATTGCCGTCGAACCTGTACTTCTCGCCTCTGTGAACACGACCCGAATCGGCGCCACGGATGATGAACTCCCACACCCACCGGGCAAAAGTAGTACGGGGCTCGACCGCCACACGCGCTGAGGTTCCACGTCGCTGCTGCCCGGTAAATGCACCAGCCCAGTCCTGGGTGGCCAGGAGCTTTTCAATCGTCGAGCTGGTTGCTGGCGCGCTTCGCGCCGTAGTCCTTTTACGACCGCGCTTTCCAGAGGGGCCCTTGCCAAACTCGGCAAAGATGACATTGTCGCCCCATGTCACGTCTCCGTCACCGGCCATTAGTACCACCTCTTCTGGACTCTAAACGGTGTCACATTGTTGGGAATCGAATCGTCATCCGAGGTTGCGGAATCCGATGCCGTGGCCTCTGGGTTCACCCCATCGGTCACCGTCCCACCGGACTTTGACTCCGCTGCGTCCATCGATTCACGCAGTGACTGAATCTTGTCCTTGTCCAATTGCCACAGAGACCGCAAACGGTGAAAATCCATCTCCGTCAGCTTGGTTTCGCCAGCACGCACAACTGCATCGGCCAATTCTGCTTTTTCAAAAATCAGCTCGTCGATGCGTTCTTCAAGCGTTCCAACACTGACCAGCTTGTGCACGTGCACGTCTTTACGCTGACCGATGCGGTAGGAACGGTCCGTGGCCTGGTTTTCAACCGCTGGATTCCACCACCTGTCAATGTGAATGACGTGGTTGGCAGCAACCAGGTTGATGCCGACACCCGCTGCGAGAGTCGATAGCAAAATGATTGGCGGACCGTCCGGGGCATTAAACTCTGCCACTACTTTCTCGCGCTGTCCCGGAGTCATTGCCCCCTGAATAAACGGAATGTCCACGCCCAAGCGCTTGCTGAAATGAGGGGCAAGCATCTTGCCAAACTCCACGAACTGCGTGAACACAAGCGCGCGTTCACCGTTTTGCACAATCTCATCGACGAGCTCTTCCAACCGTGCGACCTTGCCCGAGCGATGCTGCCCATGATTAAGCAGCCCCGAGCCGTCGTGCTGGTAGTGCGCTGGGTGGTTGCAAATCTGCTTCAACTTCATGATGCCGCCGAGGATGATGCTCTTTCGCCCGAAGCTGCCAGAACGATTCCGCTTCGAGCGCTTAAGCTTGTCCTCGATATCCTTCACGGCCTCCTGATACAAGAAAGCCTGCTCCGTCGTGAGAGGAACCATCTCCACCTGCTCATTCTTCTTGGGCAGGTCCGGCGCGATAGCTGGATCCGACTTGAGTCGGCGCAGGATAAAAGGTGCTGTAATCGACTGTAATTGCAGCAGCATTTCCGCATTCCCATCACGCTCGATGGGAATCGCAAACTTGTTGCGAAATGCATTCGCCGAGCCCAGCATGCCTGGATTACAGAAATCCATGATGGTGCGCAGTTCGCCCAAGTCATTTTCCACCGGAGTACCAGTCATGGCGATGTTGTGTCGCGAGCCCAGGCTCCGCAGCGCTCTGGATACCTGTGCGTTGGGGTTCTTAATTGCCTGTGCTTCGTCAGCAATCACATGATCCCACTGCACTTGGGCGAGTTCGTTCACATCGCGGGTAGCAACACCATAGGTCGTCACAACAACATCGTGTTTTCCGATAAATTCTTGTAGTTCCCCACCATGAGGGCGGTTTGAACCATGCAGCAGCCCAACCTTAAGCTCTGGAGTGAACTTTGCCGCTTCTGCTGCCCAATTGCGCAGCACACCTGTCGGAACGACCAGAAGCGAAGCCTTGTGCTCTTGATCCTTCGCATCCGCTTGACGACGGCAGCGCTCATACTCCAACAGCGCCAGAATTTGCACAGTCTTACCAAGCCCCATGTCGTCAGCGAGAATGACACCAAAGCCGCGGTTGGACATATCCGCCAGCCACTCCACACCGCGCTGTTGATACTCCCGCAGCTCACCGACAAAACTCGGTGGCACCTCGACCGACTCTGCGAGGGCCGTGGAACCGTCTGAGTACTTCGACACCAACGCCTTGAGCCAAGAGGGATCCCTGGGGGCGACTGGCACTGCTGCTGGAGCTTGAGACTCCAAGCCACCGTCGAAGACCAGCTCTTTCAGGGTGGCTTGCCCCTTACCGGTCTCCTCCCCGGCCTTGGTCTGCTCCACCAAAAACTTCAGGGCTTCTCTAGCTACCTCTGGGTTCGCGTGCACCCAGTGGTCTCGCAGATGCACTAGCCCCGTACTCGATGCAGCGAGCTCACGCATTTCCGCTTCCGTCAGTACGGCATCCCCCACGGCCAGCTTCCACTCGTAATCCACCAGTTGGTCAAATCCGAGTTTCGGTTCCGAACGGCGCCCAGCAGGCCCCGTCGGATCTAACTGGACGACTTCAGTGTGCAACTGCAGGGTGGTCTCCACTGACTTCCAGTTCGGCGGCAGCATCACATCGATATCAACCTTTGCCAGCTGCGAGATGCCATCAGTCATAAGCTCTATCAGCTGCTCTGAGGTCAGCAGCAGATCCAAGCCCGGGTGTCCCGCTGCTTTCGCATATTTGAGCGTTGGGAATGCCTCCTGTGCCGCCAATAGCTGCGGGCGAAGCAGCGACAGCACGGACCGGCGACACATTTCTGGATTCAGGCGCTCCGGAGCTGCGACGCCGATGCGGTAGTACATCCGCAATGGCCATAGAGTCTCATGTTCCACCGCAGCTGAACGAGGATTGAAGCGAGTTACTGAGCCGCCTTCTTCATCCGCTCGATTCCGCAACTCCAACAGCTGCGGAAGATCCACATCCGGCAAGTCTTCCAGCTGGCCTTCAAAACCAACAGGTTCCTGCACCATTAGCTGCAGACGAACATCCTCACCATCGGCCGACAGCCTCCACTTTGCCAGTGACTGCGCCACCCCCGGCGTCGCACGCCCCAGGGACTGAGACTGCAACAACGACCGCACGAAACTCTGCCGCTGTTCTGCCGGTTCATCCAGATCGGCCAGAAGCGCGTTGGTGACCCAATGAAACATCCGATTGATGAAATCCTCAGCCACCGTGGCGCCTCCGTTATCAATCAATACCGGTGGTGTACGAGAAATGACCTGACTCTGCCAAGCAATCTCACTCAGCCCCTCCGACATCCGCCACGTCGGCCACCACTCATTGTCTTCCCACGTCAGCGCCACCAATGCCCGCCCAGAGCGTGCGAAAGCATCCAATCCCTGTACAACATCCACAAAGAACCGAAGATCCGGTGCCATCGCCGCCGAGGAAACTTCCTCCTGCAATTGCACCAGTGCCGTCACCGCAGCCCATGGCGGGAACACCCATGTGGGTACCGCTTTCTCTACTGCCCGCCCCTTCGGTGTGCGCAGTTTTAGCGTCAGTTGCGCTCGACTCCCCTGGTCCAGCACTGCAAAAAGCCGACGCTGATGCGCCGGGACTTCCAGCAAATCCACGTCCGCAATAATCCGGTGCCCCTCTGGCCGCTCCACCCATAGGTGAAGACCCGAATCATCTTTCCAGACCGCGTGCAGCAGCAACGGCACCGCTGACTTAGCAACTTGGTCCATTACTTCCTCCCCACTGCTTGCTCAGTCATCACCGTCTAATCACCCGGCGACTTCGCCACCAGATATTTGTTCAATGAAGATTCTGCCACGCACCCCGGATCAGCTTTTCCACCACACCACAACATTAGCACGCATGTTCGAATTATGTATCTTGCAAAAATTACTCCTCCTCTACCCAAATACCCCTTTTCCCAGGTAATTTGTCGCACTTAACCGATTTTTAAAAGCTTTTTCAACGCTTCTTATCTTGCAATGCAGCGCATCACATGAAAACGTCGTATAGGCCACAAGAATTAAAAATGTGTGACTCGTGCAATAGTTCTGCCATGGTTCGCATGTGCCAGTAGGCTCCGCTGACTGTCGAAGATAGTCCGGAAGCTGAAGCTGTGCTGAATCGCGAACCGCAGGTTCCACCGTGGACGTCGGCCACTTTTTGGCTCGATGCTGCCGCGGCGCTGTGAACGTCGTCAAGCAGACTTGATTAAGCGAAACTGAGTTGTGCGCCGAAAATGCTTTTTGGTGCGCTAGGTAGTGCGCGAGTCCGACTGTACGACTAATAAATAATGAGGAGTTGCCCTGTGGACCAACACACATGGTTCATCATCGCACTAGTCATTTATCTGCTGTTGATGGTCTACATCGGTTGGACCGGATGGAAAAAGACTGCAGAGTATGACGAATACATGATTGGCGGCCGCGGCCTACATCCGTTCGTCGCGGCACTGTCAGCGGGTGCATCGGACATGTCCGGCTGGCTGCTGATGGGTCTGCCCGGCGCGATTTACCTTTCGGGTCTGAACCAGACCTGGATTGCAATCGGCCTGGTCGCAGGCGCATGGCTGAACTGGAAGTTCACCGCACCACGCCTGCGTAGTTACACCAAGATTGCTCGTAACTCGATTACCGTGCCGTCGTTCCTGGAGAATCGTCTGCACGATACGTCGAAGGTGCTGCGCGTTGCCGCAGGCCTGATTATTTTGCTGTTCTTCACCTTCTACGTCTCCTCGGGCATGGTGGCAGGTGGCCGTTACTGGGAGTCGACGTTCGGTGGCAACTACCTCGTCGGCATGCTGTTGGTAGCGGCTATCACTGTCGCGTACACCCTGTTCGGTGGCTTCCTGGCGGTGTCTTACACAGACACGGTGCAGGGCATCATTATGTTCATCGCACTGCTGGCGGTTCCGACTGTCGGCATCATCTACCTAATCAACAATGGCAACTCCGCCTCGGACATCTTCAGCTTTGCTGCTAACAACCCCTACCCGGGCAGCGAGGGACAGCCGGTTGAGGCCTTCTTCGATCCGTTCGCTGGCATTCCGCTAATCACGATTATCGGTCTGCTCGGCTGGGGTCTGGGCTACTTCGGCCAGCCGCACATTATCGTTCGCTTCATGGCTCTGCGTAGTGCAAAGGACGCAACCGAGGGCCGCCGCTGGGGCGTTGGCTGGCAGGCACTGTGCATGCTCGGCTCCGTCCTCGTGGCGCTGACCGCAACTGTTTTCTTCGCTACGAACCCAGATGCTTCGGTCACTGATGCGTCTTCCTACGAGACCATCTTCCTGGACATGACCCGCATCCTGTTCCACCCGCTGATTGCAGGCCTGATTCTGACTGCAGTACTGGCAGCAATCATGTCCACCATTTCCTCGCAGCTGCTGGTGTCTTCCTCCGCGCTAATCGAGGACCTGTTCAAGGCAACGGTCAACAAGTCCCTGCGTCCGAAGACCTACATGGCTCTCTCCCGCGTCGCCGTCGCGCTGATCGCCATCATCGCCGCAATCATCGCTGCTAACCCGAACAGCTCCATTCTGGATCTGGTTGGCTTCGCGTGGGCTGGCTTCGGCTCGGCATTCGGCCCGGTGCTGCTGGCCGCCCTCTACTGGTCGCGCCTGAACACGCCAGGTGCTGCTGCCGGCATGATCACCGGTGCGGTTGTCTCCTTCGCATGGGGCATGAGCTCGCTCAGCGACACTCTCTACGAGATCGTCCCGGGCTTCGCCGCTGCAACTGTCGTGATGATCATTGTCACGCTGCTTACCAAGGAGCCGAACGAGAAAATCAAGGAAGAGTTCGACCACGCAGCAAAGCAGGCTCTGGTCTAACGCTTTGATCTAGGCTTGGCCTCCGCTAGCCCCGCAGGCTAGCCCCGGCGCATACCTACAAGGGAACCGAAAAAGTATTTTTCGCGCCCAACTAGGTATGCGCCCTTTTTTATTTGCCATCCTGGCCGCCTCCCTGACTGCCGCCTTTGTCTCATCCTTTGCGCTTACGCGAGTTCTCGTCACCTCCTCCCCCGCGGGCTCGGAGACGGAAGCCGTCGTCAAGCAACTGCGCACCGTACGCGTCGTCGCCGACCGCCCCACCGTCACCGGATACAAGCGCGAGCGCTTCGACGTCTGGGCAGGTTCTGCCGATTGCAATACACGCCATAAAGTGTTGGCGGCGTGGTTCGGGGGCTCTGCGTGTTCGCTTGACGACGGCTCCCCGCGCGAAATCCCTGACCCTTACACGGGTGACCCGGTTGGTGCGCATGAGGTCGATATCGACCACATTTATCCGTTGGCAGCGGCGTGGGATTTCGGAGCCTACGCCTGGGATCCCGAGAGGCGTCGGCAATTTGCCAACGATATCGAGACCAACCTCGTGCCCACACGAAGCGCGGTCAACCGGGATAAAGGAGATGCCAGCCCGGCCGAATGGCTTCCCGAGGATGCAAAGGCGTGTGACTACTCGCATCGTTACTTAGCGGTGGCCATTAAATGGGACCTGCCCGTATCCTCGGCAGACTGGAAGGCGATGGCAGCTGCGTGTGGAATCCGCGCGAGGAAAGGCACGAAATAGAGAAAATAGTGCGAGCACGTTAAGTTAAGGACTGGTCTTAATAAAGAAATATCCAGGCCACTCCTCGCTTGAACGCGAGGCCTACATTCAGTCGTGGAAAGGTAATACGTGCAAAACGTAGTTCTTATGGTTCACGTCCTGGCGGCAATCCTGCTGCTTGGACCGGTGACTGTCGCAATTTCGATGTTCCCGAAGCTCGCGCTTGCAGCCCGCGGCGGAGAGGCTGGAACGGTCGGCGCCGCGCGCACCATGCACGCCATTTCGCGCACCTACGGCATGTGGTCGCTGCTCGTGCCGCTGCTCGGCTTCGGTGTCATGTTCACCGATGTGTCGACCTACATGAAGTCCGGGGCAATGCACGCCGCAATCCTGCTGGCTATCATCGCCTGGGCACTGTTGTTCTTCCTGGTCATTCCGCGTCAGCGTCTGATGATGGCCGGCCTCGGCATCGCTGACGAAGACGAGGATGCTGACGATCCGGAGTTCATCGAGCGTCGCAAGAAGGCTGAAGAGCTCGACTGGGACAAGCAGAAGGGCCAGCTGGCTATGTTCTCCGGCATCTTCTCCCTGCTGTGGGTTGTCGCCGGCATCCTGATGTTCTTCATCTAGAGCTCACGCTCAGACACAATAAAACTGCCGGTGCGCCTGTACGTTTCGGCCCGACTTTTAGGGCTTGGAAGTACATGCGCACCGGCAGTTTTTTTATTTTCTAGGTCAGCGCCAAGGGCGGTCGTCGGTTGTCGCCTGACGACGCTCCCCCCCCAGCTCACCTCACCTAGCAGGTTTAGCGGCGTCCGCCTCGGTAACCACCGCGACGGTCATCACGGTCACCACGGTAGCCACCGCGACCGCGACCGCCACCACGACGGTCATCGCGACCGCGACCACGGCCACCGAAATCGTCACCGTCATCGAAGTTTCCACGGTAGCCGCCACGGCCACGGCCACCACCACGGCGGTCGTCGCGACCGCGACCACCACGGTATCCTCCGCGACCGCGGCCGCCATCACGACGATCGCCACGGTAGCCACCACGGCCACCGCGGTAGTCATCGCTGTCGTCGACCGAGGTGCCGTCGTCAAGCTTCAGCCCAATGAGCTGGCCGGAGATGCGAGTATCGGAGAGGTTGTTGATGACTTCTTGCGGCAGGTTGGCCGGCAGTTCGACCAGTGTGTGGTCGCCACGGATGTCGATGTGTCCGAAGTCCTTGGAGGACAGGCCACCCTCGTTGGCGATGGCGCCGACGATGGCACCCGGGCGGACGTGCTGGCGACGACCGACGCTGATGCGGTAGGTTGCGGTGCCTTCGCGGTCGAATTCGACCAGGTCAGCGCGCTTGCCCTGACCGCGCTCACCGCGGGAGCGACCATCGCGGCCACGGTTGCGGTCGCGATCGAAACGATCACGGTCACGGTCGTTACGACGGCCACGCGGCGGCTCCTTCATTAGGAAGTCGCCCGACTGTGCCTGCGCAGCGATAGCGGCGGCGATATCAACCAGTGGGGTGTCGTGCTCTTCTGCGTACTCCTCGATGAGCTCACGGAAGACCGGAACCTGCGAATCAGCAAGCGCCTCGGTCAAGTCATCAGCGAACTTCTGCTTGCGAGAGTCGTTGACCTCATCGACGGTCGGCAGCTTCATCTCGTGCAGCTGCGACTTGGTTGCACGCTCGATCGAGCGCAGCAGGCGTCCCTCACGCGGGGTGACAAAGAGCAGCGCCTCGCCGGAGCGGCCAGCGCGGCCGGTACGACCGATGCGGTGGACGTAGGACTCGGTGTCGTGCGGAATGTCGTAGTTGACCACGTGGGAAATGCGGTCAACGTCCAGGCCACGAGCAGCCACATCGGTTGCCACCAGGATGTCCAGGCGGCCGTCCTTGAGCTGATCAATCGTGCGCTCACGGAGAGTCTGCGGGATGTCGCCGTTGATGGCAGCAGCGGAGAATCCGCGGGCACGCAGCTTCTCGGCGAGCTCCTCGGTCTCGTGCTTGGTGCGCACGAACATGATCATCGCTTCGAATTCCTCGACTTCGAGGATGCGGGTCAGCGCGTCCAGCTTGTTGCGGTGGCTGACCATCAGGAAGCGCTGGCGAATGTTGTCCGCAGTGCGAGTCTGGGACTTGACGGTAATCTCTTCCGGCTCCGTCAGGTACTGCTTGGACAGGCGACGAATCGCAGCCGGCATGGTAGCCGAGAACAGCGCGACCTGCTTGTCATCCGGGGTGTCGGCAAGAATGCGCTCGACATCCTCCTGGAAGCCCATCTGCAGCATCTCATCGGCCTCGTCCAGCACCAGGAAACGCAGGTCGGAAATGTCCAGCGAGCCCTTCTCCAGGTGGTCGATGACACGACCAGGCGTGCCGACGATAATCTGCGCACCTCGGCGCAGACCCGACAGCTGCACTCCATAGGACTGACCACCGTAGATTGGCAGGACCTGAATCTTGCCCAGGTGATCAGCAAACGACTGGAAGGAGTCCGCAACCTGCAGCGCCAGCTCACGGGTCGGAGCAAGCACCAGAGCCTGTGGTGCACGGACGGAGCGATCAATGCGAGCCAGAATCGGCAGCGCAAACGCCGCGGTCTTACCGGTACCAGTCTGAGCCAGGCCGACGACGTCGCGGCCGCTCATCAGAGTCGGGATAGTTGCAGCCTGAATTGGGGACGGAGTCTCAAACCCAACCTTGCGAACTGCATTGACAATGTCATCCGGCAGCTCAAGCTCATCGAAGCCGACGGTGTCGTCGCCGTTGTCGTCTTTGTTCTTTTCGGCCTTCTTCTCGGCCTTTTCCTTGACCTCAGCCTTTTCGGTCTTTTCCTCAGCGGCCTTCTCTTCGACCACCGGTGCTTCCTCGGCCACTACATCCTCGGCCTTCACAATTGCGTCCTCGCGGTTTTCGCGCTGATCCTCGCGGTTTTCCTCGACGCTGCCATTCATTTCATTATTAGCCATTTGGGGCTCTTCCTGGGCCTTTTCGCCCGCACACTCAATATTCAACAGTTGATTACTCACAGTTGGGTCGCACATACATGACCCGCCCAATTTACGTTCTTGTTTTTCAGTGCTCTCACGTCGGAATTGCGATGACATCGCTTCTCTTGCACATACTTCGAAAAATTGCGCCCAAACCCAATTCAGCTTTTACTTCCGAGGAGGGGCGCCCATCATGCACTATGCACTTTCAAGCGTTTCACCAGCGAATTTATACCGCTGCCAGATTCTCTGCGACATTGTCGTCAGGATTTCACACCGATTGCCCAGACTACGCCACCGTCGGTCAAAAAACCATTTCCTGTCCGCAAGGTCACGACACTAGACGGACGATTTCTTGGACGAGGCCCGGCGCTGGGGCCGTCGTCAAGCGAGCGCATTGCACCCACTTCGGGGTGCCTACTTTGTAATTTCCTAGGGTGAGCTGGCTAACATTTTCCCTACAAGTTTGTACACATATCAGCTATTTTCCGCCGTGGAACACCCACCGTTCGGCGGATTTTTGCAATTTCGCAACGCATAAGCCCAAGGTCGCTAGAGAATGTCCAGCTATAACAACGCACCAGAAACGCAGCCGTCTTCGCCCCGGCAGTCCCCGCTAAAACCACATTCTCCCGAGGAGATTTCTGGGAATGGCAGGCAGGAAAATAAGGCACCGTCGAAGCTCTCGGCAATGATTGAAGTTCTCGGGTTTCCGGGCTTTATTTTGGCGGGTTCGGCGCTGGCATTCTTCTTCCCCGCCCCGTTTACTCCGCTGACGGATTACATCACGTACTTCCTGATGATCATCATGTTCGCGATGGGCCTCACCCTGACCATCCCGGACTTTAAGCAGGTCGCTAAGCGCCCGTTGGCGATTCTCTTCGGCGTTATTGCGCAGTTTGTCATCATGCCGCTGCTGGCGATTGCCGTGGCTAAAGTCCTCGGACTCAACCCGGCACTCGCTGTTGGTCTGCTCATGCTGGGCTCTGTTCCGGGCGGCACTTCGTCGAATGTCATCGCATACCTGTCGCGTGGCGATGTCGCGCTGTCCGTCGCCATGACCAGTGTGTCGACACTGGTCTCGCCGATTATGACGCCGTTTCTTATGCTCGTGCTTGCCGACGCGCACACGGAGGTCGACGGCCTCGGGATGGCCTGGAGCCTCTGTCAGACAGTCCTCCTGCCAGTGATTGGCGGTCTGATTATCCGCTTTGTGGCCGATACCTTTATTAACAAGATCCTCCCAATCCTGCCGTGGATTTCTATTCTCGGTATCGGTGGCGTGGTCTTCGGTGCCGTGGCCAAGAACGCTGAGAGCCTGGCGAACATTGGCCTGATTGTGTTTGTGGCTGTGATCATCCACAACGTTCTGGGCTACGTGCTCGGCTTCTTTGCAGGCCAGCTGGTGGGGATGCCGACTGCGGGCAAGCGCACGGTGGCCGTGGAGGTCGGCACACAGTCCGCTGGCCTGTCCTCCGGTATGGCAGCGAAGTTCTTTACCCCGGAGGCAGCGCTTCCCGGCGCGGTGGCCGCTGTGGTGCATAACATTACTGGCGCTATCTATGTGGCTATTTGCCGAAAGGTCGATGAAGGCAAGGAAACTAGCAAATCCGCTTCTGCTTAAGCTGTTTTTGCTTCGGCTTCTTTGGCTCCGCTGTTCGACGAGTGGGCTGGTAGAGTCTCTCGCCCGAAGATCCAGCCCACCATTGCGACCAGCGAAATGACACCGCAAACAAAGAAACCGGCCTTGAACCCTGCGGCATCCACAATTGCGCCGACAATCAGCGGGCCAGAGATCGCTCCGAAGTCCTGAGCCATCTGGAAATTGGCCAGCACCTTTCCACCTTGGCGGTTGGCGCCGATGACGTCGGCAAGCACGGCCTGCTGCGATGGATTGATCATGCCAGCGCCGAAACCCGCGAGGACGGAGAGAATCAGTAGCGGAATGGCACCGCTGCTAAATCCGATAGCGCCCGTGAACACGCCGTTGATGAACAGGCCCGTGATGAGCAGAGGGCGACGGCCGATGCGGTCGGAGAGACGGCCGGAAAACTGCAGTGCCGTGACATTGCCGAGCGCGAAGGCCGTCAGCGCGAAACCAGCTGTGGCAGTGGCGGCTACTGCCCCATCGCTGCCCGGTTCTGGGGTGCCAACATGGGAAAACGTTGCCGCGGCGAACAGCGGGACAATCGCGACGCGCACACCGAAGTTCGACCAACCGTTGGCGAAGGCTCCGACTAGTGCGCTCCGATATGCCGAGTCACGGATTGCCTCGGAGAACCTCAGCACCGGGGTCGTGCGCTTGGGCACTACATGGCGAAGATGCTCCGCACTCAGCGACATGCCGACCACAATCGTTGCCACGATCAGCGCCCCACCGTAGATGAAAAACGGCATCCGCATGCCCCATGCGCCCATTGCAGCACCAATGATCGGGCCAAAGACATTGCCCAACAGGAAGGCTGTGCCGTAGGCGGCCGAGCTCTTACCGCGGATCTCCGGCGGTGAAATCCGCACAATCAGCCCCATTGCCGAGACCGTAAACATCGTCGAACCGATGCCTCCGAGCGCACGAAACGCCAGCAGTTGCCAATATGTCTGCGCAACACCGACAAGCAAAGTCGAGAACGCGACAATACTGATGCCGGTTAGGTACGTGCGTCGATATCCGAGCTTCTCTACCAGTGAGCCCGATGCCGGCGCGAAGATTAGCCGGAAAATGGAGAACGAACTGACCACGAAGCTGGCCGCGAACACCCCCACATCGAAGCTGCGCGCGTACTGCGGCAAGATCGGTGCAATCAGACCGAAGCCCAGCGCAATGATGAACGCAGCGCTGACCAGAATCCAAATCTCTCGCGGAATCGGCTGTTTAGTCCCGTCTAATTCACCCTGCCAAGAATCCCGACCTTGTGGTTTGCTTCCCACCTCCGATGCGATATCCGGCTGAGATTCGCACTTTGCTTTACGACGAAGCAGGTCGCGCGAACGGGAAGCTGACAAGGTAACGGTCCTTTCTAAAACCTCTAGTCAGAGTCGCCCATTTCACTTTCAATTCGCCGGGCCAACTCTTTGCCAATCAAATGAGGAATTCCAACTACTAGTGCATTACCCATGCAAAAGGCACGATGGCCGTCGGTCATTCCTGTGTCCGTCCATCCCTTAGGGAATCCTTGCAGAGCATCCAGTTCATCTGGAACTAGACGACGCAGTCTTCCATCCACCTTAACCACATGCTTGAAACGGGAGGCCGATTTTCCGCCTTCACCAGTCAAAATCGTTCGGGAGGGCTTTTCCGTCGAGTCCGGGAAGGACATACTCCCCTCACTGTACAAATACGTAAAACCAGTCTTTTTATTGACTCGTTCTTCGCGCTTTGAACCCTTCAGATACTCCCACTTATGAACTTCATCCGCGTGAATAACGAAAGAATCTGGAACAGCAGACTCATCAACAAGGACATCCCCAAGAACTTGTCGAGGCCCATCATAGGACTCAACCACAGAAAATGTCAGCGCCTTGAAGTTCTGCATTATGCCTCCAGTTTCGAATGGAGACTTCTTGGCACCTAGTGAAAACGTCTTTGTTGCTTCATATGGATCCTCTGGAATCACAACTTCTGTGAAATGCAGAGGTTCCTCAATTGGTAAAGCCGCGGCCATGATGCCATCCTTAGCGCGCTGCTCTAATTCCCAGGTGCCGGGATTCTTAACTGCATAGATGTAGACCCGCTTACGTCGCTGCGGAAAACCATACTCAGCACTATTAATCACCCTCCACTCGACGGAGTAGCCGAGGTCACCGAAGCACGACAACATAATTGCAAAGTCGCGACCTCGCTGAGTAGCAGGGCTCTTCAGCAATCGATCAACGTTTTCCAACAAGACATACTTGGGGCTCTTTAGCTTAAGGAACCTGTAGATATCCCACCAGAGGACACCTTTTTTCCCTTCAATCCCACCTGCTTGCGATAGCGGTTTGGCAACTGAGTAGTCCTGGCACGGAAACCCTCCCACAACCATGTCTACATCGGGAATTTCGAACAGCCCGGCTTCCGCATTGTCGAGAACAACGTTGATGTCTTCATTCACACAGCTGTTCTCCCCGAACCTGTTTACATAACAGCGCCATGCAAACTGGCGAGCTGGAGTTCCTGGTGGTTCCCACTGGTTAGCCCACACGGTCTCAAATGGTCCTGCCGCCGGAAGAGATGCTATACCGTCGCTTTGATCCTGATAGCCGTCTAAGCCGAGGCGAAAGCCACCTACTCCCGCGAACAATTCGGCTACGCGAATGGTTTTATCAGACACGTTTCTCCAATCGCTACTGTGTTCTGATACGTCAGAGTGATTCTAACCATGACACAGAGGCCGGATCAAACTGGCCGATAGTTAACCAAAACCGCCGCCTTATTCGAACACTATTTCTAAATCTCTAGGAATTTAGAACCCGACTGATCTCATCACCCACGTACCCCGCGTTCAACCAAAAGGACTTTTTGACCACAGTTTCACCTCGCGGAGTAACAGCTGTATCTGCCTTGTTTCGAGCCTTCGGCCGAACGTGACAGCAACGGTTCTCCGTACTCTTAACCGACTCGCTAGCGCGCCCGTCGATTACACGCTCCCGCATCAGGTCGTAACATGCACGTGCCTCTACCAAGTCAGAGTCAGGCATCTGCCAAAACAGTACGTCCGCTAGTCGAAACTCTCCAAGATTCGACTCATCTTCGCAGAAGACAACAAAAAGGTACTTCTGCGCCAACTGCTCACTGAACTCGCTTTGCTCGAAATCTTGCTCCACCAAATCACGGTAGGAAAACCTTGGAAAAGATAGGGATTCCTTGGGCTTTCCATTTCTCTTCAAACGGATAACCTTAGGGACGATCCCAGCTTTTACAAACTCAGCAATTTCAGATTCCTTGTCCACACCGAGAATACTCTTAACAATAAGACTGCCAATATGCTTAGGAAGGCGGGTGTTACTGTAACCCAAGCCTTCAGCCAAGCTAGTAAGGGTACGATTCATATACGGCGCGAATCGCTTCTTTACCAGCCCAAGCAAATCCATATCTGCTTCTGATTGCTTTCGTTCAATCTCTTGAGCATTAAGCATGCCGTTGAGAATGACATCAATATAACTCCGCTTAAAGGCCCATGCCCGAGGCTTCGCCGGCTCATCCGAGAATGGCTGCTTCCGCGTAATCGTGCTATTCGCTGCCTTAGTACAGGCTTCCAGGTACATCGTGTCACCAGATGAAATGGTGTGCGCTTGTCCTCGTCGGACCTTCTCCTGAATCAATTCCCAGTCACTGCGAAGCTGGACAATGTCATCCTGCGACAGTTCCCAAAGCTTCGCGAGAAGAACCTGGTAATCGACAGGATTCTTATCCTTTTCAAAAAGGTATGCCACTAATAGCATGCGGCTAATCTTGGCCAGCAGATGCGACTCAACCCACTGTTCCTCAGGGAGTGAAAAGTAGTCAATCATCGAAAGGACAAGACGTTCCTTTGCGGAATAATCACCTTTTTTAGTCAATTTCATCGGCGTACTTTTTAGTTCGACGCCTATTTTTGTAAAGTCTGCTTCTGCATTACTGTTAGCCGGAATCTTGAAATAGAGTGTCTCTAACGCGGAACCGAATGCCCCTCGCTTTACCCTCGGATCATCCAAATCCTCGACACCAAGTGCCTCTCGAAGAGATTTTCCGACTATCTTTTCGGCGTAGTTTACAACTGACTCCACATCAGAATCGTCATAGCCTAGCTCAGTCGAAAAGCTCTTCATAGCAAAAAATGTCCCATCACTCGATTCCTGCATATCTCTTTTCGTATGCTGGTGCGTTTAGCTTATATAATTTTGCGGCCAAAATACGAAAGCCAAACCCCTACCCCGCCACTGTGGCGGAATAGGGGGTTGAACGGAGCGTCGTAAAGCGAACGCCCTATCTACGAGACTGCGGTGACCTGATTAGAACAGGCTCGGCAGGTTCGCCTGCGAGGAAATGTTGCTGACAGACTGCGTTGCCTGAGCGGTCGCACCCGACAGCTCCGGAATCGGCAGCTCCGGGAGAGACGGGCTCTCCGAGATGATGTCGGCAATCTCCGGCGGGACCTCGACGCCCTCTGGGAGCAGCTCGCCAATCGGGCCCAGCTCCGGCTCTTCCTGTGGGACGTGCTGCTTGGTGTACTGGGAGTCCTCGTCAATCGTGCGGAACTCGGACTGCGGTTCAGTGGAGGTCTCTACCTTGAAGCGCTCGTTGACCTGGCCGTCCGGGATGTCGTACTGCTCTTCAAGAGCAACGTCAATCGGCTGGAAGCGACTCAGCGGGCCGATGCCCATGGAGTTAACGCCAATGGCCTCGCGAGTCTCCGGGTTGAAAGCGTTTCCGCCCGAATCGCCGTGGTCAATCGGAGCGATAGCCCAGACACCATTGCGGACTCGGAAGACCTGGAAGCCGCAGCCACGGCCGGTACGGGAACCGTCGGTGCACACGGGCTCACCGAGGTTGTCGAAGGAAATCTCCATCGGCTCGAGAGTGCGCTTGTCCTCGATACCGACGATCTGAACCGGCTCGCCGTGGACGTTGCCGAACTCATCAACAGAGTGGGACATAGAGGTGGTCTTGATGTCGTCCTGAACCTCAATGATGCCGTAGTCACCGCTATTGAAGAGGTCGTTGAAGAACTCCGGCATAGTGGTGTTTTCGTCGAAGTCACCCTCTTCCGGCATGACATCGGTGCCCATGTAGTCCTTGTTGACCAGCTTGTCGCCATCCTTGGTTGGGATGAAGAACTGGCCGGTGACCTCTTCGCCGGTTTCAGTATCCTTCGCCACAACACAGTGGCCGGCAGTCATGATGACACGATGCGAAACGCCATTCTGATCCACAACGGTGCCAGGAACTCCCAGAGAGCACATCGGGGACTGAACATGACGTCCATCGATGTTCTTGCTGCTCGGGAACGGCATTCGCAACGGCGAGCCCGGGCCGATGACAACATCCGAGTTTGCCGGTGCAGCCTCAGCTACCGCGATTCCGGGCACAAAGCCACCTGCAGCTACCGACAGTGCAGCCGTAAGTGTGGCGACCTTCTTCGAACTGACCATAGTGTGCGCTACTCCATTTCTGTACAGAAAACTTGTCCCTCTCAGTGTATTAGGGACACCTTTACAAAGCTCTCCAAAAATGGAACCTAGGGTGAAATTCTCAGTCGAGGAACCGTTCAATCGCCTTCACGGCACGCGCATTACGCATCAAAAAGTTTGTTCAACAGCAATGCAAGAGCCAGAACCATCCGCCTTGGATGATTCTGGCTCTCTTAACGGTTCGGGGGTGATTTTTGTCAGATTCTCAGACTGGTGCTAGCCCTCAAAGCTTGGAAGCTGAATTTCTGCCAACTGAGGCAGCTCAAACGGCTGTGACGATTGTGGCAATTGGGGCGATTGTGGCAGCTCAGGCAGTTGCGGCGACTGCGGCAACTGGTCCACAAGATCAGTTAACTGCGGTACAGAACCTTCCTGAGAACCCTGCGAATTCTGCGTCCGGGCGTACTCCTGATCCGCCGCCATATCCTCGTTGAGGGTGCGATAGGTGGAGTCGCGCTGAGCCGTGGAATCCGATACCTCGAAGTGGTCGTTTACTTGACCGTCGGGAATGCCGTAGGCCTCCTGGATGGCAATATCCGCGGGCATCACACGCGAGACCGGACCGAAGGTCATCGAATTCACGCCAATAACTTCATTTGTGGTCGGATCGTAGGCATTTCCGCCCGAGTCACCGTGGTCAACGCCGATACCAACCGTCCAAATGCCGTTTCGAGCCCGGAATACCTGATAGCCACAGGCACGTCCGGTACGCATGCCGTCCTTACAGATAGGTTTGCCAAAATTATCGAAGGAGACCTCGCCACGCGGCAGATCTTCATTGTCTTGAATGCCAGTCATCGCTACAGGCTCCCCGTAGCTCTGACCATTTTCATCGATGGAGTAACTTGCGCCGGTAGTTTCTACGTCTGGATCAAGGTTGATTACTCCATAGTCTGCACCATTAAAGGCCGCCGGCAACGACTCCAGTCCGGCATCTTCCTGCGGCACTTCCCAACGGTGAGCACCTGTCGTACCAATGCGCTTATCGCCTTCGGTGGTTGGCACATACACCTCACCGGTAACGATTGGCAGACCCACATCCGGAGCATCATTCACACAGTGCCCTGCGGTCAACATGACCCGATGCTTTTCCCCATTGCGGTCCGTCACCGCTCCCGGAACACCCGCCGAACACATCGGCGAGTTGACATTTCGGTGCCCATCCCACGGGCTTCCCTCCATGGGAGTTCGAATCGGGTCACCCGGACCAACCACGACAGCATGTGCCGCGACCGGGGCTGCTAAGGACAAAAGTGCTGCGAAAGCCGATACCGCCATTCGACTTCTTGCGTGCTTCATTGAGACGAATCTTTCAAATTTTTAGTTTTCCTTTAGGACCATCCCCCACACTAATCCACCACCCCACCCCCAGAAATAGCGTTTTCTCAGACTCTTGGACTTTTACAAAAGTCGTTATCGAATCGTTTCCACAACCCCACATGTCCCTGCAATAACACCAGGCACCTAGCCAATTGACTACCCCCACTTGGGTAGCCAATTGATGCTAAACATATCTCGAACATTAGTTCTATATGTTCGAAAATGCGAGTCCGGGGTGTTCGATAACTTGTGAGCCATGAACACAGCAGACGAGTTTCCCATTCATCGCCGCCTAGCTCTTCCCCCACTATCCGCTACCTACCGTGCAGAATGTTTCGAAGACCTCGACCTCATCCGCACAATCCTCTGCCACCCCACCATCGCCCGTAGGCATTCGCCCGACGCGCTAGATCACACCTTTTCGCTTCCCGACGGGCCTGTGGTCACCGTCCGCGCGTCGCGGATAGCGCTTCCTCGCGCACTGGTCTCTCAGCTTGCCGACGTGCACGCGGAATACTTCATCCTGAAGGATGAGCCCATGTTCATGTACTCCGTTTCCGTCAAGGTGGCATCCTCATCGGAGGTAGTCCTCCGCGGAATTGGCGGTTCGAATCGGACGCGGGAAGAAAACCGCCGACGTACTCGGGCTGTGGCTGAGGCTCTCCATCGTGCGCAGGACTGCAGCAAGATACACGAAAACGGCACTGACCTCGCACTCCCCGGGCGCCGTTATAGCTGGATTGGCACCAGGGGCGCGCGGCCACTGCCGTGTCCTAACGAGCTCTTTTCTTCTCGCCCATCAGCGGCTTAGCACTGGTCACAGTGCTGCCACAGTACGGCTACTCGCTGTCGTCGCCTTCTTCGTCGTCCTCGTCGTCATAGTCGCCATCGTCATAGAGGTCATCATCGTCGTCATCGTCATCATCATCCCCGTCCAAGGAGGCAACGTGATCAGAGTAGATATACTCCGCGTACCCGTCATCGACGGGTGCCAGCTGATCTTCCCATTCCTCTGCGCGGTCTACCACGAGCGCAAGGACATCCATCAGCTTGTCAAAGTCCTTGAAGGTGCCCAGCGTCAGAACCTCATTGCGCAAGGTCTGGATGTCAGAGTAGAGGTCAGCGAACATCTTGCGACGGTCATCATCGGTGAGAACCGTTTCGGTGTCCGAGTCCCAGAACTCTGCGATGGCCTGGTCGACAATGTCGTCCAAGTTCGCGTCCTGGGAGATGAAGCGGACGTGTGCGCTGGGCTCGTTGTTGTGGGCAGTTACCAAAACCTGGACCAACGAGGAGGTACCAACTTCGGAGGTGACCAAGGTTGCCTCTTCGGGGTCCTGTTCAAACTCCAGGTCAGCAATGCGGTCATCATCACCATCGAGCAGAGTGCGCAGCAGGCCAACAACCTGGTCAGTAGCTACATGGTGGGCGACTGCCGCGACGGCGTCTTCGACGGAGAATACAGCGGAGACCAGAACAGCTTCGAACTCGTCGTCCTCATCATCCACATCGGCAGCGGCTACGTAAACTTCGGCAGCCGGGATGTCCTCATCAATGGTGACGAACTGAACCTCCAGGTCAGAGGTAATGGGAACGAAGAGGGTGTCATCGTTGACACGGCTTTCAATGCCCTCGCGGTCCAGTGCCGCAGCAATCTGCTCGAAAAAGCTCATGGGTGGAATCCTCCCTTGAAAGATAATTGGCCTCTACCCGCAGCCAATCGTAGCGACAAACGCGCAATCATGGGGTGGCTCATGCCCCCGGCAATTGCTGCGAAAGATCGCGCCGGCAGCGTGCGTGCTGCTGCAAAGCCGCCAACACGGTCGGTTGAGGAGCAGGCCGCCAGCTGTCGATTCTCGAAAACAGAGCGCTCAGTAGCGTGCCCAGAGTTGATGGCGTTCCTCACGAGAACGTTTTGGACAGGAGACACACAGATCGGCATCTGGGCTGTGATAAATCATGCAGCAAGTAGCCCTCTCCAGGTGAGTAACTACATCGAAGTCCGGTTCTTCTCCCGATTCAGCAGCGGCTTCATCCCAGGGGCGCACCTCGCCTCCGCAGGAATCCATGAAACGAGGAAGAGGGACCCGATGTACTCGCTGTATTCCCTCAACGACATGTTTGCCAATAAGCGCTCCACGCCAGGGCTCCATCAGCTCATTACCGGCGGATATTGCGGCGTTAGCTACGGCATCGGCAGCCACGGCCCAAAGAGGGGCAGGCTTGATTTCCCCGACTTCTCCAACAACCTGAGCCAACGGCTCCAAGAAATGAGCCAGTGCTTCGCCGGAATCCTTCAGCTCATCCGCATCCTCAGCGGAAATGCTTTCAAACTGTTGAGCTTGGAACCCAACCCAATAGTCATCTCGAAGAAATGTGAGCCAAGAAGACCACTGCCACACTGGAACTCGATCGGACACCAACACGCATGCCAGCGATGGCCCTACCAATGCTCCGCACATGGACCACCACCACAACTGGGCCTGGAAACGGGTATCCACCTCAACCTCGGGCATGGGAAACAGCTTTCTCCCAGCCTCAATTCCGGCGGCTACAGCTTCGGTAGAAAGGTGCCACTCCGCAGCGCCGTCGTGAGGCGTGACATCTGCGGAAAACCGAGGAAAGTCCGCCAAAAGCTGGGAGTACTCGGGAGGCAATGCGGCACCCCGCGTGACATCGTTCACCAGTCTCATCCTTCTATCGACTGTGTTAATCGCCGTACACCTGTCTATTTTTCCACCGACTACGGAATTTCCCCACAGCTCAGTAGTGTTTATATGGGCATATGGCTCTCAACGGACCCGTTTAGGAGGTCTACTACTTTGTTCCAAAAGACGAAGAAGGATTCAACTCGCACAGTAACTGATGCGGTGAACTCAACCCCCGAAGCGATCGAACGTGATGCCGGAAAACTGGGAACCCTTCTTATCCAAACCCTGGATAAGACCATGAGCTGGCAGTCGTCTGCCATCACCGGGTACGTCAGTTCCCTGCACAAGCGCAAAAAAGATGAAACTCCGGCGCAGGTACAAGAACGTATTGATTCCCACTACCTCAACCTGGTCACCGGCACCGGTGGTGCCGCCGGCGGCAGTGCGGTTCTTCCCGGCGTCGGCATGATTACGGGCTTGGCTGCGGTTACCGGTGAATCGCTGCTGTTCCTGGAAGCATCAGCCTGGTACACACTGGCCTCAGCAACCCTGCGCAATATTGACATCACCGATCCGCAACGCCGTCGCACGCTGATTCTTGCGGCCATGAGCGGCTCTGAGGGGACAGCTATTATGGCCTCTCTGCTTGGCGAGGAATCGCTGCGGAAGCAGACCAAAACTTCCGTAAATTCTCTACTGCCACGGCTTGGCGTTCCGCAGCTGGGTGCAGCAAACCGCCTGCTGATTCGCGAGGCACGCAAGCGCTTGATGAAGAACGCTCGCCTGGCCATCATCGGTAAGATTTTGCCATTTGGAATTGGCGCCGTGGTTGGGGCCTCCGCCAACCGCAAGCTCGGTGGCATTCTTATCAGCTCCACTCGCGCATCTCTGGGCCCGCTTCCCCAGGATTGGTCGGACTTTGAACGAAAGCTACCGGCTAAATCCAACACCTCGGAGGACTCGAAGAAGGACTCAAAGTCATCGAGGTTCTCTATTCCCTCGGCGCTGAAGTGGCCGAAGAAAAAGAAGAATAAGTAGTTCCTCTTACCCCGATTACCCTTCAGCGATTTCCCCTTCAGCGACGTTTTTCAATGGAAGCGCGGTACCCACCATGGCCCAGAGCAAACCCCGCAGAACCTCGCCCATGAAGTTCTTGTGGAAACAGTCTCTTCACAGGCCACTACCGCTCTATGGCGTCATAGCCGCAGCGCTAATCGTTGTCGGGCTGGAGTCCGTACTTCCGCTTCTCACTAGAGATGCCATTGATGTGGCAACGGGCTCTTCCGATGGCGGTGTCCCCGCGCGCCTACTGCCTTCCCTAACTCCCCTGCAGGCAGTCATTTCTGTCTTTCTGGCCATCGCGTTAGTACGCTTCGTCGCCCAGGTGGGGCGCAGATTCTTCTCCGGCAAACTCTCCATTGATGTTCAGCACGACCTGCGACTAAAGATCCTTCGCTCCCTACAAAACCTCGATGGTCCAGCACAAGACCGAGTCAACACAGGCCAGGTTGTATCGCGGTCAATTTCCGACCTCCAGGCAGTGGCCGGACTACTGGCGATGTTGCCGCTGACGCTGGGATCCGTCGTCAAGCTGTTCATCACAATCGGCATCATGCTCGCCCTCTCGCTGCCCCTGACAATGGTCGGCCTCGCCGTCGTGCCAGCGATTATTTACATTGCAGTGAATTCGCGTGACAAACTCCATGCTGCAACCTGGGCTGCCCAACAGCAAGCAGGCGAGATCGCCGGACAAGTCGAGGAAACCGTTTCCGGCATCCGCGTTGTCAAGGCGTTTGCGCAGGGGGACAACGAAGTTGCGAAGATGGAGCGTAACTCGTCGCTGCTCTATTCCCTCCGCCTGCGAGCGGCAAAACTCAGCGCTCGATTCCAACCGGCGCTGCAGTCGTTGCCGCAACTGTCCCTCGTCGGAAATATCGCGGTCGGTGGCTGGCTCGCGATTAACGGACACATCACCCTAGGCACGTTCGTAGCTTTTGCCACGTATCTCACCAGCCTGACTGCCCTGTCGCGTCTGGTCTCCAACATGGTCATCTCGATACAGCTGACGTCGGCAAGCATCGACCGCATTTCCGATGTCATCGACGCCCGACCAGACAACCCCGAACCCACCGACGCGCTCCCCCTCCCCGACGGCCCCGTTGGCATCAGCTTCAACCACGTCACCCACAGCCGTGGCGGACGCACGCTTATCGACGATGTCTCATTCTCCGTCGCGCCAGGGGCGACCTTAGCGTTGATTGGCCCACCGGGGTCCGGAAAGACTATCGCCACGGAGTTACTCGGCCGTCACTATCTGCCGGATTCGGGAACTATCACTATCGATGCGCCCAGCCACGGCACATCCACAGATACCGCGCGCATTCTCTCCAGCGACGTATATGACGCTATTACTGTCGTTCCGGACACTCCTTATCTATTTGCGGGCACGTTGCGTGAGAACATCGCATTCGCCAATCCCGCGGCGTCCCAGGAAGAGATTGTCGCCGCAGCGACAGCCGCGCAGGTCAACTTCGTCGACGACCTGCCTCAGGGGTGGGACACAGCCATCGGCGAGCGCGGGCATAATCTCTCCGGCGGACAAGCTCAACGCGTCGCGTTAGCACGGGCATTCCTCGCCCGTCCTCGGGTTTTGGTTCTCGATGACGCGACCTCAGCAATCGATGCCGCGACAGAGTTGGAAATCTTCAGCGCGCTGACCTCACAGCTGGCGGATACGACTATCGTCATCGTGGCGCATCGATCTTCCACTCTCGAGCAGGCGGACCACATCGCCATTTTCGAAGACGGTGCCATCACTGGCATTGGCACCAAGGCCGAACTGATTGCTTCTCATCCGCGCTTCACCGAGCTGATGGACATCGACCAGAACGCCTACCCCGAAATCGAAAACCTCGTTCTCGACCCCATTGGCAGTGAGGACCCCAGCCCCGAGGAACTCTGGCCCGACGAAACCGCGCCAACCTCCGACAACTCCACGCCAGACACCGCTGCGCGGCTTCCCGGAGGTGCCACTTCTCAAATGAGCCGCGGGGTTGGCCGAGCCGGAGGCGGTCCAGGTGGCCGCGGCGGCGGTCGTGGTGGCATGGGGGCGGCTCTCGCCAATGCTCCTGCGACGCCTGAGCTTCTCGAGCGTGTGCGAAACCTCCCACCCGCTACCGAAAAACCGCGTGTGCCCGCTGCGGCACTCGACAACTCCGAGCTTTTTTCTCTACGCCGGCTGCTCTCCTATGTCCGCGGCCTATTTATAAGTGTCATCGCGCTGCTCGCCCTCATTGCCGTTGCCGATCTGGCGTTCCCCATGCTCGTGCGCTACGCCATTGACCACGGCATCAGTGAGCACAATGAGGCCGTGCTGTGGGCCTGCGCCGCAGGTGGCTTGGCGACGGTCCTCATCAGTTGGCTTGCCGTAGCCACAAATGCTGTTATTACTGCGCGCACTGGTGAGCGGCTGCTCTATGCCCTGCGTGTGCGCTGCTACCGTCACCTGCAGTCGCTTGGCATTAACTACTTCGAGGCCAATCGCTCGGGCGCCATCATGACGAGGATGACAACCGACATCGATGCGCTCTCCTCTTTCCTGCAAACGGGACTGGCAGAGGGGGCAATCGCCGCGTTTACTCTGCTCGGTGTCACGGCGCTGTTGCTTGCCACACAGGTGTCACTCGCCGCGGTGGCGTTGGCATCGCTTCCCATCATTGTGGTGTCCACTCTGGTATTCCGCCGGATCTCCTCGCGCCTATACAAGGCTGCGCGAGAGCAGCTCTCCTTGGTCAACGCTGATTTTCAGGAGACTATTGGTGGGCTTCGCGAGATTCAGATGTACCACCGCGTCGCCGATATCGAATCTTCCTTTGCCGAGGAATCCAACAAGTACCGCGCAATTCGTCAGAGAGCACAGCTGGCCGTGGCTCTATTCTTCCCCGGCATCAACTTCGTCTCTGAGTTGGCAACAGCCGCGGTATTGGCTGTCGGTGCCCAACAGGTTGCTTCGGGAACCACGACACCCGGCGTACTCGTCGCCTTCACGCTGTACCTAGGAATGCTCTTTGGCCCGATTCAGCAGCTGTCCCATGTTTTCGACGGCTACCAGCAGGCGAAGGTCGGCCTCAATCGCATTGATGACCTCCTACAGACCGCCCCCATGCCAGATCACGGCACTACTGACGGCGCGTCCCGCGCAGCTGCTGGCGACCTGCGCTTAGACAAGGTAACTTTCTCCTACCCCGCCGCCGACTCTGAGCACGAACGCCCGCAGGTTCTCGATGCTCTCGATTTGCAGATTCCTGCCGGAGAAACAGTCGCAATTGTCGGATCCACCGGCGCCGGAAAATCAACAATCATTAAGTTGTTTGCTCGGTTCTACGATCCAGTTGACGGTGTGGTGCGAGCCTCCGAAACTGACATCCGCGACTTCCCTCTTAACGATTGGCGACGCACCCTCGGCTATGTCCCCCAAGAATCACACCTGTTTTCGGGGACAGTAGCAACAAATATTTCCTACGGTCTACCGGACAGCAGTCATGCTGAAATTCAGCAGGCCGCGAAAAACGTCGGTGCCCTCAGCACCATTGCCAGCCTGCCCGGTGGCTTCCACCACCCCGTCGGCCCAGATGGCCGAGGGCTCTCCTCCGGACAGCGTCAGCTCATCGCACTCGCTCGTGCCGAAATGATGCGTCCTGAACTGCTGCTTCTCGACGAAGCCACCGCGACACTCGACCCTGCAACAGAGTCGGCAATCCTTGAAGCCACTGACCGTGCGTCGCGTCAACGCTCGGCAATTATTGTGGCCCACCGCCTGGCTACAGCGGCTCGGGCCAACCGGATTTTGGTACTTGACCACGGGCGTATTGTCGAGGACGGCTCCCATGACGAGCTCCTAGCGGCGGGTGGCCAATACGCAGAGCTTTGGAGCAAGTACCATATGGGGAGCGCGACGGTGTAGTAATTCAGAATTTTCGTTATCCTTGAATGACACTTTGACACTTGCGCTAATTAGAATAAACGTGAGTTAGTAAAACTAAGACGAAAAGAGGCGAGTACCTGCCGTGAGCAGCGACATGAGCTTCGGCCAGAACGAATGGCTGGTCGACGAGATGTACCAGCAATTCCAGAAGGATCCACAATCTGTGGGTCAGGAATGGCGCGAATTCTTCGCAACCCACACCCCGTCCCAAAAGGGCGAGGACCTTTCCAATATGGCAAAGCCAGCAGCAGCCACGAAGGAGGAAGCTAAGGCAACCGGACGTCGTGAATCCAAGGGGGTCGAACCAACTAAGACCCCGAACAAGCCGGCGTCCCCGAAGCCAAAGAAGTCCCCAATGGATGCAGCAGCCAAGGTTTCGGCTGTTGAATCCGGCGAGGAGCCTCTGAAGGGCGTCGCACGGGCTATCGCTAAGAACATGGATGTCTCCCTGGAGATGCCGACCGCTACGTCGGTTCGCGATATGCCGGCACGTCTGATGTTTGAAAACCGCACCCTGGTTAACAATCATCTGGCACGCGCCCGCGGTGGCAAGATTTCCTTCACCCACATCATTGGTTACGCCATGGTGAAGGCTGTCATGCTCCACCCGGACATGAACAACAACTACAAGGTGGTTGACGGCAAGCCAGTTCTGGTTACCCCGGAGCACATTAACCTCGGCCTGGCTATTGATATGCCAGCTAAGGACGGCTCTCGCTCGCTCGTAGTTGCCGCTATCCGCGAGTGTGAGACCCTGACCTTCAAGCAGTTCGTCGACGCCTACGAGGACATCGTCGTTCGTGCTCGCCACGGCAAGCTGACCGGTAAGGACTTCCAGGGCGTCACCATTTCCCTGACCAACCCGGGTGGTATCGGTACTCGCCACTCCGTCCCGCGCCTTACCAAGGGGCAGGGCGCGATTATCGGTGTCGGCTCCATGGATTACCCGGCTGAGTTCGCCGGTGCTTCCGCGGACCGTCTGGCAGAGATGGGCATCGGCAAGCTGGTGACCATCACCTCTACTTACGATCACCGCATTATCCAGGGTGCAGAGTCCGGTGAGTTCCTGCGCACGATGAGCAACCTGCTCGTCGACGACAAGTTCTGGGACCACATCTTCCAGACCATGCGCGTCCCCTACACCCCAATCCGTTGGGCACAGGATCTGCCGAACACGGGTATCGACAAGAACACCCGCGTTATGCGTCTGATTGAGGCCTACCGCTCCCGCGGTCACTTGCTGGCTGATATCGACCCGCTGCGTTCTGACCAGCCGAATGATTCCGCTCCGAACCACGCTGACCTCGATATTGAGGAGCACGGTCTGACCCTGTGGGATCTGGACCGTACCTTCAACGTCGGTGGTTTCGGCGGCAAGGAGACGATGACGCTGCGCGAAGTTCTCTCGCGCCTGCAGAACGCATACTGCCTCAAGGTCGGTTCCGAGTACGCTCACATCCTCGACCGCGAAGAGCGCGAGTGGCTGGAAGAGCGCATTGAGGGCGGCCAGCCAAAGCCGTCCCACGCTGAGCAGAAGTACATTCTGCAGAAGCTGAACGCCGCTGAGGCATTCGAGAACTTCCTGCAGACCAAGTACGTCGGCCAGAAGCGCTTCTCCCTTGAGGGCGCAGAGTCGCTGATTCCGCTGATGGACTCCGCCATTGACACCGCTGCTGGTGCTGGCCTGGATGAGGTCGTCATCGGTATGCCACACCGCGGTCGACTGAATGTGCTCGCAAACATCGTCGGCAAGCCACTGCGCCAGATCTTCACCGAGTTCGAAGGCAACATCGACCCGGCACAGGTCGGCGGTTCTGGTGACGTCAAGTACCACCTGGGTACTACTGGCCGTCACATCCAGATGTTCGGCGAGGGCGAGATTGACGTCACCCTGACTGCGAACCCGTCCCACCTCGAGGCCGTCAACCCGGTCGTTGAGGGTCTTGCTCGTGCACGCCAGGACAAGATCAACAAGGGCGAAGAGGGCTACTCCGTCATGCCGCTGCTGCTGCACGGTGACGCATCCTTCGCCGGCCTGGGCATTGTCCAGGAGACCCTGAACCTCATGTCCCTGCGTGGTTACAAGGTCGGCGGTACCGTCCACATCGTGGTGAACAATCAGATTGGCTTCACCACTTCGCCGGACTCCGGTCGTTCCTCCTACTACGCAACCGACATCGCCAAGGCATACGGCTGCCCGGTCTTCCACGTCAACGGTGACGACCCGGAGGCTGTCGTCTGGGTCGGCCAGCTGGCTGTTGAGTACCGTAACCGCTACGGCAAGGACGTCTTCATCGACCTGGTCTGCTACCGCAAGCGCGGCCACAACGAGGCCGATGACCCGTCCATGACTCAGCCGCTGATGTACAAGATCATCGACGAGAAGGAAAGCGTTCGTGCTCAGTACACCGAGGACCTCATCGGTCGCGGTGACATCTCCGAGGAAGAGTACGAAGCAGTACGCCGAGACTTCCACGACCAGATGGAAGCGGTCTTCAACGAGGTTCGCGCAGCTCAGGACGCAAAGCCGGGCGAGCAGACCGGTATCGCCGGTTCTCAGCCGCTGCCGCACGGTCTCAAGACCGGCATCGACAAGGCTGAAATCGTCGAGATTGGTCAGTCCTACGTCAACCTCCCTGAGGGCTTCAAGATTCACCCGCGTGTTGCGCCGGTCGCTAAGAAGCGCGCGGAGATGACTCAGGAAGGTGGCATCGACTGGGGTATGGCCGAGCTGCTGGCAATCGGCTCCTTCACCGGTGCTGGCATCGACGTCCGCTTCGCAGGTGAGGATGTCCGCCGCGGTACCTTTACCTCTCGCCATGCAGTTCTGATTGACTCCGAGGACGGTTCGGAATACAACCCGATCGACGCCTACGGTAAGTCCAAGAACGGCGGCCGCTTCATGATCTACAACTCGGCTCTGACCGAGTACGCAGGCATGGGCTTCGAGTACGGCTACACCCTGGGTAACCCGGACGCAGCAGTGTTCTGGGAAGCACAGTTCGGTGACTTCGCCAACGGCGCTCAGACCACCATTGACCAGTACGTTTCCTCCGGCGAGGCCAAGTGGGGTCAGACCTCCAAGCTGATCCTGCTGCTACCGCACGGCTACGAGGGCATGGGCCCGGACCACTCTTCGGCACGTATCGAGCGCTTCCTGCAGCTGGCAGCCGAGGGCTCCTACACCGTTGCTCAGCCGTCCGAGCCGGCTAACTACTTCCACCTGCTGCGTCGCCACGTCCTGTCCGACCTGCACCGTCCGCTGGTTGTGTTCTCGCCGAAGTCGATGCTGCGCAACAAGATGGCAGCGTCTGCTGTCGAGGACTTCACCAACCCGAACAAGTTCCGCTCAGTCATCGATGACCCGAACTTCGAGTCCAAGGACAAGTCCGGCATCAAGACCCTGCTGCTCTGCTCCGGCAAGATCTACTGGGAGCTGGAGAAGAAGCGTAAGAAGGACAAGCGCGACGATCTTGCAATCGCTCGCCTGGAGATGCTGCACCCGCTGCCGCACAACCGCCTCCGCGACATCTTCGAGTCCTACCCGGATCTTGAGGAAGTCCGCTGGGTTCAGGATGAGCCGGCTAACCAGGGTCCGTGGCCATTCCTGGCACTGAACCTCCCAGAGGTTCTGCCGGATATGCCGAAGCTGACCCGCGTTTCCCGCCGTGCACAGTCCTCCACCGCAACTGGTGTGGCTAAGGTCCACCAGATTGAGGAGAAGGCTCTGCTGGAAGAGGCTCTCAAGTAGGTCTCATTGACTGGTCTTCACCAGTTAGCGTGTAAACGCTAAGGGGCTCCAACCGAACGGTTGGAGCCCCTTTCCTGTTGCTTGGGCGATCGTTGCCAGGCATCAAGGGCGAATAGTCAAAAAGCGTGTCCGGTCGGCGTGCCACCGGGTCGGCACCATTTACTACTTAGTCCTCAATGCGAGTTACTGACTACGTTTATGACAAAAATGTCCCGAAAAATGGCATGAAAGTGTCATAAACTCGCACAGTTTCACATTTGCAGCCCGCATTCATGGGTTATTCAACAAACTTGGCGGCAGCCAACAGCAGATACGCGTCAGATACCGCCACAACTAGCCCCCGCCGCCCCGACTACGCCTTGTCCAGCCACTCTTGAGCGACCAACTCAGGGCTGGCGCCACCAGCCACAGCCCGGGTCATCAGCTTCAAGTCCTCAGTGCTCAGCGAACCCGCAATCTCATTGAGCACGCGGACTCGATCATCTCGGTCCAACGCTGGCTTGACGTAGAAAGGCACAAGCCATTGCGGCAAGTCAGCCCCAGCATTGTCAGCTGACACATCCGCGCAGCCCTGTGCCATGCCCGCGTCGGTGGCCATAACTTCACCCGGCAGCGACCGCGAAAATGCGTCGTACACACGGTCGCGCCACTCGCCGCTGAACTGCTTGTCCGGGGTGGAGTCGTCCGCGTATTCCTCCGCCAGTGAAGCCGCCGACGCAGGGTCGCTCAGGCCGAGTAGCTCACCTGTGCATCCGAAGGAGACCAGGACCGCTTCATTGCGTACGGCCCGCAACCGGTCGTCAGCATCGCGAATGCCGACGACCTCCGCTTGCCGCCCTATCCTCTCAAAGCTCTGCGCATACACGTACGCAAGAGCTGCTTGCTCAGGGTTGCGTAGGTCTGCCCCGACAGTCACCACCGCCTCCTGCTCGGGAGGAACGGGCATCTGCGGATCCAAATCAGAACATGCGGCAAGACCGAACCCCGTCGCCCCAGTGACCAATGCCAGGGCGGTAAAAGTGCACGCAGTAGCCGTGGAGCTACCCTTGCACCCCATTGAGCGGATGCGAAAGTGGAACCCGGCGTTCGCACGTCTAAAATCAATCATCGACACCAGCGTAACCTACGAACGGATTGTGAGGTCACCCAGAATGGGCGAAGAGAAAAGCCGCAACATCAGCGCTTCGGCGAAGGCTCGCAATCCGCGAACTAGCTCGGCCAGTCAAAGCCAAAAACCGTCGGCCACAGGAAAACCCGGTAAAACCGCTCGGGCGACGAATGCGGCTAAATCCGCAGCGAAGTCGGCTGTCTCGAAGGTGACGCGCACCAACGGCTCGTCGTCAAGCACAGGAACAGGACAGTCGAGGGCGGTGCGCGATGCCCTGCGCGATTGCGGCGTCTACATCGGCGGCAAGCGGTTGCCCGGCACCTACGACCACTTCTCCGGGCTGTCCGAGGTACGGAATTTTGGCGAGGGCTTCACGTGGCTGTCGTTGTCGCGCCCCAACGCGACACAGATGGATGCCATCGCTGAGCTTTACGGGCTGGATGAGCTGACGGTGGAGGACGCACTGACTAACCGCCAGCGCCCCAAGATTGAGATCCACGATGATCACGTTGTTTTTGTTATTCGCTCGATTCACTACTCCCCGGAAGGTCTCGCGGATGACGAAAATGAGATTATTCGCTCCGGCCAGCTGATGATTGTTATCGGCCCGGAGTACGTCATCACCATTCGCATGGGCATGCCTAGCTCGGATATGCAGCGCATTAGCGCACGCGTGGAGAACACCACCGACGCCATCGACTACGGCCCCGCGGGCGTGCTGTGGGCACTGACGGACAACCTCGTCGATGCGTACCTGCGCATCGCTATGCAGCTGGAAGATCGCGTGGAGATCATGGAAGACGAAGTCTTCGAGCCGAACTTGGATTCGGATATTGAGGACATTTACATCCTCAAACGAGAGATTCTGGAAATGCGCCACGCGATCGATCCGCTGACACCGGCACTGCGCTCCCTGATGAATCTGCGGGAAGACATCATGCCTAAGGACGTCAGCCGTTATCTTTCCGATGTTCTCGACCACCAGCTCGCCGCCGCGGACCTCGTCTCCGGACTCGACGAACGACTCTCCGCCCTCATCGACGCCGCCGCCGTGAAAATCCAGCTGCAGCAGAACCAGGATATGCGTACCATCTCGGCGTACGCGGCTATTCTCGCCGTCCCGACCGCCCTGGCCGGCATCTACGGCATGAACTTTGACCACATGCCCGAGCTGCACTGGGAGTACGGCTACTTCATCGTCCTCGCCATCATGTTTGCCATCGTGGCGTTTTTGGTGTGGGTCCTGCGCCGCAACAAGTGGCTGTAGGTACTGCTTCTGGCAGGCATCGCTTTACGACGGATACAGCAACCTACCCGCGATTCCCACCGAGCGCCCGCTGCGCCAACAGGTCACGGGCCCGCTCGGCATTGCGGGGATTGCACAGGACGTCGTAGCGACGGGCAACAATCTCCGTTGTGCTCGAGAAATCCCGCTTGCCGTTTTGCATTGCGTACGGAACTGCGGCCAGCACGATGCCGAAGATGGCGCCCATACCGAGGCCAACAATCAGCGGACTAACCCAATCCTCCTGGAAAAGCCCCAGAATCAGGCCGAAGAACAGGCCCATCCACAGCCCGTACAGCGCGCCGCCGCCGAGCACCTTCGGCCAAGTCAGCCTGCCGACCACGCGCTCCACCTGCATCAGGTCAACACCGACGATGGTGAGGTCGGAAACCGGGAACTCATCGCGATCACTGAGCGAATCCACCGCCGCCTGCGCGTCGGAGTAGTTGGTGAAACTGCCCACCGGCCACCCCTCGGGCACCTGGCGCTGAGGCAACCGGGACTTCATACTCTGTTCCCGGCCGCTCCCCCAACCGCTGCCCGCTTCCCCATTTGCCATCGGTACTCTCACCGTTCCCTTGCAGTTGTTGTCACAGTAAAAGGTGACTCAGTTGCTAAAAATATTGCTAAAACTATCGCCAAAAGGCGTTCTATCAAGGACAACGTCAGACGATTGGCAATTGTTCCACCGACTGGTCCGCCGCCCATTCCACCGCCACCGCTCTTGCCGGAAGGGTTGGTCGCTGTGACCGTCGTGAAGCGGCAAACTACTGATTTTGTCAGTAGTTCTTTGTCTTGCGGGGTCTCACGATAAGATTCACTACATAATGTCTACGATTACTGAAGCTGAAGTTCGCACCGCCCTGGCGCAGGTCGAAGATCCTGAGGTACGTCGCCCGATTACCGAGATTGGCATGGTCAAGTCCATCTCGGTGGCGGACAACAATGACGTGGCCGTGGAGATTTACCTCACCATCGCCGGTTGCCCCATGAAAAACACCATCATCGAGCGCACCGAAGAGGCGCTGAACGGTATCGAGGGCGTTGGCAACGTCACCGTCACCACCGATGTGATGAATGACGAGCAGCGCCGCGAGTTCCGCAACGCCGTCCGCGGCACCGCCTCCGAGCCGGTGATCCCATTCGCCCAGCCGGACTCCCGCACCCGCGTGTTCGCCGTCGCCTCCGGTAAGGGTGGCGTCGGTAAGTCCTCCGTGACCGTGAACCTCGCCGCCGCGCTGGCCGCGAAGGGTCTGTCTGTCGGTGTCCTCGATGCCGACGTCTACGGACACTCCATCCCACACATGATGGGCTCCGAGGAAAAGCCACACCAGGTCGACGACATGATCATGCCTCCGCAAGCGCACGGCGTGTCACTGATTTCTATCGGACACTTCGTCGACGACAACGCACCGGTTGTCTGGCGTGGGCCAATGCTGCACCGCGCTATCCAGCAGTTCCTCGCGGACGTGTTCTGGGGCGACCTGGACGTCCTGCTTTTCGACTTGCCCCCGGGAACCGGCGACATCGCCATCTCCGTGGCGCAGCTCGTGCCGAACGCTGAGCTGCTGATTGTTACTACCCCGCAGATGGCCGCCGCCGAGGTCGCAGAGCGCGCCGGCACCATTTCGCTGCAGACCCGCCAGCGCATCGCCGGTGTCATCGAGAACATGAGCTGGATGGAGATGCCGGACGGCTCCAAGATGGAGGTCTTCGGCGCAGGTGGCGGCGAGACCGTTGCCCGTCGTCTTACCCAGATCACCGGCGGAAAGGTCGAGCTGCTCGGCCAGGTGCCGCTGGACACAGAGCTACGCGAAGGCGGCGACAAGGGCACCCCGATTGTCCTGTCCAAGCCGGATTCGGGCGCGGGCGAGGCCCTGAACGCTATCGCTGACAAGCTGGTTGTTCGTCGCGAGTCGCTCGCAGGCAAGTCGCTCGGCTTGGGCGTAACTCCGAAGTAGGCCTTCGCTTTACGACGATCACAGCGACGCCCCCTCCCCGGTATTTTCGGTGCCGGGAAGGGGGCGTCTGCTTTTGCGGCTGCGGTGTCTGGGGCGTATGTGTTGTGGGCGCTTTCGGTGGTGCATCCATCAAAGCGGCTGCGTGCACTTACTGACTAGGTTTATGACACTTTCGTGGCAAAATTTGTGCTCAAAGTGTCATAAACCTAGTCAGTAACTTGCGGTCGGGAACGGTTTGCAACCTCTATAGGTTGTCGTCGTCGACCCAGGCCTGCACCCCACGGGGCTGCTGAGGTTGTTGCGGCTGCTGTGGTGTTTGCTGTGCTTGCTGTTGGCGGGCCTGGGCAACTGGATCCTGCCACGTCCCCGGCTGCGGGAGCGGCTGCTGCGACGGAGCCGGCTGCACTGGCTGGTTCGTATTGGACTGCTGGTACTGCTGACCCGCAGGCCCGGCCGCTCCTGCAGCTCCGGCTGCACCAGTTCCGCCACCACCCGCTGCGGGCTTACCGGAGAGCATGTCCAGGTAGGTGTCATCGCCATCGAAAAGCGTCCTGGTGATGGCGGTCTTCGGGTTGAGACGACGGAGATCGTTGAGCTCCTGCAGCGGCTTGCGAAGATCATCGAAGTCTTCACCGAACTCGTCCGAGAGGTTATCGCGTGCGTCATTGATTGCGGTGCGCGCAGCCAGAAGCAATGCGCGGACGTCCTCAATTACCTTCGGCAACCGCTCAGGTCCGATGAGAATTAGTCCGAGGATAAAGAGGACAAGAATCTCGCCCCAGCCAACATTAGAAAACACGTTATACCACCTTAGTTACAGTGCACCTCGCATGCAGCATTGCGTGGCCAAATCCACCAAATCTGCCAAATCCGCAGAAACCAGCCGAAACCGGCCGAAACCAGCGCCCCCTACTCCGGCGTGATCTTCGCCTCCAGCTCGGCTCCGTGGCGAACGATCTTCAATACCGCCTCATTACCAGCGCCAACAGTCCACAGCGCCACCGTGAGCTCATCTGCGGACGATACCGCGCGGTCTCCCACAGCCGTAATCACGTCGCCTTCCTGCAGGCCTTCCCGGTCGGCAACACCTCCCGGCAGGATGCTGGCAATCTCGGCACCAGTCAGTGCGCCATTGGAAACCGTGCGCACTGTCACGCCAATCCCAGGATGAACCGGCTGCTCACCGGCAATGAGCTGCTCAGCGATGGCAACGGCTGAATTGATTGGAATCGCAAAGCCCAACCCCTGTGAGCCACCCGAGCTACTGAAAATCACCGTATTAATACCGATAATGGCACCGCGGATATCCACCAGCGGACCACCGGAGTTACCCGGGTTGATGGAGGCATCGGTCTGAATCGCATCGGCGTAGCCGTCCGTGTCAGTCCCTTCAGCGGCCAGGCGCACCGGCCGATTAAGCGCGGAGACAATTCCCGAGGTCACCGTGCCGCCGAGCCCCTGCGGCGAGCCCATCGCAATCACGGTGTCACCGACCGCAACCGCGTTGGAATCACCAAGCTGCGCCACGGTCAGCCCCGCAACATCTTCGACCTTAATTACGGCGAGGTCGGTCTTCGGGTCGCGGCCAATAATCTTGGCCGGCACTTCCTTCAGCTTGCCGCCGTCCCAAAACGTTACGGAGACCTGCATATCCTGCCGGTCCGCCACCGCCGAAACGACGTGGTTATTCGTCAAAATATGACCGTCACCATCAATGACAAACCCCGAGCCCACGCCCGAGACCTCACCGGCACTGACCGCAATCGACACCACCGCGGGACGAAGAGCCTCCGCCACCTTGCCGATTTCAGTCAAATCACCGTTGCCCGGCCGCCCCTCGATCTGCTGCAGCTCCACACGCTGGTAGTCCGAGCGGAAAGTCTTGCCAGCCCAACCGCCAACAAAGCCGCCAACACCGCCAATGAGCAGCACCACGGCCGACGACGCCGCGATCACACGCCACGGCACCTCGCGGCCAAAAATCACTTCCCGCGCGCTGACGCGGGGAGCCGTCTTCGGGCGAGGCTTCTTTTTCGCTTCGGGTTTGCGGGCTGGACGCCCCGTCGTCATGCGTGACGACGAATCCTGCCACGGCGAATACTCTTGGGCGGTGGCACTGGTGTCGTCGTCAAGCTTCTGCCCTGGAGCACGCTGTAACCCGCCAGTTGCGGCGGCACGATCGGAGTCCGGGGCAAACGCGGAATCATCGAAAGAGCGATGTTTGCCCACTAGTGACTACCACCTTTACGAAAACCGCGAACAATCTGCTCCAACGCGGCACTCAGCGACTCCGGCGGACGGTGCGCGAGATGCCGCGCCGACCGATGGGGCTCTGAGTCCTCGCAACTGCCTGCGAAATCAGCAATACGAGCGCGCAGCTCAGCTGGAATGTGCAAGGGCGCGCTATCACGCAGACGCTTGGCCGCCTGCCGCTGCTTCGCGACCTCCCGGCGACATTCCGGGCATGCCATCAGGTGCGCCTGCGCACGACGCTCAGCTACGACCGACAACTCGCCGTCAACAAAAGCGGCAATTGCCTCGGTGCCGAGATGCTCCGTTGACAAAAAACGCTTGTCATCGCCCTGCTGAATCACAGACTGCAGCACCTCCAGAAATCGCACCCATTTAACTAGCCCCACAATAGCCGCTCCCGCGGATTGAGTGCGGGAATCTAGCCTGCGGTGACCGACTCCGGCAGCTCCTGTCGTTCCTTCTCCAGGCGCTCCAACGTCGCCCGCAAGCTGGAACGTGCCCGGTGAATACGCGAACGCACAGTGCCCATCTTGAGCCCAAGGGTGCTGGCAATTTCCTCGTAGGTCAGCCCCACCACATCACAGAGGACAACCACCGCGCGATAGTCCGGCTGCAGCTCAGCCAGCGCGATTTCCAAATCCGGGTCGAGCATCGCGTCATCGACGGCCTGCTCCGGGGTCTTCAGCGTGCCCGGGACGCGGTCGTAGTTCTCCGGCAACGCCTCCATCCTGATGACCTGCCGGTGCCGGACCATATCCAAAAACAGGTTAGTGGTAATCCGATGCAGCCAGCCTTCAAAAGTGCCGGGACGGTATGACTTCAGCGAGCGGAACACACGCATGAATGTTTCCTGCGTCAGGTCTTCCGCGTCCTGCTGGTTACCAGTCAACCGATAAGCGAGCCCGTAAACACTATCCGCGTGGGCCTGGACCAGTTCCGACCACGACGGCATCTCCCCCACACCTGCGTCAAAAGCCGCGGTGCCGGACAGTTGCTCAGTTACATCAGCGGACGGGGCGTCCTCACGGCTGTCGCCTGCGCTGACTAGTTCGGACTTGACTCGTTCAGGCATGAGGTTCAGTGTTCCTTACCAACCTTAGGTTTGTAGTGACCTTACCCTGAAAATAGTTTGAGAGTCCAGACAAATTTGAGGCTTGTTTACCCACCTAGTCCGGCACTGACCGGCGCGCCCCGCTACCCTGCCCGAAGTTTTTTCCTACGCTATAAAGCGTGTCCGAAACGAGTTCTTCTGCTACCCCGCTATCCGCACGTGACGCTATTGCACAGCACGTCAACAACACGACCGTAGTCTCCGAGGCCCTTGAAAGCGCCCGAGAGAGCGCTCGCGAATACGGAGTTGCCGTCCCCGATACGATGACCGGCGCCGCTTTGACCTCGCTCATGGCCCTGACCAGCGCCCGCCGCGACGGTCACCCCGCCGCTGTCATCGCATCGCCTGCGGCAGGCGTAGTCGGTTTGCACCTGGCCGCCGGCCTCGGCGATGACGGCGTTCTCACCTGCATCGACCCGGAGCTCGAGCACCAGTCTCTGGCAAAGTCCGCTTTCCGAGCCGCAGGCATCCGCCCCAACCGACAGCGCTTCCTGCCTTCGCAGCCGCTGGAGGTCATGGATCGACTGGCCGCCGACTCCTACGACTTGGTCTACTTGGACGTCGCCCCGGCGATCCTCCGCGCCGCCCAGGAAAAGGCCTGGCCGCTGCTTCGCTCCGGTGGCGCGCTCGTCCTGACCGGCGCGCTCCTCGACGGCACTGTCGCTGACTCGTCACGCACTGACCGTGACACCGTCGCTGCCCGCGAAGCCGACGAATATATGCTCCAGCTTGACGACGCTTACGTGATGCGCCTACCTCTAGCAGCTGGCACCACTGTGCTGGTGAAGAAGTAGTTTTCTACTGTTGGCCGGCCGGCTAGCGGCAGCGGTGGGCCACTGCGACTTACTGACTGCGTTTATGGTTGGTGGCGACGGGTCGAGCCGAGTTACTGACTGCGTTTATGACAAAAATGGCCCGAAAAATGGCGTGAAAGTGTCATAAACTCGCACAGTTTCACATTTGCAGCCCATGCCCGTATTCACATGCGAAGCCCTTAGCCACACGTGCAGCCCATAATTTTTGGGGCTGCCAGTTTTTGGACTAGGTAGCAACTAGGTAGCAAAAAGGGTTAGAAGAAAAAGGCACGTACCCCACGGTACGTGCCTTTTGCAGCCGGTCGAACTCAGACAGTCTAGATAACCTGGTTCTTACCAACGGCCACAACGCCACCAGCGCTGACCTTGAAGCGCTCTGCGTCCTTCTCCGGATCGACACCGATAATGGCGCCGTCGGAAACTACAACGTTCTTGTCCAAAATCGCATGGCGAACCACTGCTCCGCGGCCGACGCGAACGCCTGGGAAGAGAACCGAGCCCTCCACCGTCGCGCCATCCTCGACCACAACGTTGGTGCTAATCACCGAGTTGCGGACCGTACCACCGGAGACAATCGAACCAGCACCGACCATCGAAGCCTGAGCAATACCGCCCTGGACAAACTTGGCCGGAGGCAGGTTCTCCTCTGAGAAGGTGTGGATTGGCCACTTCTTGTTGTAGAGGTTAAACACCGGGTGGACGGAAATCAGGTCCATGTTGGCCTCGTAGAAGGCATCGATGGTACCGACATCACGCCAGTAGCCCTTGTCACGTTCGGTCTCACCCGGAACGTAGCTGTCCTTGAAGTCCCAGACGAAAGCTTCGCCCTCCTCTACCAGCATCGGAATAATGTTTCCGCCCATATCATGGTCGGAGTTTTCATCTTCCGAGTCACGCTTAATAGCGTCGATAAGCGCGGAGGTAGTGAAGATGTAGTTACCCATCGACGCGAACGTCGAGTTCGGGTCATCCGGGGTGCCGGGCGGATCAGCCGGCTTCTCCAGGAACTCGGTGATTCGGTTGTTGTCATCGGCATCGATGACACCGAATGCGCTGGCCTCAGAACGCGGGACGCGGATACCAGCGACCGTCACGCCAGCGCCAGACTCGATGTGGGCCTCCAGCATCTGCTGCGGATCCATGCGATAGACGTGGTCGGCACCGAAGACGATGACGTACTCCGGATCCTCGTCGTAAACCAAGTTCAGCGACTGCAGAATCGCGTCCGCCGAACCGGTGAACCAGCGCTTACCCAGACGCTGCTGAGCCGGCACCGGGGTGACGTACTGGCCGGTGATGCCAGACAGCTGCCACGCCTGCGAAATGTGACGGTCGAGCGAGTGGGACTTGTACTGGGTCAGCACACAGATCTTCAAGAAACCTGCGTTGACCAGGTTCGACAGCACGAAGTCGATAAGCCGATAGCTACCGCCGAAAGGCACGGCGGGCTTAGCGCGGTCTTCCGTCAGCGGGAAGAGACGCTTGCCTTCGCCACCGGCAAGGACAATGGACAAAACATGTGGTTGACTCCTCACACCAACCAACCTATATGCGATTTACGTTCCTCGCTGCCAGTCTCCCCTCCCCGCTACCCACACCCAGGCATATCAAGCGACGGAAATTGTCAAATCTGGTTACGCTGGAACTATGCGTGTTGCCATGATGACCAAGGAATACCCTCCGGAGATTTACGGCGGAGCAGGTGTTCACGTAACTGAACTGACTCGTTTCATGCGCGGCCTCGACGGCGTTGACGTCGATGTGCACTGCATGGGTGCTCCTCGCGATGAGGCGGATGTATATGTCCACGGCGTTGACCCGGAGTTGAAGGATGCCAACGCCTCGATTAAGACGCTGTCCACGGGGTTGCGCATGGCAAATGCCGCCGCGGCAACCGACATTGATGTCGTCCACTCTCACACGTGGTACTCGGGCCTGGGCGGTCACCTCACTGGTCTGCTCAAGGGCATTCCGCATGTGGCAACCGCGCACTCACTGGAGCCGCACCGCCCATGGAAGCGCGAGCAGCTTGGCGGCGGTTACGACGTTTCCAGCTGGTCCGAGCGAAATGCTATGGAGTACGCAGACGCTGTCATTGCTGTTTCCGCGCGCATGAAGGACGCCATCCTGGATGCCTACCCGCGTATCTCCCCCGACAAGGTCCACGTTGTCCTGAACGGTATCGACACCGAGCTGTGGTACCCGCGCCCGACGTGGGAAGAGTCCAAGGAACAGAACGGCTGGTCTGTCCTGGAGGAGCTCGGCGTTGACCCGTCTCGCCCGATGGTCGCGTTCGTCGGCCGCATCACCCGTCAGAAGGGTGTCGCTCATTTGGTCAAGGCCGCATCGCTTTTCGACGACGGTGTGCAGCTCGTTCTGTGCGCCGGCGCTCCGGACACCCCGGAAATCGCGAAGGAGACTGAGCAGCTCGTCCATGACCTCCAGGAGAAGCGCGATGGCATTTTCTGGGTGCAGGACATGCTGCCGAAGGAGAAGATCCAGGAGATTCTGACGGCCGCGGATTCCTTCGTCTGCCCGTCCATCTACGAGCCGCTGGGCATCGTTAACCTCGAGGCTATGGCCTGTGGCACCGCCGTTGTCGCCTCTGATGTCGGCGGTATTCCGGAGGTTGTCGTCGATGGTGAAACCGGCACTCTGGTTCACTACGACGAGTCCGATCCGGAGGGCTTCGAACGAGGCATCGCTGCCGCTGTCAACAACATGGTCGCCGACCGCGACCGCGCTGCCAAGGTTGGCCAGGCGGGTAAGAAGCGCGCTGAAGATGTGTTTAGCTGGGAGAACATCGCTCAGCAGACCGTCGAGGTCTATAAGTCTTTGATGTAGCTGGCTGTCTGCGAGACGCCACGGATGCGCGGCGAACGGAGTCTCCTCATAAGGCCCATCGCTTCCGAGAAGGAAGCGGTGGGCCTTTTTTAGCCTTTTTACTAACCCCGTTCAGGACATTTACTTATGCCTTTGCCCACTTTCCTAAACCTAATTTAAGTTTTGGCTGAATTTATCATTCCTGGTCAATAGCATACTGAGTATGAGATTCACTAAGAAGGTGGCAGCAGTTGGTGCCGCCATTGCCATAGCGCTAGCGGGTGCAGTACCGCATCAGGCGCTCGCTACAGAAGTAGCCCCATCCCCTAGTACCGCTACCATCACCGAGCGTGGTCCCCTTGGACAGTCCGGTCGCTGGTTTACCGACGGTGACGGCCGTGCTTTCCTCACTCAGGGATCGAACATCGTCTACAAGCACGATCCTTACACCCCAGAGGCCGGAGGCTTTAACGAGGACGATGCTGACTGGCTCGTGCAGCAGGGCTTCGACTCCATGCGAGTCGGCATTATCTGGAAAGCAGTAGAGCCAAAGCCCGGCGAGTACAACGACGAATACCTGGATTCCATTGCCCGCACTATCTCCATGCTCACTGAGCGTGGAATCGCGGTCTTGGTCGATGCCCACCAGGACATGTACAACGAGAAGTTCGAAGGCGAATTTGCCCCGGATTGGGCTGTCATTGACGACGGGGTTCCCAGCCTCTTAAAGGTTGGCTTCCCCGCTAACCAGGCTCTCAATATCGGACTCATTAGGGCATACGACAACTTCCTGAATAACCGCGAAGGGCCAGGCGGCGTTGGGTTGCAGGAGCGTTACGCAGCCATGTGGGGCCATGTCGCCAAACGCCTTGGCGACATGCCGGGACTGATGGGCTACGACATCATAAATGAACCGTGGCCAGGCTCCGCATACCCACTGTGCTATCTGGCTCTCGGCGACTGCGGCCCGGCTAAGGAAAAGCTCGATGAACTGCACCAGAAGGCTGCCAATCAGATTGTCGACAAGGACCCGGACGCTATTGTCCACTACGAGCCCTACTCCATGTGGAACACCGGATTGAACACGAATCCGGCAGCCCCGGAGGTTCCTGAAACCGCTGGTACGGCCCTCAGCTGGCATGTCTACTGCACCACGAATGCCCTGTTCAACACCTACACGGGCTGTGACTTCTTCGATGGTCGTACCTTCGACAATGCGGAAATCGTCTCATCCGGTAACGGCTCGGCCACACTGCTGTCCGAGTTCGGTGCGACCGACGATGCCGATACCCTCAATGGCGTAATTTCGCTTGCCCGCCGCCACATGGTCGGCTGGCAGTACTGGTCCTACTGCGGATGCAACGACCCGACGACGCAGAACCAGAAGGAACAGGGCATGGTCTTCGACCCTACTGTTCCAGGACCTGTAGGTGCCGATGCCTTCAACCGCGACAAGATGACCATCCTCGCCGCTCCACACCTGCGAGCGGTCGCAGGCACCCCGCAAGCTACCGACTGGAACCGCGACACCCGTGTCTACCAGGCCAGCTGGAACAATAACCGCGTCGACGGCACCGGAGTTTTCGCACCTGGTTCCACCAGCGAGCTCGTTGTGCCCTCGATCAACTTCCCGAATGGGTTCACAGTGAATGTCGAAGGCGGTCACGCCACTGTCGCTGCCGATGGCCAGACCGTTCATATCGTCTCCACTGCTGACCAAGTGACAGTCACCATCCAGCCGAAGTAGAACCAACCGCTCGATTCACCAAATCGCGCCCTGTGGATTTTTCCGCAGGGCGTTTTTCTTGCCACGATTTCCTTACCCACAAGCCGATCGGACATCTAACAGACGACCCGCCCCAGCTTGGGCTACAAATATCGCGAATATAATGGCTTCCATGACCACTCACGAGAATTTTCCAACGGTCCGACACACAATTTTCCAAAACTCACTGATGTCCGCACTGCTCGATGGCATCTACGACGGCGAGATGACCATTGGCGAAATCCTTGGTCATGGAAACTTCGGCATCGGTACCTTCGACGGCCTCGATGGCGAAATGGTAATCCTCGACGGGGTCTGCTGGCAGGTGCGTCACGACGGCTCCGCAACCCGGGCCACCATGGATCAGCGCAGCCCCTACACGGTGGTGACCAACTTCGTTCCCCACACGGTGATGGATGCGCCGGAAAACCTAACTCGCAAGGAAATTAGTCCCATCATCGATTCCCTGGTGCCGAGCCAAAATTTTATGTACGCACTGCGGATTACCGGCGAATTTGAGTGGGTGAAGACTCGAACCGTCGTAAAGCAGGAAAAGCCGTATCAGAAGATGGTTGATGCGACGGAAGAAGACGCGTCGGTTGATTTCGAGAACCTGCGGGGCACGATTGCGGGCTTCCGCACGCCGGTGTACGAGAAGGGAATTTCGGTGCCCGGCTGTCACGTGCACTTCCTCGCGGAAGGCGGCACCGGCGGCGGGCATGTGCTGGACTTTAAGCTGCGCTCGGGCACTATCGAGTTGTGCCCGGGCACTGACCTGCAGCTTCGCCTTCCGCTAACGGCGGAATTCTCGGATGCTGACCTGGATCCGGAAGACCTGGACGAGCAGATTCACAAAACCGAGATCAAGGAGTAAACGCTAGTCTCCCGGGCGGCCAAGACGAGTGACGTAGGCACGGGCGGTGACGTGCATCTCTGCAGGTAGCGCCGCAATGCGTTCCTGCAGCACCTCCGGGTGAATATGGCGTGCCGACGGGCTCATACCGATCTGCGCGGCGATTGCACCCTGGTTGAGGTTCATACCGAACTCCACCAGCTCCGGGTCGCCAACAGGCACGAGGTGCCCCTCTGCCTGGGAAATCATGCGCTCGACCTTGCCGCGCTCGACATCGATGATGCCCAGTGGCTCACGAAGCTCGCCCAAATGACCAGTAGTGGCCGTCAGAACCACGACCTGGCCGCCCGGCTTGAGCACGCGAGCGAACTCCTCCGCGTTGCGAGGTGCGAAGACGACCGTAAGCGCATCGATGGAACCATCACGCAGCGGCAAACGCGCCCACGCATCGGCCACAACCGCACCGAGTCGCGGGTGACTCTTGGCCAGGTGCTTGGCGGCCGGCACAGACACATCAATGCCTACACCACGGGAATTGGGAATGCTGTCCAGCGTGTGTGCGAGGTAGTAACCAGTGCCCGCACCGACTTCGCAGATGACTGGGCTGGCGGCCTCGGACACGTTTGCGTCGTCAAGCACGTCCTGGACGTTACCTGTAACTGCCTCAACGAATGGAGCATAGTGGCCACCAGAGAGAAACTCCTCTCGAGCGGTAATCATCTTGGCGTCATCGCCGGTGTAGCGCAGACCAGCCCCACCGGCGAGCGTAACGTAACCCTGGCGGGCGACATCATAGCTATGTCCGGATTCGGACTTCAGAGTCATTCGTTCGGCATCACCAAACTTCAAATCAGTGCCATCGATGGGGTCAGCAAGCACATCAATGATGTCAGCTAGCACGTCGGTCACTCCTCAAACTGAGCTAGAAAAATAATTTTCACTATCTTAGCCCGTGACGAGCTCAGCCAAGTAACTCCAATGCGAGTTACTGACTACGTTTATGACAAAAATTGCCCGAAAACTGGCTTGAAAGTGTCATAAACTCCCACAGTTTCACATTTGCAGCCCGTACTTTTTGTTCATAACCCCTCCATTCGAGCCGTTATCACCTGAAGAAGAAAAGGCGACCTACACCACCTGTGTAGGTCGCCGCTGGGTCAAAACCGGACAGGCTCGCCTCTACCCGGCCTCTACCCGATACCCCACTACTCTGCTACTCCACTACTGCTACAAGCTCTGCACCGAGCTCCTTGGCTTCCTCCGGGGACAGTTCCACCACCAGGCGCCCACCACCATCTGCGGGGACGCGCATCACAATCTTCTTGCCCTCTTTAACTGCCTCCAGCGGACCATCACCGGTACGCGGCTTCATTGCTGCCATGTGAACTCCTTCGTTCTAAGACAATGTCGATGCAGGAGACGACCAGCCACCCCAGCTCGGCTGTGGTAGCCAGGAGATTGACAATCCCGGTTCAAGACCCCGGTCTAAGACCCCGGCTCAAGATCCCGGTTTAGAATCCCTGTCGGCATTTCGACTACTTCTCTTCATCATAGTCCTTTGTTTCACGCAGCGGCATGGGTGAAGCGCCTCAAACTACGCCCCTTACACCAGCCCACGCACCGGATGCAGTGGTGCAAAATCACCGGAAATAGCCAGAGTCATACGGCAGACATCAAGAGTTTCGGACACCTGATGCGAACGGAACACCGCAACACCGGCAGCTGCCGCATGGGCGGTCGCAGCCAAGGTGCCGGGCACACGCTGCTCGACCGGGCGGTCCAAAGTCTCACCGACGAAGTCCTTATTCGACAGCGCCATGAGCACCGGCCAGCCTGTAGCCACGAGCTCATGGCAGCGCCGCAGAAGTTCGAGGCCGTGGTAGGTGTTCTTGCCGAAGTCGTGGGTGGGATCGATGAGGATGCGGTCCTCCGGCACGCCAGCGTCCACTGCCCTCTGGGCGAGCTTGCCGGTTTCTGAGATGACATCGTCCACGACGTCGTCGTAACGCACGCGAACCGGATTGGTGCGTGGCAGTGCTCCACCGGTGTGCGAGCAGACGTAACCCATCCCGTGGGCGCCAGCGACTTCCAGCAGCTCCGGGTCATGGCCTGCCCAAGTGTCGTTGATGAGGTTGGCGCCAGCTTTGATGGCGGCTTCCCCGACTTCGGCGCGCCAGGTGTCGACGCTTATGTGCAGGTCAGGATAGCGCTCGCGAACCTTCGCGATGGTCGGCACCACGCGCTCGATTTCCTCGGCAACAGTTACTTCTGCACCGATACCGGCCTTGACGCCGCCGATGTCGACAATGCCCGCGCCTGCCGCAACAACTTCGTCGACGCGAGCAAGCGCAGCCTCCTCCGCAGCCGTCGCGCCACGGTCATAGAAGGAATCCGGGGTGCGATTGACGATGGCCATCACCGTCGGCACCGCGGAGTCCTGATAAAAACTCCGCACAGCGTCCTACCTTTCGCTGAAGCGACGGACTCGGCGGAGCTTTTCGGGAACGTCAGAGGTCGGCTCGCACTCTTCCATCAACTTTTCGTGCGCGGCCTCGATGTACTCGACCGCTTCTTCAATGGAGTCGGTGACCAGGAAAAGGTCCATATCAGTCGGAGAAATCAGCTCCATGGCCACCAGTTTCTCGCGCATCCAATCGACCAGCCCCGACCAGAACTCAGTGCCCAGCAGCACGATTGGGTGATTTTCCACCTTCTCGGTCTGCACCATCACCAGTGACTCAAAGAGTTCATCGAGCGTGCCGAATCCACCCGGCAGACAGATAAACGCCTGCGAGTACTTCAGGAACATGGTCTTGCGAACGAAGAAGTAGCGGAAGTTCATGCCCAGGTCGACCCAGTCATTCAAGTGCTGCTCGTGCGGCAGCTCAATGCCCAGCCCAATGGAAAGGCCGTCGGCGTCGTAACAGCCGCGGTTGGCGGCTTCCATGATGCCCGGGCCGCCACCAGTGATGGTCGCGTAACCCGCCTCCGCCAGTGCTTTGCCCAGGTCGAAGCCCCACTGGTAGTACGGGCTGTCCTCTGGCAAACGAGCCGAACCATACACCGTCACCGCCGGCGGAATCTCCGCCAACGCACCAAAGCCGTCAACGAATTCCGATTGAATGCGCAGCACACGCCAGGTGTCGTTGTGCAGCCAGTCCGTGTTCGGATTGTGTGACAACAGCCTGCGGTCGGTCGTAGACGCCTGCGGTTCGCCCGCCTGTCGGATTGCGATTGGGCCGCGGAGTGCGCGGCGCTTAGCTGGGGACGGAGTACGTACAGGTTTCATAACCTCACAATGTATGCCAGCAATGACATACGCGCACCCGCTCAGCGAGGGCAGGGTGTGACTCTAGGCTCACTCAGCCACCGGCGCGGTGGTCAAGTACCGCCGCAGGTCCTCCCACAGTGCCGTAATGCACTCGACCGGAATCTGCTCGTCCTTCTTGTGGCAGTACGCTGGGTCACCAGGGCCAAAGTTCACCGCAGGAATGCCGAGCTCCGAAAAACGCGCCACATCGGTCCACCCAAACTTGGGCTTTACGACGTCGCCTGCGACCGCAACCAACTCCTTCGCAGCAGCCGCATGCAGTCCCGGCAGTGCCCCAGGGCTCGCATCCTCGACATCGACGGTGAGGTCCTCGGCCGCAAACTCGTCGAGTCCCAGCACCTCGCGGAAGTGTGCCATGGCCTCATCGGCGCTGCGGTTGGGCGCGAATCGGAAGTTGACTCGCAGCACCGCCTCGTCGGGAAGCGTGTTGGTGGCAACCCCGGCCTCCAGCCAGACGACGTTGAGCCCTTCGCGGTAGGCCAAACCGTCGATATCCACAGTCTGCGGTTCATAGGCGGCAATGCGTGACAGCACCGGTGCTAACTTGTGCACGGCATTGTCGCCGAGCCATGCCCGAGCCGAGTGTGCACGTGTGCCGTGCGCGGTCAGACGCAGGCGAATAGAGCCCTGGCAGCCGGCTTCGATGACATTGCCGCTGGGCTCGCCCAGCAGAGCGACATCGCCAGCCAAAAGCTCCGGATGCGACTCACTCAAGTGCCGCAACCCGTTGAACTCCGCGGCGATTTCTTCGCATTCGTACATGATGAGTGTCAGGTCGCGCTGCAACTCCTGGCTTGCCGCCAGCGTCGCAAAAGCATGCAGGTAGACTGCGTCACCGCTTTTCATATCCACAGTTCCGCACCCAAAGAGTGTGTCTCGCCCCTGCGCGTCTACCCCACGCGTCGAGGGCACATTGTCCGCAGTCGGCACCGTATCCAGGTGTCCTGCCAAAATCACGCGCTGCGGCAACCCCCGATGGGTCCGCGCAATCACGTTGTTGTCAATGCGCAGGACCTCAATCGACTCATCTGCCTGCGCGACCTCACGCAATGCCGCCTCGACGGCATCCGCAATCGCGGTCTCATTGTGGGACACCGATTCGATGTCCACCAGTGCCGCCGTGAGGTCTACAGGATCTTGGAGCAGATTTAACTTCGATTTCACATCAATTAAGCGTACAAACCATTGTGCGCCAGCGAAACCAGAATTTTGTGATGAATATGCGCCGCACGACCATTGATCGCATCTCCATTGGCAGGCGCGCCACCGCCGAGGAACAGCGCCAGCTCATGCGGTTCGGCGGAGGTCACACCAATTCTCCCCTCCGCCGGGCGCTTGAGCCCATCAGCCACCTCAAAGACCAGGGTTTTCGCTCCTTCCGGGAGAGTTTGGGCAATGATTGCCTCCGGAGTTTCGCTTGCCGACGACCCCAGCGCCCGCTCCTCCCCTGCAGAATCGGTCGCCTCTCCGTTTCCGCCATCCTCCTCGACAACGCCCGCGCCGGGACCATAGACCACAGCTACACGGGAGCCATAGACCGCAATTACCGGACGCAGCTCATTCGTGCTGACAATCACCGTAGAACCGGCCAGCGGCTTACAGACGGCCGCGACAATCTTGGCCGTTGCATGTGGCAGCTGCACTGGGGTGGGATCGATGTCTCGTCGATAAGCAGGACGAAGCGTTTCGGCGACATCGCCCAGCTCATCGCGCTCCCACATCGGCAGGGCATCGATGCGTGCCTGCTGATCGCGGTTCTTGCGCTCCAGCAAAAGGCGGGCAATCATGCCACCGCCGAGCCCCACCGCGATGGCAACTGCGATAACCAGCACAAGACGGTTCGGCGCAATGAGCGCAACCACTGCGGCGATAGCCACACCGACTGCGCCAATTGGCATTGCTCGCGGCGGCAAAACGAAACCAAAGAAGCTGGCTACGGCAAGAATCCAAGCACTCAACAGTGCGAATCCGACATAGAAGACCACCGGCAGGGCCAGGACGAAGCCGAGTCCGAGCACACTGACAGCAATGATGAGGCTAACTAAGAACCACTGCTTCATTTTCTGTGTGCTTTCAAGGCCAGCTAGGGGCATAGTTCATCCTTCCGCGAAGATTCCTCTAAGGGATACTAATATTAAGAATCATGATTACATCTGGTGCTGTCGCTACGGGAATCGCCAACATCGCAATGGACGGTACAGTTCTCGATACTTGGTTTCCCGCACCTCAGTTAAGCGATGAGGTCGTAGAGTCGAGCACTCACCGGCTCGGCGCCGCTGATTTGACCCCGCAGCTGCTTCGTCAGGTGATTTTGGACGAGGATCGCCGCGTGGAGCAGGTGGCAGTGCGCACGTCTATTGAGGATTTGTCCAAGCCGGCTGTCGACCCGCACGATGCCTACCTGCGCCTGCATCTGCTCTCCCACCGCTTGGTCAAGCCGCACCAGCTCAACACCAAGGGGCTCTACGAGCTGCTCCATGTCGTGGCGTGGACCAACAAGGGGCCATGCCTGCCGGACAACTTCGAGCAACTGCGTACCCACTTGCGCGTCCGCGGCCTGATTCACGTCTACGCCATCGACCGCATGCCGCGCATGGTCGACTATGTGCTGCCCGCAGGTGTCCGCATTGCAGAGGCCGAGCGCGTGCGGTTGGGCGCTTATCTGGCACCGGGTACGTCAGTACTGCGCGAGGGATTTGTCTCGCTGAACTCGGGCACTCTGGGCCCATGCAAGATTGAGGGACGTCTATCCTCCGGTGTTGTCATTGGTGCGCACACGAAGGTGGGGCTGTCGGCCTCCATCATTGCCGCTCACGACGATTCCGGTCAGCGTAAGCCGCTCACGGTTGGCGAGCGCTGCCACATCGATATCGCGGCCGGCACCGTCGGCGTCAGCCTCGGTAATGACTGCATTATTGACCGAAGCATCCTCATTGCCCCCGATACGCCCATCGATGTCCCCGCGGAGAACCGCCGTATTCAGGCATGGGAAATCTCCGGCCGCAACAATATGCACTTCTACCATCACCCGGACCACTCGGCAGTGTGCGTCCGCCGCACGGAACGCCCGGGCAATGACGAAGGTGCCGCTACTTTCACTCAGCTTGCCGACGTGCCGGATGAGCTGGCCGGATAACCTACTTTAGGTGTCTTGAAGGCACATTAATGGGCCCCGAAACGGTGAATGGGGGTAAACCCGTAATACGGTTATTGCCCCTGTTATCAGCGAGGTAATGTTTGCGACATGACCGAATCGCAAATTACCTCCACCTCCGGCGAGACATCTCAGCTGGGCAAGGGGCTGCAGGTTCGACACCTGACCATGATGGGTCTTGGCTCCGCAATCGGTGCCGGTCTTTTCCTTGGTACGGGCGTCGGCATTAAGGCAGCTGGCCCGGGTGTTCTCATTTCCTATGTCATCGCTGGCTTCATTGTCGTCCTCGTCATGCAGATGCTCGGCGAGATGGCCGCTGCCCGCCCGACACCGGGTAGCTTCTCCACCTATGCTGAGATGGCCTTTGGTTCTTCGGCTGGCTTTGTCCTCGGCTGGCTCTACTGGTTCATGCTCATCATGGTGCTCGGCGCTGAAATTACCGGTGCCGGTGCCATCATGGGTGCGTGGTTCGGTATTCCGGGCTGGATTCCAGGCCTGATCTGTGTTGTCTTCTTCGCTGTAGTGAATTTGGCGAATGTGCGCGGTTTCGGCGAGTTTGAGTTCTGGTTCGCGTTCATCAAGGTCGCGGTGATTATCGCGTTCCTGGTCATTGGCGTTCTTCTTTTCTTCGGTCTGCTGCCAGGCACCAGCTTCGTCGGTACGACGCATATTGCCGAGTCCGGATTCCTCCCGAATGGCGTGTCCGGCATTGCCGCTGGTCTGTTGGCCGTGGCCTTCGCCTTCGGCGGTATCGAGATTGTCACAATTGCCGCTGCTGAGGCTGAAGATCCGCAGCGCTCCATCGCTGCTGCTGTCCGCTCGGTAATCTTCCGCATCTCTGTGTTCTACCTGGGCTGCGTGACCGTCATCATCCTGCTGTTGCCGTACTCCCAGATTGACGGCGCTGACTCCGCAGCTGAGTCGCCGTTCACCCAGGTTCTGAAGCAGGCGAACATTCCGGGTGCCGTTGGCTTCATGGAGGCCATTATCGTTCTGGCGCTGCTGTCCGCGTTCAACGCTCAGATTTACGCAACCTCTCGCCTGGTCTACTCGATGTCCACCCGCGGTGAGGCACCGCGCTTCTTCGCCCACACCAATGAGGGCGCAGTTCCGAACCGTGCGGTCATCATGTCGATGGTCTTCGCCTTCGTCTCCGTGGGCCTGCAGGTTGTCTTCGACGGCTCGAGTGTCCTGGTCTTCCTACTGAACGCTGTCGGCGGCTGCTTGCTGGTGATCTGGCTGGTCATCGCCCTGTCTGAGATTAAGCTGCGCCCGCAGATGGAGGCCAACAACGAGCTTTCCGTTCGCATGTGGGCCTACCCGGCACTGTCCTGGGTAGCGGTCATCCTGATTCTGGGCCTCGCTGTTGGCATGCTCACCGATTCTGGTGCTCGCCAGCAGGTTATCGCCGTTGTGTGTGTCACTGCGTTCCTCGCGGTGCTCGCTGCACTGACTAAGAAGAGCCGCACCGCGGCCCGCGAGGCTCTCGAGTCCAGCGATAGCAACTAGCCGTTAGCAACTGGCTGCAGGGTCTAACCACCCTGCTACCCCTATCCGAACACTTCCTTGCTACACATTTGCGGAACACTTTTCATAGATAGGGATATGCCGGTAGCCTGTTTTCCATGAAATTTGGAGCACAAGCTACCGGCATTGCCACTTTTAACAACGATACTGTTCTCGACGTCTGGTTCCCCGCCCCCAAGCTCATCGAAGAGGGCGTGGCAACCTCCACCACGACCGGAACCATCGACGCCGACGCACTGCCTGAAGATTTCACCTACCTCACAGATCTGGCCGTAGCCGATGCGGACCGCGGCACCACCCGCCATCTGGTCACAGCTACCATCGCTTCACTCGATGACGCACCAGTTGACACCATCGATGCCTACCTGCGCCTCCATTTGCTGTCCCACCGCCTGGCCACCCCCAACAGCATCAACCTGGACGGCATCTTCGGCAAGCTCAACAATGTGGTGTGGACGAATTTTGGCCCCTGTGCTGTCGAAGGCTTCGAGGTAACCCGAGCCAAGCTGTCGCGCCGCGGGCCTGTCACCGTCTACTCCATCGATAAATTCCCCCGCATGGTCGACTACGTCACTCCCACCGGAGTCCGCATCGGTGACGCTGACCGCGTACGCCTAGGCGCCCACCTCGCAGAGGGCACCACAGTCATGCACGAGGGCTTCGTCAACTTCAACGCAGGCACGCTTGGACACTCCATGGTGGAAGGCCGTATCTCTCAGGGGGTCGTCGTCGACGACGGCTCCGATATCGGCGGTGGTGCGTCCATCATGGGCACACTATCCGGTGGAGGTAAGGAAGTTGTGTCCGTCGGCAAGCGATGCCTACTCGGTGCGAACGCTGGACTCGGCATCTCGCTCGGCGATGACTGCGTACTCGAAGCCGGGCTCTACATCACTGCCGGCACCAAGTGCCACGTTGCCCTAGACGGTGTGAAGAAGACGCTCAAGGCCCGCGAGCTCTCGGGCGGATCGAATATGCTCTTCCGCCGCAACTCGCTCTCTGGTGCAGTCGAGGTTGTGCCGTGGGCTGCCGAAAAGGTGAAGCTCAGCGCGGAGCTGCACGCTAACTAAGGGGTCGTCGGCACGTCTGCCGGGGCCGCGATAGTCCGCGCGCTCCGGTAGGCACGTCGCTCACCAGTGACGGGGTCGACAAAGGCCAGCGCGGTCGCCGTCAATCGCAACTGCGGCGTGTACTTTGGCACTCCACTCGCGCTTGCCGACGGCCCCTGCGCCCCCGCTTCCCGGCCATAGGTATCCTCACCGAGGATGGGATAGCCTAGCCAGTCCATCGTCGCCCGCAGCTGATGCGTGCGGCCCGTATGGGGCTGTAGCCGCCAGTGCCCCACCTGCATGCGGCTGCCGCAATGCCCACAACCACAGCCGACTGCGTGCAGCGGAATGCTGGTGCTGGTCGCACCACCGCCATGGCTGTTCGCCAGCACATCGCCGATGTCCGCGGCTACTCGGCCGAGGAAGGTCACGGTTGTGCGTGCGAGCTTGAACTTGGGATTCTTCGCGGCAGCGCGAGCGAAATCGTCGGTCTCCACGACTTTTACTCCGCGCCCCGCCGGGTTGGGATCGAGCAGAAGCGTGACATCCCTGGTTTCCCCCACATGCCAATCATCGGGCATCACGGTGAGGCATTCGTATTCTTTGGTGATTTCCTGGTTTTGGAAAAGCTGCTGGTAGCGCGCACGGGTAGCCGGATTCCGGGAAAGCAACAGCAGCCCACTGGTCAGAAGATCCAGGCGGTGAACGGCCACTATCTCCGGTTCCCCGAGACTACGTCGCAGTCGCTCCTGCACGGTATTGGCCACGATGCGGCCATTGGGAGTCGCCGGCAGAAAAGGTGGCTTGTCTACGACCAGAAACTCATCGGTGTCGGCCACGATTGCCGGCTCAAAGGGGATGTACTCCTCGCGCTCGTGAGCGGCGGCATCGACTTGCGCTGCCTGACGGTTCTTCTCAAGGCCCCACCACGCATCTCGATTGCCTGCGGCACGTCCCACGGCACACTCCCTTTTTCATGATTTGGTCTATGCCGATGTCGGCACCGTTTGCAGCATTCGGCCTACGCGGGCCAGCACATCTGGCCGGGGCTAGCCGCGAATACGCGCCGCCGCCACTTCGATGTCGTTGAGCGTTGCTGTGAGCCCCACCCGCACGTGCTGCGCACCCTTGGGGCCGTAGAAGCTACCCGGCGCGACCAAAATGCCGCGTTCGGCCAGCCAATCAACGGTCTGCCAGCAGTCTTCCCCGCGCGTAGCCCACAGATAGAGCCCGCCCTCGGAGTCATCGATACGAAAACCTGCGGCTACCAGTGCATCATGCAGAATCTCACGGCGGTCACAGTATCGCTGCTTTTGTTCGGCCTCGTGGGAGTCGTCGTTAAGCGCGGCGATCGTGGCGTGCTGGATGGGTCCCGGCATCATCAGCCCCATGTGACGGCGCACGGAAACCAGCTCGGCGATGAGGTCCGCGTCGCCAGCGAACCAGCCGGTGCGGTACGACGCCATGTTCGACGTCTTGGACAGCGAGTGAATAGCCAGCAGGTTGGTGAAATCACCGTCGCACACTCGCGGGTCGAGAATACTGACTGGCTGTTCAGTCCAACCGAGCCCCAGGTAGCACTCGTCAGAGGCGACAACGACGTCCCGAGCACGCGCCCACTCAACCACCTTGCGCAGGTGTTCAACACCGAGGACCTTGCCGTTGGGGTTGCCCGGGGAATTGATGAACATCAGCGTCGGCGAGGCGGGGCCGATTTGCGTCAGCGAGTCCGCACGCAGCAGCTCAGCGCCTGCGATGCGAACGCCGACCTCGTAGGTGGGATATGCCAGCTCGGGGATGACGACGGTGTGCCCCGCGCCTACGCCGAGGAGGAAGGGAAGCCAGCCAATCGCTTCCTTGGTGCCGATGACCGGAAGCACATTGCCGCCATTGACCGCTGACTCCAGTCCCGTCACGCCGTAGCGCCGCGCCATCGCTGCAACAATCGCAGCACGTAGCTCAGGCGTGCCGACGGTCTGAGGGTAACCCGGTGCGGCAGCACCTTCGGTAAGGCCCTTCCGAATTATCGGAGCGACTTCATCGACCGGTGTGCCGACCGAGAGATTGACCATACCCTCTTCATGCGCAGCCGCAGTGGCTTTCGCCTGCGTGAGAGAATCCCACGGAAACTGAGGCAAAAGAGAACCGGGAGTTACGCGCTTACGGGCAGCTGACATGGGCGGTGATGAAGTCCTTCCCGGGAAAAGAAATAGGTTTAATCATCTGTGGTTTTATTCTTCTGCCTGCGGCGGCAGAGCTGCCACGAATGGCACATCGAAGTCCTGGGGGCCGAGCTTGGCGGCACCACCCGGGGAACCCAACTCATCGAACCAGTCGACATTCGCATCGATGAATTCAACCCACTCATCCGGAACATCGTCCTCGTAGAAGATGGCCTCGACTGGGCAGACCGGTTCACAAGCGCCACAGTCCACGCACTCATCAGGATGAATGTAGAGCATGCGCTTGCCCTCGTAAATGCAGTCAACCGGGCACTCTTCAACACAGGCACGGTCGAGGACGTCAACACATGGCTGGGCAATGATGTAAGTCATGGTTTTAGGTTTAAGAACCTTTCTCACAAGATATGGGATGAGGCTTTCGCTATCTGTCGATTATGCCGTTCCGACGAGAAACAGAGCAAAATAGACAGAGCGGTATATTCAGATTGGAGTCTACACCCAACGTGGGTGTTGTTTTCAACTGGCTCCAGAAAGAGCCACATTGATGCGGGCCTGCCCTGTATCAATTCCTCACCGTCTCCTGCAGTATCCGCTGCGGTTTTCGCTAGAGTGCCCGCAGATGGCGCAGTGGCCAGGCACCGCCCAGCACACCGCAAACAAGCAGCAGCACTGTTCGCAACCACTGCCCCATTGCCAAGTCCCCACCGAAGGGCAGCACTGCCCACAGCAGAATGCCTGCAAAGCCCAGCACCCAGATGACAGTCGGAATTGCAGCTTTGGAGCGATCGCGTGTCCACAGCAACGCTGTGTTGGTGATAATCAGATTGGCAATATAGGCCAGCGGAATGGTCCACGGCAACGGAATAGCAACCGAGCCGATGGTAATCCACACTCCGAGGAAAACTACTTCAATCACCAACGCTGCCAACGCAGCCAGCGACAGCCAGACTAGCGCTACTGTGACCTCCCCCTGATGGAAGTTCTCGCGTGGCTGCGAACGTTCCGGGTCACCCCAATAGCGCTCATCCCCGAATGTGCGCTTTTCAATACTCAAGCGCTCGTTCTTCAACTTTCCGCCAGCAGCGTTAATCAAGTCTTCGCTTTCGTGAGGCTGAGGGTTACTCATCGTCCGCACTCCCCTCCGCTTCCAGATCCACGCTCGGTACAGAGTCGACGCTCGCTACCGGCTCTGGCGGTAATTGGATATTCACCAGCTCCCCCAGCTCTTCCAGGGACGCAGCGGTCGCCGTACCAAAACGGTATGCCTCAGTCGGTGTCACCGGCTGACACAGCAAATTGGAAAACGCCCAGACGGCTCGCGCACGACCAGAGCCATCGGTCTGCCCATAGACAGCATCCGGATTAACCTCGCTGACGGAACCATCGGCGAACCACACCTGCGTCGCATGCGCGCGCATGGCCTCAACCTTGGCAGCCACAGCGGCGTCATCCAGCTGAACCTCGAAATGGCCAGTCACGGTGGCGAAGTCGTCGACATCGCACGACTGCCAGCTCTCCGGTACCACGGTAATGGCATCCAGCCCCGCCGCCATTGCCTCACGATCGGTGACCGCCCACAGCGTCGGAAAGCGATTTCCGCACGCCGCGACAGTGATATCGTGCGCACGAATGTGGTCCGGATGCCCATAGCCACCATCGGCGTCGTAGGTAATGACCAGGTCTGGCTGCAGCTCATCGAGGATGGTGCGAAGCTGGGCGACCGCCTCATCACCTGAGTTCACGAAGGCACGCGGATGCTCATTGCCCTTGTCACCGGCCATCCCGGAGTCACGCCAACGTCCAGCGCCGCCGAGGAACCGCGGCGCGTTATCAGGACCGTTGGCGCCTAACGCACGCAGCGCCGAGCGCAACTCGGCGACGCGGAAACCGCCCAACTGGTCGGCTTCATCAGCAACTAGCCCCTGGTACGGCGCACCGATGACCTCTCCCAGCTCGCCCATCGTGCAGGTCACTACGCTTACCGACGCTCCGGAACGCGCGGCAGCCGCAATCAAACCACCTGTCCAAATGGACTCGTCATCTGGATGTGCGTGAACAAAAAGTAACTTCACGGACTTTCTTACTTCCCCTTGTTCTCCTGGTCGATGTTATCGCGGCCATCTTGGTTCTGACCCGAACCGTCCTGCTCTGTATCTTCGCGCGGATTATCTCTCGTCTGAGAATTCTCAGACGATTCTCGAGCCCCACTCTGTGTCGAGACACGGCGAACCTCGCCCAGAACACCGAGGCGGCCCAACACTGGGTCATCGGTCCACTGCGAAGAGTCCCTCCTCCCGGTAATTGTAATTTCCGGGCTGACCACCGTCAGCAAGCCGTCTTTCACCAAGGTCAGCTCGATACTGTGGCCAGCAATGATATCGGCGAGTTCAGCGGGCAACGCAGAACTGTCGGGAGCGAGCAGCTCATCAATCTGTGGGTCACAAAGACCGGAGAGATTCTCGCTCCGAGCAGCCGATTTCGGAGCAACTGGTACTCCATTTAGGTCAGCCGGCTCCGCTGAGGTAGAAGATTTGGACTGTTCAGATGGTGTTGTCCCGTCCAACGAGCCCTGCTCTTCAGCACTCTTTTCCCGATCTCCACTTGGCGCAGGCCTTGTCGAACTATCGACGAGCTCAGAATCAGACTCGGACTCAGACTCAGCAGCCGACTCTGCGCCCGCTTCGTCCAGGTCCTTCGGCGGCAGCGAACTGACCGAGCCTTCCGTACACACATAGCGTTCCCGGGCCGCCTGGACAGAATTGGGCTGCTCTGCCCATGCCACCACGGCATCGACAGTTCCGTAGGGCAACGAAGACCGCAGCATGTCCGCCGGAGAATACGAAACAACGGTGGCGGGGATACCAGCTGCAGTCAACTGGTCAGCGACCGCAAAAGCCGCAGCGCGTGCCGCTATACCGTCGCTGATGATGCCAATTCGTAGCGGATTGTCCTCAGTAAAACCAGCCTGTGGTGTCTCGAATCGCTCCTGGTCACCACCGTCACCAGAACCACCCGCAATTCGGCGCCCGGTGGCCACCTCTGAGACCTCTGCAACGTTGATGGTGCTCAGAATGGCCCGGCGGACGGATTCGTCGGCAAGCCTGCTCGACGCGAGATTGGTACTGAAAACCAGTTCCCGGTTCGGCTCATGGAAGAACTCAGCAACACCGGGGACCAGACCGTACGTCAGCTCAGAGGTCTCCGTCGGACGGACCTGCACGGCATGGATCTGCTTCGAACGCAGTTGCTCCGCACCATCGATGGCACTACGCATGGCACGCAGCGTAATAACCTCCGAGGCTGCTGGCTGCTCACCCCAGTAGCGGTCATTTCGAACCAGTCGAATGATGTTGCGGCCGACATCCATCGACTCGACGGTGTACTGCCCACCGGAGGCCGGGAAACGGCTGGCCAGCCCTTCGGAAAAACCATCAGTGTTCGACCGCATCAAATGCGCTGGCAAGAGATGTGCAAACAGGCGCTGCCAATGCGTAATCGGCTGAGTGAACGTCACGTCAATCTGACGGCCACCATCGGAGACATCAATGGATTTAATCAGCTCATAAGTCGCCGTATCCAGCGATCCTGGCGTGGACGTGACTTGGGAAAATAGGTAGCGGAAGTCCTCGCCACTGATTGGCGTGCCATCGCTCCACTGCGCCCCTTTTCGAATGCGGTAGCGGACATGCTCTGCCGCTACCGTCGGATCCGTGATGTCAACATCGGCCGCTTTTCCGTTTCCAGCTCCGTTTCTGGCGTCACCGTCTTTGCTGTCATCACTCTCGATGACCTGCACGGAATCCAGCAAGTCGGAGTTGAGCAGCCACTGGGGAGCTCCTGCCGAGCGAGCGTTGGCAGCGTTATCCACCACTCCGGGAGCTTGCGCGGAGGCACTAGCGTCACCAGCCTCGCCCTCTACCGGCGCAGGGGTGAAAACACTAGGCAGTGTCAGTCGCGCTACCAGGCTGGTCACCGGGGAGACGTCGGCAAGCAAATGCGGATTGAAGCCTTCGACAAACTCGTCGACACCGACCGTGACTTCACGCATCTTTTTAGCCTGGTCAGCGGTGTCTTCCTGCTGCACCGGCACTTCCTGCTGCCCGGGCACAGTCGGAGCGTCCGACGGGCGAGCCATGCACGAAGACGCCAAAGCCGCCGTCACGCAGAGTGTCGATGCTACGAAAAATCGACGAGAAGCTGCGTGACGACGGCTGCGAATAAACATATCCACGAGATTACTCGACACCTGGCCGAGTCAGTTACCCCGAGACTGGTTTTCAGGTGGCCCAGTCCCCTAGCAACCCGAATTACTTCTTATTCATGGCCTTCGCGCGGGAACGAGCGCGAGCGCGATCGGTGGCGCTGAGGATCTGCTTGCGTACGCGAATGCCCTCCGGGGTGACCTCAACACATTCGTCAGCGCCACAGAACTCCATAGCCTCATCGAGGGAAAGCTTGTGCGCCTTCTCCAGAGTCACGGTCGCATCAGCCGAGGCTGCGCGCATATTGGTCAGCTTCTTTTCCTTGGTGATGTTGATGTCCATGTCCTCATCACGCGGATTCTGGCCAACGACCATGCCCTCGTAAGCCTGGTCACCCGGCTCGACGAAGAAGGTACCGCGGTCAGAAAGCTGAATCAGCGCGTAAGCGGTGATCTGGCCAGTACGGTCAGCGACCAACGATCCTGTCGGACGATCCTTAATCTCGCCTGCCCACTCGCCGTAACCGGCCGAGTAGTGATTGGCGATACCGGTGCCCTTGGTCTCCGTCATGAAAGTAGTGCGGAAGCCAATCAGACCGCGGGACGGAATGAGGAACTCCATGCGCACCCAACCGGTGCCCTGGTTACCCATCTGCTCCATGCGCCCCTTACGAGCCGCCATCAGCTGAGTGACAGCACCCAGGTGCTCTTCTGGAACATCGATGGTCAGGTGCTCGTACGGCTCCTGAACCTTGCCGTCGACGGTCTTGGTAACAACCTGCGGCTTACCGACGGTCAGCTCAAAGCCCTCACGACGCATAGTTTCAACCAGAACGGACAGCGCCATTTCACCACGGCCCTGCACCTCCCAGGCATCCGGGCGCTCGGTCGGCAGCACGCGCAGTGAGACGTTACCAATCAGCTCCTGGTCCAGGCGGGCCTTGACCATACGAGCAGTCAGCTTATCGCCACCACCCTGGCCTGCCAGTGGCGAGGTGTTCACACCGATGGTCATGGAAATAGCCGGCTCATCGACCAGGATGCGCGGCAGCGGGTCCGGGTGCTCGACATCACAGAGAGAGTCACCGATCATGACCTCGTCGATACCGGAGATAGCGGCGATGTCACCTGCAATGGCCTCTTCAGCAGGAACGCGGGTCACGCCGACGGTACGCAGCAGCTCTGCAACCTTCGCGTTCTTGACATGCTCATTGCCCTCGGAATCGTAGTGAATCCACGAAATCTGCTGTCCCTTGCGGATACGGCCCTTGTGGATACGAATCAGACCAATTCGACCAAGGAAGGAGCTGGAGTCCAGGTTGGTCACCTGCGCCTGCAGCGGGGCATCGATCTCAGCGGACGGCTCCGGGAGCACCTCGGTGATGACGTCGAACAGCGGCTGCAGGTTCTCGGACTCCGGCAGGTTGCCGTTACCCGGGTTCTCGGTCGAAGCCTTACCGGCACGACCAGAGGCATAGAGAACCGGCAGCTCAAGGTTGCGCTCAGCGACCTCTGCAGCTTCCGGGTCTTCCAGGGTGGAGGCTAGCTCTAGCAGCAGATCCTGTGCTTCCTCGACAACCTCGTCGATACGCGCATCTGGGCGGTCAGTCTTATTGACCACAATAATCACCGGCATGCAGGCAGCAAGCGCCTTGCCCAGGACGAAGCGGGTCTGCGGCAGCGGACCTTCAGAGGAGTCGATCAACAGCACGACGCCGTCAACCATGGACAGTGCGCGCTCCACCTCGCCACCAAAGTCGGCGTGACCAGGGGTGTCAATGACGTTGATGATGAGGTCTTCGCCGTTCTTGCCCTCACCTTTTCGGCGAATAGCGGTGTTCTTCGCCAAGATGGTGATGCCCTTTTCCTTTTCAAGGTCACCAGAGTCCATCACTCGGTCTGCAACTTCTTCGTGGTCGCTGAAAACGCCGGACTGCTCCAGCATGGCGTTCACGAGAGTGGTCTTGCCATGGTCGACGTGTGCGACAATGGCGACATTACGGAACTCGGTATCGCTCACAGGCGGATAGCTCCTAACAAGCTAAGAGGACTAAAAGAAAAAGATACGGCCTTGCTCTAAAGGACTGTCTTTACGACTGCCTTTAACGCCCCGCATCAACGCGTAATAAAGCGTTCTACAGTGTACTCCTTCTTAATGCCCCTGCACATCTGGCAGAGATTCTCGCAACCCCGAGCACCTATCCGTCATGCAAAGTGGCACTGCCGCGCCACCCTTAGGGATAAATTACCCCCTTACTGCACCCCCGCTTTACCGACAGCCATAACGGCATATCCGCCAGCGCCACAACGCTTCACGACGGCAATCTCTCAGCCCACCATGTGATAGATGTGACCAAATGCCATAGTTGTAACCCCACGGGATGAGACTTGACTTCACCCGCTTACACACTGCGAAACACCATTAACCCCATACATACACATTTCGCCTCAATTTTCACAATCATCTCGTTCTACATCAAAAATCACTCTAATTAACTTGCGACACACGGGAATCCGTGCGTTAATCTCCTGAGAAGATTCTGAACATTTCTTTTTCAAATCTTTCCATTTCACGTTGGAGTCGTTCTAAGATGAGCAACGATTCCGAAATTTTGATTCCGACTCCAATAGCCCACGAATGAGAGGTTCTTCACCGTGGTTTCGACTGGACGCTCCTTCCTGCGCCGTGCCGCAGCGACCTTGGGTGCAGCTGCAATTCTCACTGCGGGCATGACTCCCGCCGCTTCTGCTTCCCCGTCGCTGGACTCCCTGAACATCGCTTCGCCGAATCTCTACGGCAACGCGCGCGACATCATTAACTCCCCAGGCGTTCCTGAGGAAATTTCCAGCGCACTGAACAAGGGAATTGACTTCCTGACTGGTGAGGGCGAGGGCGAGCCGGGCTTCAAGGTTCCGGAAGGTGCCCCGAAGACCAACCAGTTCCTGCTGCCTACTGTTGCCGACAAGTGCATCGGCGGCGAAGGTCGTTCCTTCGGCCTGGCCACTACCGTTCCGGGCCCGGCAGACCTGCCTCTGCCAGGTGTTCCAGAAAACCAGCTTGGCTTCATTTTCACTGGCCTGGGCACCAAGCAGCTGGCTAAGCAGCAGGACACAGAGATGAATGTCTACTGGGTCAACGTTGCTAACGGCAAGTACGGCAAGACCACCCTGGAGAACAACGGCATCAACGCCGAGGAGGGCCCGGGCGCTGTCAACGGCACCGCTGACACGGGCAAGGGCGTGGTCATCGCTGTCATGCAGGGCGGTATCACCACTCAGGAAGAGCCTGGTCCGACCAACTGCAGCTACACTCCGACCGCCGGTGTCTTCCCGGTCGGCCTGAACTAAGTTTTTCTAGTTCTCCCCTAGCCCTTTTTGCATCACGTATGCAGAAAGGGCTTTTCTATGCCCAAAAAGGCAACCCCTACACGTTAAGGTATTCGCATGTCCACTTCACCGGCCACTTCGGCTTCGACCGCGGCAGCTCCTGCACTCTCCCCAATTCGCTCGAGTCAGGACACACATCCTCCGAAAGTCGAGACCTTTGACCTACGTGAAATGGTCAACACCGACCCCAAGGGCTTTCGGCGCAATGTCGACGAGTTCCGAACTCTCACTCCCAGCCGCCTTTATATGCGCCGTGGGATGGATCATCCAAAGTTTGGATATCTTGAGTCATTCCTGCTTGCCGACGAGGGGTTGCGCATCAGCATTTATCACTTCCGCCCGGGCGTGAAGGTGGAACACCAACGCTACGTCGATATTGTCAGCATCGACCGGACTGATCCGCAGTGCTGGCGTATGACCGATTTGTATCTCGACATCCTGCAGGCACCGACCGATCCTGAGGCCATAGCTCCCCTACCTGTCGATGCGACCACACAGATTCGCGTTGAAGATGTCGACGAGCTCGTCGCGGCCCACACTCAAGGGCTGATTAGCGATGAACTCACCGAATTCGCTATCGAGACCACGCTGACTGCACGCGCCGCAATCGCTGCACACGGTGACAACATTGATACGTGGATGCAGACTTTGAACCTCGATGCGACGTGGGCTGATGCTGTTGAGCTTTCGCCCGCAACCTAAAATGACCACCTCAACAAGGAGTACCGCCCGTGTTCGATAACTTAACCGGCCCCATTCCTCCCGCCGGCCCTGATAGCAATGCGATCATCAAAGCCGTCCGAGCAGCATTTACCTCCTACTTTGAAGAGTCCAAACCCGGCGAAGCCCAGCTGACCTTCCTTGGCTCTGCGCCACTGAAGATGCTGCGCTTCGGACCTGACACAGACCGGATTGTCACCTATGCAACACTCGGCTGCAGTGCCGAGGCGATGCAGGATCCGTCCGCAATGGTGGTGGACACCAACTCTGGCCCGCGCGCCGAGCTCATCTTGCCTATTCGTGGTGGACTGGACGAAGTCATCCGCCCGCTGGGTATTCTTGCCGCTTCCCCAAGCATCGAAGGCCTCATCCTCACCGAGGGGGCACTAATCGACTTCGGCCAGCCACTGTGGGATCAGTCGCGCTTCACCGGTTTTGTGCTGCTCAAGGCAGAAATCCCGCCGGTCGCGATAGAGGAAACCGAAGTCACAATCTTCCAGCCGGTCCCCGCCACGACCAACGAATTTGCCCTTGCTCGCGCTAAGGGCGTTGACGAACTGCGTCGCGTGTGGGAAACCCAAGGTGTCGACTTCACCGACCCGCACCGCACCAGCGCTGTATAAAAGTTAGCTTTTGTGGTGGTTGCCGGTTATCTGCTCGTCGGCAAGCGATAAGTTCAACCTAGCAGTGACGTTTCGCGCCGCGACAGCGTGGTTTAGAGTATGGAATTATGGCAGTCAATTCGGCTAAAGACGTTCCTTTCCATGCGGCGCAGTCCTTTAGGTGGTGGCGGCTCGCGGTATATGTTTACGTCCCAGCGCTAATCCTCACCGTGGTCAGTTCCCTATTGAAATGGGACGCGACTGTTACGGAAGCGGCAAAGGCCAACAACATCGAGGTTTCTGCTGCGCAGACCAGCTTGGCCGTGAGCTTCGCGTTCGCGATTATCGCGCAGACGGCAACGGCGATTGCGTGCTGGTGGCTTGCCGGCAAACTCCTTGAAGGATCGACTGCAGCGCGCACGGTGCTGTCCGTGGCGGCGGCAGTTTTTGTCATTAATGCATCAATGACGCTGGTCGGAACGATTTCCCAGGTACGCTCCGGAGACTCGTCGGTGCTCGGTTTGATTACAGCTGGCCTGCTGATCGTTGCCTCTATCATCGCCGCAACTGCAACCGCCCAGTCCTACCGCGGCGAGCGTAACCAGAAGTTCTTTGTGACGACGTAGGCAGCTCTTAGAGGTTTGGGGCGGGACGGGGATGCCTTCCAGGGCCTCCACCGTCCGCTTTAGGTCGGCGTACATTTTAGGTATGCGCACTAATACTGAGAGCGCCAGAAAGATTCTGAATGGTCTCGCGTCCACCCAGTCCCAGCGCGAGGAACTGTACAAGTATTTCCACCAGCACCCTGAGCTTTCCATGCAGGAGCACAGCACTGCGGACCGGATTATTCAGGAGCTCGAATCTTCGGGTATTTCCACACATCGCGTCGGAGGCACCGGCGTCGTTGCCATTATTGAGAACGGTGCCGGGCCGATTGTGGCTATGCGCGCAGACATTGATGCGCTACCGGTGAAGGAGACTTCCGGCAAAGACTACGCCTCCACGGCAACGCAGATTGATGAAAAGACCGGCACAGAGGTCCCCGTCGCCCACGCTTGTGGGCACGACTTCCACCTGATGTCTTTGCTCACAGCGCTGCAGGCTTTCAACGAAAACCTTGATCAGTGGTCTGGCACATTCATCGGTATTTTCCAACCCGCTGAAGAAACCGCCGAAGGTGCACGCGCAATGCTGGCGGCAGATCTGGAGAGGGCTATTCCGCGTCCCGACGTTTATCTCGGTCAACACGTACTAGCTAGCTTGCCCGGCGGTTATGTGGGAACTCGCCGCGGGCCAGTTCTCTCCTCTGCATTCTCGGTCAAAGTCACTGTGCACGGTAATGGCTCCCATGGATCCATGCCGGAGCTCAGTGTCGATCCCGTTGTCTTGGCATCCACCATTGTGATGCGCCTTCAGACCATTGTCTCGCGTGAGGTAGCGGCCACCGAGACCGCAGTGGTGACCGTTGGTGCGATTCAAGCGGGAACTAAGTCCAACATCATTCCTGACTCCGCAGAGCTGCTCATCAACACTCGTGCCTACAACAGCGCCGTGACCGAACACCTCAAAGAGGCAATCGAGCGCATTGTACGAGCAGAGTGCGTTGCTGCCCGCAGCCCTCAAGACCCGCAGTTCACTTACTACGACCGCTATCCCCTCACGAATAATGACGGGGATGCCACGAATACTGTGCGTGAGGCATTCGACGCGTACTTCGGTGAAGAAGTCTCCGACTTGGACGCAGTGCCCGCCTCTGAAGATTTCTCAATCATCCCCGATGCGCTTGGCGTGCCATATACGTACTGGGGGCTCGGCGGTTTCGCGGATGAGAGCAGCGCTGTTGGCAACCACAACCCAGCTTTCGCCCCTGACCTCCAACCCACTCTTGACCGGGGAGCAGAGGCAATCGTTGTAGCGGCCTGTGCTTGGTTGGCGAAATGAGGGTGTGATCAGCGAGGCTGATGCGTGCGGCTGCTGGCGAGCTGGTGGATGGTGTAGTGCCGGACTCGTGCGGGGCTCGTGCGGGACTCGTGCGGTGCTCGTGCGGGACGGCCGAAAAACCGGGGGTTAAGAGAAAAGTAGACCCCGGTGCACGCCGATTGGACACGCTTCTTGCTACTTAACGCAAAATTTACGGGCTGCAAATGTGAAACTGTGTGAGTTTATGACACTTTGAAGCCGTTTTTCGGGCCATTTCTGTCATAAACGCAGTCAGTAACTCGCATCGCCCCACCGCCGCCGACCATAAACGCAGTCACTAGCGCGCGTTGGGGTTAAGAGACAAATTCTGAGTGATGTGGCAGCATGAAAAAGCCCCCGCCATTTCAGCGAGGGCTTAGAGTTTGCGCTGGTGATTAGCGCTTCTGTGCGTCTGCGAGAATCTGGCGACCTGCGACCATGCGGCAAATCTGGTTGGTGCCCTCGTAGATCTGGGTGAT